>Ga0131853_10003416_pt1 | contig 28548 bp, 22 predicted proteins | sample TergutLab28metaG_FD_92764 | JGI IMG/M metagenome (GOLD analysis project Ga0131853, IMG submission 92764) | Labiotermes labralis P1 segment gut microbial communities from Petit-Saut dam, French Guiana - Lab288 P1 (version 2) (version 2) | ecosystem: Host-associated > Arthropoda: Insects >...
AGCGCAGATCGAGCCGCAACGCGTCGTCGGCAATACGCCCGATCACCGGACGCGGCAGCATCCGCAATGCCCGTTCGAGCTTCATCAGCGCGCGGCCGCTACCGCCCTTACCCGCGTGACGCACGACGACCCCGCTGCCAGGCAACAGATCCACCGGCAACGCGCCGCTACCGATCTGGCTGAACATCGGCTCGACGCTCACCGCATACGCAACGCCCACGGCCTGCGCAAGCCGCGGCGACACGCGCAGCGCCGCATCATGCATCTGCGCGGCGGGACGCGTGAGCAGACGCAGTGTCGTGAGCCGCTCGCGGAGAAATTCAGGTGCCTGGTAAAGTCTGAGCACCGGCTCCAGTGCGGCAAGCGTGAGTTTGCCCACCCGCAGCGCGCGCTTGAGCGGATGCTTTTTGATCTTCGCGATCAACTCTTTACGGCCGACAATCAATCCCGCCTGCGGTCCTCCGAGCAGCTTGTCGCCGCTGAAGGTCACGAGGTCCGCGCCCGCTTCGATGTTCGCGCGTACGGTCGGCTCGGCAGGCAGGCCCCACTGCGTGAGATCGGTCAGCGTCCCGCTGCCGAGATCCACCGCCACGGGCAAACCATGCGCACGCGCCAGCGGTACGAGCTCGTCGAGCTCGACGCTTTTGGTAAATCCGCTGATCGCGTAGTTGCTGCAATGGACCTTCATCAGCAGCCCTGTACGTGCATTGATCGCTGCTTCGTAGTCCTTCAGATGTGTCCGGTTAGTGGTTCCCACTTCGCGCAGCCGCGCACCCGCACGGCCCATGATGTCCGGAATACGGAACGCCCCGCCTATCTCGACCAGTTCGCCGCGCGATACGATCACCTCTTTGCGCGTCGCCAGCGCCGACAGCGACAGCAGCACCGCCGCCGCGTTGTTGTTCACGACCGTCGCGGCCTCGGCGCCCGTCAACTCGCAGATCAGTTCATCGATCAGATCGTCACGGTCGCCGCGCTTGCCCGTTGCGAGGTCGAACTCCAGATTGGCCGGCTGCGTGAGCGCCTGAACGACCGAACGCACGGCTTCGTCGGGCAAGAGCGCACGGCCCAGGTTCGTATGAAGGACAGTGCCAGTCAGATTGAACACCGCGCGCAAGCGACTCTGCGCGCGCTGCGTCAGACGATGCGAGACGCAGTCGATCACGCGCTCGGGCGTGAATGGCTCCGCGCCGTCCGCGGGCCGGTTCACAATGCCCGCCTGCGCCTCGCGCCGCCAGTCGTCGAGCGTTGCGCGAATGGCGTCCAATACCTGCGTGCGTCCGGACTGCGCGATCAAGGGCTGGGCCGCCTCGGACGAAATCACGCGCTCGACCGCCGGCATCTTCGCGAGCAGCAGGTTCAGGGTCCGTGCATCAAGCACGGGGTCTTGTCCCACGGTTTCGCTCATGGTGCACTCGCTGATTTACTGGGCGTTCGGCAGTTCGGGCCACAGCAACGGATTCGGGCTCGCTCGCCGGTAGCCCGCGTCGCCCATCAGCAGATCCAGCGTGAGACTCGCGAGATCGTCCGCGAGCGGTTCGAAATCGAAGTCCTTTTCCTGGTAGCCGATCTTGCGATAGGTGTGACACTCGTCGCACGATTCGGCCTTCAGCGCCGCATGGGTTGCATTGGCCGCGTCGCTGCCCTCGCCCGCGTCGATACCGTGATAGGCGATGCCTTTGGTCGAATCGCAATTCGTGCATTTCACGCGGACCACGTGCGCCTCGGTACCGCACAGACTACATTGCGTGTACCGATAGCCCTGATACGCGCCGCCGACGCGCACAATGCTCGCCACCGGCGGCACGCCGCAGACGGGGCACGTGCCCGGCTCGTCCATATACGGCACGTTGTTGATGTCGAGCCGGCTCGCGAGATCGGTCCAGACGACCTGCAGCGCGGCCATGATGAACGGCGCGGTCGACGGCACCACTTCGGCGTAACGCTGCGCGAACAACGCATCGGCCTGTGCATCGAGTTGCGCATCGCTCATCGCGCGCAGCGCGCCGAGCACCGAAGCAAGCGCCGGCGTCACCGCACCCGCTGTTTCGACGCGCTCGGCCAGGCCGCGCAACACGACGCGCCACTGCGGATCGCGCTCGCCGGACAACGCGGGCAGAATCGGCATCGAATGCTGCTGCGCCGCCGCAATCGCACCTTGCGCCGGCATCTGCGCGGACAGACCCATCAGCGCTTCATGTTGCGCATCGACGAGCACCGCCATCAACCGCACATAGCCGCCGATCGGATTGTGCTCCGCGAGCTTGCGCAGCCTTGCGGCCCGCGCGGCGAAATGCGTGGCGCGCTCCGGCAGGCGGATGCGTGGAATGGCAGTGGAATCGAGTGCCTGAATCTCGCCAGGTTCGAGAATGCGTTGCGTCACGTCAGAGGGTCTCCTGAACGAAAAAGCCGCCGCGCCCTGATGGGCCGGCGGCTTCTCAGCATACGCGCAGCGCGCAAACGCTGCGCGCGCGTTGCCTCGCTACTTGATGCTCTCGCGGAACCAGCGCCGATGATGTTTCCTCGCCCAGCCCCACGTCACCGTGCCGCGCATCATCGCACCGATCGAGCCTTTGACCCAGATCGCCGCATAGATGTGGACGATGATGCCGACGATCAGCACGAACGCCGTGACCGCGTGAACGACCGCACCAATCCGGACGATTCCGATCGGAAAATAGTCCGAGAAATACGCTCGCCAGATCACGATGCCGCTCAACAGCAACAACACGAGACACGCCACCATCACGAAGAATAGCAGCTTCTGACCCGCATTGTAGCGGCCGATTTCAGGCAGCTTGTCCTCGCGGTTGGCCAGCACGTCGCGGTACTGTTTGAGCCATTGCCGGTCCGACGCATCGAGGATGTTGTGATGCCAGAAACGCGCGACGAGGATCAGAAACGATATGAACATCACGACGCCAATGAACGGATGCAGGATGCGCGTCCATTGCCCGCCGCCCAGCACGCCATAAAGCCAGGACATCGCCGGATGAAACATCGCCAGTCCGGACAACGCGAGCAGAATGAAGCACAACGCGGTAATCCAGTGGTTGATCCGTTCGCTCTCGGTATAGCGCAGGATCCGCTTCGGTTCATCGTCTTTCATCGCTGCGCTCCTCACTTTCGCCCGATCCGCCACCTCCGCCGCTTCCACCATTACCGCCCCTGATGCGGCGCGCTTCTTCGCTCGCAGCCTCTTCGTCTTCGGCGTGAACTTCGTTCGGACCGTAGGTCACATAGTGGAAGAAGCCGGTCAACGCCGCGAGCGCGATGCCTGCGAGCGCGAGCGGCTTCGCCGCGCCCTTCCAGAACCGTACGAGCGGGCTGATGTGCGGGTCTTGCGGCAAGCCGTGATACAGCCCCGGCTGGTCCGCGTGATGCAGCACGTACATCACGTGTGTGCCGCTCACCCCCGGCGGATCGTAGAGGCCCGCGTTCTGAAATCCACGCTCCTTGAGGTCCTCGATGCGACCGGCCGCGTGCAGCTTCATGTCTTCCTTGGTGCCGAACACGATGGCGCCGGTCGGACACGTCTTCACGCACGCGGGCTCCTGGCCCACCGCGACGCGGTCCGAACACAGCGTGCACTTGTAGACGCGATGATCATTCGGCGAAAGCCGCGGGATGTCGAACGGACAGCCGGTGATGCAATAGCCGCAGCCGATGCAGTTTTCCTGATGGAAATCGACGATCCCATTGGTGTACTGCACGATAGCGCCCGGCGACGGACACGCCTTGAGACAGCCCGGATCGTCGCAATGCATGCAGCCGTCCTTGCGGATCAGCCATTCGAGGTTGCCGTTCGGGTTCTCGTACTCCGCGAAGCGCATCACGGTCCACGAATGTTCCGTGAGGTCGGGCGGGTTATCGTAGACGCCAACGTTGACGCCGATTTCATCGCGCAGATCGTTCCACTCCATGCACGCCGTCTGGCACGCCTTGCAGCCGATGCACTTCGAGACGTCGATGAGCTTCGCCACCTCCCCTGTGGTGGGCGTGCGCACATCGGGCGGCTGCGTCGTGGTCGCGGAAAGGCGCTTGATGTCGAGTGATTGCAGTGCCATGTCTCTCGCCCTCCTACGCCTTTTCGACCTTCACGAGGAACGCCTTGAACTCGGGCGTCTGCGAATTCGCATCGCCGACGGGCGGCGTCAACGAGTTCGTCAGATAGCCCGGTTTCGTGAGTCCCGTGAAGCCCCAATGCAACGGTACGCCGACCGTATGCACCTTCTTGCCCTCGACAAGCAGCGGCTTGATGCGTTTCGTGACCACGGCCACCGCGATCAGATAACCGCGATTGCTCGACACTTTCACGCGATCGCCGCGCGCCACGCCGATTTCCTGCGCCAGTTCCTCGCCGATCTCGACGAATTGCTGCGGCTGGATGATCGCGTTCAGGCGCGCATGCTTGGTCCAGAAGTGGAAATGCTCGGTGAGCCGGTAGGATGTGCCGACGTGCGGGAACGACTGTGCGGTGGCAAACGTCGCGCGATCGTCGGGGAATACACGTGCGGCGGGATTATTCGTCGCCAGCGGATTGTTCTTGTGGAACGGGTTGTAGCCGAGCGGGTTCTCGAATGGTTCGTAGTGCTCAGGGAATGGCCCTTCGTTCATGTTGTCCCTTGCGAAGAAGCGCGCGACCCCTTCGGGGTTCATGATGAACGGCCCCATGCCGAGATCCGGCGCCTCATCGACCTTGTAATCGGGAATATCCGCGCCGGTCCATGCCGCGCCGTCCCAGGCAATCAGCTTGCGGGTGGGATCGAACGGCCTGCCCGCGGTATCGCACGACGCCCGGTTGTACAGCACGCGCCGGTTCGCCGGCCAGGCCCACGCCCAGTTCAGCGTCTGGCCGATACCGGTCGGGTCGGAGTTGTCGCGCCGTCCCATCTGGTTGCCGGCCTGAGTCCATGCACCGCAGAAAATCCAGCAGCCGCTTGCCGTGGTGCCGTCGTCCTTCAACTGCGCGAAGCCCGAAAGCTGTTCGCCCTTCTTGACGAGCACCTTGGTCGGATCGTTCGGGTCCGTCTGATCCGCGAGCGCGCGACCGTTGTATTCCTTCGCGAGTTCTTCAGGCGTCGGGCTGGCCGGGTCCGAATACGGCCAGCTCAGCTTGAGTATCGGATCGGGGAATTTGCCACCGTCTTTTTCGTAAGCGGCACGAATGCGCAGGAACAGCCCCGACATGATCTCGAGGTCGCTCTTCGCTTCGCCCGGCGGCTCGGCGCCCTTCCAGTGCCATTGCAGCACGCGGCTCGAACTCACGAGCGAACCGTTTTCCTCTGCGAAACACGTAGTGGGCAAGCGGAACACCTCGGTCTGGATCGAGGCGGTATCGACGTCGTTGAACGCATCCGCCTTCTTCCAGAACACGGAAGTTTCCGTTTCGAGCGGATCCATGATCACGAGCCACTTCAGCTTGCTGAGCGCCTGCAGCGTCTTGGCCTTGTCCGGCGACGACGCCAGCACGTTGAAGCCCTGGCAGATATAGCCGTTCACCTTGCCCTGATTCATGAGCTCGATGGTCTGCAGCAGATCGTAGGGCTTGTCGAGTTTCGGCAGCCAGTCGTAGCCCCAGTTGTTGTCCTTCGTCGCGTTGTCGCCCCACCAGGACTTCATAAAGCTCACGAAGAACGCGCCGTAGTGCTGCCAGTAGCTCAACTGGTTGGGCCGCATCGGCTTCGATGCGCGCTTTTTGATGTAGGCGTCGTAGTCCTGCTCCGCATCCGAGGGCAGCGTCATGTAGCCCGTCAACAGGTTCGACATCAGACCGAGGTCGGTCAGCCCCTGGATGTTCGAATGACCGCGCAGGGCGTTCATGCCGCCGCCCGCGATACCGATGTTTCCAAGCAGCAACTGCACCATCGCGCCGCAGCGGATGATCTGCGAGCCGATCGAGTGATGCGTCCAGCCGAGTGCGTACATGACTGTGGCCGCCCGCCCGGGCACCGCAGTGCTCGCCAACATTTCGCACACCTTGAGGAATTTATCCTTCGGCGTGCCGCAGACGGTTGATACCATCTCGGGCGTATAGCGCGAGTAATGCTGCTTGAGCAGGTTGTAGACGCAACGCGGATTCTGCATCGTGTCGTCGGTTTTGACGAAACCGTCTTCGCCGACTTCGTAGTCCCACGACGATTTGTCCGGATACGCGTGCTTTTGCGGATCGTAGCCCGAGAAGATGCCGTCGTTGAACGCAAAATCGTCGCGCACGATGAACGAGAAGTCCGTGTAGTTCTTCACGTACTCATGCTGGATCTTGTCGTTCGTGAGCAGATAGTTGATCACGCCGCCAAGGAACGCGATGTCCGTGCCCGAACGGATCGGCACGTGAAAGTCCGCCACCGACGCGGTGCGCGTAAAACGCGGATCGACCACGATCAGCCGCGCCCGGCGGTTCGCCTTGGCCTCCGTGACCCATTTGAAGCCGCACGGGTGCGCCTCGGCTGCATTGCCGCCCATCACCAGAATCACGTCCGCATTGCGAATGTCGACCCAATGGTTCGTCATCGCACCACGGCCAAACGTCGGGGCAAGACCTGCCACCGTCGGGCCGTGTCAGACACGCGCCTGGTTGTCGAATGCGAGCAGGCCCATGCTGCGGGCCACTTTATGCGTGAGATAGCCAACCTCGTTGCTGCCCGCCGAGGCGGCCAGCATGCCGGTGGACAGCCAGCGGTTGACCGTCTTGCCGTCGGCGTTCTGCGCGATGAAGTTCGCGTCGCGATCTTCCTTGAGCAGCTTCGCGATACGGTCGAGCGCATCGTCCCAGGACATGCGTTTCCACTCGTTCGACCCGGCCGCGCGATACTCCGGATACTTCAGGCGGCTATCGCTGTGGATGAAGTCGATCAGACTGGCACCCTTCGGACACAGCGTGCCGCGATTGACCGGATGGTCGGGGTCGCCTTCGATGTGGAAAATGCTCGTCGTGGCGTTCTTCGCGCCATCGCCGAGACCGTACATGAGTATTCCGCAGCCCACCGAGCAATACGGACAGGTGTTGCGGGTTTCAGTGGAACGCGCCAGTTTGTACTGTCGGACCTCCGCGAGCGCGGCGTCGGGCGCGAAGCCCATCAACGCAAGACTCGATCCGGCCAGCGAGGTCGCTGTGACCTTGAGGAACTGACGCCGGGACATCTGTAGCATGGTGCGCCCTCGGCTGTATATCTGGTTGGGGGGGTGAATCGAGTATAGGCGGATTTCAGAGCCGGATCATTCTGCGTGTCCGGCGCCGCGCGAACGCCTAAGCTGGGAATCTGCCTTGCTGTCTGCCTTGTTGTGTCATGCAGCAAAGAATGCGCCGGGCCGCCACGGGTTCTGAGCAGGGTTCAGACGGTGGCGCCCTGTCAAACGCCGATTGCGGGACCGATCTTATGGCAACGCTGTCCTCCATACGACTTCACTCCGCTGCGCACAAGCACGCGTCCTGGGTGGCCGGCGCGTTCCGCCAGTTCCTGTCCAATCGCGATCCCGCAATGGCCGCGAGCATCGCCTTTTACTCGGCTTTTTCGCTGGCGCCGACGCTCGTGATGGTGATCGCCGTAGCGGGTTGGGTCTTTGGTGCCGATGCGGCGCGCGGCGATCTGTTTCGCGAAGTGCACAACGTCCTCGGCGACGACGCCGCAGCAGCCATTTCGACGATCGTCGAAAACGCCCATCGCGCAGGCCACGCGGGCAGCATCGCCACGCTCATTTCGCTGACGATGCTCGTGGTCGGCGCCTCGGCGACGTTCTCCTCGCTCAATGCCGCACTCGATGTCGTCTGGCCTCCCGAAGGCTCGCGCAGGGCCGGCGTGTTCGCACTCGTACGGGTGCGGCTCGTGTCGTTTTCGCTCGTACTGGGCGTGGCGTTCCTGCTGATCGTCTCGCTCGTGCTCGATACGACGATCACGTTCGTCGGGCAGTGGCTGTGGGGAAATTCGCCCTATGTGATTATCGGAAACCTCCTGCAGCTCGCTGTCGGACTCGTCGTGCTGTCCGTCGCATTCGCCGCGCTGCTGCGGTTTCTGCCCGATGCCAATGTGCTCTGGCGCGATGCGCTGGTCGGCGGAGTCGTGGCCGCCGTGCTGTTTTCGGTGGGCAAGAAACTGTTCGCCCTGTACCTCGCCCATGCCGGCATGGCAACGACGTTCGGCGCGGCCGGCTCGCTCGCCGTGTTACTGATGTGGCTATATTTTTCGGCGGCGGTTCTGCTGCTCGGCGCGGAGTTTTCGGCTGCGCGGGCCCGTTTGCACGATCCGCGCGGCGCGTGGGGCATGCTTGCGAAAACCCCGCCCGGCAGCCGCGCCAAGCTCGCTTCGGTATTGGCGGCGTCCACAGTCGCGACTCCGCATGCGGCCTATTCCGCGAATTCCGCAAATTCTTTTCCGATCGGAAACTTACCCCCGTCGGCCGACGCGAAATCTGGTCTCGCCACGAAAAAAACATCGTCGCGCGCCGCCCCTCCGAGCGATGCCGCGAGTGCGATGTCAGGCAACCTCCGCAGCGCGCGGGTACGCCTGGAAGACAACGCTACCTACGCCGCAGCGCTGACTTTGGTGCACGCAGGACGCACCGCAGCGGCCGCAGACCGTTACGTCAAGCGTCATCCGTGGCGCTCCGTGCTGCTCACCGCCGGCGCCGTGGCAGTAATGACTGCCGCGACTCGACGAAACCCACGGCGAAACCGATTCCATCCTGAAAATGCCCAAAAATCAGTCGTTTCACAAAAACAACAATAATCGATGGTTATCTGAGGAATATTGCCGATTTAGAAATAATCGCTTGACAGCCCGCCCCATAAGGCTTGGCGCTTTGTGTAACGTTTTCGCGACACTCTCGTTTTTCCGTTTCTGGATATAGAAGCGGCTGCGTTATTCTCCAGCCCGCAACTACTACTAAATCTCTGCGTGGAGAAAAAACAGATGAAACGAATCGCACTTTCGACCCTTTCGCTCGCCATGTTGGCAACGGCCGGCATCGCCCATGCACAGAGCAGCGTCACCCTCTACGGCGTGATCGATGAATCGATCCAGTTCGTGAACAACGTCGGCACCCCGAACGGAAACAAGAACGTGGTCGGCCTGTACGCCGGCAACCTGCAGGGCGACCGCTGGGGCCTCAAGGGCACCGAAGACCTCGGTGGCGGCCTGAAGGCGATTTTCCAATTGGAAAATGGCTTTGACGTCAACAACGGCGGGCTCGGCCAGGGTGGCCTGATGTTCGGCCGCCAGGCTTTCGTCGGCCTCGACTCGGCTCAATTCGGTACGGTTACGCTCGGCCGCCAGTATGACCCGCTCGTCGACATGATCCAGCCGCTGACGGCCGACAACTACTTCGGCAGCACGTTCGCTACGCCGGGTGACGTCGATAACAACGACAACAGCTCGCGCACGAACAACGCGGTCAAGTACGTTTCGCCGCTCATGAACGGCCTGCAGGTCGAAGGCATGTACGCATTCGGCGGCGTCGCCGGTTCGACGGGCTCGGGTCAAACGTGGGGCGCGGCCGGTACGTACGCAATGGGTCAGTTCAGCATCGCTGCGGGTTACCTGCAGATGGACAACGGCTCGACGCTTGCGTCGCGTACGGATCTGACCGCTCCGGTGGGTGACCAGGGCGTGTGGTCGTCGGGCGCTACGTCGGGCGCTATGTTCGACAGCCAGATCAACGCGGGCTTCCAGACTGCGAAGTCGATCGGCAACGCTTCGGTCGCCGCTCAGTACGTCGCAGGTCCGTTCACGCTTGCCGCACGTTACAGCAACGTTCAGTACAAGCCGGATGCATTCTCGACCGAACTGAACCCGGCATTCGTGACGACGCAGCGCTTCAACGTTGCGGGCGCATACCTCGGCTACCAACTGACGCCGGCAGCGTCGCTGGGCCTCGGCTACACGTACACGAACAGCTCGGGCAACGCCTCGGCTTCGTACAACCAGATCGCACTCGGCGCGGACTACAACCTGTCGAAGCGTACGGACGTGTACGGCGTCGCCGCCTACCAGCACGCAAGCGGCACGCAAGTGAACTCGGACGGCACGACGTCGTCCGCGGGCGCATCGATCGGTTCGTACGGCAACGACTCGCTGTCGAACTCGCAGACGATGGTCAGCGTCGGCATCCGCCACAAGTTCTAATAGAACGGCACAACCGGGCTTCGGCCCGGTGTCTGAGCCGGTCTTCGCATCGGTTCAGGCTGTGTGAAAACGGCGAGTCCGCTAAAAACCACACGCTATATCCAGCCAGCCCTCGTGCAAGCGAGGGCTGGTTTTTTATTGGCGGGTCGCTTCCGCCGGCGCGGCGGTACTTACGACATCAGCGCAAACGGGCCAACGCACCGGCAGCACTGCGAACGAACGCATCGGCGAGCACGGGCTGGGACGGCTCCGCGCGACGCACCGCGTAAAGCGTATGCGGCAATACCGGCGAAAAGCGTTTGACCACCACGCGCGTCGCGGCACGCGCGGCACTCACCGGATCGATGAGTGCAATGCCCGCGCCGGCTTCCACCAGGCCCACGATCGACTGCGCCAGCGTCGCCTCGACATCCATGCGCCGTTCGACGCCGCTCTGCGTGAACACGCGGTCGATACTCGTGCGCGGTTCGCTGAGTTTCGCAAAGGAAACGAACCGCTCGCCGGCGCAATCGGCGACGCTCACGACGCGCTTGCGCGCGAGACGGTGACCGTGCGGCACGATGCAACGCATCGGCCATTGTCCGAGCGCCTCGAGTCGCACACGCGGATGCGCAACCTGCGCCGCGACAAATCCCAGATCGCAGCGATGCGTGCCGACGTGCTCGACCACCTCGGCGGCATCGAGCGTCAGCAACGTCATTTCCACGCCATCGTGTTCGTGAGCGAACGCCGCAATCATGTGCGGGAGAAAATCGGCGGCAAGATCGAACGTGCCTGCCACCGTCAACGCACCGCGCCGCCGCGCGCGAATCTGCCCGGCCGCATGAGCCACGCGTTCGAGCCCGACGAACGCCCGCTCCACTTCCTCGCTTAGCGCACAGGCCTCGGCGGTCGGCACGAGCCGTCCTCGCCGACGCTCGAACAGTGCAAAGCCGACGCTCTCTTCGAAATCCGCAAGAAGACGGCTGACCGCCGGCTGCGAGACGCCGAGCGATTCGGCGGCGCGAGTCACGCTGTGTCGTTGCATCACAGCACGAAAAGCTTCGACCTGACGAATGCGGAGGGCGGTATCAGCCATAATATTTCAGCATGAATAGCCAGATTGATCGACAAATTGATACGGTTATCGAGAGGGAAATTTTCGCATAGCCACCCGATTATGGCCGACTGCCACCCATAACATTTAATTATCGCTTTATGGCCTCTCGATAGACCAGCTCACCCTCATGCCTGCCCTCTCAGACGAGCGCCCATGAAAAATCCCCGCGGGCAATTTTGCCGGCGGGGATTTTCGGGTACTTCAGGCAACTTGAGCGATTACGCTGCCGCTGCGTCCTTCAGCTTCTTCAGAGCACGCGCCTTGATGCGCACCGAAGCCGGCTTGGCCGGGAACCAGCGTTCTTCGCCGGTGAACGGATCCTTGCCGAAGCGCTTCTTCTTCGCCGGCACGGCTTGCACGACGATCTTCAGAAGACCGGAGAGCGTGAACTCGCCTGCGCCCTTCTTGTGGACCGAACCGAGGATCGTGTCTTCCAGTGCGGCGAGCACGGCCTTGGCAGCCTTCGGCTCGACACCGGCGCGCTCAGCGACGTGAGCAGCCAGCGAGGCCTTCGTGAAGGTGTCCTTGATCGGCGACGGAGCGCCAGACGCCTTCACGGCGACCTTCTTAGCTGCGGCCGTCTTGGCCGGTGCTTTCTTTGCAGCAACCTTCTTGGCCGGGGCAGCTGCCTTTTTGGCCACTTTCTTTGCGGAAGTCGGCATGTTTCTCCTACCTACCAGTGTTGGTCAGTGAATCGGAGAAGCACCGCGAAATGCATGTGCTTCAACGGCGGATTCTACAAGCGTGCAAGCGTTTTGCGTGACTCTTTTTGGTCGCCAACGCAAATTTTTTGCGCAAGGCTCAACGCGCGGTGCATTTTGGCACCTGTTTACAGGGGTAAACGCGCTCCTTCGACGAGCCTGGAGTCAGTGTGTCGCGACGTAACGCCCTCATCGCGGCTGATGAATCGGACCACGACGAGGTGCCGTTGCCGAACAGAAAACTGCTTCATGCAGGGGGTTTTCACGCGCAGCAGTGCGTTTGCAACGCTAACTGCGCCCGGCACGAAGCGATCGTGTCGTCCCGAAATAGTGTATTAAGCGGATTTGTAGGCCCCGGGTTCACGACGCGTTGCAGGAAAACCGTCATCGCAGGCATCGCGCGCGCGTCGGGTTCGTCCGGTGTACACGTGTGCTCAACATGGAGTCCCTGGCATGAACGTATCGAATCCCGGCGTCGCGCCCGCACCGAAGAAGAGCCTGCCTGTCGGGCTCGCCGCGGGCGTCATCGCGCTCGTCGTCATCCTGCTCCTGCCGCTGCCCGCCAACCTGCCGCCGGCGGGCCATCGCATGCTCGCCATTCTCGTCTTCGCCGTCGTGGTGTGGCTCACGGAGGCCGTGTCGTACGAAGCCAGCGCCATCATCATCACCGCGCTGATGGCGTTTCTCATCGGCACCGCCCCCACCCTGGACAATCCCGCCGTCCGCTATGGCACGTCGAGCGCGCTCACGATGGCGCTGTCCGGCTTCTCGAACACGGCGCTCGCGCTCGTCGCCGGCGCGCTGTTCATTTCGGCCGCGATGACCGTCACGGGACTCGACAAGCGCATCGCGCTCGTCACGCTCGCGCTGATCGGCACGACCACGCGGCGCATCCTGATCGGCGCCATCGCCGTGACCATCGTGCTCTCGCTCGTCGTGCCGAGCGCGACGGCGCGCAGCGCCTGCGTCGTGCCGATCATGGTCGGCGTGATTTCGGCGTTCGGCGTCGAGCGGCGCTCGAACATCGCGGCGGCCATCATGATCGTGGTCGCGCAGGCGACGAGCATCTGGAATGTCGGCATCCAGACGGCCGCCGCGCAAAACCTGCTCACGGTCGGCTTCATGGACAAGATGCTCGGCGCGCGCGTGAGCTGGCTCGACTGGCTTATCGCAGGCGCGCCGTGGGCCATCCTCATGTCGGCGATCCTGCTGGTGCTCGTGCTCAAGATGCTGCCGCCCGAGACCGATGCGATTTCGGGCGGCAAGGAAGCGGTCGCCGCAGCGCTGCGCGAGATCGGCCCGATGACGGGCCCGCAGAAACGGCTGCTCGCTGTTTCGATCGGCCTGCTGTGCTTCTGGGCCACCGAAGGCAAGCTGCATAAATTCGACACCACCTCGATCACCTACGTCGGCCTCGTGTTGCTGATGCTGCCGCGTATCGGCGTGATGGACTGGAAGACCCTGCAAAGCCACATCCCCTGGGGCACGATAATCGTGTTCGGCGTGGGCATCAGCCTCGGCACGGCGCTTCTCACCACGCAGGCGGGCCAGTGGCTCGGCGATCTCGTCGCCCATCGCACCGGCCTCGGCACCGCCGGACCGTTCATGGCATTTGCCGTCCTCGCTGCGTTTCTGATCGTGATTCACCTCGGTTTCGCAAGCGCAACGGCGCTCACCGCGGCGATGATGCCGATCATGATCTCGGTGCTGCAGTCGATGTCTGGTGATTTCAATCGCGTCGGCGTGACCATGTTGCTGGGCTACACCGTGAGCTTCGGTTTCATGCTGCCGATTAACGCCCCGCAAAACATGGTGTGCCTCGCCACCGAGACGTTCTCGGCAAAACAGTTCGCGCGCGTCGGCATCGTGATCACGATCGTGGGCTACGCGACGATGCTCGTGTTTGCCGCGACGTGGTGGCGCTGGCTGGGCTGGATCTGAACCGATCGCCCCATGGGCCTGCCAACGGGCGCGTGGGATAAAGAGCTAAGGAGCTACCGATGAAAGTCACAATCGATGAAGCACGCCGTTTCGCGACCGACGTGCTGACGAAGCTCTCGGTACCCGACGATATCGCGAACGACGTCGTCGATCACCTCGTCGAATCCGATCGTGTGGGCTACGCGAGCCATGGTTTGTCGATCCTGCCGAATTACCGGCGTGGGCTCGCCGATGGATTCGTCATCGCTAACGGACGTCCCGAGCGCATCCTCGATCACGGCGCCCTCATCGGCTACAACGGCCACCTCGGCTTCGGGCAGCATGTCGGCAAGCTGGTGATCGACGAGGCGATCGCGCGCGTGCGCGAGCACGGCCAGTGCATCGTCACGCTGCGTCACGCGCATCACCTCGGCCGTATGGGTCATTACGGCGAGCAGGTCGCGCAGCAGGGTTTCGTGCTGCTCGCGTTCACCAACGTCGTCAACAGAATGCCGATGGTCGCGCCGTTCGGCGGACGCGAGGCGCGCCTCACGACCAATCCGTTGTGCTTCGCCGGACCGCTGCCCGGCGGGCGGCCACCGTTCGTCGTGGACATCGCGACGAGCGCCATGGCCATGAACAAGGCGCGCGTGCTCGCGGAGAACGGGCAACCCGCGCCGCCTGGCTCGATGATCGACGCCGACGGCAATCCGACCACCGACCCGAACGTGATGTTCGCCGATCCCCACGGCGCTCTGCTGCCGTTCGGCGCGCACAAGGGCTACGCGCTCGGCCTCGTGGCCGAACTGCTGGCCGGCGTGCTGTCGGGCGGCGGGACGATTCGCGCGGACAATCCGCGCAATGGCGTGGCGACCAACAACATGTTCGCGCTCGTGCTCGATCCGCAAGTGGATTTCAACCAGACGTGGCGCTCGCAGGAGGTCGAGACGTTCATCGACTACCTGCTCAGTTGTCCGCCGCAGCACCCCGACAACCCCGTGCAGTACCCCGGCGAATATGAAGCGGCCAATCGCGCGCGCCATACCGTTACGCTCGATTTGCCGGATTCGGTCGGGAAGTCGTTCGGCAGTCTAGCCGCCGAACTCGGCCTCGCGACGATCAAAACCGCCTGAATGCCGTTTTTCCCGCGGCGGGACGATACGAAACACAAGATCCAGCGTGGCACACCACTTGCTGTAACGGCTGCGCTCTTGCGTCTCGTTCACTCTCGCCGACAACCATGCCGAATTCCTTGCACTATCGACTTCTTTTTTCGCATACGAAACGCTGTACCGCGCTGGCAAGCTTGCTGTGTGCCGCGCTCGCCTTCACTCCCGCACTCGCGCAAACCGCGGTAGCCACGCCGGCATCGCAGGCCGCACCAACAGCACCAACAGCAGTACTCGCGCCCGTGTCGCGCCAGTCGGTGGCGCCGCCCTCCGTTGTCTACAGCAAGTTGTATCGCGACGTCGAGCTCACGCAGGTCTATCCGGACAGCAAGACCTTCGCCGACATGATTCCGACCGAGCCGCCCGCGCAGATCCTCGCGGCGTATGGGCAATGGCTCAAGCACAACGCCGGCGCGAAGGATCCGGCCGCGCACAAGGCCGCGCTCACGCAGTTCGTCGAGCAGCATTTCAAGGCGCCGCCGGACAACGAGGACCACTACGTTTCCAATCCGAACCAGGACGTCGTGAGCCATATCGATACGCTCTGGAACGTGCTGCGCCGCGCTCCGGATCCGACCCAGCAGGCCGGTTCGTCGCTGCTGCCGCTGCCGAATCCGTATGTCGTGCCGGGCGGCCGCTTCAACGAAATCTATTATTGGGACTCTTACTTCATCATGCTCGGCCTCGACGCGTCCGGGCGTCACGACCTCACGGACGACGAACTCGAAAACTTCGCCTCGCTAATCGATCGCTACGGACATATTCCGAACGGAAACCGCACGTATTATCTGAGCCGTTCGCAGCCGCCGTTCTTCGCGCAGATGGTGCGCCTCGTCGCACAGCGCGAGGGCGATTCCGTCTACGTGCGCTATCTGCCGCAACTACGCAAGGAATACGATTACTGGATGGCGGGCGCCGACACGCTAAAGCCGGGTCAAGCATCGCGCCACGTCGTGCGGCTGCCCGACGGCACACTGCTGAACCGCTACTGGGATGCCCGCGCCACGCCGCGCGACGAGTCGTACCGCGAAGACGTGCTGACCTCGCAGGCCGCGCCGCAGCGCAATGCGGCCGATCTGTGGCGCAACCTGCGCGCGGGTGGTGAGACGGGCTGGGATTTCAGTTCGCGCTGGCTTGCCGACGGTCATACGCTCGCGACGATCGACATCACGTCGCTGATCCCCGTCGATCTGAACTGTCTGCTTTACAGCCTCGAACTCACGCTGTCGAAAGCCTATGGTCTGCAAGGCGACGCCGCCCAGGCACAGCAGTTCGCGCATCGCGCGCAACAGCGCGCCGCCGCGATCGATCGCGTGCTATGGGATGCACGTCTGCATGCTTTCAGCGACTACGATTTCGCGGATCGCGCGCTCACGCACCGGCTCACGGCCGCCACGGTCTTTCCGCTTTTCACGGGCATCGCCACGCGCACGCAGGCGCGCGAGACAGGCGCTTCGATCGAATCGGGGCTGCTGCGTCCGGGCGGACTCGCGACCACCCAGGTCAACAGCGGCCAGCAGTGGGACGAACCCAACGGCTGGGCGCCGCTGCAATACATCGCCGTCATGGGGCTTCGACGCTATGGCCAGGACGCGCTTGCCGAGCGCATCGCGACGCGCTGGATCGCCACGAACCTCGTCTACTACCAGCGCACGCATAAGCTCGTCGAAAAGTACGACGTGAGCCAGGGCGGCGGACAGGTTTCGTCGGCCGGCGGCGGCGAATATCCGCTGCAGGACGGCTTCGGCTGGACCAATGGCGTGCTGCGCGTGCTGCTCTTGATGTACCCGCACGCCGAGAAGGAGGCCGGCAGCACGCACGCATCGCCCTGAGGCAGCCGCCGTTGCGCTGCGCGGCGCGCGCGAGCCCGTAACGCCCGATGCACGCCGCACGCCATCGGCGTATGCTGGAAATCGACCGCTGCACATTCCGTCCGGCTCGCACTGCACCACTGCGATGAACGCTTCCGCTCATGCCCCCGGCTCTCCACCCGTGCCACGCGTGACCGTGGTCGTGCTGACGCGCAACCACGTCCGCCAGACCGTCGATACCGTCGCGCGTCTGGTGGCATTGCCGGAGCGGCCCGGCGTAATCGTGGCCGACAACGGCTCGACCGATAGCACGATCAGCCTCATCGGCTCGCTGTTTCCACAAGTGCGCATCGTGCAGGGGCTGCGCGATCTCGGCATGGCCGGTTTCAACCGCGCCTTCGCGCTCGCGCACACCGACTACGTGGCCTGCTGCGACGACAGCACCTGGTTCGCCCCCGGCGCGCTCACGCGCGCGGTGCGCGTGCTCGACGCTCATCCCGGCGTCGCCGTGCTCAATGCCTGCGTGACCGACGAGGCCGAACACGAAATCCACCCCGCCTGCCTGATGTTGAACGCCACGGCGCCGCACGGCAGCAGCCTGCCCGGCCCCGAACTCGTGAGCTTCATGGCGGGCGCCTGCATCGTACGCGTGAAGGCGTTTCGCGAGCTGGGCGGCTATGAAGAGCGCCTCGCGCGCGGCGGCGCCGAAGAGCTTGCCGCGCTCGACCTGCTCCGCTCGGGCCATGAGATCGTCTACTGCGAAAAGGCGCTCGCGCACCGCGAGCCGCTGTCTCGCTGGTTCACGCGCAAGCAGCATTGCACGCTCGCGTGCAACTCGGCCTGGGTCGCATGGATGCGTCTACCCGTGCGCGATGCCCTCGCCGCGACCGCGCGCGCGCTCGCCGTGTTCGCGCGGCAACGCTCGCTCGGCCCGGCCAGTTTTGCGCTGGCGCGCGGCATGGTGTGGGCGCTGCGCCGTCGCCGCGTCGTCCCGCCGCATGTCGTGCAGTTCACGCGCCAGGTGCGGCGCGCCGAACGCCACGTGCGCGCCGGCATTCCCGCGATGGCCGAAAAATACGACCGCTCGGGACAACGCGCCTGGTGACTACGACGCAGACGGCGTGATCGGCACGAACGGCCGGTACTCGACGTTTGCGCCGCGCACGACGATCGCCGTGGCTTCGGGCACCTCGGCCCAGGCTTCGGGCAGATCGACGAGCGGCTCGGAGACGATCAGATACGCATCCTCCCCCACCGCCTTGATGCGCGGATCGTCGGGATACAGTTCGTGCAGGTGCCGCAACGAAGTGCTGTGAAACAGCGAGCGCGCGTTGCCCGCACTCGCGTAACGCACGGCGACCATCTGCTCGCCGTCGCTCGCGCAGACGGTCATGTTCAGCGCAGGTTCGATGCCGTGCCGGCGCGCGGTCGCCTCGACGAAACCGGCCATGCGCTGCAGCGCCAGCACCGGCTCATGTTCGAGGCCGAACGTCATCGCCAGATAGAACATCACTTCGGAATCGGTCGTCCCTTCGATCGAACTGAAACGGTCCGGCTCGATCGCAACGAGCAGGTCGCGATGGACGAGCGGAAAGCGCTCGATGAGCCCGTTGTGCGCGAACATCCAGCACCGATGCCGGAACGGATGGCAGTTGGTCTGCTGCACCGGCGCCTGCGTCGCGGCGCGAACGTGCGCGATGAGCATGGGCGCCGTCACCGCGCGCGCCAGTTCGCGCAGATTACGATCGTTCCAGGCAGGCTGAACGCTGCGATAGCGGTACGGAATATCGTGGGGATGCTGATACCAGCCCACCCCGAACCCGTCGCCATTGGTCGTCGTCGCGCCGAGCCTCGAATGCAGGCTCTGGTCGATCAGCGAATGGCGCGAGTGAAACAGCACCGTTTCGAGCGGAACGGGATTCCCGGAATAGGCGAGCCAGCGGCACATATTGCGTTCCTCCTGTCAGCGAATGTTCAGTGTCGCGCAGTCATGGCGCCGCATGCGCGCCGATGATCGGCGTGAGGAAACCGGTGAGCCCGGTCAGAATGATCTGCACGCCGATACACAGCAGCAGAAACGACGAAATCCGCATCGCAACGCGCGTGCCGTCCACGCCCAGGTACTGGGACAGACGCGCCGCGCGGCTGTATACGTAATAGATCACGAGCATCACGAGCACCGAAATCACGACCGACGCAATGCTCGACGTGACCCACGCGGAAAGCTGGTGCGTGCGGTTCGCGTTCAGCGCGATCGCGGTGGCGATGGAGCCGGGGCCCGTGGTCAGCGGCACGGTTAGCGGGAAAAACGCCTTGGACGAGCCAGTGCCCGTGGTGCGAACCTCGGGATCCGTAGGCGGGCGCGGTCCGGTTTCGGGCGCGTTGAGCATCTGCCAGCCCGCCACGGCCACGGCGAGGCCGCCGCCGATGCGCAGCGCCTCTATCGAAATACCGAAGAAATGCAGGATCGGCGTGCCGACGAAGAATGCGACGAGCAGCACGAAGAACGCATTGACCGCGATGTTTTTCGCGAGCACGCGCCGCTCTTCGTCGGACAGCGAGGCCGTGCGGTCGAGAAACACGAAGGCCACGCCAACGGGGTTGATGATGCTGATAAGGCCGGTAAAACCGAACAGAACGTCTGAAATCAGGCTCTCGATCATGAAGTCGATCCAGTGGAAGCAAAGCGGCGCAGCGCACCGTCGGGGCTGCGTGCAGTGTAACTGTACCGGAGCGCGGCCTGGCCCTTGCCGGCCGTGGCCTACGCGGCGAGAGGCACCTTGCCGCAGCGCATCATGCTTTCAACATCCATTCGACATTTTTGGCATCTTTACGCCGTGCCCCCGGACAGCATAGAGTGAGCCGGTCGCACCCGATCACACGTTTCTCTGACTGACGATAACGAGGAGCCCGTTCATGTCACTGAAGTTGCTCGCTGCCCTGCCCTTCATTGGCATCCTGTTAGGGGTGCCGTTCTTTAACCGCGTCGAACCGATCGTGCTTGGCATGCCGCTCGTGCTCGCATGGATCGTCCTGTGGGTCGTGCTGACCGCGGTCATCATGGCGACCATCTACATGCTGGACCCCATCAATCGAAAAGATGGCACGGAGGTGCAGTCATGAGCGCACTGATCCTGATCGCAGCCGTCACCGTGGTCGCGCTTTATCTGGGGATGCGCGCCCGCGGCGGCCATGACATGAATCTCGAGCAGTGGACCGTCGGCGGACGCAGCTTCGGCACCGCGTTCGTGTTCCTGCTGATGGCCGGCGAGATCTACACGACGTTCACCTTCCTCGGCGGCAGTGGCTTCGCCTATGGCAAGGGTGCACCCGTCTATTACATCCTCGCCTACGGCACGCTCGCGTACATCTTCTCGTACTGGATGTTGCCGCCGATCTGGCGCTACGCGAAGGCACACGGGCTCGTCTCGCAGCCGCACTTCTTCGCGCGCAAGTACCAGAGCCCCGCGCTCGGCGTGCTCGTGGCACTCGTCGGCGTCACGGCGCTCGTGCCGTACCTCGTGCTGCAACTGAAGGGCCTCGGCATCATCGTCGCGACCGCTTCGTTCGGCGCGATTCCCTCGACGGCCGCCATCTGGATCGGCGCGATCGTCGTGACCTCGTACGTGATCGTCTCGGGCGTGCGCGGCAGTGCGTGGAATTCGGTGCTCAAGGATCTCATGATCCTCGCGATCGCGATCTTCCTCGGCATCTACCTGCCGTTCCACTACTACAACGGCCTCGGCAACATGTTCCGCGCGATCGACGCCGCCAAACCCGGCTTCCTCACGCTGCCCGCACGCGGCACCGGGGTGGTCTGGTTCCAGTCGACGGTGCTGCTCACGGCGCTCGGCTTCTTCATGTGGCCGCATACGTTCGGCTCGGTCTACACCGCGAAGAACGAAGGCATCTTCCGCCGCAACGCCGCGATCCTGCCGATCTATCAACTGGTTCTGCTGTTCGTGTTCTTCTGCGGTTTCGCCGCCGTGCTCAAGGTGCCCGGACTGACGGGTTCGAACATCGACCTGTCGCTGTTCCGCCTGTCGCTGCAGACCTTCGATCCGTGGTTCCTCGGCGTGATCGGCGCGGCCGGCGTGCTCACCGCGCTCGTGCCGGGCTCGATGATCCTCACGACCGCCTCGACGCTGCTCGCCAACGACGTCTATCGCGGCGGCTTCGCGAAGAACGCCCAGGACGCGCAGGTCGCGCGCCTTGCACGCTGGCTCGTCCCGGTGGTCGCGCTCGTCGCGGTGTTCTTCACGCTGCGCGGCGGCAACACGATCGTCGCGCTGCTGCTGATGGGCTACAACTTCGTGACGCAGTTGTTCCCGGCGCTCGTATGCAGCCTGTCCGCGCGTAACCGTGCCACCAAGCAAGGTGCGTTCTGCGGCATCCTCGCGGGCGTGGCGGTCGTGATCGCGACCACGACGCTGCAGTGGAGCGTCGCGAAGCTGTTCCCGTCCGCACCCGACGCGCTCAAGGACATCAACATCGGCTTTCTCGCACTCGGCGTGAATATCGTCGTGCTGTTCGTCGTGAGCGCGGTCACGCAACCGCGCACGCACGCGGAGCACGCCAGCGCACACTGAGCGTCTGACGCGCAGGCGCCGCTAGGCGCTTGCACAGCCCCTGGAATCCCCACTTCAGCCGCCCACCCGGGCGGCTGAATTTTTTCTGGCGCACGCCGTAAACAAGAGGAGAGCTCCTCTTTTTCCGGATGTGCCGATGTCCTCCGTCGAAACCCCCGCCCCGCAAATCAGTCCGTTAACCCCCGAAGCCCTGCCGCTCGGCGAACCGCTCGCCTGGCCGGTGGTCGACCGCGACAGCACCCTGCTGCTCGAGCGCGGCGCCGTGCTCGTGGGCGAACCCGAGCGCAGTTTCCTGTTCGCGCACTTCGCGCCGCATCGCGGAGACGGCGAAATGCCGACTGAGGCATCGCAAGACACGGCCGGAAAAACGCGCGCTGCGGCGGCGGACCTGCGCGACATGGCACTCGCGCCCGGCGCCCTGATGGGCCTGCGCACGCACGCCAGCGGCAGTTCGCCGATGCATCCGTGCCGGCTGATCGGTTTCGCGCCGAACGACATGCTGTTCGTCACGCCGCCCTATGTCGATGGCCGGATGATCGAGTTGATGGCCGGAGAAAACGTCGATGTCGTGGTGATCGCGAGCCAGACCGTGTACCGGTTCGTCTGTTCGGCCGTCGCGAGCGTGCAGTCACCGCTCGAGTATCTGGTGCTGTCGAAGCCGGCCGGAATACGCCGCCTGCGCGAGCGTCAGTCGATCCGCGTGCGCACCCGCCTGCCGGTGCGCTACCGGCTTGGCAACACGGAAGGCCCTTGCGATGGCGTCGCGCTCGCGCACGGGATCAGCGTGCGCGGCCTCTCATTGACGGCGCCATGGGTGCCCGGCCAGGTCGGCGAGCGGCTTCACGTGGCCTTCACGCTGCATTGCGACGGGCTCGATACGGCCATCGAGACAAGCGCGATCATCCGCAACGTGCAGGCCGAAACCGGGCCCGGCACCTATGCGACGCTCGGACTCGAACTCGACGAACTCACGGCCGCCGATCAGATGGCGATGAAGGCCTACGTGTTCGACCGCCAGGACGACGTACAGCTCTGGGCCGGCGCGGTACGCTGAGCGCCGCGCACAAGAGCGGCGCCCGCGCGCGTCGGGTCGTATTACTGCTGCACAACCGGCTTGACCGATTTGACTTCGGGCAGCGCGCCCGGCCGGGCGGGTTCGCGCAAGCTCACGCGCCATTGCGGCGCGCCCGCGTAAGGCAACTGCGCCAGCGCCCCGGTGACGAGATACGGCAACGCCGCTTGCGCGTCGGCGTTGCGATCGCGTTTGACCACCGTGACGCGATACGCCTCGGTGCCCGCGGGCAGCGCGAAAAAGCGCAACGTCATCGTGTGGGTCCACTTGGGCCCGAACCAGCCGAACCCGGACGCCCCCTTCGACGGACACCCGCCCGGGCCATCGCACTCGCCCTGCGCCTGTGCGGTCACGTTGACGGGGCGCGACGCCCACGCCACCGAAACCAGGTACTGCGCAGCATCGGGCTTGCCTTCGACGAAGCCACGCGTGGCAAGCCCGTCGCGCAGCAGCGCCTCGTAAGGCAGCTTCGCGCCGGACTCCGTCTGCGCGGGGGTGTGAGCGAAACTGTATTTCACGGCCTGGTGCGCCTGCGCCGGCAGCGTGCCGTTCACAGCGATATCGTCGGTCACGCCGGCGCAACCGGCCAGCACGCCAAGCGTCAGCGCAGAACATAAGGTCAACTGAAACTTCACGGTTTTCTCCATCGAAATCATGGGTGCTCGCTGGCAGGCGCGGGGAGCGCGGGCAGATCCATCGTCAGCGTCGTGCCCTTGCCGGGCGCGCTGTCGACGTAGATCTCGCCGCCATGACGCGTCACGACTGTCTTGACGAACGCCATGCCAAGTCCCGCACCGCTTATGTCGGGCTGCTGCACGGTATGGAAACGCCGGAACGGCGCGAACAGATTCGCCTGGTCTTCGAGCGCGATGCCATAGCCCTCGTCGCGGATCGAACAGATCACGCGCGCCTGCGGCGGCTGCGCAGCACGGATGGTACAGACTATTCGCGTGTCCGGCGGACTGTATTTCACGGCGTTATTGAGCACGTTGACGAGCGCCCGCGTCATCAGCGAACCATCGGCGAGGATCCAGCCCATCTCGTCGCCTTCGAACGCCGTGTCGATGCGGATGTGCTTCGCGTGCGCCTGCGGCCACACCTCGTCGCACGCGTTGATCGCCAGCTCGGCGAGGCTCGTCGGCTCGAGCGTGTACACCTGCGATTGCGCGCGCGCCAGTTGCACGAAATCGTCGGCCAGTGTGAGCGAGCGCCGCGCATAGCGCTCGATGCGCTCCATTACCTCGCGCACGGGCCCGGGCGCAAGCGAGCCGCGCTCGCGTTCGGTTTCGACCAGCGCAACGATCGACGCCTGCGGCGAGCGCATGTCGTGCGAGAGCAGCCGCAGCGCGTCTTCGCGCTGACGCTCGGCATCGTGCAGCGCCGTGACTTCGACGAGACCCGCGATCCAGCCTACGGCCTGCCCCTGGGCGCTCGTGCAGGACGCGTAGCGCAGCAGATATTCGCTGCCGTCTTGCGCGCGCAACTCGACGCCGCGCGCCATCAGACCGGCGAATTCCGCGCGCGCGGGATCGAGCGGCGCGGGCCAATGCGTGTGCGCGAACGCGATTGTCTCGGCATCCTGATCGACGGGATTCACGAACGCGAACGCGCCGAGCAGATCCGGCATGACCCGCCCCTCGGCCACGCCGATGCCGAGCCGCTCGAACGACTCGCGCGCCGCGTGGTTCGCGATCAGCACGACGCCGCGCAGATCGGTGACGAGAATCGGCTCCGGCACCGAATCGAGACTGTCCCAAACGAAACGCCGCATGTCCTGCAGCCGTTGCGCGGCCTGTTCCATCAGCGCCATCTGCTGAGCGAGCGCATCGCCCTCGTACTCGCGCCGGGACGTGCGGGCGTCGGGCAGCAGATAGGGTTCGTCGGCGAGTTGCAGCAAGGCGCGGCGCAGATACGCCATCGTCATTTCCAGGCGCCGCCAGCTCCACATCGGATAGACGACCAGGAGCGCCACGACGGCGTGCACGGGGCTCAGCCAGATGCGCGCGTCGTAGAGCAGCAGGACGCTCATGGCGAACGCCGCGCCGCCGATCCCCACGCACAGCAGCAGCGCGCGCCACGGCGTCAGCACGAGAAAGCCGGCGAGCACGAGCGCGAGCGCGCCGAGCGAAAGCACCATGACCCACGATCTCGGAGCGGGCTGGATGGCGGTGCCGCTCAGCAGCGCGTCGAGGACGTTCGCGTGGATATAAACGCCGGGCAGCGTGCCGAGCTTGCCCGACAGCGGCGTCGCGAAGCGGTCGTACAAACCCGACGCCGTGACGCCGACGAGCACCACGCGCCCGCGCAGCAGATCGGGCGGCACACGGCCTTCGAGCACCTGCTCGAACGAAACGTGACGGTAGGTTTGCGCGCCTGCGCTGAACGGGATGAAAAAGCGCGACTCGCTGTCGGGACCGCCGACGCGCGTCGGATCCATGCCGCGCCGCGCCGGCGGCGGGCCGCTCGCGAGCCGGATCTTGCCCGCGCGCACGGCGCGCCAGACGGGCACCATCAACTGCGGCCAGCGCTGATGCGCGTCGCCCTCGAACAGCGCGACGCTGCGCACAATGCCATCGCGATCGACTTCGAAATTGATGTGGCCGAGCCCCGCGGCCGCCTGCGCGAGCGGCGCCACGGGCGGCACGACCTGGCGCGTGCCGGTTTCATCGAGGGGCGAGAGCAGGATCGGCAGATAGGTGGGACGCGCCGCGAGCGCGTGGGCGAACGCGGCGTCGTCGGGCGACGGTTCGGTAAACAGCACGTCGTAGACGATCGCCGCGGCGCCGTCGCGCGCAAGCTGATCGACGAGCTGCGCGTGGACACTGCGCGGCCAGGGCCAGCGGCCGAGCTTCGCGACGCTCGCGTTATCGATCTCGACGACCACGATGTCCGACGACACCGCATGCGTGCGCGCGCTCAGCAGAAAGTCGTAGACGATGTCGCCGGCGCGCGCCGTCCAGTGCAGGAACACCGTGAGGAGGACGACGACTACGCCGACGCAGCCGACACCGGCCCACTCGAACAGGAAGCGGCGCCCGACTGAGCGTCCGAGGCGCACACGCGGTGCGACACTCATGACGCCTCCGTCACCAGTCGATCCGGAACTTCTGGACGGGACTGGCCTTCTGGTAGTAGCGGCCGTTCTGGAACTGCTCGGCGATCACCGTCCAGTAGTAGACCCCTTTGGGCAGATCGTTGACGACGGCCCCGCCGGTTGCGATGTCGGTGTGATCGATCAACGGCGTGTGCAGGTCCTCGGTCGAGCCGAGCACGAAACGGAACCGCGTGGCCGGCGCGCCATTGTCGACGAACCAGCGGAACGAGAACGCGCGCGAGCCCGCGACGCGCCCCGCCGACGTGCCGAGCGCGAGGCTGCGGCGCTCGAACGCATAGACGTTCGGCATGCCTTCGAGACCCTTGGCGTCGATCGCGGCGATGCGCACGAAGTAAGTCCCGTCGGCCAGCGAACCCATGTCGACGTTCGGCGACGTGGAACGCCGATCGCCGATCATGTCGAGCAGGCCCGCGTCGCGCCCGATCTGCACGCGATAGCCGCTTGCGGCCGATACCGGCACGATGTCGAACACGACGGTCTTGTTGTCCTGAACCTTGCCCGGATGCGCAAGCTCCGGGGCCGCGAGCAATGGCACCGGCGCGCCGACCGCGCCACCGGCCTCGGTCAAGCTGCCGTGGCGCGCCGCCACGAGTTGCGCCGAAGCGGCCAGCGGCACGCCCTGCGCGGGCCCGGGCTGCCCTGCGGCCGCCTTGTCGACGCCGACTGCACCGTCGAGCACTTCGACGGCCGTCGAGCCGTTGCCGCCGTCATAGTTCACGCGAAAACGCGTGCCGCGCACACCCGCGACCACGGAGGGCGAACGAATCTGAAAGCGATCGTCGGTCTTCGTGGCGTGCGTGACTTCGCTGTCGACTTCGCCGCTCTTCAGGTCGATGATGCGATCGGTCGCGCCCGTGAGCACGGTCTGGCGCAACGTACCGAGATCGAGCGAGGTGTTGGGCGGGATGATCAGGTGGGTGCCGTCGGCGAATTCGAGCGTGGCGAAACCGCCGTCGCCGGTCTGCACATGATCGCCTTCGACGAGCGTCGTCCCGACCACGAGCGGCAGCGACGGTGCCGCGCGAAACGCGTGACTCGCGGGACCGTTCGTGGCGATGACTTTCGCCGAGAGACCATCGCGGCGCAGCAGCGCGACCGGCACGCGCAACGCGAGGCCGCGCCGCATGTGGTACGGATCGCTGACGTGATTCAGACGGGCGATCGCTTGCCAGTCGCCCGGTCTCGCGAGATAGCGTGTGCCGAAGTTGTACAGCGAGTCGCCCGCGCGGGTGACGTAAGTGATCGTCTGCTGCCGCCCCGCCGGATGCGGCGCGCGATGCGGCTCACGGGCCTGCGCGCCCGCCGCGGCAAAGAACAGCGCACAGGCGAGCGGCAACACATGAACGCGCACCACCTGGACATTTGCGGCGGCGCCTGCCGCTGCGCCCGCGCTCATGCGGCATCTCCCTCGATGCGTTCGAGACGATAGCCGTAGCCGTAGATCGGCGTCAGACGGTAGCCGTTTTCGGGACGCAGGCCGAGCTTCGAGCGCAGCATCGACACGTGCGTGTCCATCGTGCGCGAAGGGATGTCGTCCGACTGCTTCCAGATCACGTCGAGAATGTGCGCGCGCGACAGCGGCCGGCTCAGGTGCTGGAACAGCAGCAGCGCGAGATCGAACTCCTTCTGGGTCAGCGCGACCGGTTTGCCGCTCACCGACACCTGGCGCGACTTCAGATCGAACTCATAGTCGCCGAAGACTTCCTTGAGCGCCGGCGCATGCAACTGATACGCGCGCCGCAGCAGCGAGCCCACGCGGGCAAGCAGCACGGGCGCGGAGACGGGCTTGACGATGTAGTCGTCGGCGCCGCTGTTGAGCATCAGCGCGATGTCGGCCTCGCGGCTGCGGTTCGTCATGAACAGCACCGGCAACCGCGTGGAAAGGCTCTGGCGCACCCAGCGCAGCACCTCGTCGCCGGGCATGTCGGGGACGTTCCAGTCCAGCACCAGCAGGTCGAAGGTCTCCCGGCGCAACTGACGCACCAGCTCGCCGCCCTTCGCGTACGCGTGACACGCGTGACCCGCCGAGGTCAAAGTCTGACAGACAAAGTCCGTCTGCGCCGGATCGTCTTCCAATACCGCAATTCTCATCATGCCCCGCACTCGCGCTCGTTCTTCATATTTTCAGGACAGACTGGCAGCTTGACCGCCCCAAACACCCGCGCCAGCCAACCCCGGCGCCAGTCATGCAATGTCCAGCCGCAACTCTCGCTTCGTCTCAAAAAGAAGGGAAGCGCAATGCGACTTCCCTTATCTGAAAATCAGGTTTCGTTCATGGTAGTCGAAATGCCCCATCCGTAGTACGTTTTGCAATTTTTACTGCAACACGTAGTGAAAACCGGTATTCGTGGGCTATTACTACACAGAAGGGCCCGGATCGACCCATCATTGAGTTGAAAACTGCGCGATATTGTTTCAGGAAAATTTAATACTTACTGTCAGAGATTGTTAGATCTGACAGGCCCGGGGAATAAGGCCTTATACGGACGTTAATGGAATGTCAGCGATTCCGATGACGCTGGCCATGATTGGGTCTTGCGTGCGGCGTTGCTTTGAGACCGGCCGCACGACAAAGGAATCCTTAATAAATAAATGCGGACGCCTCAATCTCCGGGCTCACGAATTCAGCGCAGCCGCGGTCCAAAGAAGACAAAGAGAGAGTGGGATTCGATGGGAACACCCGGTTGCCGGGTGCCCCATCCAGGAACAGCAGGGAAATGTTAGTTTTGCGGACGGTTTTCGTGGCCGCCCCGCTCAGCCGGCGGGTGACCTTGCGGCGCACCGCCCGGACGGCCGCCGGCGCCGGGATGCGGAGCTTCCGGACGCGGAGCCTCTGGACGCGCTACTTCCGGACGCGGACCCCCCATCGGCGGATGAGCATACGCGCCGGCAGGCGGCGCAGCGGGTCGCCCGTATTGCGGCGCGGCCGGACGCTCAGCCGGACGCTCCAT
>Ga0131853_10003417_pt1 | contig 28533 bp, 16 predicted proteins | sample TergutLab28metaG_FD_92764 | JGI IMG/M metagenome (GOLD analysis project Ga0131853, IMG submission 92764) | Labiotermes labralis P1 segment gut microbial communities from Petit-Saut dam, French Guiana - Lab288 P1 (version 2) (version 2) | ecosystem: Host-associated > Arthropoda: Insects >...
GCGCGGTACGGACTGGGTCTTTAAATAAAGCGGTCTGCGCTTCGTCTTTCAGAACAAACAGCGACTTGTGCCACTTACAGCATAAACTGATTGGTTTTTATAGCCGAGATGAAAAGTGTTTACTGCGTGGTACGGACTGGGTCTTCAAATAAATCATCCTGAGCTTCGTCTTTAAAAGGTTAACGAAATTTACGTAGGTTATTCGGAAAGTAAGTACCGTCTGCGCATATCTCTCGCGCACCCTCGAGACTGTCACTTTGCGCATGTGCAGTGACTTCCTCTATCAATTGAGAAGCCACAGACGCCATTTCGTGAAATTTGTTTTATGTTTATGTTTGTTCCGTTGCTTCAAACATGTTTAAGACAATTGAAGGGGCCGCCGACTGTGAAATACGGTCTGTAATTCGTTTTTTGAGCGCTAGGAATGTACTACCAAGTGACATTCATCACCAGATCTGTCAAGTGTATGGTGACAATGCGATGAGTGATGGCATGGTTAGGAAATGGGTTCGGATGTTCAATGAAGGACTAGAGAACTTGCACGATGAGGCGCGAAGTGGACGTCCATCTTTGGTGATTGATGATTTGGTGCGTAAGATCAACGAAACAGTGCGTGACGACAGACGTTTCACAGTTTCTGATCTGTCCCTGCACTTTCCTAAGATTTCAAGGACTCTACTCTATGACATTGTCAGTAGTCATTTGGGTTATCGGAAAGTGTGTGCACGATGGGTGCCCAAGATTCTCTCAGAAGAGCACAAAAACAGCGTGTTGCATGTACTTTGACATTTCTGATGCGCCATCACAAGGAAGGAGAAGGCATGTTGAGCCATATTGTGACAGGAGACGAGATATGGGTGTCCCATATCACACCTGAATCAAAACAGCAGTCCTTGCACTGGAAGCGTACTGGCTCGCCGTGAAAGAAAACGTTCAAGCAGACGTTTTCAACAAGCAAGATCATGTGCAACGTATTCTGGGACAGACAAGGTGTTCTCTTGGTAGAATTTTTGCCCCAAGGCACGACGATCAACTCGACTGTTTATTGTGAAACGCTGAAGCAGCTGATGCGTGCAATTTAAAACAAAAGGCGCGGAGTGCTGAGTGCCACCATTCTTTTGCTTGACGATAACGCTCGGCCTCACTCTGCTGCTCAGACTCAAGACCTCATCACCTCATTTAAGTGGGAACAAATGAACCACCCCGGTACAGCCCTGATTTGGCGCCAAGTGTTTATCACCTCTTCCTACACCTAAAGAAGTTCCTGGGCGGCAAGCGATTTGACGACGACGATGACCTGAAAAATGCAGTGCAGAAGTGGCTAACATCGCAGGCGGCCGCATTCTATGAGGAGGGTATACAAAAACTTGTGTCCCGCTACAATAAGTGCCTCAATAATGGCGGCGAATATGTGGAAAAATAGTTTGAAGAATGTAGAATCTGAAAAAAATAAAATTTTATGCGAAACCTTACTCGATTTTTTTACAGCGCAACGGTACTTACTGTCTGAATAAGCCTCGTATATTTGATGCGTGTAAAAATAGAATGGAAGAGAAGTGTATGTGTCAGCAGCATCCGAACTTCGACTGAATCTTGATTCTTTTCCGCGGAACATTTTTTTTGTTGCCAGCCACTGCTATAGAGGACTTCGCATAGAACGTATTAGTTTCGATACTTCGACTCGGAAGCGTGAAAAAAGCTTCAAATGGACTTTGTGTGAAAGCTGATAATGCTTTACAGGAATTTGTTGAATTATAAACCGCAAAATGTCTTTTATACTTGGCGGTGGAATTTAAAATCGGTTTGAAATAAAATAAAGACGTACACGTATTGACAGTCGTACACCCACGTGCTCCCTGGAATTAATTTAGACGTGCATATTGTACGCGCTGATGTACGTAAATTATAAACTGTAGACCAAATAAAAAAAAAAAGGCCCTAAATCATCATGACTTACTTCAGTAACACGAATGATTGTTCTGTGGTTTTGTTAAAGATGACGTGGATTCTTAAAGGTCTTCGATATTCACGTTGTTCATTTTGACTAGGGAGATGGAAGTTCGGACCATGACGTCACAGTAAAATGTTATGGACACCGTAGTTGCTACCAATTATTCTGGAGCAAGAATAGATTTTTGTGCTAATTGGATAGACTGAATGATGAAAATATACAATATATTGTGCAGTGTTTGTTTTCCCTAACTTAATAAAAAAATTATAAATCGATGAGTCAGACACAGTATAAATGTTGCGTTATACAGGGTTATTCAAAATGACTGTCGGGTTTTAACAACTTGTCATACACAATACACTTCAGATAGCAGTATATGTATTTTTTATTTAACAGAACAACACTCCAAGCTTTTGTTACATGCCTTACAGGTGCTGTATATGTGCAGCCTTTGTGATTCTACAAACATCAACACGATAATCGATACTCACCGCTGATATGCTACATGGAACGAACTCGATTCGTCAATCCTGTGGTATTTCAAAATTACCTTATTTTTTGTTCGTCTGCTGGTGAGTAAGTGGGTAATTTATTTAGTTTTCCTAAAAAGCAGCGATATTCAAGACATAACATTCCCTATATACGAAAAGAAACACACACACACGCAAGGTCTGGCTTGCGTTTAGGTTGTGTTCAAGAAGAAGCATGCTTTTTATTTCATTGTAGTTTTTTTGTTACAGAGTGACTCTGAAGCATAAGTTAAATTAGTTATATAAATATACAAATCTTACGATAAAATTGCTTTTGTGTCTGTTCAAGAATGCCATTAATCCTTGCTGTATCGCGGTCTTTATGTTCATGGGACTGTGCATCGTAATTGTGTCAATAAATATCAAACAAGGTGCAAATATACACAGTTTATTTTATCTGTAAACTGCTCTACATACTTCGGGTGGTTTCTCCACCAATCATCAGGAACACAAACAACTGTATTTACAGCATCTGCTACTAGTTAACCGTTGCTGCTACCTGTCGCTACCGTGGGGGAGTTCAGACTTCTACCAGATGCTGTAAACACAGTGTTATTAGCTCCTGATGATGGGTGGAGAAACCACCCGAAACATGTACAGCGGTTTACAGATAAAATAAACTGTGTATAGTTGCATCTTGTTGGATATTTATTGACACTCTATTGCGTACGTTTCCTTTTTTCCCCTTTTCAGAGAGAGAGAGAGAGAGAGAGAGTGAGAGAATGAATGGTCGAATGCCACTCGTGATTGCTCCTGCCAAACGTACTTTTAAAGTCAGGCCGTGTAGTTTATAGAGTTGCTCCGTTCTTAAGTCGTTACTATTAGCAAGTTTATTGATGATATTTAACATTACGCCGCGGTAGCACAGTGGTTAAAGTGTTGTGCTACAAATCGGAAGGTCGCTGGTTCGATCCCAGATGGTGTCATTGGAATTTTTCATTGACATAAAATCCCTCCGATCGCACTATGGCCCTGGGGTCGACTCAGCCTCTAACAGAAATGAGTACCAGGAGCATTTCCTTGGGGTAAAGGCGGCCGGTGCGTAAGGCTGACAACCTACCACCATCCTGTTCTGTTGTCACGAAATCCGGTAACCTTAACTTCCTGGAACCCTGTGGGCCACTCCAGGCCTGTAATGGGACTGCTTTGTAACATTACGACATGTAAATACGACTGTGTAGTTTCGTAGATGGGGGGCACAGGATGGTGTCTGGCTGAGCGAGTCGTGCAACCTTATCTGCCGTCTGAAGGAAGGAAGGAAGGGTCTGCTTCTAAGATAAAGCTGTTAAAGTTATTTCTACAGCCTGGCCTGTTGGGTCTCCTTACACAACTGCCCCTCTTCGCTGTGTCCTGCCTTTTTCAACCACCCCTCCCTCCTATGCCGCTTCTCACTATTTAATTATTTCTACTTCTTTTCTTGTAATTTGATGCAACTTAAGTCTCTCAATTTGATTTTTGTTCTTCCTCTCACTACCCGACTTTTCTCTTACTATTGTAATATCCACCTTCCATTATTGAAGATATCTATATCCCACTACAAAACTACAAGGGTTTATCTAGCCGTTACATCTTGTACACGGTAGGTCCGGGTTTCGAATGCCGTCCGGAACACAGACTTACTGACTGAAAATCTTCGTGGTTTTAGCCAGTATCTTTTAAAAAAAATGCTGGGGTAGTATTCCACATCTGTTAACGAATGCTTTCTTCCACGCTTTTTCTAATTCAGTGGTCATTATCATCCTGTATTTCGACGCTGTGTAATGCCACGACACAATTTTGCCTCGTCACGGCACGAGTGCACTTGGTCGTAGTAACTGTTACTGTGGGGACTGTGCTTTACACAGGACGGTATGTGGTGTGAGTTGTGTGTCATTTAGCTCCCTTTGGTTTGAATTTTGCCTGAAGGTGCTGCGTTTGTAATTCAGGCGTTGTGTTGTAAATCTGACGAAGCTATTTTAGGACTTTTTGAAAGGAAATTTTTGAGAGCTATTTTTGCACCTACAAATGACAACGGAGAATGGAGAATAAAATACAACAGTGAGTTATATAAACTGTACAAGGAAAGTGATATAGTAACATACATTATAATTAATCTATTAAAAAGGGCAGTACATGTTATTTGTATGGACGAACAGAGCCCTACAAGAAGAGTTTTCATTGCGGTGATAGAAGGAAGAAGACAGAGGGGCAGACCAAAACTGAGATGGGAAGACGGTGTGATGGAAGATGCCAGGAAGTTGGGGGAGAGAACTTGGAGGAATGCTGCAAGGAATAGGGACAGCTGGCAGAAGCTTCTGAAGAAGACTTTGGCTCAAAAGGGGCTGTTGTGCCAATGATGATGATGATGATGATGATGTGTTGCAAATATGAATATTTTCTGTTCTTGGTGCATGCATCAGGAGGGATATGGAAAGTGACATTATGCCTTCTTACATTCCGAGTTCATATTTAGAAGGTATCTGTGTCAAAGGAATAGCGAAAAAAGAAATGATTTCCTGAATTCAGCAACGCTTCTAGGAGTCTGGATTGTGTGTCAAATAAATACGACGGTACACACGTGGATATAAATGATAGCTCCTTAGTTAACTTGCAACCTTCCGACATTTCTGGGTAAATTAGACCGCCATCAGGGAGATAATTAAATGAGTTCTGTCAGTTTGACGGAAGACGCATTCAACATCAGCACAGCAACAGACATAAGGTAATTTTACTAAAAAATAAGTCCGTAGAACGTGAGGCACGTCTTTTACCGCGCATCTTACACGAAAATGAATAGAGCCTAAACGGTAAAGCAATCTCGTTACAGGCCTGGTGTGGCCCAGAGGGTTCCAGGAAGTTAAGGTTCCCAGATTTCGTGACAACGGCACAGGATGGTGGTAAAGGTTGTCGACCTTAGGCACCGGCCGCCTTTGCCCCCAGGAAATACTCCTGGTACTCATTTCTGTTAGAGGCTGATTCGACCCCAGGTACATAGTGCGATCGGAAGGATTTTATGTCAATGAAAAATCCACTGACACCGGCTGGGATCGAAGCAGCGACCTTCCGATTTGTAGTACAGCACCTTAACCACTGTGCTACCGCGGTCCCCGAATACAGCCTGAAGTACATCGAAAACAGCTTCACGACTTGTGTTGTATTGAAGAGGTGCTTGCATATGAAATATAATTATGCATAACATTTAATGGAGCCGGAGTAGAGCAGTGGGTATAGTGACTAGACTATGTGTTGGATGGTCCGGGGGTTCGAATCCCGATATAGGTAAAAGATTTTTCTCCGCAAACTCCAGGCCCACTCTGAGGCCCAGCCAGATTTCTATTCAATGGGCACCGGTGTTCTGTGCCGAGGTTAAAGCGGCCGGGGCGGAAAGTTAACCACTCGACTCCATCTAGTGCCGAGTTTACGAATGAGTGGAGCTGTAACTCCACTCCTCCTATGTGCCTTTATTTCGTGAACAGGGAAAGATTTTCTTAATAATTACGTTTGATGTGAAAAAAATTAATATACTTTTCATTAAAGTTTTTCCTAGTGAATGTTGTAATTTTTTAATGTGTAAAGGTAAAGATCACCCCATAACAGGCCACGAAGGCCCAGAGGGGGAATAGATGTATAGCTCTACTCTTTCTTTAACCTCGGCGCTAGATGGTTGTGGGTTGTCAACACCACGCTCCGGCCGCTTTACCCCGGGAAAGACCCGGTACCCATTGTATAGGAGGCTGGGTGGACCCTAGGTGCGGAAAATCTCGCCCCCACCGGGATTCGATCCCCGGGCCGTCCAGCCCGTAGCGAGTAGCTATACCGACTGCGCTATTCCGGCCCACAATTTTTATAATGTGTGTTGCTTGTAACTTAGAAGGAAGTTTTAGCGAAATGTTTGCTTAAAATCAAGTTATTGATTTCCAAAGGTAAAATCTATAGTAGTTAATTAAGTGAAGGTTATGTATTCGGAAATAAAACTAGAATTTTAAAATACTTGTTTAATGTAGAAAAAAATTGAATTAAGCCTTTAATGTTGTAATCATAAATCGTTAGTTCTGTATGTGTTTGGGCTGATAGACCGAAACATATCGGTGTATTAATAGAGAGAATGCCACTTGTACCCATGTGTGCATTTGATGGGTTTTTTGAAACATTGTATATGAGGCACATGGTAATAATGAATCATTTTATGTGTATGCAGTCCTTCGAACATCCTTACTAGGTGGGTTGTTTAGTTACGATTTCAGGTGTTTCTTTGCGCTGGGAAATAGCCTTTGTACTACCGTCGCGCAGGTACGTTAGATTTATGTCTGAAATGTGTCATGATTAGAAATGTTTGTAGGTTTCTGCGCTCCATATTTGATTTTATGTTCCTGTATAATGAGAACAGAGCTTGAGATCAGAGGCGTTTTGATGTTCAGGAAGGCGGTATGAAAATAGAGAATCAATATATGATGCTTCTGTAGTACATTTATGATATTCAGGTTAGATATAATAAAGGTTTTACTTCCATATTCACTTTCTACTCTGGAGATGACGGCATCAGTTCCCTACGGATCATTAACATGACTCTGCCAAACTACACGGCGTCGTATCTCAGAAGACGGCTGTCCTAGAAGTAGCAGTGCTTCAAATTTATGATTACTGTCCTGAAACTCATACGGGTACATAGAGACATCCTTACCTTGGGAGGTTCAGTAGCACGAACACTGTGGATATGAGAAGCAGCATCTTGGTTATGTTCTGCTGTGCTCGAGTGGACACTGTGCTTCTGCTGGACGACCTCACGTCTGTAACAAAACGTAATTGGATTTGCTTAGCGCCTCTTTGGCATTCCGCTCGCTTCTTTCCGGAAATTACAAGGAAAGTGAGAGAAAAGCTTGCGAGGTGGAAAAGTTTCACGTTGTGGAAGAGAAAATGAAAACGATGATTGAAAACACTGTCCACATCTCAGAAGTGTAGTTCTTTAAATAACAGAGGGCAAATGACAGATCACTACTACTACTACTACTTCTACTACTATTAACCACACCACTACCACCACAACCACCACCGCCGCCGCCGCCGCCGCTGCCATCACCACCACCGCCGCCACTGTCGCTGCCACCATCACCACCGCCGCCGCCACCACTGCCACCACCACCGCCGCCACCGCCGCCGCCGCCGCCGCCACCACCACAACCACCACCACCACCACTGCCACCACAACTACCACCACCACCACCACCACCACCACCACCACCACTGCCACCACAACCACCACCACCACCACCACCACTGTCGCCAACACTACCGCTACCGCCACTGTCTCCAAGGCTGTAAAATCTCTGTAATTGTCAGCATTGTCAATCATCTAAGTAACTAAGTAAGCAAATAGCTGACTAGCGAAGAACTTCATAGAGCAGGCTGTTCTTGAAAAGCTAACAATTTCTCAACTAGTTAAGAAATTCCCGACATTTTATGGAACCCGAAGATTCGTTAACACATTCACAAGAACTCGCTACCTGTCTCATCTTCAACCAGATCAGTACTCCCATCCTACTCCTTGATGTTCCATTTTGAATATTTTCCTCCCATCTACGTCTAAGTCCTCCAAGTGGCATCTTACACTCGGGTTTCCCCACCAAAACTCCGTACGAACGCCCTCATACCTGTATCTGCTACGTGCCCCGCCCGCCCGTGTCACTCTTCTTGATTTGATCACTAGAATAATATTTGATGAGCAGTACAGATCATTGAGCTCCTTGTCATATAGTCTCCTGTTACGTCATCCAGGCCCAGATATCTTTCTCGGCAACGTAACCGACACACATAACTGCTGCTAACACCGTCGAGAGGTTTGAGATCTTCACAGCCGTGTAGTTGCGGATTGCGTTCTTCTGGGACGTAACGCTGCGCTTTTCGGTGAGTCACACTGCAGAAGACCGGCATCCGCTACTGTCGGCTAATGGTGGTTGATGTGGTTGGCGTATATATTTCCAGGAATTGTCTGTCGATATCAGCGGCGCTGGCAGTACGCGCTGACGCCTTCTGAAAGGCTATTTTAGGTTGCGTATGCTTGGTGCATAGTTGCCGTGATTGCCTGTCTGTGTTTGGATACTGGGTAAATAATTGAGGCTATTGTGAATTCGGTTTTTATCGTCAGTGTTTTCTCTGGCCCTTAAGAGATTTCTACATTGCTGTTGCTTTTTGCACGTCTGCGATATTCTTTATTGCGCGCAGGTTTAAAATTTGACAGGAATTTATACATAAGTATATACAGGGCGATCAAAAATTCTATGTGCTCCTGATGATTATAATAAAATCGTCAGATGCACAGAGACTTTTTGATCACCCTGTGTGTATAAATGAACAAGATTTCACGCCTAGCTCTTGCTTTCACATTTTTTAAATACATTGCAGTAATTTAGAAAATATAGAGAGAGTTTCCCATACAAGAGTCTGATTATCACCTTTAACATTCTCTTTCCAGCAAGTGTTGAGAGCAGTGTGTTTTGTTTCAGTAGGATAGGAGGGTTTGATTAGATTTAACTGGGCTCCGGAAAGTTCAGTGCGAGGCTAATGTGGAAAAGGTTTGCCATAAAAGACGGTGCATAGTTGAATAGCTGAGCGACTGGTTTTGTTGTTTTTTTACTCTAATAGGATTCTCGTGCATGGAGTCAGTTTGGCAGATCGAAGTGCCCAACATATAGTTGCTGAAACGTGCAGGTGTTTTGTTAGACGGTGAGTCCCCTGTAGAACAGGTTCTGGATCACTACACACAACGGAACTACATGTAAATCTTATTGTTGAACCGTGCATTTTTGATCATCATCAGGGAGCGTTGTTGTTGTGAATATGGTAATATAACTTTAGCAAGGAACAACAAAGCTCCCTGATGATGATATGACAAGATCGAAACATGTTGGAGTGATTTTAAGTTTTTTTAAAGTGTTTTATGTGAAAGTTATATAAGTGCAGTTGTTGGTTGATAATAGAAGTGGACTACATGTATTTAAATACAAGTTCCAGCGAGTGGTTCATATAAGCTGTGTTAGCGGAGTTGGTTATTTCGATACGTGGAAAGTGGCTGATTAGCTGGATCAGTGGTTGGTTGATTGGTTGGTTTGTTGGTTGTTTGGCCGGACAAACGAGTGAGGGTTGTGTACATCGGTCACACTGTCCGGTTTGATGACGCGTATGGAGTTATACAGGGTTATTAAAAATGATTGTCGGGGTCATACACAATACACTCCAGATGCAACCCCATGTGATTTCTTTCTATGGGGTTACGTCAAGGATCAGGTTCCTGTTCCTCCTCTTCCCGCAAGTATCCCGGAACTGAAGGTACTAATCAGAACAGCCATTGAAACCATCACCGCTGACATGCTACAAACAGTTTGGAACGAACTGGATTATCGTGTTGATGTTTGTAGAATCACAAAGGGTGCACATATAGAGCACCTGTACGGTATATAACAAAAACTTTGAGTGTCGTTCTATTAAATAAGAAAATGCATATAATCCTATCTCAAGTACATTGCCTATGACAAGTGTTAAAACCCCGACAATCATTTCGAATAACCCTGTATATTGTTGTAGTCACTTATCACTGCAGCTGTTTTCACAGGTTCTGATGCAAAAACTAATTTTTCATGTGAATATTTAGTACTTTTCATAGCGGCGACTTGTGGGTTAGTCTGGTGGGATATGATGCTTTGTGGTCAGCTAGAAAGTTATCAGAATTTCGGAGGAACGCACTGACTCCATCCTCAGGGTTGTTGGAGTCATCGCACTTCCGAAACCTTCTCTTTCTATCCCGTAACACGACATAACTGCCAGAAAGACAGTATCCTGCAAAATGCACTTGCAGTCAGTATGAGATCATAAATAACAGCAACTGCATAAGCATTCTGTATTTGGGGTAGCGTAGTCTGTATAGGGACTGGGCTACGGGCTGGACGACCCGGGGTTCGAATCCTTGCCGGTCCCAGTAGCCACGCGGTCTAAGGCGTAGGTCTGCGGCCGCTCGCCTGCTGAGATTGTGGGTTCGAATCCCACCGGGGACATGGATGTGTGTCTGTTGTGAGTGTTGTGTGTTGTCAGGTAGAGGTCTCTGCGACGCACTGATCACTCGTCCAGAGAAGTCCTACAGACTGTGGTGCGTCGTTGTAAATTACCCTCCTAGGAATATGTCGTGTTGAGTGTGTGGTGCACGAGATGCACGTTGCCTCCGAATCTCCAGTTGCACGGAGCTCGCGCGTCATCGTGTGGTGTATGATAACGACAAGGTGTGGAAGACCTCTTAGTATGTTGCTTGTAAGTGACCATGTAAAACAGTGTGTTCCAACAAAAAAAAATCCTGGTAAGGGCTAGAATTTCTTTTTCTCCACAACGTCTAGACCGGCTCTGGGGCCCAACCTGCTTCCTATAAACGGGTACGGGCTTTTTCCCCTGGACTAAAGAGGCCGGAGCGTGAAGTTGACCAGTCACCTTCATTTAGCACCGGGGTTAAAAATGAGTGGATCTGTACATCTGCATTCCCAATATATTTTCGTAGCATGGAGAGGGACTTTATATTTTTGCATATTTGAGGTGTAATTAGTATACTTGGTTATAATTATTGGTTATTAAAGCTTTAATTTTCACTAATTTTCCCATGTTTCTGGAACTATATTGGCTGTCTTCAGCACGTTTCCCTTCGAAACCGATATGTATTCCTTCTAGATGTCAGGAAATTAGGTCGCGTTAAAATAATTGGTAGTGAATACATGGAACACATAAAACATGTGTGACAAACAAGCTGTAGTTTACGGTACTGGTGGTTAACTGTCTTGTTAATTACAAAATACGCCCATCACATGTTCACTTTCAAGGTTACCAACATTTGTTTTCCTCTGTTTGGCTTGTGAAATGTTTTACAAATTTATAAGCATTGCAGACGATAGAATCTTTGCGGTTCAGATGTAGTCAGTGTATTGGTAAACTGTCAAGGGCTAACGTAACAGAATAGCGTGAAAGACCCTTTTAAATTCAGTGCAGAATAACTTCTTTCGAATTTTTAAACCTTGTCTTTTTTTTCCTCCCTTTTCTCTTTATGCCCTTCATTTTGCCGCCCTAACTCGGATCACTGTTACGTTCAAACCAAGACTTAAGTTACATCTTCATGATTCAGATGGTGCAGTTTGTATATAGATTCAGTACTTGTTTCCATGGAAATGGGATGAAAATATCTGACCACGCTTAATCTTAAACTGTCATCTACATATCTGTATGGTAAGAATATACAGGCTACCGCTTTCGACTCAGAAATACAAATATTCCCTTACAAGTGTCATTGCTTTCTGTATGATTAACAATGTTAACATCACAGTATGCAGAGGGCAGTATTTCCAGTATTTAAATTTGGGAATCGAAAATTATTGTATTTTGGATAACGCGGTCGGTACAGCGACTTGCTACGGGCTGGACAGTCCGGGGATCGAATCCCGGTGGAGGCGAGATATTACGCACCCGTCAAGAACGGCCCTGGAGCTCACCCAGCCTCCTATACAATGGGTACCGGGTCTTTCCCGGGGGTAAAGCGGTCGGGGCGTGGCGTTGACCACCCACCCTCATCTAGCGCCGAGGTTGAAGGAAAAGTAAAGCTATACATCTGCTTCCCCCTCCCCCGGGCCTTCGTGGCCTGTTCTAGGGTGAACTTTACCTTTTTATCTTCACGTGAGAGCAGTGCAGTCTGGTAGAAATACTCCAGAGTTTCAGGGGATCCTTGTACCTCCGTTTTCAGTGTGGGTCAGTACTAATGACGTAAGTAGCATTCAGTAGATATATTATACGAAGATTCTGTTACTCCGTTCATCGTTAGCGACCCAACTGCACTCTTTATATTGCTTTTCCCTGTCATTTATGAAGGTAATATAGCAATTCTTGTCACAGGAACTTCCATAAGAGCAGAGAGCGCAATTTATATGCAGGATCAGGTGCACCACTGCCGCCTACAAGGAAGAACATCCTTCTTTCCTGGGGGCGGAAAACACCGCACGTGAGAACAGTGCAGGCTACGGTGAGACAGATTTGAATTTAATAAGTTGAACTCAAATTTCAGTGCAGGCAGATTTCCGTAGAAATCCATATTCGTGTCTGTGTTGTTCTGACTTGGTTATAGCCTATTGAATTTGCAACGTATCAGGTTTCTTATGTAGAATTCCTAAGCCTAAGGGCTTCCAATTAAGAGACATTTCTGATCGTTCGTCATAAAATCGCAAGGTTTTGGTGATATTTGTTTTGTGTGTTTCTGTGTAAAGTTGTCGAAGGAATTTCTTGTTCAGAGTAATCAATCTTGTGAGTTTTTTTTCCTAAGGGAAAAGAGAAAGCTTTTATTTTGTTATATGTTAAAGAGGAATTAAACTAAAAAGGCATTGGAACGAAGTACAGCGTTTTTTCAGCTACCAGCCTCTTGAAATTTTTACCAGTTGGTTTTGAGATCTTCGCCCTTTACAACACAGCGGAACATTCTACATTTTGCTCTTATAGCGCTTTTATCTAGATGTTTTTTGCGAATCTTAGAACAGACATTAAGTTATTTCTTTCTCAAACAGTAAGTTTTTGGTTTTCGCAATCTAGGCGGAACGTGGCTGCTGCAAGGTACGAGCAAGACCCTTCAGTATAATTTAGAGTGATCTTATTCCCGAACCGATAGTGCTGCGTCTTTGAGTGTGATTTATAAACCTAGTGAATGAAGAGGCCCTGGCCCACTGTGGGCTGTTGCGCCTCACCCTCTCTAAAACAAAACAAAACAAACTTATTCCCGAACCAAGGGCCGGGTAGACCAGTCGGTATAGCGAATTACTACGGGCTGGACGGTCCGGGATCGAATCCCGGTGGGGACGAGATTTTCCGCCCCTCCAGACCGGCCCTGGAGCCCACCCAGCCTCCTGTACAATGGGTACCGGGTCTTTGCCGGTGGTAGACCTCCCCCATCTAGTGCCGAGGTCTTAGAAAGAGTAGAGCTATACCTCTACTCACCCTAAGGCCTTCGTGGCCTATAAAAAAGGGCGAAACCTACCCTATTCCCGAACGTCTTGTACCTTTTTTTCTCCCGACAATGGCTACTGTCCAGAGACCATTTCTGTGACAAGTAGGAAAAAGCGCACATATATAAATTTTACGGCTACTCCGTATGCTGAAGTACCGGGGTGCTGATAAGTCGCTAGTCCGAACAGGAAGGAAACAAGCTCGGAAGCATGTCAGAGACGCGCGATTTCAACAACATCGAGACCCGAGCTGTTTTAAAGTTTTTTCCCTGCAAGGCAAGGTGCCGAATTCACGCCATTCTGACAGAAACATTAGCTTGTTTCCTTCCTGGTCGGGCTAAGGACTTATCAGCACCCCTGTAAAAAGTTAAATGTCTTAAAACGAAATAAATAACTACAGGAGCAGAGTCTTCCGTGAGCTTCTAATGTACCCTCAGCTAGTAAGGAATTTCGCATTTCGTCTAATCCAGACGCTTACTGCCGTGTACACAAGAGCTAATTAATTGTCTTAATCCTGTGTTTGAACCACCCAATTCACGCGCTTCCATTACGTTTCTTTAATGTACATTTTAACATTTTCCTCCCACCTTTATCCCCCAATCTTTTTCTTTCCTTCAGACATTCCAACCAAAACAATGTAGTGGATTTCTGTTCTCTTCCATGCATAACCCATCTCATCATTAGGCTATGCACTTTATCTCATTAATCCATAAAGACTAAGTATAATTTGGACTTAGCCTTTCAGAGCACAGAGGTGCAGTTTCTCATTCAAATAAGGTGATGCGATTCGAAATTATTGATATCAGCTGCTTCACCTGTATAACCAAAAAAAGGTGTTGGCTTTATCGAGTAACATAATTTTTTAAACATTTTATCAGTGGAACTGAAGAATAAGAACCAACTACATGCTACTTATTGTTTTATTGTACTTCTTATAGGCTCAACATGTTTCGGCCACTACTATGCCCATCATCAGGGGCTCACTACTATAATGTTGAGTACCACATTGGTCGTTTCGTTCTTGGGTTGCTCTTGGTTGGAAATTGGGTGCTGGCAGGCTAGAGAAGTGTCCGGGCTGCAGGCTATAGCTTGCCTGCAACTAACTTCCAACCAACAGCAACTCAAGAACCGGACGGCCCTTGTGGTAATCAGCACTATAGTCGTGAGCTCCTGATGATGGGTGTATTTGTGCCCGAACCATGCTGAGCCTATCATAAGTGTAATAGAACAATAAGTAGCATCCAATTGGTTCTTATTCTTCAGTTATCACAACGATGCACGGTCCAATAACACATCAAATTTACACATCAAAGTTTATCAGTTTTTTCTTAACGTTGTTGAAAAGTTTCTATGACCGAACGATTTCAGAATTTTAAGTTTTGTAGTTAACAAAACTTTTGGCATAAACTGGTGATAAATATCAAGTAGGTGGTGGGAGAAATCAAGTGCAATTCCACGGTCTGCGAGGCTGAAGCATCCACTTGAATCCTTTGCTTCTTCATCAGGTTTCAAACTAATTAATTCATCAAGTTTAATGAATCTATTATTTGTGTCTGACTACATTTCTTAGGTTAAATACGAGGCATAATTCCGAAAACAAATACGTTGGCACAGTTGAAATAGAATTGCAGAAGTTTTCTCCGTGCTCACTAAATAACGATCAAAAATTTAAGGGCAGTTTTAGACCCATCTGGGTAATGTTTTGGCAGTAAGTCCGTTAAACTTTTTTAATGTTTAGTTTATACATATTTGAAGAAATATGATAGCTGCCCGCTAGGGGCTGGACGGTCCGGGGATCGAATCCCGGTGGGCCGAATTTTTCCGTACCCGTCCAGATCGACCGTGGGGTCTATCCAGCCTTCTGTACAATGGGTACCGGGTCTTTCCCGGGGGTAAAGCAGCCGGGGCGTGACGTTGACCACCCACACCATCTAGCGCAGTGGTTAAAGAAAGAGTAGAGCTATACCGCTATTGGAGGAGTGAAGGTATAGCTGTATTAGCCTTCGTGGCCTGTTCTGGGACGAACTTTATCATAGCTACAAATACAGGTAAGAAACATCGAGGCGAGTGGAAACTTGTTAGCAAACATTTTTGTAAATAAGCTTAATTTTTTTTACAAATATACATAATTTCTGAACTTGTAAGATATCACGCGTCTGAACTGCAGTTAGCTGAGCCGCGTGCCACATTCTTAACTTCGACGCACCTAGAACACTTACGTGTTATCTTAACGGCTGTACTGACTTCGTTAAGTACGTAGTCTGCTTCCAAGGCAATGTTAAGTAAAAAGCAATCCCGTTACAGTCCCGGAGTGGCCCAGAGGGTTCCAGGAAGTTAAGGTTCCTAGATTTCGTGACAACGGCACAGGGTTGTGGTAGGTTGTCAGCCTTACGCACCGGCCGCCTTTACCCCAGGAAATGCTCCTAGTACTCATTTCTGTTAGAGGCTAAGTCGACCCCAGGACCATAGTGCGATCGGAAGGATTTTATATCAATGAAAAATTCCAATGACACCAACTGGGATCGAACCAGCGATCTTCCGATTTATAGCACAGCACCTTAACCACTGTGCTACCGCGGTCCCCGGCATGTTAAGTACTAGCACATTTATAAATCTACCGTGCCAAGAAATGTGTGTATTTGAACTATTTTACTCTCTTTACACCACGTCAGCTCTAAACAAACGTGGCTAATTTGGTTTTATGCTGTTTTACTTTGATCTTGCCCCCCTGATGATGGTCCCATGCGGACCGAATCGTGTAGGAACATTCAACGTGATTTTATTATATAAATGTCTAAGGAACGAGTTTGTGGATTTTATTGGATTAGTTTCGTGAATTAGACATTCAGAGGACCGAGCATCGTGACATATTCTTATAATAACAACCAACGAGATGCACTACTTCTCAAGCCGATCAATACCCCACCATCAAAACAACTAAACCAGTTCTATCCTGAATTCGCTAGCAGACGGTAACAAACTAGTTAACGTAAACAAAGAATTTTACTACATCGGCAGAACCTATTTCATTTTCTGGAATATTTTTACTATTTTAGCCTTTTATATAACATAGGATTTTACGTACAACACGTTTCACATTTTAACTACAATGTACATGTACAGTACATGTACGAGGCTTATTCAGGAAGTAAGTACCGTTTCGCTGTAAGAAAAATCTAGTAAGGTTTCGTATAAAATTTTATTGTTTTCACATTCTACATTCTTCAAACTATTTTTCCACATATTCGCCGCCATTATTGAGGCACTTATCGTAGTGGGGCACAAGTTTTTGTATACCCTCCTCATAGAATGCGGCCGCATGCGATGTTAGCCACTACTGGCAGTGTCATAGGGTAGAGTCCTTGAAATCTGAGAAAAGTGCAGGGACATATCAGAAAATGTGAAACGTCTGTCGTCACGCACTGTTTCGTTGACCTTACGCACCAAATTATCATTCACCAAAGATGGACGTTCACTTCGCGCCTCATCGTGCACGTTCTCTCGTCCTTCAATGAACATCCGAACCCATTTCCTAACCATGCCATCACTCATCGCATTGTCACCATACACTTGACAGATATGGCGATGAATCTCACTTGGTAGTACATTCCTAGCGTTCAAAAAACGAATTACAGGCCGTATTTCACAGTCGGCGGCCCCTTCAATTGTCTTAAAACATGTTTAACGCACAGGAACAAACATAAACATAAGACGAATTTCATGAAATGGCGTCTGTGGCTTCTCAATTGATAGAGGACGTCACTGCACATGCGCAAAGTGACGTTCCCAAGGATGCGCGAGAGATATGCGCAGACGGTTCTTACTTTCCGAATGACCTACGTATATACAATAGTAATTTTACCTACATTTAAAAAAAATTCAGCATGACAAATACCTATTGCTGTGTATACAGTGTTGAGACTCCTGATGATGGACAGTAGATCTGTCCGAAACACGTAGCGTTCTCTTTCAAAATAAACTTGAAAAATAGTGCATCTCGTTGGCTTTTATAACAAGAATATTTCATGAATTAGTTATCGATAATGCACGTTTTGAACACTGTACAGTAGGTCTAAAATTAGGTGGTCCATTAAAACAAAGGATGTTTTTTTTTGAATCACCTGTAGCCTTGTTTAACGTACGGCCTACGCCACAGAATTTCTGAGCTTCTTGTGATCATCAAGGGAGACGTACATTAGAGTACGTTATTTGGTACTGTCAGGTCACGCGGTTGCATTTCCACGTGACGTGACTTCTAGACCAACATTCACTCAGCTGGACCTCAATTTTTGTGTCTTCTGTGGCATCATAAATTTCATCAACGAGCTTAGTTAAGTCACCCCGAAACTAATTAATCCAGTCCACACTCTTAATTGCCCTATTCCTTGAAGTTTCTCTTTTGTATACTTTTCTGATCAATGATCCGGTTTCCCAAATGGTACTCGTTCCAGTACTGGATATAATTTCCTTTGTCATGCAAAATGTCATCATCTGGATTTTATGTTCATGGTTCCGTGCATCGTTGATCTATATTAATAATTGTCCAACGAGATGCAAAACAAAACAGTCTATTTATTATTCTGCGAGTTCACTCTACATGTTTCGGGTGTCAACCACACCCATCATCAGGAGTACACAAAACTGTAACTACAACCTCCGGCACAGGTCATATTTTTCCTGCAGTTAGCTTGGCCACGCTGGAGGAAGGAAGCTGCACAAAAAATACGACCAGTACCGGAGGCTCTTGTTACAGTTTTGAGTACTCCTGATGATGGGTGTGGTTGACACCCGAAACGTGTAGATTTAACTTGCAGAATAATAAATAGACTGTTTTGTGTTGAATCTCGTTGGACGATTATTAACACAGTCACCATCTGGATTATTAATGACAATTAAAATCCACGGTCTTGCAAAACGCAAAATCCTGTCCCGGTCTGCGATCTACTTGCAGGTTACAAAGCCGTCACATTCTGCATGAAGGCACGTGTAAAGAACATTTTAGCTGTCGGATTATTGCTTTTATCGTCCGAGTTCAGAAATTTTTAAACATTTTCTTGTGGCGTCACGTAAAGTAGGGCGCTGCCTGTTTCGAGTCCGGTGGTCCGTATTCATCAATCTGTATGTGTCATGAGGTGGTCATCAGTTGGACACTGTTTGTTCATCCCTCGCTATGTGTGTGCACCAATGGGATCTACAACGCTTTTGAAGACAACATTACTTAGCCTGTAGAAACAAGTTTGATGTAAAATAACACACGGAAATATTGACTGACACTTTGAGCGAAACTATTATATTATTGCTGACATTTTATGGACTATATTGGTATATTATAGCGTGCTAGTTTTAAGTATATTGACACCAACATTACCAATGATACTATTTATAACATATCCTTAGCATAAGAATATCAACCTACTTTGACATATGTACATAAACAACTAATGATGATTCACTCATAACAGCCCTAGGTCATGGTACCCACTAATGAAACGAGATCTCGTTTCAAACACCCAACCCCCAATACCCTAAAAGAACACCCCACACATCTTGTATAGCTGCTCTGTAAGCTAAATCACACCCTGAAGAAGGCCAACATATAGGGCCGAAACATGTAGTTGTATACCTACTGTATTACTGGGTGAAATATAGTTGTGTTCGACTGTATGTGCAATACACAAAAATTTTTTGTTATGTGTGTGAGATTTCCACCCCTTTGGGGGGGGGGGACGGGGGGAACCGGGCTGTGTCCACCCCTGTGTATAATTAGTGAGTTTCTGACTAACTGGGACGAGTGGTTTCTTTCCACTGTGTGTGATGAGAAGAGATCCTCGTTAGAGGTTTGCCCCGTTAAACGTGAACTGTCTTGGTGTCTTTACTGCTGTTTACAAGTTGCACTAATAGAAAGGAACTCAGTAACACGTGTTGTGTGATCCGTCTTTGTAAAGAGTTCCTGCACGAGTGAACACGAACTGGAGCAAGCTTTTCAGGCAGGTTCCATTCAGATGAAATACAAGATAGTAGGTGCAATTTATCGGAATTCTTGTTGCCAGTCAACTTTAACGACACGTACTTGTAAATTGTGTTTCTATTCACATCTGGAAGTAGGACACATGGGGGTCACAAAAGACGTTTAATGCTGTACTGTAGTGTTCATTTAACAATACTGATAGACTTCAGAAACGTATGAAAGTAAATAATTATATTTATTTCGAGTACCTGAAATTGAGACGTAATTCACGTGGTACGTCGACAAACAACATTTGTAGCCATTACTTTCCAGACTTGTGTAGTGTTCAGTTGCGGGTGGGCCACCGGCTCCCTCCGTGACCCGTTACAAAATTTCGTTTCTAATTAGTCCTGAGGAATTGAAGGTGAATCAAAAAGGAAGAAGCGTAAGAGGGCGAATGTCTTTTAAATTGTACGCAGTTCAGTTAGGTCTTATTTTTAAGCTGCCATTACCTGGAATGATCTTCTTCTTATCCTTCAATCTTTCGATTGGTTGGCAGCCTTCCATCTGGAATTGTTGCAAGGCATTCTTTCCATTTCTGTATAACTGTTAGCCGCGGTGTTTCTGGTGACTTGCTGTCAATATTTTAGTCGAGGTCTTCCCACGGCTATTTTTTTTCGGATATTGCTCCTTCAAAGGCATTTACCACAAACTCGTTATGCCTAATTGTATGTCCTATCCATTAGTGGCGACTTGGAATGATATTACTGCTTAATGTGTGGGATAAAATTTTAAGTCTGAATCACACCACGAAGTTGGATCTGCTTTATGTCATCTGTATGCGTTTGTCGTATCCTTCTCTAGTAACAGACTGCTGTGTGAATTCGGGTTTGGAGCCAACGGAGAAACACCAGAGATGAGAACTGCGCTGTTCTGGGTTATTACGCAGCGAGTAGTGATGATTTCTTACCGACGTTTCGGTACAACCTATAGGTCCCTTCCTCAGTTTCAAGAATCCCAATCCTTTTGGATCTTTTTGGATTCTTGAACCCTGAGGATGGGACCGACGAGTTGTCCCGAAACGTCGGAGCGAAATTACCGTTACTCGCCGCGTAATAACCCAGAAGAACGAAGTTATCGGCTGATTCGCGGCGGAAGCCTGAAATCACGCATTAACACGACTATCGTACTGGGATTCTGTTTTGACACCTCGCAGCATAAAGCATCGCTTTACATAAAACTATAAACGTATGTGAAGTTACACATAATTTTATAAATAGACTCAGCCTACAAAGGGTAAGGGTCCCATAGCTAGTCAAGAAATTCTAGCCCTCTGGGGAAATAGAAGGTTACTTACCTTGATGTGTTCCATGTTCCTTATATTAATTAGGCGCATAAAATTAATTAAAAGACCAATAAATGTACTTGGATTTATGAGTGAAATGTTATTACATAGTAATCGTCGACTTCCACTTGTGTGAACATCTTGAAGGCGGTGAGAGCAAGAATACAAACACGATTAGAGCGTGCAGTGATTTCGACATACTGTAACTGTATTTGTATTGGAATTCTTGTTCTCAACATCATCCTGAAAATGGCCACGTAAGTGGCCGAAACGTGTCGGGGATTACTGTGTGGTAAAATTACTTTCATAAATCTTAAACGCATTTCTTGATCTTCTTTCTTTTTAATAAGTTCATTTGTTCACAAGAGTCTCCATTGATAATTATCCGAGTCACAATCCACATCTACAGCTCATGATTCAACTCATATTAATCTCTCAATTACACACTCCTCTCAAAGCTGTGTGTTTGTTTCCGACTTTCGAAGTAAAAATTAGTACGCATTCGTCGTTTTTCGGATGTATGCTGCCAGCCTCCTATCTCATTCACTTTGTTTCGAGCACCCTAATAATAATGATACATAACAAGTTCATACTATCACTATGCAGCCTTCCCCGTACTCCTGTTACTTCCTCCCTTTCAACAATAAATACGGTTACTTACTCACTGTCAGCAATAAATGCCGTTACTTCCTCGCTCTCGGCAATAAATGCCGTTACTGCCTTCCTCTCAGCAATAAATGCCGTTACTTTCTCCCTCTCAACAATAAATACTGTTACTTCCTCCCTCTCAACAATAAATACCGTTACTTCATATCCCTCAACAATAAATGCCGTTACTTCCTCCCTCACAACAATAAATGCCGTTACTTCCTCCCTCTCAACAATAAATGCCGTTACTTCCTCCCTCTCAACAATAAATGCAGTTACTTCCTCCCTCTCAACAACAAATACCGTTACTTCCTCCATCTCAACAATAAATGCCGTTACTTCCTCCCTCTCAACAATAAATGCAGTTACTTCCTCCCTCTCAACAATAAATGCCGTTACTTCCTCCATGTCAGCAATAAATACCGTTACTTCCTCGCTCTCAGCAATAAATGACGTTACTTCCTCCCTCTCAGCAATAAATGACGTTACTTCCTCCCTCTCAGCAATAAATGACGTTACTTCCTCCCTCTCATCAATAAATACTGTTACTTCCTTCCTCTCAACAATAATTACAGTTATTTCCTATCCCTCAACAATAAATGGCGTTACTTCCTCGCTGTCACCATTAAATACCGTTACTTCCTCCCTTTCAGCAATAAATATTGTTACTTCCTCCGTATCAACAATAAATGTCGTTACTTCTTCCCTTTCAACAATAAATGCCTTTACTTCCTCCCTCTCAACAATAAATGTCGTTATATTCTCCCTCTCAGCAATAAATACCGTTACTTCCCGCCTCTCAACAATAAATGCCGTTACTTCCTCCCTCTGAACATTAAATACCGTTACATGCTCCCTGTCAGCAATAAATACCGTTATTTCCTCGCTCTCAGCAATAAATGACGTTACTTCCTCCCTCTCAGCAATAAATACCGTTACTTCCTCCCTCTCAACAATAAATACCGTTACTTACTTCCTATCAACATTAAATACTGTTACTTCAACCATCTCAGCAATAAATGCCGTTACTTCCTCCATCTCAGCAATAAATACCGTTAATTCCTCCCTCTCAGCAATAAATACAGTTACTTCCTCCCTCTCAACAATAAATACCGTTACTTCCTCCCTTTCAGCAGTAAATCCTTACTCCTCTCAGCGCCCTTTCCTCAACACCGGCCCCATACACTCTGTTCTTTCCTTAATGCTAAGAGGCTAACTTTCACAGGGAAATCTTAAATGAATGAAACCTTTGAAACGTGACGAAGAATATTTAACCAATTCCCGCGTCGCTGAAATCAGAAATATTCTCTCCATTGCTAAGGTGAACTGACCCATAAAATTCAGGGAAATAATTGCTCTTTGTTCTCAGAATCACAAGAAACTAATAACCAGGCCCGGTCGATACAATTAATATCTCTTCACCTTACTGTAGGTTATATACAACATTCTACTCTTCTTTAGAAGGCTAAAAGAAAATGAAGAAAAGAAGCGTATAAGCGTAAATGGAATGACCTTTATCCTTATACGGCGAAGTCAGAATATAGGAAATAAGAAAGATGGATGAGGTCAATGACTACCAGGCATATTGTAACGTATTGACAGAATACGTCAAGACAGAATGACAGAGCTTTTATTCCTACGAGTAAGAATGTTATTGGATTTAGGAAGATAAGGAAGTAGACACTGAGATGAAGTCTGAAACTAGTAAGAGGCTAATGTACCGTCAAATCCACGACTGTATAAAGAAGGGTTTTGTAAAATTATGCGTCTTTCTTCATCCACTTTTCTTCATGCCAAATCCATCATGATTTTATAGGGGTTGCAGAATTGTCTTGTACGTGGGTTGCAGAATTGTCTTGCAGGTGCCTCATTTTTCGTGTTCTTATCCGCAGCCCTGTGTTGACGTGATCCCTTGCTGCTTTCTTTACTTTATCGCCACTGACTTTACAGCTTGTACGAAAAATAGCGAGCTGTTTACGTACGATGTTAACCCCCTTAAGCCTGTGACGTGTTTGAACACCTGTCTCTGTATTTTTATTACCCCGGCATATTCATTTAAAAGCCTCCGTGTTTTGTTAACTGTTAATGCCTACACGTGACATGATTGCAATTGAATGTCTGGAAATTAGTACTAATATCAGTATAAATGCTGGTCTTTTGTTTTCAGTTCTGTTTCGTTACATGGACTTATTAGATTTCTTAATTGTTTAAAGTCACATAGGTTCTTTCTCACCGACAAAAGACATAGTTACTGATAGGAAGGAATGGCGAAGATAAAATCTGGATTGTAAGAAGTAACAGGAAGCTAAAGGAAACGTCATTATTGAGAACTATTTAATTGATACTTCTCATTAAATATTATTTGGATTATCACATCAACGAAGATGTGTTTGGGCCGTGTAGAATGCATGAGAATGGAGAAAATTCGCATGATGGTGTGATTAGGGAACCTGAAGAAAAACTACGTTGGGAACCTAGTCGTAGAAGGGAAGATAACATTAAAACAAATCTTAATTAAGTGGAGTAGTGGGACTGGATAGATTTGGCTTACGACTGACTGGCTGATATTAACACAGTAACGAACCGTCGGTTTCCATATGACGTGGGGAAATTTTCGGCTCGAGGCATAAATACGCTCTTCGTTTGACAAAATCTTTTCCATGCTACAAGATAGGTTAAGGTCTTCTGTTTGTTATGTGATGCAATCACAACACTTATTAAGTCACATTTTTTACTAATACTCACACGCTGTATTAAGTCATATTTTTTTACTAGCACAGTCACACGACTTATTAAGTCAAATTTTTTACTAGCAGAGGCACATGCCTTATTAAGTCGCATCTTTTACTAACACAGTCACACGCCTTATTAAGTCGCATTTTTACTAGCACAGTCACAACCTTACTAAGTCGCATTTTTTACTAGCACGGTCACACGCCTCATTAAGTCGCATTTTTTACTATCAGAGTCACAGACTTATTAAGTCCCATTTTTTACTAGCACTGTCACACGAAATATTAAGTCCCATTTTTTACTAGCAAAGTCACAGGCTTATTAAGTCGTATTATTACTAGCACAGTCACAGCCTTATTAAGTCGAATTTTTACTAGCACAGTCACAGCCATATTAAGTCACATTTTTTACTAACAAATTCACAGGTTTCTTAAGTTGCATTTTTACTAGCACAGTCACAGACTTTTTAAGTCGCATTTTTTACTAGCACGGTCACACGCCTTATTAAGTCGCATTTTTTACTAGCAAATTCACAGGCTTCTTAAGTTGCATTTTACTTGCACATTCACAGTCTTATTAAGTTGCATTTTTTACTAGCACAGTCACACGACTTATTAAGCCGCATTTTTTACTAGCACAGTCACACGACTTATTAAGACACATTTTTTACTAGCACGGTCACACGCCTAATTAAGTCGCATTTTTTACTAACCAAGTCACAGCCTTATTAAGTCGATTTATTACTAGCAGAGTCACAGCCTCATTAAGTCGCAGTTTTTATTAGCAAAGTCACAGCCTTATTAAGTCGCATTTTCACTAGCACAGTCAGAGTCTTATTAAGACGCATTTTTTACTAGCACGGTCACACGACTTATTAAGTCGCAATTTTAACTAGCAAAGTCACACGCCTTATTAAGTCGAATTTTTTACTATCACTGTCATAGACTTATGAAGTCGAATTTTTTACTAGCACAGTCACAGCCTCATTAAGTCATATTTTTTGCTAGCACAGTTTCAGCCTTATTTAGTCTCATTTTTATTAGCACAGTCACAGCCTAATTAAGTCGAATTTTTTATTATCACAGTCACACGCCTTATTAAGTCTCATTTTTTATTTACACAGTCACAGCCTTATTAAGTGAAATTTTTTACTAGCACAGTCACAGACTTATTAAGTCGAATTTTTTACTAGCCAGTCACACGCCTTATTAAGTCGCATTTTTTACTAGCACATTCACACGCCTTATTAAGTCGCATTTTTTACTAGCGCGGTCACAGGCTTATTAATTCGAATCTGTTTCTATCACAGTCACATGCCTTATTAAGTCGAATTTTTTACTAGCACGGTCACAGCCTTATTGACTCGGATTTTTTACCAGCACAGTCACAGCTTTATTAGGTCAAATATTTTACTTGCACAGTCACAGCATTAGTAAGTCACATTTTTTACTAGCACGGTCACAGACTTTTTAAGTCGAATTTCTTACTAGCACAGTCACACGCCTCATAAAGTCGCATTTTTACTAGCACAGTCACAACCTTATTAAGTCAATTTTTTTACCAGCACAGTCACAGTCTTATAAAGAAGCATTTTTTACTATCATAGTCACACGCCTTATTAAGTCGCATTTTTTACTAGCACAATCACAGCCTTGGTAGGTCGAATTTTTTACCAGCACATTCACAGCCTTCTTAAGTTGCATTTTTACTAGCACAGTCACAGCCTTATTAAGTCGCATTTTTTCTAGCACAATCACAGATTTATTAAGTCATATTTTTTACTGGCACATTCATACGCCTTATTAAGTCACAATTTTTAATAGCACAGTCACACACCTTATTAAGTCACTTTTTTTATTAGCACAGTCCCACGCCTTATTAAGTCACATTTTTAATAGCACAGTCACAGCCTTATTAAGTCACATTTTTAAAGCACATTCACACACCTTATTAATTCACTTTTTTTTATTAGCACAGTCACACGCCTTATTAAGTCACAGTTTTTAATAGCACAGTCCCACGTCTTATTAAGTCACATTTTTTAAAGCAAGTCACACACCTTATTAATTCACTTTTTTTATTAGCACAGTCACACGCCTTATTAAGTCGCATTTTTTACTAGCACAGTCATACGCCTTATTAAGTCATATTTTTTTAATAGCACAGTCACAGCCTTATTAAGTCGCATTTTTGACTAGCAGAGTCACAGCCTTTTTAGGTCGAATTTTTAACTAGCACATTCACAACCTTATAATGCTTTGGCGCCGTCTCTGTCAGCAGTTTAACATCACAAATGTCACATGAACACCAGTACGTCTTTTTGTCGATAGTCCTCAGAATTGAATGCAGTTTTTTAAACTGAAGTTTTGACAGTCATGTCTACCAAAGTATCCACGTCACATTTACAATATGCACCTCCTCTTCATCACTGATATTCTGTAGTCTGAATCGTTCAATCAATCAATCAATCAGTAACGGAACGTCAAATACACATTCACATATACGGGTTACATCCGTGTGTCATTTGGTCCTCTCGTACATGTTTCGCATAAGCTTGAATGATTGAGTTCAATACGGTTGTTATCCGTATATGAATTTGTACTTTCATTATTTTATATCGATTGACTAATTAAATACATTAATGTTTCGCCATAATGTTGAATCCTTGTATGATTGGAGAGGAATTCTGTCGTCAAAAAAGAGCTTAATTTTAATTTTTTGACTCATGTAATTGCGCCTTGAATTATACTTGCACCAACCAGTCGGTTATACGAGTTGGCATGCTTGTGGAAAACATAAGATATCTTAGGTATTGTTTGAGTGCAGCTACTTACGGATTCCATTGCTGGGCGTTACGGATTCAGTATGATTGTTCTTGGGTTGCATCTGCCTCGAGTTGTTGGACTTGGTTGAATGGAACGACTGCTGGGAATGTTTCCTGTTGTTGGAACTGCTGGACTGTAAAGAAGAAAAATGTACGTTAGACTGCGTCACGACTGATACTGTAGATACTGCAAGATCTATAATTACAAGTACAGAAAAATGTGCGCTCCTCCAGAGGGTCATTACCTCCAGTAGAACAGAATTTTATGTTTTGTTGACCGTGCATCCTGGTATGATCCTTGTAAATAACCAATTTGACACACAATTTTTTTCCTTGTATGTTTATTTCTATTCTCCACATGTTTCGGGCGGGGACCGCGATGGTACAGTGGTTAAGGGGCTGTGCTACAAATCGGAAGGTCGCTGGTTCGATCCCAGCTTTTTCATTGACCTTAAAATCCTTTCGATCGCACTATGGCCCTGGGGTCTACTCTGCCTCTAACAGAAATGAGTACCAGGAGCATTTCCTGGGGGTAAAGGCGGCCGGTGCGTAAGGCTGACAACCTACCTCCATCCTATGCCGTTGTCACGAAATCTGTGAAACTTAACTTCCTGGAACCCTCTGGGCCCCTCCGGGCCTCTGGCCTGCTTTACCTTTACCTTAACATGTTTCGGGCAGCCATGCATACCTGCATACCAGATGGTCATCTACACAGAGTGACATAAACCAGGTTTCGCATTGATACAATAATTCTCCTGATGATGGGCACATGGCTGCCCGAAACATGTAGAGAATAGAAATAAACATACATGAATAAAATTCTGCGTCAAGTTGGTTATTTACAAGGATCACTCCAGCTTTGTTAGGCGGTTAAACTCCGAACGAGGCAAGTTGTGCACTAGATAGAGGGCTTAGGCTAACTACGCATTCTCAATTGGCCAGAGTTAGGATGGGACTGCCAGTGCGCGTTGTGTGGTGAGATGGGAATTTATTGAAAGGATGGGCTTGTTCAATTGGGATTCATCGTGCTCCGGAGACCGACCCAGACCCCATTGTCTCCGTGACATTGCTGTTTGCCTCCTCCCAGACGTAGTTCAAGCTGATATCTTACGAAATTTGTTTCAGACGTTTTTGTACGTTTTCTCAAGCTGTAATGTAATGTTAATTGTTCTTAGAGTATGGCAAATTTTATACCGCTCATTTTTGACAACATTGTCACAACTCAAAATTAGTGATTTTTTTTTTAGGAGAAAAGTTTGAGAGTATTTGAAGTGCTATAATTTTCTATGAGTGCAACGACGACACAACTGCTCTCCAGCGGCGAGTTTTGCAAACTGCGTTATGACACTATACCTGTTAAATGTGCATCTGCAAACGTTTCTTTCTATACCAATAACTCAAAAAATGCCAAATTTTGGGTTGTGACACTCTTGTGTCAAATGAGCGATATACAGGGTGTCCCAGGAGGAAAGGACCTAACTTCGGGAGAGTGTTCCTTAGGTCAAACTATACCGATATAACCCAAAACACCTATATCCAAAGTTCAATGGTTACGGAGATATTGGCC
>Ga0131853_10003419_pt1 | contig 28530 bp, 10 predicted proteins | sample TergutLab28metaG_FD_92764 | JGI IMG/M metagenome (GOLD analysis project Ga0131853, IMG submission 92764) | Labiotermes labralis P1 segment gut microbial communities from Petit-Saut dam, French Guiana - Lab288 P1 (version 2) (version 2) | ecosystem: Host-associated > Arthropoda: Insects >...
CGGACGCTTGTGAGTGCGGTAATGAACCTTCGGGTTCTGTGAAATGTGGGGAATTTCTTGACTAGCTGCAAACCAGTTAGCTTCTCAAGAAGGACTCTGCACCATGGAGTAAGTAAGTAAGTATTATTTTTTATGTCATTCGTACCACAACTCACCGGATTGTTGTACCCGAGTACACTGCCCAAATATGATAACATATTTTTCCCTCACATATAGGTTAAAATTTTGTATGTATTACACGTGAATTTCACTGCCGATTTCAGTTTGTTTGAAATTTACGTCATGAAGTGCATTACTTGAATTGGGGTCCTTGTGTCAACGGACAGTTTAATAGTTCCGTAAGTGCTCATCACAGAGTTGTTCTCCTGGTCAGTGTATTTGTGTTCAGACCTCCTCGGCCCATGACGCTGAAAATAGTGGCTCTATTTCTGAGCTCCCGTTCCGACCACTGCAGAACAGCTACATGCTGCAACAGATAGATAGGTCATAAAAAATTAATGGCTGAAACTCGAAACTTTCTCTTGGCACTACAAATTTTCTCGTATTTATTCGCAGCCCTCGGTTAGACCTCATTAAAGCTTCTTCTTTTCGGAAAGGAGACACCCTGTGCTGACAGCATTTCATCACTTGAGTATCGCAAGAAAAGACACATCAGATTATGAAATCGAATAGATTTTGTTAGTGGTGGAGGAATTATGTAATGTTAGGAGCTGTATATCTGTAATTTGGGCCAGCTACCCTTTATAAAGTGATTTTATCCCTTGAACCAGGTTTCGGCATAATACCATATTTATATCACTCACTATTACTTTCTTATTTTTCCACCTGTTCATTTCTCATTCCACCAAGTTCTCTCGGCCGTGCATAAAAGACACATGCAAATAAAATAGCAGTAGAAATAAATATGAACTTATGAGAAATTATGTCTATATTCCGTTTAGTTCAGAAGTGTTTCTGAGTTGGAATTAGCGAAACAAATGTTAAAAGAAATACCAACAAAGCACACCATTAAGAAGTGTTTATTGGTTCAATACGCAACATGTTTCGAGGGGCCATCATCAACAAGGACCGAATGAACACATACAAAATGATTTATGGACCATACTATTTCGGTTGCGATAAGAGATAAAGCATATAAAATGTAAAATATTACAAAAACCGGGTTATAAATAGTAACGTCGAACAGCCGCATTTTAAGTCTATTGTATTATAATAATGAACGTTTTGCGACACACACATATGTATATACATACATATAAATGACATGGCTTATAGGCGTATGACAATTACGCAAACAGATAATAAATGTATGCCTTCTTAATGTTTATCATCCTCGCTGTGTTATCCATTTAAAGCCTACTGGTTACGTGATGCACCAACAGGGTTTAACATTAAACAACTGTAGAACCTGTCCACATTGTACTTACGTATTTTATATTTTATCTGAGAACGAACAGCGACTTCTGCCACATAAAACATATACTGAATGGTGTTTACTGCGCGGTACGACCTGGGTCTTTAAATGAAGCAGTCTGCGCTTCGTCTTTAAAAAAACGTTAATACAGTATAATACATAACAATAAGAAAAACGGTCCGTACACATAACCTTATTATAGTAATCTGAAAATCTACATGTTTCGGCTGCACGAGACAACTTCAAGATTCAGACATATAAAAAATAAATTCATGTAGCTGTAGCTCTACTTTCAACAGTAAAAACGTACTGTCGAGATCTCGTCCCTGTATGAAGTATTTGTGTATGTCATGTTTTGGAATCATTTTTACAGTATATAAAATATTGTAAAAACATCAAGTTGAGTAAATTTTAAAAAAATGTTAAAATTAGAAATAACCCACAGTAAAATTTCCGGACTGGTGATTGTTAGGGCAAAGGCGGTTGGTTAAATAACGCGAAAGTGGTGAGCCAATTGTCCGATATATGTTTAGTGATATTAATATTAATAATATCTGTAATTTTAAATGGAACAATATAACAAGACGATTTATGAGGAGATATAATGCGTGGAAGTGAAATTTGTGTCGTAGAATTGTACTTACATTGATGTGTCGCTCTCTGCAAATCCGTTGATACACAATATAATGTAATATTCACAATATATAGTGTGAATATCTTTTGGTCACCACACGTGTTTCACCCTATACGTTGTGAATATCGACACATAGGCAGGTCTTAGTAATTAATAATATTTTTACAATAATGTTACATATTGTAAAACTGCTTCCCACACGTGGTTTACAAATATCTTATGTAACGGGGACATCTCGACCTACGTTTATACGGTTTGCTTATAACTACATTTATATGAAATTCTTGTTTTATATATCTGAAACTTGAAGCATGTTGATGTTTGCCATGTGCAGCCGAAAGATATAAATTTTTTGTTTACTGTAATGAAGTGCTGCGTATGGACGATTTGTCTTATTGTTACGTAATAAATGTCTGACATATTTTGAACACTTCCATGTGTATGTACAACATTTTATAGCTGTATCTATTTTATCTTTTATTTCAGTCTGAATAGTATGGTCTATAAATCATTACATGGTCCCTGCTAATGGCTGTCCGCCGAAATACATTGCAGGTTTAATAAATGAATGCTTCCATTCATAGCGGAATATGTTGATATTTGCTTATTAGAACACTTTTGTACACAGACCCAAAGTGTTATGTAATATCGACCCATTGTTTTATACACGTATGTTTGTGATTGTATGAAGTGTTTCGAGGGCATTTAACCTGCGCCTTTGTGTTAGTGTTAATAACACTGATGTTTGTGTTTGAATAAGAGGCAGAATGAACAGGTTCTAAAAAGCACAAACAGTTCACTGTTGAGGTTCAGGAATGGGAAGTATGAGGCTCCTAGTATGAGGCACAAAGCCGCTCTGTAATGCAATGTTATTTTTTTATTAGCAGTATGCTTATTTATTGTGAACTTATACTGATCATACAGGTGGCGTGTTACTTGTTTATTCAGTGACATTTTGTCGACTGCAAAGTCATATAGCTCACTGAATGAAACAGTGGCACAACCCATAAATCGCCCTTTAGGAACTAACACAACGATTGGACTCAAAAATAACAGCTGCATCCGACAATATTGACATCTAGCGGGATATGTTTCGACTAACAAGTGTGCCGATACTGTCGGATAGATTTCAGTTCAATCGTAGTACTAACTCCAAATGGCAATTTTTGAGTTGTGCCAGTATTGAATTCAGGGAACGATATGGCATCTGAATGGGCGACATGAAGATTACATAGGTCTGGTTTTAGTTGCGAGTGATACACAATTGGACATGCCTTCCTCTCATTTCGAGAGAGAAACTAAGTTATTCACCTGGAAGAACCAGTAAGCGTAGTGCAGTACCATGAAAATAGGCAGTGGCCTCAGTTCTTTAACCAAGTGCCTTTCGAATTGCAGTCAGACTCGTTCTTCCTGATCCTTTCCGTTCGGTGGTATGGTCACTTTGACAGTGATTTGCCTGTGTTGGACTGCCTATTCTTCCAGGTCACAGACGATGCCGCCCAGCGGTTGCTGCGTATTCGACCTGACCTTTACCTCGCAGCATGCCCTGCTGTCTGTATAAACGAGCCGAAAACATTGACTGATGCAGTACAAAAATATTCCAAATTTGATTTCGCGCCGAGACCGGTACCCACCAATTTCCGTACTGAAGACAGGAAGTACCTGGATGAACTTAAAATCCAACGAACTTGCTTGGTGGTCGCATGAAATGCCTCCGGAAATCAATGTATCTCACAATTATAAATTTGTTTCTTCCGGGAATGTGTTAAGGAAAATTTTCAGATCTCTCCATTGCGATGATATGAGATACCAGTGCAACAATATGGACGACAGCATTCTCCAAAATGCTGAGAGGCACTTTAAATATAGGTTTGCTGTTTCTGGAATCATTTTTGGATCTAACCCTGAACGTAGTTTGTGGTGCATTCTTATTTAGAGTGTTAGTTGGGTTTTATTTTTTACCTTTTTTTAAAACGTGCTCGGGGTCAGACCAGCGCACCAGTAAAGACCAGAGGCATGAAAACTACACTAATGTAGGGACATATTTTCATACGCCTGAGTAGTTTTTATCTCTGTAGATGTAACAATATCGTCTTTAAATAATTAAATCCATTGCATAAGTTTATATTTACCCTGTACTAGCTTAACCCAAGTCGGAGTGGATGGTTGTGGATTAACCGGGGCCGAACTGGACTAACATTTTACGCGAAAAGTTGTTTGTTCCGGCAAGTACCTCGTTGTAAAATCTGGTATTCTGAAATTGACAAACAGGTTCCTTGATTAAGCAACGCTAATATAGCAATCGGCAAGTGAAATGGCTTGTACCGATTCGGTTAGCAGAAGCAGGTATCCCTAATAATTAAATACGAGTGGCCCCTTTCTTTGGGGCCCATAAGACCTGCGCTGTAAAACATGGAATATTATGATCACAGGAATATATATATATATATATATAGACTTTCAGCAAAATTCATCTGTTCCATACAAATATGTAAAGATTACAGTTGATTTACCAAAAGGCTTGTGGCTATCAGTATTTTAATCCATGACGGAGGTGTATATATATTATTTTGCATAATTTATTTTCAAGCACCAGGAAAGCTCGCATCTTAATTTGTGGCCTTTAATTGCGCTGGATCTTTATGGGACTGAATGTGAGACATCTGATGTGTACTGACATTTCCTCTGGAGGTACTTGTGACAGAACTTCAAAAACTGTTTTACTCTTGCATTCGCAAAAACAACTTAATACATCCTTCTTAACGGATTCTGCAGTGAAAAATTGGGTGCCTCATTGTCGTGCATACCAAGCGACTCAGAGTCGCGAGTTCGAAATGTTACGAATAGTGTGATAAACGAACTTGTATGTCATTTTCCGACGAACAAAATAATTATGCTGCCAGCCCAGTATCGGAAAATATTTTGATAATTAAATGTTTGAAGTCTAAATTGAACGTGATTTAATGCGAAGATCAACCTCGTACTTCCAAGTTAAGGTTAATGTTGGTTAGTTAGAAATAATTGCTGTTTTTCCTGAGATCCATGTAGAACACACAAATACACTTTGAGGGCGAAACGTTAAATTTTTAGTCTTTGAACCACTGGGCCCTACAGGGTTAAGCATTTTCAGGAAAATTATAGAGGATGTCATAAACGTGCCTTTCAGTTTTTCTTGTATTATTGGTAATACTTCACAGCAAACAATTCTGACACTAAGAAAATTCTAATTCCGCCTTGGGGTTTCGCTTTATTTGAGAATGGGATGTATTGTCGAAGTTTGGAAGGAATGTTTTGCCTCCAGCTCCTGAATAGAAGCCTTTATAGAGAGAGTAGTATTGCAGGCTACATAAGCAAGCGGTCTCTCAAACACACCAAAGGAGGTAAAGTGAATACTTCCATTACAATTCGGATATTAACACTTTAAAGACGAAGCGCAGACCGCTTTATTTGAAGACCTAGTCCATACCGCGCTGTAAACACTTTCCATCTCGATTGTAAAAACCAATCATTTTATGCTGTAAGTGGCACAAGTCGCTGTTTGTTCTTAGATAAATACAAAACACATAAATACAGTGTGGACAGAGCGTACATTTGTTGAATGTTAAACTGTTGGTGCATCACGTAACCAGTAGGCTTTAAAACGTTAAGTCCCTTCCCCTCCCGCCTGCTTGAGGAACCGCCTGCCTGTATAAGCAGCAGTGTTGCGCTCTGTACTTACTGCGATCCTGAAAATTAAGTAACATCCTAAGAAACATCGAAAACACAGTGTATGACCTCAATTTGCGGGATCTCCAAAAGTGGATCACCATTAACTGTGAATCACTGTGGCAGCTTAAAGTACATTATTCCTGGTACCATGTAAAGATGAACAAAATCAGTCAGAACAGTTGATAGGACTCTAAACATCGTTTTCCAGGTTTATGACACATTGTGACATTAATGTAATGTGAATAACAAAAATAACTTCAACATACTCCACAAGAAATCGACCCGCCACTAACTGATCATATAGCCTTGTATGAACGGCTGTCCGATACCATAAAAGAAATTAAGTTAAAAATAAAATTTAAAATTACAATTTATACGTACATTTGTAAGGATATAATATAGATAACAAATGCGTGTGTATTCGCTCTATCATGCGTGATAGGATTTGTAACGAACTGTGGGTCTTCAGCTGTTGTTCCTGTGACGTGAATCGATTTCTTCCTGTAGATCAAAGTCGGATATAAACGTTCTGTGTTTGCTGCTGCTGAGACTGTCTTCTAGTTAGATGTCGTCGAAAATGGCTGAAATCAGAAGCTGTTTATCTAGGATTATGTAACGTATAAGTAACCAGCAGAATATGATGATTCAACATGACCGATACCAAATCCTACCACTTGCACCCACTGACACTGTCCCACCCATCTCCCATCTTCAAGAGATAAAGTTATTCTTCTTTCATCTCCTCGGTATTTGCAGTAAACGTCCCATCACAATTCTCACCATATTCCTCTCAAATCGGACCTTATCAACATTCCCAAACGATAGGATGTTTAGTTCACTATACACAAATTTCGCTTTAGAAGCCTTGTAAATTTGTTCCTTCTTCCGGAAAATACAGGGTTTTGCACCCATTTGGAGAATTATTGTTTCGTACGTCCAGTCCAAAGAATACACCGCAACTGTTGCCGAAATAAAGAGCACCCGACACTTCCTAAGTATATGCTTTGCCCAATTTTGATACGATCGTGTAAAAAACCAACTTGATGCACAACTTATTCTTAGTACATTTCGTCAAGCTGTACATATTTCGGGCGTATCTAGGCCCATCATCAGGAGGTACTAACATACGTATACAACAATTGGCACTTATTATTCTTTTTAGATAACTGTCTGTTGTCCTGGTTGGATTGGTTCCAATCCAACCAGGACAACAGACAGTCATCTAAAAAGCATAATAAGTACCAGTTGTTGTATATGTAAGATTGTACCTTCTGACGATGGGCCTAGATACGTCAGAAATATGTACAGTTTGACGAAATATACTAAGAACAAGTTGTGCATCAAGTTGGTTTTTCTTTACACGATTATATCGAAATGCACGGTCAACAAAACGTAAACAAAAAAAAAAATTGTTAAGATCCTCTTTTATGTTTTGACGTTGTTCACAAATGTTTAAAATCTTCAGCCGCCCTCGAGTGTTTCGTCATGTGTAATTTTAATGTTTTGTGTCAGATATTGTTAGTGGCCGTTTGCACTCATTAATCTTAATCATATTTACCACAGGCCTTATTTGTCTGCTGTTGCGTGCGAACATTTTTGCGTTAATCATTTACGGTAGGCATGTCCCCCTTCCAAAAGATTAACGTTACTATTACGCAGATTTAACCTCCCGACAACAAATTAAAATCTTCATTCTGTACATGTATCTGTGTTCCCCCGAAACAACTTCTGCTGCTGTAATTATATTTTCATTTTGTCACCGAATTTCCAAAGCCACTCTGTTGTCATTCAGAGCCTTCAGGGTAACGACTGTCAGTTCCATTTCAGCTGATTCCTGAGCTGATATTCGGTTCTTGTTAGAAAATCGCTCTTTGGCATTACGCAATTCAGCATCATATGCTCACATAGAAAATTCTTTAATAACTAACTTATCCTTTTTTCACTGGAATAAATGTGATTTTTTTTTATCAGAGAGCTCAATAGATGAAGCAAAACAGACACACAGCACGAACCTTACAGTCATCGTTAAAACAATTTTTATATAAACAGTTACTGCTTTAAATGTGTATCACACTTTAACTGCACTCCTAATAAACTTTTATTGCGAACTGCGCCAAAGTCGGTGAACAGTTCAGTTATTTCCATCGACCCCTGCTACACAATAACGAAATAACTTCACGGAGAAGAGGGAAGTTTTAAAAGCTGATAGTTGCTCACCTAATCAACTTTTCCAATGGTGAGGAGCCGCCGTATCATCACCGTGTTTATAAGGGCCATGCTTCTTTTTTCTACCCTAATTCACATCAAACCGTCCCATTTCACTAAGATCCAATTATATATTAACCTTCCAACTTTCTAGTGTTTCCCTTCTATCACGGTTTCCTACCACAGATTCGTAGGCATGTTTCTTCTCCTTGATTATGTTTTATCACCCATTTCGTTCTTCTTAATTTTATCAGTCTAATAAGAATGTCCAAGCCTATGTGTCGTGCAAATCCTCGTCATACAGATTGTGTTGTCCACTTAATTCCTGTCGATTGGTTTCTGATAGTTTCAAAAGAATTCTTCAGACTTCGAGACTCTGAGTTACATTTTATAATATGCTAGATTTATTTTGTAGTGAAGTGATTCTAACGCGTATTCCAAGCCCCAAGAGGATACCGCCAATTCTCAGCTACTCACTTCTTTCTTAATATATACTCAACTACCTTAATACAGTGAGAGCGTCTGTTATTCCTGTCAACGTATTCGTAGCCATCTTTATAATGTGGAGACCACATGTTGTTCCTTTTAACATATGTAGACCGTCTGTTACTCCTTTCAGTATATTCGCATCTGTCTTCTTATATGGAGACCACCAGTGCTCCGTAATGTGAAAAAGCGCCCAGCTCTAGTGATAGAGATTTTTAACGTTTCTTCATTTACCTTATTAATTTCCTTGCTGCTTTGAATTTGGAAATTTATTATGTTCCTGCTGGTTTCGTATGAGGTCACTGCGCTTTATGACTTGAATTCTGATCACGTCTTAGAATGATTTACATATTGCATAGTAATTGGCTATGAAGTTTTCAGTTGTATCTCAGAATCTGCCTTCGGTTACTAGTCCTCTTTACGGAAAGAGCTATGTATTGTACAAGTAGCGAAGTTTCTGTGTGGTATAAATATTTCATTATTTGAAATGTTTATACCACACAGAAATTTTCATAAAATTTTATTAAGTACATATATAACATTGAAATATCAACTGAAATCAAAATAATTAATTTTATAGCCAGTGCTGTGAGAAATTCAAATCTCGCATCGGCCCGGCTGGCCACTGTGTCATTACAGAAGATTACTGTTAAAACCTTCATTACTCATTTTATTATTCACCTCGACTTGTGTTCGTGAGGGTTGTTTGTTTGTTTCTTTCTTTCTTTTTGGCGCAACAAACCCCCCGTGGGCCAGGGCCTCTTCTTTCACGAGGTTTTTAGATCATACAAAACGACTCATCACAGTCGGTAGGACTTCTCTGGACGAGTGATCAGCTCGTCGCTGAGATCTCTACCTGACAGCAGACGACACTCACAACAGACAGACATCCATGCCCCCAGTGGAATTCGAACCCACAATCTCAGCAGGCGAGCGTCCGTAGACCTACACCTTAGACCGCACGGCCACTGGGACCGCCCGTGTGTGTAGTGCTAGTGTTTTATTGCAGGATGTCTGTTCTCCAGGTTTGCCGTATGTGTTTTAATAAATCTTTTTGTATCTCGTACCGAACATAACAAAGATAAAGTGTAGAAGAGCACAACACTATTACGCCTGTTTTAAATACTAGCCGACTAACTATACATATTACTCTTCCAATGAAATTTGCTGTCTGTGAGAGAATTACTACGAGATTCTGTACAAGAATGTTCCTTTTAAACTAAAGACGTAATTATTTTAACCCTTTACAGACGAAGCGCAGGCTGCTTTATTTAAAGACCCTGTCCCTACCGCGCAGTGAACACTTTTCATCTCGGTTATAAAAACCAATCAGTTTATGCTGTAAGTGTCATAAGTCACTCTTTGTTCTGAGATAAATACAAAACACATAAATACAGTGTTGGCAGAGCGTACAGTTGTTGAATGTTAAACTGGTTGGTGCGTCACGTAACCAGTAAGCTTTAAAACGTTAATACATATACGTTGCATATTTCATTATTTGTATTATAACCAACAAATACACAATTAATGCCACAAAAATATATCACAACAGTGTCTCTTTATATAATCCAAAATCCGACATGTTTCGACATTTCTATGTCATCATCAGGCAGTTCCATATCTGCGCCTTGCTAAGTTACATAATTTCTTAAATTGCGGCGGTTAAAATGACGAAATTTTAAAGAGACACAGTTGTGATAAAGTTCTGTGACATTAATTGTGTATTTGTTGGTTATAATAAAAATAAAAAAATAAAAGAAAGAATCAATGTCAGAAACACATTTAGTTCATTATAGGTACGAGAATTAATATAAGTCGTGCCATTTCTTCAACGATTTGTTGTGCGACAATTTGTCGTATTTTTTAAGAAAGTGACAACATCTGCAGTGAAATTGTAATGCAACTGTGTTCAGCACGAAGCTGTCATTAATTTAAGCAGTGTAAATAATGACAGTTTACATTAGCTTCTATAGTGGCATGTTAGAACTGCAACAGAGAGGCACAGAATTGTTACTCGTCATTAAATTCAGGCTTAGGAAAGAAAATATGAAATGACACACTTCTATTTTCTTAAAAACAAGTGTCATTGTGTGGAAATGTGGTGAATAAAACTTCAGGTACTGAATGCCTTGTGTCTGCAATGCGCCTGGAAAAGTCTGTTACACACTTGAGGCCTTACAATGTCCGCTTTCTGAACTGTGCAACAGTGGATGTTGAAAGTAAAAAATTAAAAGTAAACTGCGTATTAAAGTTTCAAAACCTTGTTGTTACATGTTTTATGGGCAAATAAGAATTTGAGTGTGACATTAACGGCAATGGTGAATTTCCAAAGGACTGAACATATATGTAAGTAGTTTACTTTTTTTTCTTGTGTGTTATTATCCAAATGATGTATGGTTTAAAAAGCGGAGTTTTCAGTGACCCGTTTTTGTAAGAGCACCTTTGCCAAGCTTGTGTTTAACCTTCCCTAACATTAGTGAAACAGATTCTAGTTTTATGTGTGCGCCGACACGCGTGTGTAATTATATATATATATATGTGTGTGTGTGTGTGTGTGTGTATGGGTACGTGTGTGCTTGTGTTTGAAAGATAGGTGGGAATTGTAATAAATCTTGGTTGCTTGTACCGGAGAGATTGCTAAATGCAATAAACTCTAAAATACACCGGACGTATAAATTCCGGCGAGTTGGTATAAGGAAGGATTTTATATTGTAGATACGCAAATATTCGCCTTGTTTCTGTCATTGTATTTATATTTTATTCTCTATAAATATTTTCTTTGAGTGTTTCCGAAAATAAGACAGAGCAATTAACTCTTTAAGACACACTGTTTACCACACAGGGTGCTTGATTTATCATTGAAGCTCTCTCAGAAGTCAGTAGAGACGACACAACATCTTCATTAAAATAAATTGGCTATATATGTCGCCTTGTTGTTGAAGCAACCAGCAGGCTAAACATAGAAATATAAGAATACAGAAAATACTTAATACCAGTGCCTTGTAATGCATACATGTATGTATTTCTTGTGGGGCTGCGGCCAAATGCGAACCACGACCTCTTTATTCTTGAGATATATAGATCGCGCACGACGCAACATAGTTGATAGGATTCCTCTAGACGAGTGATCAGCTCATCGCAAAGACCACTACTTGACAATACACAACAGTAACAACAGGCAAACATCTATATCCCCAGCGGGATTCGAACCCATGGTCTCATCAGGCGAGCAGTCCCAGACCTGCGCCTTAGATCGCGCGGCCAGTTGGATCGGAATATGCATTTTATTTTGGGTTTTAAATTTATTTACCTAATACCTGAGAATGGTCAATACGACCGCAACTTGTAGCATGTATTGACAAGACTAATAAAATTTGTTGTGACTGACGGCGGCGCGTAATTAAACTTTAATATGATATACCACAATGGGATGAATTTTACAGAAATAGAACAAATTAATTTTGAGTGTTCTAATTAAACGTATCGAAGTTAACACGAAATTTTTGTGCTGTCCAATAGCAGAAGTTGAGGATCTTCGCCACAGAACAGGCGGCTGTCAGATTATTTTACCAGAGGTTTATATTGGTTGCAGTAATCTAGAATCTAAGTCTATGTCAGAGTATAATAAACTGGACACAGAAAATTGACTATGATAAATTGAGCACAGAAATGACATCCGTGTTATTCAGGCGGAATTTTCTGACTCCGGTTGGTACGAGGAACTAACGCGTCGATAATTGCGTCAGACTTCAGCTTTTCTGACGAAAAGAATAGAGTGAAATGCCTGTAGGTGGCATCCTTTCATTTATGCAGTGATGACAAGCGCCGTTGTGAGTGATTTTGTTTAGTTAGAGAAAGCGAGAGTTAATCCAAAGGGATTTTATTTGACCAAAATACATTGAAATAAAGAATAATACTGCCTTGTGTGTTTCGATTGTCTGAAGTCTGGTGGAAATTACTATGGTTTCTTATAATAAAACCAACTAGATGCACTAATTTCTCAAATTTATTTTTGGAATAAAACTCTACATGTTTCAGACAGTTTCTCTGTCCATCATCAGTAGTTTTTCACTGTACACACAGTAATGGTGTATGTCATACAGGTTTGCTGACAGCAGGATACTACTCGCAAGCTGTCAGCACACCTGTATGACATATACCATTGTTGTGTGTACAGTGAAAAACTGATCGTGGGTAGAGGAACTATCCGAAACATGCAGAGTTTTATTCCAAAAATAAATTTGAGAAATCATTGCATGTAGTTTGTTTTATTATAAGAACTTATCACGATGCACTCTCACCTGAACGTCAAATTACTATGGTTTCTCCGACACGTCTGTAAATATCTAGCACATGAGACCGCTACGCATCCCAGAAGACAATACAAGACAATTTGCACAACCCCTGCCTATGGTATTTGAAGCATCTAAATAAAAAGCAGGTTCTTCATTGTGCCTATTTCTGAATGTAAGTCTTGTCCATTACAGTGAGTACAGGTTGTGTTAGTATAGAGGGGTTTGGTGTTTTAGAGGAGGGTGATGATTTAGTAAATTTACTAAATCACCACCCTCCTCTATACTAACACAAACTGTACTCACCCACCCATCACCTGCACACTCACCCCTGGAAGCACCTAATGATACCTACACCACACACCTCTCACTAATCAGACGCAACACATAGATCACAACACCCACACCCAGTACACCAGATCTGACAGACATACAGATTAGATACCAATTAAACCCCACGGCATACACATATACACACAAAATCCTGACCATATTTACAACTCATTACTCCACACAAAGACACTACGGCTCTCAAATCTTACGGTTTTCTCCCCTCTTGTTACAGTGCAGAACACCATATGTGGTAGTACACAGTCTTGTTCTCCAGAAGATGGGCAAAATAATGCCCGAAACATGTTGAGATAGAAGTTTGATAATAAACATCAGATTAGTTGCATCTTGTTGATTTTTCTCTCTCTTCACCCTACGTTCTTTTGGTACTTACTGAGTGTGGAATAGAGCCCAAGTCACACTTTAGAAGTCAAAACTTACATCTCTCTATCTCCTTATACAAATCTTGTAAAGTCTCAGTTTTACAGATGACTAAACTTATAAAGTTGCTTGAAGAGTAAATAAATTTCACAAAGGTTTGCCCTATTTAATCCTCGGCGATCGAAACTCGGGCACTTTTTTGGACAACTGTAAGGTACAAGCATATGTTTTATGGATATATACAGGGCGGTAAGTTAAAATTATCGATACTTTTGAAGAATTTGTTCTGTTTTCTAACTCTGATAGCATTTGGTATTACTCATAATCTATTTATTGTGAAACCGTGAGAACCTTTATATGAAGAAGCTTCAGACCACCGTGTCTGATATTTTGTGGGAAGTAGTACCGCAGGTGATGAAAGGTAACGCTGCATCTTGAATAAAATGTGTTAAATTTGACATCTCTTGGGAGAGTTTTGATTCGAACTGTACTATTCAAAATTTCTTAATATACGCTTTGTTATCCTTATTGTTGCTGTACCGTGCATATCGTCGAATTATTTAATTTGTATACCAGCTGATGCACATACATAAAAATTCCACATTAAAACATTAAAATTGCTCCGACATATCTCGATCCTAAGATCATCATCAGGGAGCTACACTTTCCTCGCTAAAGTCACTATTAAAATTAGTCACCGATTAATTTCTTTGTATAAACAAGGAGTTTTAGCAGCATGTCTTATTGTGTAAGTTTATGTTGTTGAGAGTGTCCGACTGCGGGTGTGCGTCCTGTGCTTTGCTGTGTGATACTGGCCAGTATCACACAGCAAAGCACAGGACGCACACCCGCAGTCGGACACTCTCAACAACATAAACTTACACAATAAGACATGCTGCTAAAACTCCTTGTTTATACAAAGAAATTAATCGGTGACTAATTTTAATAGTGACTTTAGCGAGGAAAGTGTAGCTCCCTGATGATGATCTTAGGATCGAGATATGTCGGAGCAATTTTAATGTTTTAATGTGGAATTTTTATGTATGTGCATCAGCTGGTATACAAATTAAATAATTCGACGATATGCACGGTACAGCAACAATAAGGATAACAAAGCGTATATTAAGAAATTTTGAATAGTACAGTTCGAATCAAAACTCTCCCAAGAGATGTCAAATTTAACACATTTTATTCAAGATGCAGCGTTACCTTTCATCACCTGCGGTACTACTTCCCACAAAATATCAGACACGGTGGTCTGAAGCTTCTTCATATAAAGGTTCTCACGGTTTCACAATAAATAGATTATGAGTAATACCAAATGCTATCAGAGTTAGAAAACAGAACAAATTCTTCAAAAGTATCGATAATTTTAACTTACCGCCCTGTATATATCCATAAAACATATGCTTGTACCTTACAGTTGTCCAAAAAAGTGCCCGAGTTTCGATCGCCGAGGATTAAATAGGGCAAACCTTTGTGAAATTTATTTACTCTTCAAGCAACTTTATAAGTTTAGTCATCTGTAAAACTGAGACTTTACAAGATTTGTATAAGGAGATAGAGAGATGTAAGTTTTGACTTCTAAAGTGTGACTTGGGCTCTATTCCACACTCAGTAAGTACCAAAAGAACGTAGGGTGAAGAGAGAGAAAAATCAACAAGATGCAACTAATCTGATGTTTATTATCAAACTTCTATCTCAACATGTTTCGGGCATTATTTTGCCCATCTTCTGGAGAACAAGACTGTGTACTACCACATATGGTGTTCTGCACTGTAACAAGAGGGGAGAAAACCGTAAGATTTGAGAGCCGTAGTGTCTTTGTGTGGAGTAATGAGTTGTAAATATGGTCAGGATTTTGTGTGTATATGTGTATGCCGTGGGGTTTAATTGGTATCTAATCTGTATGTCTGTCAGATCTGGTGTACTGGGTGTGGGTGTTGTGATCTATGTGTTGCGTCTGATTAGTGAGAGGTGTGTGGTGTAGGTATCATTAGGTGCTTCCAGGGGTGAGTGTGCAGGTGATGGGTGGGTGAGTACAGTTTGTGTTAGTATAGAGGAGGGTGGTGATTTAGTAAATTTACTAAATCATCACCCTCCTCTAAAACACCAAACCCCTCTATACTAACACAACCTGTACTCACTGTAATGGACAAGACTTACATTCAGAAATAGGCACAATGAAGAACCTGCTTTTTATTTAGATGCTTCAAATACCATAGGCAGGGGTTGTGCAAATTGTCTTGTATTGTCTTCTGGGATGCGTAGCGGTCTCATGTGCTAGATATTTACAGACGTGTCGGAGAAACCATAGTAATTTGACGTTCAGGTGAGAGTGCATCGTGATAAGTTCTTATAATAAAACAAACTACATGCAATGATTTCTCAAATTTATTTTTGGAATAAAACTCTGCATGTTTCGGATAGTTCCTCTACCCACGATCAGTTTTTCACTGTACACACAACAATGGTATATGTCATACAGGTGTGCTGACAGCTTGCGAGTAGTATCCTGCTGTCAGCAAACCTGTATGACATACACCATTACTGTGTGTACAGTGAAAAACTACTGATGATGGACAGAGAAACTGTCTGAAACATGTAGAGTTTTATTCCAAAAATAAATTTGAGAAATTAGTGCATCTAGTTGGTTTTATTATAAGAAACCATAGTAATTTCCACCAGACTTCAGACAATCGAAACACACAAGGCAGTATTATTCTTTATTTCAATGTATTTTGGTCAAATAAAATCCCTTTGGATTAACTCTCGCTTTCTCTAACTAAACAAAATCACTCACAACGGCGCTTGTCATCACTGCATAAATGAAAGGATGCCACCTACAGGCATTTCACTCTATTCTTTTCGTCAGAAAAGCTGAAGTCTGACGCAATTATCGACGCGTTAGTTCCTCGTACCAACCGGAGTCAGAAAATTCCGCCTGAATAACACGGATGTCATTTCTGTGCTCAATTTATCATAGTCAATTTTCTGTGTCCAGTTTATTATACTCTGACATAGACTTAGATTCTAGATTACTGCAACCAATATAAACCTCTGGTAAAATAATCTGACAGCCGCCTGTTCTGTGGCGAAGATCCTCAACTTCTGCTATTGGACAGCACAAAAATTTCGTGTTAACTTCGATACGTTTAATTAGAACACTCAAAATTAATTTGTTCTATTTCTGTAAAATTCATCCCATTGTGGTATATCATATTAAAGTTTAATTACGCGCCGCCGTCAGTCACAACAAATTTTATTAGTCTTGTCAATACATGCTACAAGTTGCGGTCGTATTGACCATTCTCAGGTATTAGGTAAATAAATTTAAAACCCAAAATAAAATGCATATTCCGATCCAACTGGCCGCGCGATCTAAGGCGCAGGTCTGGGACTGCTCGCCTGATGAGACCATGGGTTCGAATCCCGCTGGGGATATAGATGTTTGCCTGTTGTTACTGTTGTGTATTGTCAAGTAGTGGTCTTTGCGATGAGCTGATCACTCGTCTAGAGGAATCCTATCAACTATGTTGCGTCGTGCGCGATCTATATATCTCAAGAATAAAGAGGTCGTGGTTCGCATTTGGCCGCAGCCCCACAAGAAATACATACATGTATGCATTACAAGGCACTGGTATTAAGTATTTTCTGTATTCTTATATTTCTATGTTTAGCCTGCTGGTTGCTTCAACAACAAGGCGACATATATAGCCAATTTATTTTAATGAAGATGTTGTGTCGTCTCTACTGACTTCTGAGAGAGCTTCAATGATAAATCAAGCACCCTGTGTGGTAAACAGTGTGTCTTAAAGAGTTAATTGCTCTGTCTTATTTTCGGAAACACTCAAAGAAAATATTTATAGAGAATAAAATATAAATACAATGACAGAAACAAGGCGAATATTTGCGTATCTACAATATAAAATCCTTCCTTATACCAACTCGCCGGAATTTATACGTCCGGTGTATTTTAGAGTTTATTGCATTTAGCAATCTCTCCGGTACAAGCAACCAAGATTTATTACAATTCCCACCTATCTTTCAAACACAAGCACACACGTACCCATACACACACACACACACACACACATATATATATATATAATTACACACGCGTGTCGGCGCACACATAAAACTAGAATCTGTTTCACTAATGTTAGGGAAGGTTAAACACAAGCTTGGCAAAGGTGCTCTTACAAAAACGGGTCACTGAAAACTCCGCTTTTTAAACCATACATCATTTGGATAATAACACACAAGAAAAAAAAGTAAACTACTTACATATATGTTCAGTCCTTTGGAAATTCACCATTGCCGTTAATGTCACACTCAAATTCTTATTTGCCCATAAAACATGTAACAACAAGGTTTTGAAACTTTAATACGCAGTTTACTTTTAATTTTTTACTTTCAACATCCACTGTTGCACAGTTCAGAAAGCGGACATTGTAAGGCCTCAAGTGTGTAACAGACTTTTCCAGGCGCATTGCAGACACAAGGCATTCAGTACCTGAAGTTTTATTCACCACATTTCCACACAATGACACTTGTTTTTAAGAAAATAGAAGTGTGTCATTTCATATTTTCTTTCCTAAGCCTGAATTTAATGACGAGTAACAATTCTGTGCCTCTCTGTTGCAGTTCTAACATGCCACTATAGAAGCTAATGTAAACTGTCATTATTTACACTGCTTAAATTAATGACAGCTTCGTGCTGAACACAGTTGCATTACAATTTCACTGCAGATGTTGTCACTTTCTTAAAAAATACGACAAATTGTCGCACAACAAATCGTTGAAGAAATGGCACGACTTATATTAATTCTCGTACCTATAATGAACTAAATGTGTTTCTGACATTGATTCTTTCTTTTATTTTTTTATTTTTATTATAACCAACAAATACACAATTAATGTCACAGAACTTTATCACAACTGTGTCTCTTTAAAATTTCGTCATTTTAACCGCCGCAATTTAAGAAATTATGTAACTTAGCAAGGCGCAGATATGGAACTGCCTGATGATGACATAGAAATGTCGAAACATGTCGGATTTTGGATTATATAAAGAGACACTGTTGTGATATATTTTTGTGGCATTAATTGTGTATTTGTTGGTTATAATACAAATAATGAAATATGCAACGTATATGTATTAACGTTTTAAAGCTTACTGGTTACGTGACGCACCAACCAGTTTAACATTCAACAACTGTACGCTCTGCCAACACTGTATTTATGTGTTTTGTATTTATCTCAGAACAAAGAGTGACTTATGACACTTACAGCATAAACTGATTGGTTTTTATAACCGAGATGAAAAGTGTTCACTGCGCGGTAGGGACAGGGTCTTTAAATAAAGCAGCCTGCGCTTCGTCTGTAAAGGGTTAAAATAATTACGTCTTTAGTTTAAAAGGAACATTCTTGTACAGAATCTCGTAGTAATTCTCTCACAGACAGCAAATTTCATTGGAAGAGTAATATGTATAGTTAGTCGGCTAGTATTTAAAACAGGCGTAATAGTGTTGTGCTCTTCTACACTTTATCTTTGTTATGTTCGGTACGAGATACAAAAAGATTTATTAAAACACATACGGCAAACCTGGAGAACAGACATCCTGCAATAAAACACTAGCACTACACACACGGGCGGTCCCAGTGGCCGTGCGGTCTAAGGTGTAGGTCTACGGACGCTCGCCTGCTGAGATTGTGGGTTCGAATTCCACTGGGGGCATGGATGTCTGTCTGTTGTGAGTGTCGTCTGCTGTCAGGTAGAGATCTCAGCGACGAGCTGATCACTCGTCCAGAGAAGTCCTACCGACTGTGATGAGTCGTTTTGTATGATCTAAAAACCTCGTGAAAGAAGAGGCCCTGGCCCACGGGGGGTTTGTTGCGCCAAAAAGAAAGAAAGAAACAAACAAACAACCCTCACGAACACAAGTCGAGGTGAATAATAAAATGAGTAATGAAGGTTTTAACAGTAATCTTCTGTAATGACACAGTGGCCAGCCGGGCCGATGCGAGATTTGAATTTCTCACAGCACTGGCTATAAAATTAATTATTTTGATTTCAGTTGATATTTCAATGTTATATATGTACTTAATAAAATTTTATGAAAATTTCTGTGTGGTATAAACATTTCAAATAATGAAATATTTATACCACACAGAAACTTCGCTACTTGTACAATACATAGCTCTTTCCGTAAAGAGGACTAGTAACCGAAGGCAGATTCTGAGATACAACTGAAAACTTCATAGCCAATTACTATGCAATATGTAAATCATTCTAAGACGTGATCAGAATTCAAGTCATAAAGCGCAGTGACCTCATACGAAACCAGCAGGAACATAATAAATTTCCAAATTCAAAGCAGCAAGGAAATTAATAAGGTAAATGAAGAAACGTTAAAAATCTCTATCACTAGAGCTGGGCGCTTTTTCACATTACGGAGCACTGGTGGTCTCCATATAAGAAGACAGATGCGAATATACTGAAAGGAGTAACAGACGGTCTACATATGTTAAAAGGAACAACATGTGGTCTCCACATTATAAAGATGGCTACGAATACGTTGACAGGAATAACAGACGCTCTCACTGTATTAAGGTAGTTGAGTATATATTAAGAAAGAAGTGAGTAGCTGAGAATTGGCGGTATCCTCTTGGGGCTTGGAATACGCGTTAGAATCACTTCACTACAAAATAAATCTAGCATATTATAAAATGTAACTCAGAGTCTCGAAGTCTGAAGAATTCTTTTGAAACTATCAGAAACCAATCGACAGGAATTAAGTGGACAACACAATCTGTATGACGAGGATTTGCACGACACATAGGCTTGGACATTCTTATTAGACTGATAAAATTAAGAAGAACGAAATGGGTGATAAAACATAATCAAGGAGAAGAAACATGCCTACGAATCTGTGGTAGGAAACCGTGATAGAAGGGAAACACTAGAAAGTTGGAAGGTTAATATATAATTGGATCTTAGTGAAATGGGACGGTTTGATGTGAATTAGGGTAGAAAAAAGAAGCATGGCCCTTATAAACACGGTGATGATACGGCGGCTCCTCACCATTGGAAAAGTTGATTAGGTGAGCAACTATCAGCTTTTAAAACTTCCCTCTTCTCCGTGAAGTTATTTCGTTATTGTGTAGCAGGGGTCGATGGAAATAACTGAACTGTTCACCGACTTTGGCGCAGTTCGCAATAAAAGTTTATTAGGAGTGCAGTTAAAGTGTGATACACATTTAAAGCAGTAACTGTTTATATAAAAATTGTTTTAACGATGACTGTAAGGTTCGTGCTGTGTGTCTGTTTTGCTTCATCTATTGAGCTCTCTGATAAAAAAAAATCACATTTATTCCAGTGAAAAAAGGATAAGTTAGTTATTAAAGAATTTTCTATGTGAGCATATGATGCTGAATTGCGTAATGCCAAAGAGCGATTTTCTAACAAGAACCGAATATCAGCTCAGGAATCAGCTGAAATGGAACTGACAGTCGTTACCCTGAAGGCTCTGAATGACAACAGAGTGGCTTTGGAAATTCGGTGACAAAATGAAAATATAATTACAGCAGCAGAAGTTGTTTCGGGGGAACACAGATACATGTACAGAATGAAGATTTTAATTTGTTGTCGGGAGGTTAAATCTGCGTAATAGTAACGTTAATCTTTTGGAAGGGGGACATGCCTACCGTAAATGATTAACGCAAAAATGTTCGCACGCAACAGCAGACAAATAAGGCCTGTGGTAAATATGATTAAGATTAATGAGTGCAAACGGCCACTAACAATATCTGACACAAAACATTAAAATTACACATGACGAAACACTCGAGGGCGGCTGAAGATTTTAAACATTTGTGAACAACGTCAAAACATAAAAGAGGATCTTAACAATTTTTTTTTTTGTTTACGTTTTGTTGACCGTGCATTTCGATATAATCGTGTAAAGAAAAACCAACTTGATGCACAACTTGTTCTTAGTATATTTCGTCAAACTGTACATATTTCTGACGTATCTAGGCCCATCGTCAGAAGGTACAATCTTACATATACAACAACTGGTACTTATTATGCTTTTTAGATGACTGTCTGTTGTCCTGGTTGGATTGGAACCAATCCAACCAGGACAACAGACAGTTATCTAAAAAGAATAATAAGTGCCAATTGTTGTATACGTATGTTAGTACCTCCTGATGATGGGCCTAGATACGCCCGAAATATGTACAGCTTGACGAAATGTACTAAGAATAAGTTGTGCATCAAGTTGGTTTTTTACACGATCGTATCAAAATTGGGCAAAGCATATACTTAGGAAGTGTCGGGTGCTCTTTATTTCGGCAACAGTTGCGGTGTATTCTTTGGACTGGACGTACGAAACAATAATTCTCCAAATGGGTGCAAAACCCTGTATTTTCCGGAAGAAGGAACAAATTTACAAGGCTTCTAAAGCGAAATTTGTGTATAGTGAACTAAACATCCTATCGTTTGGGAATGTTGATAAGGTCCGATTTGAGAGGAATATGGTGAGAATTGTGATGGGACGTTTACTGCAAATACCGAGGAGATGAAAGAAGAATAACTTTATCTCTTGAAGATGGGAGATGGGTGGGACAGTGTCAGTGGGTGCAAGTGGTAGGATTTGGTATCGGTCATGTTGAATCATCATATTCTGCTGGTTACTTATACGTTACATAATCCTAGATAAACAGCTTCTGATTTCAGCCATTTTCGACGACATCTAACTAGAAGACAGTCTCAGCAGCAGCAAACACAGAACGTTTATATCCGACTTTGATCTACAGGAAGAAATCGATTCACGTCACAGGAACAACAGCTGAAGACCCACAGTTCGTTACAAATCCTATCACGCATGATAGAGCGAATACACACGCATTTGTTATCTATATTATATCCTTACAAATGTACGTATAAATTGTAATTTTAAATTTTATTTTTAACTTAATTTCTTTTATGGTATCGGACAGCCGTTCATACAAGGCTATATGATCAGTTAGTGGCGGGTCGATTTCTTGTGGAGTATGTTGAAGTTATTTTTGTTATTCACATTACATTAATGTCACAATGTGTCATAAACCTGGAAAACGATGTTTAGAGTCCTATCAACTGTTCTGACTGATTTTGTTCATCTTTACATGGTACCAGGAATAATGTACTTTAAGCTGCCACAGTGATTCACAGTTAATGGTGATCCACTTTTGGAGATCCCGCAAATTGAGGTCATACACTGTGTTTTCGATGTTTCTTAGGATGTTACTTAATTTTCAGGATCGCAGTAAGTACAGAGCGCAACACTGCTGCTTATACAGGCAGGCGGTTCCTCAAGCAGGCGGGAGGGGAAGGGACTTAACGTTTTAAAGCCTACTGGTTACGTGATGCACCAACAGTTTAACATTCAACAAATGTACGCTCTGTCCACACTGTATTTATGTGTTTTGTATTTATCTAAGAACAAACAGCGACTTGTGCCACTTACAGCATAAAATGATTGGTTTTTACAATCGAGATGGAAAGTGTTTACAGCGCGGTATGGACTAGGTCTTCAAATAAAGCGGTCTGCGCTTCGTCTTTAAAGTGTTAATATCCGAATTGTAATGGAAGTATTCACTTTACCTCCTTTGGTGTGTTTGAGAGACCGCTTGCTTATGTAGCCTGCAATACTACTCTCTCTATAAAGGCTTCTATTCAGGAGCTGGAGGCAAAACATTCCTTCCAAACTTCGACAATACATCCCATTCTCAAATAAAGCGAAACCCCAAGGCGGAATTAGAATTTTCTTAGTGTCAGAATTGTTTGCTGTGAAGTATTACCAATAATACAAGAAAAACTGAAAGGCACGTTTATGACATCCTCTATAATTTTCCTGAAAATGCTTAACCCTGTAGGGCCCAGTGGTTCAAAGACTAAAAATTTAACGTTTCGCCCTCAAAGTGTATTTGTGTGTTCTACATGGATCTCAGGAAAAACAGCAATTATTTCTAACTAACCAACATTAACCTTAACTTGGAAGTACGAGGTTGATCTTCGCATTAAATCACGTTCAATTTAGACTTCAAACATTTAATTATCAAAATATTTTCCGATACTGGGCTGGCAGCATAATTATTTTGTTCGTCGGAAAATGACATACAAGTTCGTTTATCACACTATTCGTAACATTTCGAACTCGCGACTCTGAGTCGCTTGGTATGCACGACAATGAGGCACCCAATTTTTCACTGCAGAATCCGTTAAGAAGGATGTATTAAGTTGTTTTTGCGAATGCAAGAGTAAAACAGTTTTTGAAGTTCTGTCACAAGTACCTCCAGAGGAAATGTCAGTACACATCAGATGTCTCACATTCAGTCCCATAAAGATCCAGCGCAATTAAAGGCCACAAATTAAGATGCGAGCTTTCCTGGTGCTTGAAAATAAATTATGCAAAATAATATATATACACCTCCGTCATGGATTAAAATACTGATAGCCACAAGCCTTTTGGTAAATCAACTGTAATCTTTACATATTTGTATGGAACAGATGAATTTTGCTGAAAGTCTATATATATATATATATATATTCCTGTGATCATAATATTCCATGTTTTACAGCGCAGGTCTTATGGGCCCCAAAGAAAGGGGCCACTCGTATTTAATTATTAGGGATACCTGCTTCTGCTAACCGAATCGGTACAAGCCATTTCACTTGCCGATTGCTATATTAGCGTTGCTTAATCAAGGAACCTGTTTGTCAATTTCAGAATACCAGATTTTACAACGAGGTACTTGCCGGAACAAACAACTTTTCGCGTAAAATGTTAGTCCAGTTCGGCCCCGGTTAATCCACAACCATCCACTCCGACTTGGGTTAAGCTAGTACAGGGTAAATATAAACTTATGCAATGGATTTAATTATTTAAAGACGATATTGTTACATCTACAGAGATAAAAACTACTCAGGCGTATGAAAATATGTCCCTACATTAGTGTAGTTTTCATGCCTCTGGTCTTTACTGGTGCGCTGGTCTGACCCCGAGCACGTTTTAAAAAAAGGTAAAAAATAAAACCCAACTAACACTCTAAATAAGAATGCACCACAAACTACGTTCAGGGTTAGATCCAAAAATGATTCCAGAAACAGCAAACCTATATTTAAAGTGCCTCTCAGCATTTTGGAGAATGCTGTCGTCCATATTGTTGCACTGGTATCTCATATCATCGCAATGGAGAGATCTGAAAATTTTCCTTAACACATTCCCGGAAGAAACAAATTTATAATTGTGAGATACATTGATTTCCGGAGGCATTTCATGCGACCACCAAGCAAGTTCGTTGGATTTTAAGTTCATCCAGGTACTTCCTGTCTTCAGTACGGAAATTGGTGGGTACCGGTCTCGGCGCGAAATCAAATTTGGAATATTTTTGTACTGCATCAGTCAATGTTTTCGGCTCGTTTATACAGACAGCAGGGCATGCTGCGAGGTAAAGGTCAGGTCGAATACGCAGCAACCGCTGGGCGGCATCGTCTGTGACCTGGAAGAATAGGCAGTCCAACACAGGCAAATCACTGTCAAAGTGACCATACCACCGAACGGAAAGGATCAGGAAGAACGAGTCTGACTGCAATTCGAAAGGCACTTGGTTAAAGAACTGAGGCCACTGCCTATTTTCATGGTACTGCACTACGCTTACTGGTTCTTCCAGGTGAATAACTTAGTTTCTCTCTCGAAATGAGAGGAAGGCATGTCCAATTGTGTATCACTCGCAACTAAAACCAGACCTATGTAATCTTCATGTCGCCCATTCAGATGCCATATCGTTCCCTGAATTCAATACTGGCACAACTCAAAAATTGCCATTTGGAGTTAGTACTACGATTGAACTGAAATCTATCCGACAGTATCGGCACACTTGTTAGTCGAAACATATCCCGCTAGATGTCAATATTGTCGGATGCAGCTGTTATTTTTGAGTCCAATCGTTGTGTTAGTTCCTAAAGGGCGATTTATGGGTTGTGCCACTGTTTCATTCAGTGAGCTATATGACTTTGCAGTCGACAAAATGTCACTGAATAAACAAGTAACACGCCACCTGTATGATCAGTATAAGTTCACAATAAATAAGCATACTGCTAATAAAAAAATAACATTGCATTACAGAGCGGCTTTGTGCCTCATACTAGGAGCCTCATACTTCCCATTCCTGAACCTCAACAGTGAACTGTTTGTGCTTTTTAGAACCTGTTCATTCTGCCTCTTATTCAAACACAAACATCAGTGTTATTAACACTAACACAAAGGCGCAGGTTAAATGCCCTCGAAACACTTCATACAATCACAAACATACGTGTATAAAACAATGGGTCGATATTACATAACACTTTGGGTCTGTGTACAAAAGTGTTCTAATAAGCAAATATCAACATATTCCGCTATGAATGGAAGCATTCATTTATTAAACCTGCAATGTATTTCGGCGGACAGCCATTAGCAGGGACCATGTAATGATTTATAGACCATACTATTCAGACTGAAATAAAAGATAAAATAGATACAGCTATAAAATGTTGTACATACACATGGAAGTGTTCAAAATATGTCAGACATTTATTACGTAACAATAAGACAAATCGTCCATACGCAGCACTTCATTACAGTAAACAAAAAATTTATATCTTTCGGCTGCACATGGCAAACATCAACATGCTTCAAGTTTCAGATATATAAAACAAGAATTTCATATAAATGTAGTTATAAGCAAACCGTATAAACGTAGGTCGAGATGTCCCCGTTACATAAGATATTTGTAAACCACGTGTGGGAAGCAGTTTTACAATATGTAACATTATTGTAAAAATATTATTAATTACTAAGACCTGCCTATGTGTCGATATTCACAACGTATAGGGTGAAACACGTGTGGTGACCAAAAGATATTCACACTATATATTGTGAATATTACATTATATTGTGTATCAACGGATTTGCAGAGAGCGACACATCAATGTAAGTACAATTCTACGACACAAATTTCACTTCCACGCATTATATCTCCTCATAAATCGTCTTGTTATATTGTTCCATTTAAAATTACAGATATTATTAATATTAATATCACTAAACATATATCGGACAATTGGCTCACCACTTTCGCGTTATTTAACCAACCGCCTTTGCCCTAACAATCACCAGTCCGGAAATTTTACTGTGGGTTATTTCTAATTTTAACATTTTTTTAAAATTTACTCAACTTGATGTTTTTACAATATTTTATATACTGTAAAAATGATTCCAAAACATGACATACACAAATACTTCATACAGGGACGAGATCTCGACAGTACGTTTTTACTGTTGAAAGTAGAGCTACAGCTACATGAATTTATTTTTTATATGTCTGAATCTTGAAGTTGTCTCGTGCAGCCGAAACATGTAGATTTTCAGATTACTATAATAAGGTTATGTGTACGGACCGTTTTTCTTATTGTTATGTATTATACTGTATTAACGTTTTTTTAAAGACGAAGCGCAGACTGCTTCATTTAAAGACCCAGGTCGTACCGCGCAGTAAACACCATTCAGTATATGTTTTATGTGGCAGAAGTCGCTGTTCGTTCTCAGATAAAATATAAAATACGTAAGTACAATGTGGACAGGTTCTACAGTTGTTTAATGTTAAACCCTGTTGGTGCATCACGTAACCAGTAGGCTTTAAATGGATAACACAGCGAGGATGATAAACATTAAGAAGGCATACATTTATTATCTGTTTGCGTAATTGTCATACGCCTATAAGCCATGTCATTTATATGTATGTATATACATATGTGTGTGTCGCAAAACGTTCATTATTATAATACAATAGACTTAAAATGCGGCTGTTCGACGTTACTATTTATAACCCGGTTTTTGTAATATTTTACATTTTATATGCTTTATCTCTTATCGCAACCGAAATAGTATGGTCCATAAATCATTTTGTATGTGTTCATTCGGTCCTTGTTGATGATGGCCCCTCGAAACATGTTGCGTATTGAACCAATAAACACTTCTTAATGGTGTGCTTTGTTGGTATTTCTTTTAACATTTGTTTCGCTAATTCCAACTCAGAAACACTTCTGAACTAAACGGAATATAGACATAATTTCTCATAAGTTCATATTTATTTCTACTGCTATTTTATTTGCATGTGTCTTTTATGCACGGCCGAGAGAACTTGGTGGAATGAGAAATGAACAGGTGGAAAAATAAGAAAGTAATAGTGAGTGATATAAATATGGTATTATGCCGAAACCTGGTTCAAGGGATAAAATCACTTTATAAAGGGTAGCTGGCCCAAATTACAGATATACAGCTCCTAACATTACATAATTCCTCCACCACTAACAAAATCTATTCGATTTCATAATCTGATGTGTCTTTTCTTGCGATACTCAAGTGATGAAATGCTGTCAGCACAGGGTGTCTCCTTTCCGAAAAGAAGAAGCTTTAATGAGGTCTAACCGAGGGCTGCGAATAAATACGAGAAAATTTGTAGTGCCAAGAGAAAGTTTCGAGTTTCAGCCATTAATTTTTTATGACCTATCTATCTGTTGCAGCATGTAGCTGTTCTGCAGTGGTCGGAACGGGAGCTCAGAAATAGAGCCACTATTTTCAGCGTCATGGGCCGAGGAGGTCTGAACACAAATACACTGACCAGGAGAACAACTCTGTGATGAGCACTTACGGAACTATTAAACTGTCCGTTGACACAAGGACCCCAATTCAAGTAATGCACTTCATGACGTAAATTTCAAACAAACTGAAATCGGCAGTGAAATTCACGTGTAATACATACAAAATTTTAACCTATATGTGAGGGAAAAATATGTTATCATATTTGGGCAGTGTACTCGGGTACAACAATCCGGTGAGTTGTGGTACGAATGACATAAAAAATAATACTTACTTACTTACTCCATGGTGCAGAGTCCTTCTTGAGAAGCTAACTGGTTTGCAGCTAGTCAAGAAATTCCCCACATTTCACAGAACCCGAAGGTTCATTACCGCACTCACAAGCGTCCG
>Ga0131853_10003420_pt1 | contig 28528 bp, 15 predicted proteins | sample TergutLab28metaG_FD_92764 | JGI IMG/M metagenome (GOLD analysis project Ga0131853, IMG submission 92764) | Labiotermes labralis P1 segment gut microbial communities from Petit-Saut dam, French Guiana - Lab288 P1 (version 2) (version 2) | ecosystem: Host-associated > Arthropoda: Insects >...
GCCCATCATCAGGAGCATTAGATGTTGAGTTGCAGCATGTGGTTTTCTGCACCGAGTTTTTGGATGGGTGGTGGTCTTGAGAGCCGCTGCGTGGGTCGTGTGTGCGGTGCGGATGGTGCCGTGCGACTCACCGTCCGCAACATAAACACGACCCACGCAGCTGCTCTCAAGACCACCACCCATCCAAAAACTCGGTGCAGAAAACCGTATGCTGCAACACAACATCTAATGATCCTGATGATGGGCGTATGTACCCAAAACATGTCGAGCTAAGAATACATCAATAAAATTACCTAGGTTCATCAAGTTGGTATTTCACTTTATTTCATGAGGAAGATGCACGGCCAAACAATCCAGAAGTATGAAGATACTCAGTATACGTCTATAGTTGAAACATTGTAGTCTCCATTCTAAAGCTGTGGACCCTAAAGATAATGTGACACTGTCGTTATGAGAGGTATTATATGAAGTTATGACGGGATGACAGAATATTGGATAGATCAACCAACACAGTAACTAGGCTAAATCGAACGACGCGTGTTCTATTCCAGGCAGGGACAGATAGCGAATGTTATGCCACTGCTTCAGGTCTAGCTCTGGTATTCGCTTAGCCTTATTTACCAAAGGAAGCAGGACTATCGCTTTGTGGGTAAACGGCCGGAGCGTGAAACTTTATCAAGAATGTGCGTCTGATGTCGAGAATATGGTGGAGGCATGTGAGTGTACTTGTGAGTGTGAAGGCCTATTTTGTAAGTGAGGTATGAAGTAATAAGTGGTCGTTGTTGAGGCGGTTTTGGTATCTACTCTTGACACCGTGTCCTCAGAATGTAAAAATGAGCAGCATTTCAGCTTCGTACTTTAGGATTCTTAGTTCGGATAGAGTTTATTTTGAGTGAGCAGTAAGAAAACACGAGCCGTTATTCTGAACTTTTTTTTGTCACTTATTACTGCTTTCCACATGTATCGGCTTTTAGAAAAGCCATCATTAGGCAATTCTAAATTTAAATCAACAGACATAATAAATAATTAAATAAAAACTGATAAATAATTTGCGACTGACGACTCTTGTTTTCTTTCTGCTGTTTCTGTATCATAATTGGATGCCATAGATAAAAGTCCCCTGGGTGAGTTATTTAGTTGTTTCCCGTAATCGCTGTTGGTAATTAGTATAATAGCGACGTAAAAACATCTCAGGAGCTTTTAATTTCACATTTTTTGGAATTATTCATTTCAGAATCTGTAATCTGTGCAGTTTAGAAATAATCATTACGTAAACTAAAAGACATTCACATAATGATTTTGCGGAGGGGATGCCTTCGCCTTGTTTTTCCCATGGTACAACAGCCCCCGCCCCCCCCCCCCCAGTGTCCACAGCCGCCTCATTATAGAGGCTACACGACCACAGTCAGAGTCACAACACTTGGTAGGACTTCTCTGGACGAGTGATACGCAGAGACTTCTACCTGACAACACACAAAACAAACAGAGGGACAGACATGACCCTACATGATTCGAACCCGCAATCCCAACAAGTGAACTGCCGCAGACCCACGACTTAGGCCGTGCGGCCACTGGGATCAGCACCTTCGTCTTATGCGGAGCCAAAATATTGATCATTCACTTTACTGGACTATATCATCAGTCTGTTTAATCCAGTATATCCCATTACACAGAATTGAATTGGGATTTTTATCCATATTCTTATTAGTAAAGACTGCAAATTACGTAATTACCTTTCATCATCCCATTTCGTCCTCTCTATACTGTGCCCAAACGTCCTCAGACATGACATTATTTTCTGAGCGTGAGAGATCGGAATTGACGTTGACACAGAAATTATAGCTTCGTGTACTGGAAATTGTAGCTTGCAGTACAGTAGACGGAAAAGTAAAATATTCTAAGCTGAAGTTCAGCATATTGTTAAACAGGGGTGCAGAAATTTTACGTAAATTTTTAGGCCCCAATTCCATACCAAAAGCCCACAAATATTAGCCGCCGCCTTAAAAATTTTCATTGATCACTGCGACCTGGCCCCCTGGATTTGTACATCCCTATTCGTAACTTTTTTTATGATTGTGTAACAGTGCTGGTTAAAATTTGCTACGTTTTTTAAGGAGTGTTAGATGCGATAAGAACACAAATTTTGAACAGTACTGTAATATATAAAAGCAATTAATGAAGTAAAACGTAAATTTGTTCCTTTCCATTACATGGAGGCATACAGGAAAATTGAAGGTATGGCTCACGCCCTGACCGCTATACCTGTTGTGTGAAAGTCCGCATTACTCGGTGAATAGCGTTAGTTATATCTTCTTAACATTTAAATCCCAGAATAAGGAGGTGTACCACCGCGGCAGTAACCACAAGAAACCCTGAAATTTTCCACACAGCTTATTTAAGTTGGAGTTCCTTTACGATTCTCAAAATAAATACGGGACGAAATCTTTGTATACAGGGTAGACTAATATCACCTTCAAAGGGTTAACAAACTAAGCGTGCAGTAGATCAAAAGAGCTTTAAATTATTAAAAGTTTCGAACACCTCATGGAAAGAGACAACTTGGAAAATTTATACGTAGATACGTCGATAATACCTAAGTGGGTATTGAAAGTAATAGTATGGGAAGATATGCATGCTACATTCTGGTAGTTCACAGCACGGGACAGTGTTAAGGTTTGTGAACACCGTAATGGAGCTTCGGGTATCATAAAGGCGCGAATTTCTCGACTAGTCAAAGAACTCTGACTTTATCAATAAGGAATCTGCTCCATTGTGTTCTTGTGTTTGTAACTTTCCCTTATTCACCAGTTCGCTGTGTGAAACTATCCTTTTTTAATAAGCCACTAATCACTCAGCTATTCAAGAAATCAGCCTTTTGTGGAAAATTAAGGTTCATTACCGTGTTTACAAAATCTCATAATTGGAACCTCTCCTAACCCAGAGAAACTTGTTCCGCGCTTAAACACCTTATTTATTTAAGAGCATTTTTAATATTATATTCTCAACAAATCTCAGGTCTCCCAAATGGTCTCGTTACTTTAAATCTCGGCATAAAATCTCTCAGCCGGTGCACCGGACGGCCACCTACAAGTGTGACAATACCAGATGCTGTATAATACAATTTTGACCTCCTGATGATGAGCACATAGTGCTCGAAACATGTAGAGGCGTATAATAAACAAGATTTTGTGCATTAAGTTGGTTAATTACTAAGATTACCAAGATTTTTATATTCATTTATATTTCCTCCGATACGTTTTACGACAAAGAAACTAAAGCTCACTCACACAAATGCAGCTTTTCCACAAGACTTCTTGAGCTTTTCCATGTACGGCTTACACGCTTAGAGAGAAATATTAAAATAATTTCTCTCGCGCTACGGTCTGGTCGTGACATGTGCTCAATGCAAGCCGCATTTAGTGAAAGATTTTACGCAGTAAAATATATACAATTTTTCATAAGTTACAGTTCGACTCTTTCCCCGCGAAGCAGAATATAAAATGTGCAACGAAAATGTCCTTCCTGTTTATAACCCGGAACAAAAAGACAATTTTTCTTGTCACCAAAAGTTTTCTGCTATAAATATGAACATTATCACTCTTCATCTTTTTTACACATCCTTACACTCATATGACATGTGCCGGTGTGTCGGGACACATATCCAGTTCGTAGTCGATAACTGAATAGCATATAATATTCCATTCCTTTTCAGCTCGACTTTAAAAAGAGAGGCATATACAGGAAGGCGATGGAAATGTATCACGTCGAGATGCATCCCTTGGAGGTTAGGAGGCTCTTGCACCCAACCAAATGCATAGGGAACCCATCATAATGGACTAACCTCCCACAGGGATATTCTTAACCTATCGTTTTCCACACAACGACCCCTTAGAGGTTGGATACACTTTCAGGCAGGTCGTTTTCTATGACTCTCTTTTATCTCACTCCGTGTACAAAGCCTTAACGATAAAAACCTGATTTGTATTTTGTAATATGATCAAGGTTGTTAATAAATCCGTCGAACATGTAGAAAATTTTAAAATCCTCGTGCAGCTCCGTACCATTCAATTCATGTTTTATCTGGTTATAAACTTCAGAATAAGTAAACATTAAAATATTCGAAGATGTGTGACTTTGCTTTTAGTTGGTTCGTGGGTGTGAAACATGTTCTGGAATCCAAAGGGAATATCAACTTGTGATACCTGAGAATTCACTGCTAGGAACGGACCTGTGGTAGATGACGTAATACTAGAATGGGTAGCATTGCTAAAAGACATGCTGCATGATTCTTAATCTTCACCACGTGTTATTAGGGTAACGTGATGCTGGAACGTGTAACCCTTGAAGCAGATCAAAAATTCATAAAAAATTCATCAGAAATCCCGAAAGAAAGAGACTAGTTGCGAGTGACAGTGAGATATTGCAAGGCTGGCTGGCAATGTGCGTATGAAGTAACAATGTCGCGTTTCCGCTTAGCTCTTTTTTTTTCTCAATGGAAAAGCAACTGTGTATATCTGTGTACGGTTCAGCTACATGTCACTGACAAAAATATAGAAATATATTTAGTTGCACAACAATGTTTTTTGACAAATTCATGTCCCGACAAAAGTAAATTGTACTTATGTCTTCATATACGTGCCCGATAATCTTGTCCGATTGGTAAGGAAATTTTGATTTTCAGGACAGATTTTCTTAAAAGTTCCTGACATCAAATTGCACGGAAATCTGTCCAATGGGAGCCGCACTGATAAATGCGAACGGAGGGAAAGACAAATGGACGGACGGACGGACTTGGCTAAGCAAAATAGGCGCTTTTCAAGCTGAACGAACACAGCTAAAGTGGCAATTAAAATGCCTGGAATTTGGTGGCATCCAGTGGCGTACATTTCGTATAAATTTTCTTTAAGCTTGGTCAACTTTTGCAAAGATGAAAACTTAAATACAACTTAGAGATCTCGTAAGGAGAGAGTTTACACTTTAGGTACTGATTATTGCTTTCATGTGAAACGTCAGTAAAAGAGAAAGTAAACACAATGTATTAATGTTCTTGAATTAGCTCTGTCCAATAACAGGACGGAAATGATTATATTGATTTGTTACTGCAGAGGATAAAAATGGAAGCCCAAATAGCAGGGTCAGAATAGTGACAAAACCTTGGGCTGAACAGCCGAGGAACCGTGGTTCGATTGTCCACAGTGGCAAGGGGTTCTTATCTTCTCAAAATTGTTCAGGCCGACTCTGGGGTCCATATAAGCTGCTACTGAATGATAACCAGGGCATAACGTGTTTACCCAAGTATGAAAATAGAATTGTTTCCCAGATTAATGACCTAAAAAATGGGGGATCGCCTGAAACCACGAACAAAATTAAACATGTTGTGCTTAAGCATTTTACTTTATATTTAGGATTGTGAGAGGGGTCATCTATTACGCAAATCTCCTTGCATTTCATATTTTCTTTCTTTCTTTCTTTATTTATTTATTACTTTCTTCTTGGTCGTACCTCTGCTACCTATGTAGGTGCAGAGTATTATTGTTGCACCTATCACACTCACTGACACACACACATCCTCGGCAGGACTCCTCTGGACGAGGGATCGGCCCATCACACAAACCTCTACCTGACAACACACAGCACTCCACAACAGCCAGACATCCATGCCCTCGGCGGGATAATATACAGAATTTTATATCAGGTGCAGTGCAGAGACTAAAAAGGCGTGCAGCCTTATCTCTACTGACCTCAAAAACCTTCATGTTTTGAACAGGAATAATTTTACCGTTGCTTTTAATTAACCAACATACACACTCACTCATTCCAAGGGGCAGAGTCCTTCTGGAGACACTCAGAGCTCCTCAGCTGGTCAAGAAACTACCCGAATTTTATGGAACCCGGTAGCTTATTATCACATATTTACCTTGACCTTCAACATAACAGCGGGAAGCTGTAGGAGTGAATGGTGAAAAGTAATGAATATGGGCAATTTGTTGACAACACATGTACAGTACCCAACAATACACTTGAACTGCTATCTTGCAGAATGTTTAATCCTGACGTAACAGTGTGGTAAAGCATTAATCTCATACAGATTGGCGTGCATGAACACCTGCCATGATGTCATCTTACTCAATTAAGCAGCGAGTGCTGTAACAGCTTAGTAACCCACCTACTTATAATTTAGCAGTATTAATTAGGGCAATAAAGCAACATGCGCTTTGACACCAATCTCGGCTTGACCGGAATTTAAATTGACATTAGGAATTAAATGTTACGGGACATGATTAGTTACAAATTGAAATAAAGTCATTATAATGAGTAATGGAGATATATTGAGCCAGAGGATGTTTGAATCTATCGTTTGGTGGAATAAAGACATTACACGTTACAAGCCAACATAAAACAGAAGCGTTTAAACCGTAGTAAAGTTTAAGAAAACCTGATGACAAAGAGGGTAAAAGAGTGAGATATTTACGTTGACTCTAGCAAGTCCTTGTTAAACAAGGCTGAATGTGCTGAAGCATTAAGTAGGACTTTATCCCAAATAGTTTCCTTCTAAAGGTCTGAACTTATTTCCGTGACAGTCAAGAACACATCCACATTAAACCACATTAAGGAAAAACTAAGATTAAATATTAACAAGTCAGAGGCACGTAGATAATTTTCTTATTATAATTAATTTTTCCATTAATTTTGAAAACTTTTTTTAATTCTGTGTTTTATTTCATTTCTTTGATCTTCTATAACAAAGGTTTGTGACGTGTGTGTGTGTGTGTTACTTTGAACAACAGTCTGAACCTTCGTTAGGAACACACACAAACACACACACGTCACAAACCCTTGCTATCGAAGATCAAGGAAATGAAATAACACACAGAATTAAAACCTGCACAAAACTAATGAAAAAATTAACTTTAATAGAAAATTATCAACGTCCCTCTGATTTGTTAACATTTAATCTTAGCTTTTTGTATGGGGTTTAGTGTGGATGTACTCTTAGTGGTCATTGAATTAAATACTTGCTTTTAGAAGGAAACTATTTGCAGCTAAATTCCTACTTACTGCTTCTTTATACTCAGCCGTGGATCACAAGAGCAATCTAAATTTCTCAATCTTTAACCATCAATATTTGCTCTGGTACCGAAAAATACCACGGGGAAAACCTTATTGAATTGCCGCACGCACACTGACGGCTAGCGAGTAGTCCGACCTGCAGTAACGCCGACTTTATTTAGTTCTGTAGCTATGCTGTAGAAACGTAAAGAGGTACTTCATATAGGTATGTTTTTTACAGAAATAAAATGGAGAAATTAAGTTCCTAACTTACAGGTAACGGTATCTCCATTAAAAACAAACTAAATAATGCAGATAAGGAAATAATTTCTTATAAGTAGTAGGAAAAAAACATGTGCGTTTGTTGGGTGTAGTTTATGTAATGAATCATCAGTGCATTATTATGAATCATTTAAAGTAATTTGTTTTTATCTACACAATAGCATGATAGCAATAAAAAAAACCATGTGGGCCAAATGCAGAGATTTCTGTGTTAAAGCAGGTAGAATATACAGTTATAATAGTAATTTCAAGTGTTAAATTCCTCATTGTAAGGCATTGGTCTACGGCCTCTCGATTGCTGGGATTGCGGGTTCAAATCCCGACGGTGACGATGGATTTCGGTCTTTTGTGTGTGTTGTGTTTAGTGAGGTAGAGGTCTCTGCGATAGACCGATCTGTAGTGTGTGTGTGTGTGTGTGTGTGTGTGTGTGTGTGTGTGTGTGTGTTTGTGTGTTTGTGAAATTGAGGGTGATCAGGCGTAACAACAAGCTTCTACACCTACAATGAGTAGCAGACACAAGTCAGATTATGATGAACAAAAATAAAGATAGATAGATGGATGGATGGACGGACGGACACAGATAGACGGACAGACAGACAGACAGACGGACAGACAGACGGACAGACAGACAGACAGACAGATAGATAGATAGGTAGATAGACAGATGATAGAAAGCTCTCATCGTTGTAAAATAATTTTGTTAAGGATGTTTAAATGTATTTTGTTATTAGCAACCTATAACAGTCACTGTGTTAGGGACATTTAAAAAGTATAACCTGTGAAAATCTCGTCTCTTATTTCAGTTCTGTTCAGCACGTAATGACTTATTTCCCTGCAGCTATTAAGGACAATTTGGGTATTTTTTAATACGTAGGTTTTCGGAGTAATTATTATTATATTGCCTGGTAGGTGACGTCTAATGTGAGCACTGTGTGATTAGTGGCGGCTGCTTTGGAATCCGTTTTGTGCCTTTGGTTTCAAATTTTGGAGAATTTCTTGAACATCTCAGAGACTCTCCGATTCTCCAAAGGGACTGTACTCCATTTCTCACAGAGGTGCAATTTCAATTTAAAAGACGAAGATTTCTTATTATATAACAGATTAAGAAAATGAACCAGAAGCGTTGTGAAGCCACTTTGGTGCCCACTGCTACCTTAATGGTGATGTTGCATGCGCACTTAAAAACCAGAGGGCTGAAGACCTCGTCATCAGTGCAGAATCTGCGTGTCTCCTTCTTCGCTTGCATTTTCTTTTGTTTCTTTTTAGGCGTTCTTCGCTTCTTCTATTTAACTACTCGTTGCTCTTGTATGAGTGCAATAACAATATTGTGATAAATGATATAAGGTGTAATGCAGTATTTCCGAAAACTCTTCTAGTATTGCAAGTTAGGAACAAAAGTAATGATTATGGCAACTTATTATTAGAATTGTTTTTGAAGTTGAAGTATTGTTCCTGCTATTATGTTACAAAAGAATTGAAATTTATCATATACACACTTTCTTTCCCGGAAAACCTACCAACATTATTCATCGCGGGCAGCTAATAGCGTAATTTGAATCTCTTATCTGCCTGTGCCCTATCTAAACTGTAAACATTAAAATACAGAATAACTTAATGTTTAATTGTTTAATGTGGATGTGAAACTTGATCTATCATTACTTTAAGGTGTGGCATCCCCTTTATGTTCAAATTGTATAGAAATGGAGCCAATCAGTCAAACACACAACATACATTTTAACATACCACAGCTACATGTTTCGGCTGCCGCATTGTAACCATCATCAGGCAGTACAAAATTATAAAGAGGAATTTATACATAATAAAGTAAACTATTCCTTTGGAGATAAGAGTAAAAAATCGAATTCCTTTGATATCATACCACTACAGACCACAAGGAAGGAGAACAATTGGAAGACCGAAGAAGCGTTGGCGCGAGCAGCTGTAACTCTAGAGACGGAACGGATCAAAGGGTCCAAATCCTTGATGATGATGATGATGATGATGATGATGATGATGATGGAAGTCAATTATTTATAAATAATTTTCTTTTTATAATTCTGTACTGTCTGATGATGGCTACGTTGAGGCAGCCGAGATATGTAGCTGTGATGTGTAAAAATGTATGTTGTGTGTTTGACTGATTGTCTCAATTTCTATATGATCTATCACCTAAAATGATGATAGAAGATTTAGAATTTTAAAATAGTTAATTTGCATACTGTTTAATAACGTTCAATTTGACTCACAGTACTTTAAGTTTAGGGTACAGTGATCGTAAGTAGAGGTGAGAGTGCTTAGGAACAGGGCACTGTGGCTGTAACAGGAGATTGGAGAAAATAACATTAAACATAGGGTAATTTATCTCAGTAATTAACCAACCTGATGCACAAAATTTTTGTTTTACAATAAGTTTATTTCATGCCTCTACATGTTTCGAGCACATGTGCTCATCATCAGGAGGTCAAAATCGCATTACACAGCCTCTGGTATCATCACACCTATAGGCGTGATGATACCAGAGGCATAAAGTTGGTTAATTACTGAGATAAATACACTGAGATGCACGGACAGCAAAAGTAAAAAACATAAGAGTCACATTACTTACATTCACAAAAATATTATTAAAATGATAATTTCAAGGACACATTTCTGGGCGGAGCATACAGCACGCGTTGGAGATGTAAGAAAACCTAGGCGCATAATATTAATTAATCTTAAAGGAACAAGATATGTGTGAGTGTGTGTGTGTGTGTGAGTGTGTGGACTGGAATTATCTGGCTCAGAATAAGAATAGTTGGCAGATTCTTATACTCGTGCTTAAGAACGTTCGGTTTCCATTAACTACGGGGTAATTTCTTCATTAGCTGATTGCTTGTAAGACTTCTCAAACGGGTTTGTGCCGTAGCCTTGGGCATCTTGCTACACGGCACTGAAGATCACACTAGAAGGAGAGGTCTACTGCTGGCAGTCATGGAAGAGGGCTAGGAAAAAACACACCACACACCACTGTACGGAACAGGCTAGCGTAGCGGTAACCTTCTGGGCTCGTATTCTAGAAGTCTCCTTTTCAAATCTTGACTTCCGTACCGGCACTTCTCAGTATGTCAAACGACGTTTCTGAGATGATACAACGATTTTGAATCCAAATTTTCTCCCCGATTTTTTTTTCTAGTTCATCATCTTTCATGGTAACATTTGATGCCAGTTTTTTATTGGGCGCAACAGCCCCCAGTGGCCAGGGCCTCCTCATTCACGAGGTTTCTAGATCAGACACGACACACCACGGTCGGTAGGACTCCTCTGGACGAGTGACCAGCTCAGAGATCTCTACCTGACAACACACAACACTCGCGACAGACATCAATGCCCCAGTGAGATTCAAACCCACGATCTCAGCATTCCAGCTGCCGCAGACCTACGCCTTAGACCGAGCGGACACTGGGACTGGCATTTATTTGCTGTCCGAGACATTAAAACTGTGAAAACTGAATGACAAAATCATGGTCAATTTGTAATTGATGTGTTAAAGTCTTCGCCCGTATGTATAGGGGAACTCTGATATCACAATGTAGCAAGTCAGTCAGGTAGGATGTGGGACATTCAAGGCGGTACGTAATTGGATTTTGGTGTTGTCGTTTGTGACGCCATGTGGCAACGTAGGTGGAGAAACCCACAGCCTTCTTAATATACAGGATCGACCACAATCTCAAGTCATTTAGGATTAGGTTTGCTACACTGATATAAACAATATTTTTTTTTGCGGAAGTAAAGCGACGAGACGCTAAAGTAATCAACCTCACCTGGTGCTCGGGTTAAAAAATGAGTGGAGTTGTACATCCACTCCTCTTTTACGCCGTCTCATCGTGGACAGCGACAACGTTTAATTTATGACAAAAGTAAGATATTAAACGTTACCACATCTTCCGCTTCTGGTCTTTTTGTCGCTCTTGTGAAACTAAGAAATGCTTATCGGAAATTCTACATTTTTACCTTTCGCTACGTAATGGATTAGAAATTAAACTGGCTGTGACATTTATTCCCTCCCTTCGGAATTACGTGTTGATACAATACGAAATTAAGTTTGACGGATGGAGAACAAATATATCCATATATGAAAAACATACGAGAATTAAAGCAACGAGTAAAGTTTGAATAGTAATTAACTAATTTCTGCCTACGTATTATAGTAATTACACTGAACTTTGTTGGTGCTTTTCACCTTGTCATCCTCTTTGTGGTTAGAACAAATGGAACCATATGGTTATGTCACAGCCGTGCTTCACTATCTCACGTTATATACAGGAAGTCATGTACATACTGTAGAATGTCTACAGACTTGTACAGAGCTACACTAAACCACAAGTCGCAGTAATGTGGACAATACTGGCACAGTGACACTAAATCACTTTCAGATCTCCTCAGTGTTCTGTGAGAGACTCCTTCGGTTTTATAATTCTTGCCTGCAGGGCGTAGACCTCATGATGTGTTTCGTTTCCATATACATCTTCATATGATTTGCCTGCTATAACTTCTTCTTATGGGGTTGTAAAGAAGTGCGAATTTCATACATCTGTCTACTTCTAATCGCTATATCTAACACTAATAATAATATACAGGGTTATTCGAAACGATTGTCGGGGTTTTAACAACTTGTCATACACATTACATGTGAGATAAGCGTATATGCGTTTTTTTTTATTTAATAGAACAACACTCCAAGTTTTTGTTACATACCTTACAGGTGTGCTCTATATGTGCACCCTTTGTGATGATGATCAGATGCTACTTGCCTGGCCACCTCGTTCTCCATATGTAACCCCATGTGATTTCTTTCTATGGAGTTACGTCAAGGATCAGGTTTATGTTCTTCCCCTTCCCGCAAGTATCCAGGAACTGAAGGTACGAAACAGAACCGCTGACATGCTACAAACAGTTTGGAACGAACTCGGTTATCGTGTTGATAGTTGAATAAAGAGAGACCAACTTGATATCACTTGCTTTATTATTTCCTTATTTACTGCTCAACATGTTTCGGATGTTAATACATCCGAAACATGTTGATGTTTGTAGTATCACAAAGGGTGCAAATATAGAGCACCTGAAAGGTATGTAACAAAAACTTGGAGTGTTGTTCTATTAAAAAAAACAGTACATATACTCCTATCTGAAGTGTATTGTGTATGACAAGTTGTTAAACCCCCGACAATCATTTCGAATAACCCTGTATTTAGGTAATGCCACAAAAAAGAAGTGTTCTTTCATGTCAGACAATACACGGTACAAGTACATCCCTTGATTCCTACTAGGAAATACAATTCTGTAAAGCTGTGTGCAATTCAGTGTATTTGTTCTGCGATAAAACTTCAAAAAACCGTAGCTGAAATGTCATCCTTTAAACAGGATAAAAAGACGCCTATATACGACAATACAGACAGCTCATAAAGGGGCCTACGTGCACCTTCTTACACTGACTGTACAGTCGCCTACGTAGGACATCATATACTGGCTAGATGCGCATAAGTATCGTAGGTTTTTACTGTCTTTATCGACACTTGCCTAACGACCTTTTGGTATTTGCCTTATAGAAGTCTACGCGCCGGTGTCTTATACTGGACAACAGACATTCACTGAACCGTGTCTTATACTGACCATGGACTTCACGTGACGAAGTCTGATACTGTTTTTATAGAGACCTAAACCCGAGGTCTTGCACTGGCTACGAAGACGCTCCAGTACCTCTTTTTAAACTTCCTGTGTAAACACATATAAACCGAAATACCAAGCGGTATACATAGATGCCTACACACCGACGTCCTACACTGACTATGTAGGCACATAGCTACCGACGTCTGATATTAGCTACATAGGCGCCTACCTAATGAATACTTAAATTGGCTGTAAATACATCCACCTACAACCCACCTATTCTCTGTGTGTATACGTTCTCATATCGACGTCCTATACTGGCTGTATAGACCCTCTACATTACCCACACTTTACTGGCTTTTTTGTTGCCAAAATATGGACCTCGTGTACTACTCATAAATACGTCCGCGTAGTGACGTCTTATACTGGCTATAAAGACATCTATTTAAACGTGTCTTATGCTGGCTGCTGGCTGTGCAGAATGTTACATATTTCTTCCTGTGTCACAAGTTAAGACGCCTCTAAGGATTTGTACTTGTTACAAAGACAAGAAAATACCCGCGTCTTATTCTGGCTCTATGGACTCCTAAATATTCCTGCCTTACAGGGCTACGTAAACGCCTAAATGACGTCTTACATTGGTTATACAGACACCTACTTGTATCAGGCTAATATTGGTTCAGTAGACGCCTACGTGAAATGCATTACATTGGCCATAAACACCTATATATCACTTGGAACTTACTGAGACTCACAAATAATGATGTCATGTGCTGTGTATACAGACTCCCTCATACCAACTCCTTATACTGGATTTATAGACTGCTAAATATAGCTGCCTCACAACGCTACATAGACGCGTACGTAGCCCCGTTGTGTACTGGATGCAGGAAACCTACATTTGCATCCTGCACTATGTATATACACTATACTAGGTATATAAACTCATGAGGTGTATATAGACGCCTAAACACCCACGTCTTATACCACTTGCATAGACGCCTATTTATCCCCAGCTCGTAATGTCTATGGAGACCCCTATCTACATCCCATTTCACTGGCTAAATAGACGCCAATGTGCTGACGGGTTATAAAGTCTGTTCTGGTATAGACATCGAGCTAATGACGTCGTATGTTAGCTAATTAGATGATACGTCCCTACGTTTCGTGCAGGTTATATAAATCCATAACTACCGTTCTTATGGGAGCTTTATAGACGCCTACCTACTGAAGAACTGTAGTTACACAGATTCCTACGTAACAATGTCTTATTCTGGCTATGTACATATCTACCGAATGACGCCTCAGACTACCAGTATCGCCGCCTATCTAAAGTTGTTTATACTCCATTATCTAATTTACCACAATACAGCAATTTGTTTCAATACTATGTGTTCTTACAGAGGCATTTGTAAAGATTGATATCGTCCGTGATATGACGCGTTGTCGATTAGCATTTGTGCTGTGTACATCTTTGACACTCCTACGGAATGTCGGAAAAGCATTTACCAATCCACTCGGCGCAATGTTTTAAAATGCTTAATTCGTCACTTCTCGGATACGTTAATACAGAGACTGCATTGGGTGTGCGAAAATGGAGAACTAAATCATGTTACGAAACGATCTTCAGTCCATCCAGCTGTCTGTAGGTTCACGTACTACGTCCAGATCGAGTGACCGTTCCGCAGCTGGTGTCTGTATGTTGCTTCAGTTCCGTTGTTTATATTATATAACTTAGTGCCGGCCTAACCAAGTATTTCGCGCAGAGTGAGGTCCCCTGTTGGCTCTTATTGTGATCAGGGCACAGTCTCCTTCCGAAGAATAGTTAACACACGCAATTTTTCTAGCATATGGACCCATTAAACTGGCCGTTTTCCGCGTGGGTCCATTCGCCCTACGCCTGCGATTATTTACCCAGCAGCCAACACTTGTTTCTTTTGGGTGCTCATACATGGTGAGTAAATGAAGGTGTCAGAAACATTCTTTGTTTCTGCACTACTGAATCAGAAAGTCTTAAAGCTGCACTTAATAAAGAGAACTTCTTTCTCCTTAACCATCGGTTCGCCCCTGCTGTGTTCTGGCCGAAACATAAAGTTGCATATTTCAGACATCGGTCTACCACCAGTGTCACTTCTGTTTCCGAAAAAAATAAAAAGAACACTGCCAGTTTCTTTTGGGACATTCTGTATAACGTCACGCCAATTTCTTTTGGGACATGCTATATTGCATGACACCATTCCCGGCGATGTATCAATCTACGTAGCGTCACTAGAATAAAGAGGCATGTATGATTCCTTTGGGCTCACGCAAGCATTAAATAACCGAAATGCATCGGGGCCAGAAGAATAGCAATACCTGAAAGCAATGACCGACGATATGGAAGGTCATACAATAGGCGAGTGCAGACTGTGGCAAATATCTACTGTCATTATTAGATGCCACTTCTATGAACACTAGCACCTTACTGCGATTTGATGTTATTTATATCTTAACATGTGGTGCTTATTACATTCACACATTAAACCTTATACACTTATCATATCTCAGTCAATATACGTATATATCAATACATTAGCCCGTCAGTTCCTAGCAGGTGTATTTAGGTAACCGTATTTACAATGCGCATGCCCTGATATATATCCTGTTGTCAGTTCTTGTAGAGAATATAAAGATCGCGTGTCCCGAAGCGTCGGTAAGAAATTACCAGCACTCGCAGCGTAACAACCCAGAACAGCGCAGTTCTCAGAATATAAAGATTGCTTAATATCACGAATATAAGAAAATGCACATAAGTTTGGTAAGTACGTGGTATTTGCAGCGTTCTTTATAGCGACTTCTCGAGTAGAATAACATTAGAATTTTCACTTCAAATTGTTGTCAGGGATTAACAGTAGAGTGTAATCAGTGGAAATCTAGAAAGATAATTCAGTCTGTGGCCTGATAAACAATAAATCTGCCCAAATGAGGAGTTTCATGATGTGCAGTATTCACCACAGATAGAATGGTAACAAAATCGAAGAGGATACATTTGGTGAAGTATCTTTTGTGCTAATGTTTACTGACACAATACAAACACACACACAAGCCGTGTTTATTGGTCGCACACGCGACTACTTGTTGTGAGAGAAAATAAGTTTCACGTGTCAGAAAACTAAGAGATGATGGAAATATTTTAATCCAAGGTACAGTAAAGTGCGCAGATCACGGCATTATACGACGAAGTACTGCGCAATTCATGCAGCTCACGTGCCAGGCCTGTAATTGATATCGTGCAATCTTGGTGGATACACACTCCGACTCGAATATGACGATAAACATGTTAAATCTGAACAAGAAGAAAACGGAACTGCTGTAGTGTAGGAATAGCGAATAGGCTATGGGATGGATGGTCTGCGTTTCGAAAACTGTCTCTTCTCGAAAAAAAAAACTTCCGAATCGGCCCTGAAGTCCACCCAGACTACCATTGAGTAGGTACAAGGGCTCGTTTCCCAGAGGCAAAGAGACAGGCCTTGAAGTTAACCACTCACCTCCCTCTTCTGTCAAGGTTAAGAATGGGTGGTGCTACACCTCATTTCTCCCTATATGTCTGCGTAGCGTGAAAAGGGAAACATTTACCTCTTTAAGGAAAAATATGATGTTCATTCTGAGATCCACGTAGAGCACACAGAACATAGTCATTTTCACGTTATGCCTGGTAATATCTGAAGTAATCGCTAGGCTCATATCAACTCCTTACTACCGTAAAGTTAAGAAAAAAGTTTACAGCGTTGTGCTGTAGTAGAGTTCTCCATATAAAGAACAGATCATGTGGTCTGAAGTTAAAACGACTTTTCCTAACGACGCCAGACTCCTTTTCATCGCATCTTCAGTTTCAAGATCAGAATTTCAGGCAGACCGGACAAGTGGTGCCATCAGCCGCCAAGTACGGCCCAGAAACAGCCATAATGCGATTCCCAGTATAACAGGCACTGCGCCTAAACTGCTCTGTTCTCTACGTTTTCTCGCAATGCCGGAAATAAAGAACTGTCTTTCAAACAACCAACATGCTTACTGCTTCTGTTCAACACACTATCGTCTCGCAACTTCCGTCATGCCACCATACTTTGGGATTACATTTGGTTCAAAACTGAACCATTGAGAAAGACTTAAATGGTAGGAAGTGTGGATAAAGGTGAATGTAAAGAAAGCGTTGTCCCTGTGCATGCCACGAACGCAAGGAGAAGTAGAGTTAGGGCTCCACGCATTCTTATTTTCGGCACTAAATGGGAAAACTGATCAGCTGCACGGCTTCGACATTTTCCGTTGGTACCCAATGAATAGGACGCTGGGAGGACCCCACAGCCAGTCCGGACGCTTTTGAAAATATATAAAACTCTTTCCCCTACCGGGAATCGAACTACAATTCCTCGGTCTCCCAGTGCGTAGCTATCGCTCCACAAATTACTTTATCCCGAACATAGTAGAAGAAGAAAAGAAAGGGGAACTCGTGGGGGGAATTGTGGGACTGTTTTTACTGGACGTAGGGGGGGGCAAAGTAAGAACATCACTTTGTTAGAAGGCTCCCAAGCTTCGCCCAACTGTCGTTCTGGTGTTTGTGGTGTGGAAGTGAAGAAAACAGAGTGATATGAAGCAGCAGCTTGATGTAAGGCGTGGAATTTTAATTTTCTTGTTAGTACTAAAATTAATATATTAAAATGAAAATTTGGTGGTCTGTAGCGAAAATGGTTTGAGTCTGATGGATTTAAATCAGGAAGGATGCGTAAGAATATAAATTTAAACGCGGGAAACAATTGCTTGGGGTCTAAGGAGAAATAAGGAAACCTGCGTTAAGATTGTCGATCGCAGCTTTGGACAAAGTGAGAGACGTGGGATTTAGCACTGGTGTTCTTGGAGCAATTTACATTTCTGAAGCTTCTCATGCTGTGTCCGCTTGGTTGTTGTAGTTTAGGTAGCCTGGAGAGAAAGCATAGCACTGGGACGTGAACAAGTGATGTGAGGGAAATTTGACGGTTTCAGTTGGCAGCATAGAAAACAAGTTGGGATTTACGATGATTTTTTTTTTTTTTGTAATTTTGTATTTGGAAGGCTGCTTTATGACGAAATTTAAAAAATGGAACGCTCCCAACCTGATTGAAATTTCTTCACAAGGAAGTTCTCCCCGAATAGAACACTCGGCCCAAATGCTAGGCTTCGTTCCACTGTTGCATTCTTACGCAATAAGACTCCCAATTTCACCATAACTTTACAAGAGGGACCAGTGGACACAGTTTGCGGAACTTCATGAAAGTACATTTTTTGTTTTCCGGTCCGTAATAGAGACGAAAATTTATCTACATTACACATAAAATTCGGGGGACCGCAGTGACACAGTGGTTAAGATGCTGTGCTACAAATCGGAAGGCCGCTGGCTCGATCCCAGCTGGTGTCATTGGAATTTTTTCATTGGCATAAAATACTTCCGATCGCATTATGGCCCTGGGGTCGACTCAGCCTCTAACAGAAATGAGTACCAGGAGCATTTCCTGGGGGTAAAGGCGGTCGGTGCCTAAAGCTGACAACCTTACCACCATCCTGTGCCGTTGTCATGAAATCTGGGAACCTTAACTTCCTGGAACACTCTGGGCCTCTCCAGGCCTGTAACGGGACTGATTTACTTTTACCTTTTACTTTCACCATAACTTTACAAGAAGGATCAATGAAAATAAATTTTCAGTCCTCCAATACATAATAAAGAAGAAAATTTGTCTACATCGTATATAAAATTCGATTTCTTCCTTCCACAGGGCAAAATATGTTCAATTACGGATTCTAATCAGCCAGTGCTGTTCAGGGCAATAACTGGTGTTGACTTAGAGAATCTTAGCTTTCTAGCAAATACACTACATTCTGTTGGCAAAATTCAGAGCTTTTTTTTTTGAAAAAAGACAAGTATTAAAGCAGGTGGTTTCAAAACTTTAAAAATCAGAACTATAGCAGGAAAGAAAAACTGAATGAAACGGGATTAGCTCCAAGAAGATATTTGATGTCTTACAGACATCTTTTAAGGATAAAGACTCAAACCCATCAGGGCTTAATTCGGCCCTCCGTAAGGCCGTAATTGCCTTATAAAGCAGAAACACCGCAAACCATAAATGAGAGCTGTAATTGGTACAGAGACACATAGAGATATATTCTCCTCCTTTCTAACCGCTGTGTCATGAAGAAGTATGGGAGAAAGTAGGTACATGTCCAAGGGTTCTTACACCGAGACCAGCTTAAGGCTACAGCCACTTCAGAAATAAGGAACAAACCACTATTACTCACTGAATAATCGGAAATGTAGAATCTAGAACAGTCTGGACGTACCCGAGAGAAGAAAAATCTCTACCCCCAAACCGGAATCTAAATCCGAGCATCCATCCCGTAGCTAGTATACGTACTGACCGGGATATTGTGACTTTACACGCACGAACGCACACACACACACACACACACACACACACACACATACCATCATGTTAACATAAAAAAACTGTTTCTTATGTAAATAGCTGTATTACTGCCTCCTAAGTTTTATTTCGAAAAATAATATGTAAATTGTTAGGTGTGTACTATTCATTATATACAATTCCAAATAATTACCCTTTTTTTGAAAAAAAGTACGTGTTAGAATAGTCTATACTTTACGTTCCCTCACATGTTTCGGCTTAAATAAGCCAGCTTCAAAGTGACTCAATTACACAGGAATACTGGTCGTATAATAAACATCGTCGTCAAACACGTAGTACAAACATGTACGAGATGTAGCAACCAGATGTCAGTATATTAATGTAATGAACGTATTGTGATTAAAATTGGTGCTTAATATTTCTCTCTGTGACGTTAAAATTAGACTAAAATATATAATTTAATTATACATCTGTATCTTACATTCTAATTTATTCCTGTATGCGCTTTTTGCATTCTAATATATATATATATATATATATATATCTTCGATCCTAATCGAGATGTAATCCGTGCAATTCTGATGCAATGCACACTGAGTGCAAAAATACTATGTGCTTCTCTAAAATAATAAACACACATTTTGGTTATGAAAAGAGTACACTAATTTGGGATTATAATTAATAAATGACGATATTTGGTGGAATGTGTGTATCATCATGGACTTAGATTTGCGTAGTTTTTATGTGGGTTACTCTACAGTATGTCTTGCTGTTGTCTTATTGTCTCATTGATATTTGCTCTATGTCGTTTGCTTTTAATTATATTCTAATTAATTGTTTTATGTTTCTTATTTAATTGCTCTATGTTTGTTTCATTGTTTTGAATGTTTTGCTTTCTATTTTGTGTGTTCTGTTTTTTTGTACTGTTTTGTATATTGTTTCTCCGCATGTAAATACTTATTTTCTACTTGTGTACAATTTTACTGACCACTGCCACCGGGTGGAAACTCACTCTCAGTTAATAAATATATCATATCATATATCGTAATATATCGTATAGTATCATATCATATATCATATCCTATCGTATCTTATCGTATCATATCATATCATAACATATCATATCAAATATGTGTTTAGTGCACGGAATATATACAACATACACTTTGTAGTACTTGCTGATCTTTATACTATAAATTTTGTCCTTATTTTTTCTGCAGATACATCTAATTTTGTTATTATACTACTTTAGTTCTTGAGGTGTTGCCATTTTCTTTTTATGTATAACATGGAGTAAATTCTATCTCCTCTTTTCGTTACCGTTGTGTATGTAAATATACACTCATGCCTCGTAATTTGTTACTTACCTTTTTTTCCACCCATCTCTAGTTATTAATTTCTTCGTAAATTGTTTAACGATAAACAGTTGAAGTTGATACGCCTGCATGAACTGAAAAACATCAAGCCGTTTTATGTTTTGACAATGAAAGAACTGCTGAAATCGCAAGCCGAATAAATTACGAAGCCCTTTTGTCATGCAGAAGCACTCGGCAAGTTTCATTGAAGCTAAAATACCAAAATATTAAGGAATCCCTTTCCCATGATGGTGCAGAACTGACAAGATCATTATACGAGCATCATGTTCTGTCTCGCTGCTCAATATAATCGGTGCATTATGAGTTAGTATTAACATTCGTTCCTGATTAAAATCGTACATCGGTTAAATACAAACACTGCATGACAAGGCTGGATCCTATTATTGTGTGTTTATGCCAGCAGCAGAGGATATTCCATGTTTGTCCTCATCTGCCTGTCTGTTATAACCCTGCAACCAACAGAGTATTTTAGGTAAAATTTCATGTGTATTGGACCGTGTATCATCTTGATAACCGAAGAATAAAATCCAACTAGATGCCACTTATTACTTTATTATGCTTATGTTAGGCTCAACATGTTTCGGACACCATTATGCCCATCATCAGGAACTCTCGACGATAGCCTTGGTTACCACAGAGGCCGTCTGGTTCTCGAGTGTCCGGACCGAAGGCTGTTCAAGCCTTCGGTCCGGACACTCATCCATTCTGCCTGCACTCTCAACTTCCAACGAGCAGCAACTCGAGAACACAATAAATTTATTGAATTTCTTCTCCGTTCATATGGTCAGAATATAACCCCTGTCTTCTACTGATCTCAAATTAATTTATGTGTACTAAAAAAATTATGAACCGAACAAAGACACTGTCGAAAATGAAGTTGTCCCTGCGCTTAATTAAGCCGCCTCCCCAAACCGCCGTAAAGGTATAGGGAGGAGTGGAGGGTAACTCCATGTATTTTTAACGTGGGCACTACATAAGTGATCGGCTTGACGTCCTGGCCCCTTTAGACCCCTGGATAGAGTCCCTGGTACCCATTAGACAGGAGGCTGACTGGGACCCAGAAACAGTTTGGACGTTTTGCAGAAGACAAAATATCTCTTCAGTCCAAGGAATCGAACCAAGATTCCTTGGTAGTTCAGCGCATAACTTACTCAGTGTAGAAAAGGGAACTATTCGGGGTACGACAGAGGAAATCGTAGCATATTAAGAAAGAACTTGAGTTCTACAGCTTGTATTTGTAACATTTTCCGAGATGCTGAACGTTGTATCAAACTCTTGTATCGTAAAGACACCTCCCTGGGGATGGCCAACATGTCAAAGCATTAATTAGCAATTAGAAGTCCTTTGCAACAGGTTGGTGTTAAATTTTACGTGCGTAAATTAGTTGCAAAGAATATGTACAGCATTAAAATTAAAAAATAAATAACTTTGAAGCTGTGGTGATCACGGGTGCAACCTTAATCACATTCCATAATTAATTTCGTTTATAATCTCTCCAGGTATTAAGTTAGTCCCAGCTAATTAAATTAAATTTCAGCTAAAAAATACAGGATGTCTGTGAGATAATATCCACTTCCGTGAAATAACAACAACAAGTGAACGTCAATGCAAACGAAGTCGGCAGGGGTTGAAGCAACCCACGCTTCTGCCTCTGCGTAGTGTGTATAGCTCTCCGTCGGCAAACTAATACACCAATCTGTAGATGCATCATCCCCGTTGTGTTTTATGCAAATTAGGATGGGTTAGGTACGTCAAAACACAACTGTCTTTGTATCTGTTTTATTAGGATGACGACATGTTTCGGCCACTTTGGGCCATCCTCAGGTCACGAAAATGTATAATGAGGAAAAACTATATTGTAAGATCATTAGATGTGGTACATATGTACTTTAACTCTATCCACTTTGCTATTCGAACATATTATTAGTTCAATACGGATAAACTGGATGACAACAAGATCTCGTTGAAAGTTCAGAATATGTACCACAACTAATGATCTTACACTGTATAGTGTTTCCTCGTTAAACATTTTTGTGACATGAGGAGAGCCCACAGTTGGCCGAAACATGTCGTCAGCCTAATAAAACAGATACAAAGACAGTTGTGTTTTGACGTGACTACCCCTCTTACCTAACATACCAAGATCACTGGAAAACCCTGAACAGAGTTCCGTAAACAATTTTATTCAGTACGTCCATTAATAGTGTAAGTTAACATAGGCGGAATATTTTCCAGCTGCGCAGAAGTATGTATCTGTGTGTTCTTTTCAGTTTCACCGTGCATCGTGATATTATCACGTCTTTCATTTATCCAACTGAATGCTCTGGAAAATTGTTAAAACTTGCATTAAAATTTACATTAAAATGCTCCTACATGTTTCGGTTTAACAACCATCATCAGGGAACTTATTGTTATGCTTTGCTAAAGTTATAAATATTAAATAATTATAACTTTAGCAAAGCACAACAATAAGCTCCCTGATGATGGTTGTTAAACCGAAACATGTAGGAGCATTTTAATGTAAATTTTAACACTTTTCTAGACCAATCTAGTTGTGCAATCAGTTGGATAAATGAAAGACATGTGTTTGTGTCTTATGCTCTTGCATTAGAAATAACTGAACATCAGGACCAATAAAGTCTTAATGTATTCAAAACAATTGTCCGTTTAGTTTTTGCTAATCAGACTGTCACAGTTAAAGCCCGGCACTGAGTAGCAGTGTTAGTGTTTTGCAGAGGGAATTGGCGACAGACAGCAATAGGATAGTACTGGAACTGACAGAAATAAAGGGAAATGTCGGCACGTTTCATTTGTAATACTATATGAAAATATACATTGGTGCTTAGAATGGATTATCGTTTTTTTTATGCCACGACAGACCCTAGTGGGCTTCGGCCTCTTCATTGTCAAGGTTTCGAGATCACACTCAGACACTCCACATTCTGTACGACTCTTCCGGTGGCGTGATTGGCCTGTCGCGGATACCTCTACCAGACAACACATATCAATCCCAGCTAGCCTTAGCCTGCGCGGCCACCGGGATCGGCCTGTCGGGTTTAACTGATAGTAAATGGGCAACTGGAACCTGTCATGCTAACACCTTCCCTCCTCAAACCCATACATATCCAGGAAAATAGTGAGCTGGTTGTAAGAGCGTGACATATTGACGTGGACCCGGGTAGTGCCAGAGTCAAGGCCTAGTGGTTGGGGCTGTGCAGTTGTTTATATATGCTGCTGCGAATTAAGTGGACTGGCGGTTGGAGTAAAGGCTTCAGTATGTGCTGTCGGTTGTTACCTTTGATATTCGATCGAGTTGAAATGAGACAGAGCTGTAGGTATTCCATTAGACAGAACCCCGACAGAACAAGTTGCTGTATTTCACAGCTGGTTGTGCGAATACTGAAGTAATTTCAGACATCAGTAAGAAAACATTACTACACACTATAGAGATGCAACTTTTTTCGTTTACTTTTTCACATCTCCCTTAGATAAGAGAAGTGTTCCCACGTGTTCACTGTTCGGAACGAGAAGGTGCTTTGGAAGGAGGAAACAGCACGTGGAATTGTATTCTGGACTCCTGGTCAGGTCCAGCTATAAGGTAAAGCAGTCCCGTTACAGGCTCGGAGGGTTCTAGGAAGTTAAGGTTCCCAGATTTCGTTACAATGGCACACAGTATGGTGGTACGTTCTCAACCTTATGCACCGGCAAACTTTACGCACAGGAAATACTCCTGGTACTCATTTCTGTTAGAGGCTGAGTCGATCCCAGGGCCATAGTGCGATCGGAAGAATTTTATGTCAATGAAAAATCCACTGACACAAGCTGGGATCGAACCAGCGACCTTCCGATTTGTAGCACAGCACCTTATCCACTGTGCTACCGCGGTCTCGGTCAGGTCAAGCTACTAAAGGAAATAACGATTTCACCGTCACAGAGAAGGGTACTTGGCTGTTGTTTAGTATGCATGGTGACGAAGCACTTGAGAAGTCCCATTGTCCGGTAGGTATCATTTAAAGAGCGACGGCTAATCGCGACGTTTCGTATAAGAATGTCGGGACCTTCCATTTTGTCAACGTCGTGTCTGTGTACAAGTGCCTTGCTCGAGATCTTCACGACGTATGAATTTTTAGTTTTTCGCGGCTGTGTAGCTGAAGTTTCATTGCTCCTGGGGTATGACGCCGCGTTAGTGGCTAATCAACTCTCACGTTTCGAAAAAAACGCGTTATTTTTATCTTAAAGGGTTATCTTAAAGGGTCGAAATGTCCAATAAGGCACGCAAGTGTCAATTGTCTTGGAATGTGGGAAAATCAACCTCCTGAAAACCTCAGGTCCTGTCCAGGACTCTATAGGGATTGTTTTTGTGGGACGGGATAGCGTAATTGGTACGACTCGCTACGGCATGGGCAGTCCGGGGATCGAATCCCGGTGGGGACGGGAATTTCCTCACCCGTCCAGACCGGCTCTGGGAACAACCAAGCCTCCTATACGATGGGTAAATAGGCCGGGGCATGGCGTTGACCACCTATCTCCATCTAGCACCGAGGTTAAAAAAAGAGGGCTTTCGTGGCCTGTTCTGGGACAAAATATACCTTTACCTTTACCCAGATAACACACAATTAGACACACACACACACCCGCTAGGACTCTACGAACAAGTGATAGATCGTCACAGAAACCGTCAAATATTCTTACAGCGTTTGTAAATGAAAGGTACTACGTCTGAAGATGATATAGACGTGTATATATACAGTAGGGTCTCGTTTTGCGATGGTTCGTTTTAGGATGATTCACTTTTACGAACCTTGTCAGTCGGACCGAACACTCCCGACTTATGGTGCATCACTATCGCAACTCAAGCATCCTTTCTGTACTTAGTGTCCTTCTAGCTCTTTTCCGGTGTGTATGTGTTTCTTCTTCTTCTATTGTAGTGCAGCTTTTTTTAAGTTGATTTTGATTTTTCCACCCACGACGTCAAAAAGACAGAAAAGAAAAAGTATCAATACAGTTTACGGTATATTCTTTCATCAAGTTTTCCGAACCACGGCCTGGGCCTTCTTCAACAAAATAACAAGAGATTTGATTGATACTTTTTTCAGTTAGCTGTGTAATTTTCTATATATTTAATTAATTTAAAAAAATTAAATGTCATAATTTAAAGAAATGGTGTAAATTATAAAATTATCGGACTAATTTATTTTGGCCTACGAACCCATCTCAATTTAAACCATTTAAATATTACTCGTTTTACGACGATTCGATTTACAACCAAATATTCAAGAACGTAACACCCTCGTCAAACGAGACCCTACTGTGTGTGTGTGTGTAAAACAATTACCTAGATAACAATTAATAATAAAAAATAGCTATACCTGCATATTTTCTAGAAATCCAATTTTGTTTATGTCAAAAGGTCATTATAAATAATTTCGAATTAAAAATGTCAATTGTAATGACTGCTTGTCGTTATTGACAGTGTAAATGGAGTTTCATTTGTTGAATTCACGCACTACAAATATGTACAAATGAAGCAAAATTATCTTTGTAATAAGTGTGAAAGCAATGAAGAGCGTCAACACTTTTAACGAAATTGTAACGGTACAGCTGCAATTACAGTTATTTGTAAAGACATAAAATGAACGTTTTAACTCCAACTTTTTTCTGTCACATTTGTTCTTGCCATAACAAATTATTCTCTACTTTCACTGAACCCTTGTGTAACAACAGACCTAATTAATAACTGTTTATCTACCTGTACTAACTTTGAAGTCCAGGACGTTTCAGTTGCGTATTTCGAACTACGACCGAGTGTTGCTACGTGTGACTACCATTCGGACTTCATATACGAAATTTACTCTTCCAATTCTCAGTACGAAGACCAACTAAGCTTACGTTTTGCGATTTTCCTCGGTGCATCCAGGCAAATACCGAAATATTGTTACAACACAGCCAGCTCCTGCAATGTAGCTTCCTTTTCAATGTTCTTTCCAACACTCAACGCTGCGTTTAGCATAAGTGTATATATATATATATATATATATATATATATATATATATATGTATATGTATATACGCGTTATGCCCGTCCTTTGGCCTTGGTGTCTACTCCGACACTAACAGAAATGAATGTCACGAATGTCTCCTGGGGAGTAAAGGAGTTCGGTGCTTACAACTGACAACCTTACCACCTTCATGTGCTGAATGTCTAGAAACTCTGGGAGCCTCAAACTTCTGGAGCCCTGAAGGCCCCTGCAGGCCAGTAATGGCTTACCTTTAACTTTTTTATAGGCGTTGTGCATTCCAGAGACTCAACATTAGTCAAGATGCCAGTATAATGTAGAATAAGTCATAAAGATACATACATAAAATATAAAACTACAAAACACAGATATGAAGTGCTATAAGTACTTCGCACACAATATTCACATGTTTTAAAAATTCGTTTTACACATTCTTATTTCAAACTTTCGCCGTGTTCTGAACGTTGTATGCTTTCTTCTGGGTAATTCCTCGGCGTCTGAATTTTATATGCCGTCGTTTCGGAACACTACCTGTTCCATCTTTATGAAGATGGAACAGAGTGTTCCGAAACGTCGGCTTATAAAATTCAGACGCCGGGGAATTACCCAGAAGAAAGCATACATCATTATACACAGCTGATAATTTGATTGTGAGTCATTCGTGAATATTGGAAGTTCCTTCAGAGAATAAAAGAGGCGCGTATTTAAAGTGGCTTCGCAATACTGGTTTAAATTTAGCCTTATCATTTTCGTACTTTTGAATTTCCATGATAAACTTTGAGTATTTCATTGCCAGCATACAATGTACCTTTCTGAATACCTGAGGATTCCGCAATTGGTCTACAGAGGTGGTATACCGTATACGTTCCTTGTATTAATACCAGGCATATGTACAGCTAGCATGGCCGTTAAATAAAAGATAAATGAGCAAAACGAAGAAATGCTCTGTTCAGTTCAGTCGTTTCATGTGTTATTACCGGATCGCTACCACAGAATGTAACGTTGTGCCCTCTATAAAAACGGCCTGCACTTGACGGCCAACTTCTTATCTTTCTCAATGTCACAGACACTCCTAGAGTTTGTACAATTTCTGCTAGCCCTCGATTGTTTTTGTATGAATTTTTTAAATTAATTTTTTCTTGTAGTCTGAGGCTTAGTAATTGTGTTCTGTTGTTGTTTTTATGGACCCAGAGGGCACCAAATTTATATTCATTTCCCCGCGTTTACTTCAGAGTGTACCCTTTAAGGAACAAGAATACGATGGTCACAATCCTCACATAGATGATTTCTATTGATCCGTTTCAAGCACACGACTCACTGAAATTTAAGGAGACCTGTCCTCCATATTCAAATGCAGCAGAATCAAGTATATACAAATTAAATCCCTGGAAGTTGCGTCAGCATTTCTCTGTGGTTCTTCCTCTGTCTGTGTGTGTTTTGCAGTATTCTGTTTGTGTGTGTGTGTGTGTGGATACACACACACACACACATATATATATATATATATAAAGGTAAAAGGTAAAGTGATCCTGTTACAGACCTGGTTTGGCCCAGAGGGTGGGTAGAGGTATAGCTCTACTCTTCCATGACCGCGGCACTAGAAGGAGGTGAGTGGTCAGCAGCACGCCCCGGCCGCACTTTACCACCGGGAAAGACCCGGTACCCATTTTACAGGAGGCTGGGTGGGCCCCAGGGCCGGTCTGGACGGGCGGAAAATCTCGTCCCCACC
>Ga0131853_10003421_pt1 | contig 28527 bp, 24 predicted proteins | sample TergutLab28metaG_FD_92764 | JGI IMG/M metagenome (GOLD analysis project Ga0131853, IMG submission 92764) | Labiotermes labralis P1 segment gut microbial communities from Petit-Saut dam, French Guiana - Lab288 P1 (version 2) (version 2) | ecosystem: Host-associated > Arthropoda: Insects >...
AGGGCTTGCGCCCTTTGTCTGTCTGACGGGGGCGGCTTGCCGCTGCCCCCGAACCCCCACGGCTGACCTGGAGAAACAAGGTAAAGCAAAGACCGCTTTACCTTGTTTCTCCAGGTTCAATTTGCCTATCGCAAGTTTAGTAGAGGCCTGATTCGTTGATGATGATCATTGCGTGGTTTTGACCTGATGCACCGATTCGGTGCATCAGGTTATCCTCTACCTCTACATGCTTTTGAAGGATGGTGGTGGCTTGCCAGATAAGGGTGTATCTCCTACGAACTAGTTTTGGACAAAACAAAAGCGCCCATCTCGATTGCTCGAAATGGACGCTCAATGGCTTTTGAAACCTGAGAAATTTAATACGGTTGTCCGTGGTACTTGTTTGATACTAGTGAATTTGATCTCACTTGATCGCTATGGTACTTGTATGGAACTTGTGAGCTTTATTTTACCCTGTTTTCGGCACATCCAAGAATTGAAAAATCTTGATTTTCCAACAGTTGTAGCGGTTCGGCTATTGAACAAATCTTATATAAATTATCTACGCACGAGGAAAACACCCGGCTCTGCGGCGCAGGGATAATCCTCCGTCAGGCTTCGCCTGCCACCTCCTTTAAGAAAGGAGGCTTTTTATGTTCACAGCTTTATGCCACCGGCATAGTCGATAGTTTTGAATAACGAGAGCGCCCGGAATGATTGATTTCTCAATCGTTCCGGGCGTTGTTGCGCTTGTGGAATGCGATCTTACCGCTCAACTTCGCTTAGCATATTTCTTATAGCAATATTTACGAGCTTATAAATGCTTACGCCATATTTTGCTTTTAGGTTCTCAAGTCCCGCCAAATTACTTTCTCTCATCCAAACAGTATGAACAGGCGTTATTTCATGTTCATCTTTTTCGTATACAGCTATATTCTCTATTTCAATCAGATACTCTACACTTGCATTTATTAGAGCCGGAACAGAGGCATCGTATATTTTAGACAAGCTTTCGAGCTTTGTATAAAATTACAATGTTTATAATGTAATTAAGTCTTGATTTCTAAGGTGATTTTTGCTAAAATAATAAAAAGCACAGTGCGCTGTAATCGTTATTCTCGCATAGAAAAATCAGCCCCCGTACAGAAAAATCTGTACGGGGGCTTGCGTCAGTTTACATTACTTCTCTTCCGCTCTCGCCTTTGTGTCGGCGATGACTTTTTCCTGGATGTTCCCCGGTGCGTCCTCGTAGCGGGCAAACTCCATGGTGAAGCTACCTCTACCCTGGGTCATGGAGCGCAGGTCGATGGCATAGGTACTCATTTCAGCCATGGGGACTTCCGCCTCCACGATCTGGGTGCCGCTCTCTGCGGGGTTCATGCCCATGATGCGGCCTCTCCGCTTGTTGAGATCCCCGATCACATCCCCCATGTAGGAATCCGGCACCGTGACTTCCAGATTGCCGATGGGTTCTAAGAGCACGGGATTCGCCGTGGGCAGGCCCGCCCTGTAGGCCAGCATCGCCGCCGTTGTGAAAGCGATTTCCTTGGAATCCACCGGATGGTAGGATCCGTCTACTAAGGTCGCCTTTAAGAACACCACAGGATACCCCGCCAAGACGCCCTGGCGGCAAGATTCCCGGATCCCTTTTTCCACTGCGGGGAAGAAGTTTCGCGGAACGCTCCCGCCGAAGATTTTCTCTTCAAAGGTCAGCTCTTCTGTGTCGCCCGGCTCGAACTCGACCCATACGTCACCGAACTGGCCCGCGCCGCCGGACTGCTTCTTGTGGCGGCCCTGGACTCTGACTTTCTTGCGTATCTTCTCCCGATAGGGTACCCGGGCCGGCGCCAACTCCACTTCTACGCCGAATCTGCTCTTGAGTTTTGCGCACAGGACGTCGATATGGATATCGCCCTCGCCCGACAAGACCAACTGCCCGGTCTCGGCATTGCTCACTAGGGAGAATGAGGGGTCTTCTTCATTTAAACGGTTCAGGCCCGTACCGATCTTATCCTCCTGGCCCTCTGTCTTCGGCGAAATCGCCTGGGAGTAGCAGGGCTTCGGGAATTTAATCCCGGCGGCGGCGATCAGTTTCTTCGGATCACAGAGGCTGTCCCCCGTCTTAGTATCTGAGAGCTTGCCCACAGCGCCAATATCACCGCAGCCAACCTCGGAGACCTCTTCGCTCTTTTTGCCCTGCATCACGTAGATACGGCTCATCTTCTCCGCGGAACCCGTGCGGACATTGGTCAGGGTCATATCCGGCGTCACCTTGCCGGACAGCACCTTGAAGAAAGAGAACTTTCCGTATTGATCCGACACAGTCTTATAGACCACAGCCACGGTGGACCCGGATGGATCACAGGCGATTTCCACTTCTTTTCCATTTTCCTCGCCGACTTCCACACCCACTTCGTCAGGGCTGGGAACCAGGTCGCTGATGGCCCGTAGGATACTCTTGACGCCCAGACCCGTCACAGCGCTGCCGGTGAATACGGGGAACAGGGTCAAGTCTCGGATACCGGCCCGTAGGCCTGCAACTTTTTCTTCCTCGGTGAAGGGCTCGCCGGAGAAGTATTTCTCCATGAGTTCCTCACTGGTCTCCGCCACGCTCTCGTTGACGGCGGTGTAGAGTTCTTCCAGCTCTGCGGCCATCTCGGCGGGGGGCTCGCACTCGGAGAAATTGCCTTTGGCATCCATGGAAAAAGCCTGATGGGTGATGAGATCTACGAGACCCGTACACTTGCCGGCACCGTCTACAATGGGGGCAATCATGGGGCAGATGCTGGTGCCGTATCTCTCTCTGAGATCATCAAACACGCGGTGGAAATTTGCGTTCTCCTCGTCGATTTTAGAGATGAAAAACATGCGTGGCATCTTCCGGTCATTTAAATATTTCCACGCCTTCTCGCCGCCGACCCCGATGCCGTCCTTGGCGGTACCGACAATAATCCCCGCATCTGCCGCACGGAGGGCCTGGAATACCTCGCCGACAAAGTCAAAAAAGCCAGGGGTGTCGATCATGTTGATCTTCTGATCTTTGTACTTGGCGTACATGGTGGTCGCAGAAATGGAATTTTGGCGTTTGATCTCTTCGGGGTCATAGTCACCCACTGTGTTGCCGTCCTGGACCTTGCCCTGGCGGTCAATCATGCCGGTGATCTTGAGCAGGCTCTCAGCAAGACTTGTCTTACCGGAACCACCGTGACCGAGAAAGCAAATATTACGGATATCCTTCATCGCATAGCTCATAAGATATGTTCCACTCCTTTTACTATTGGCCTTAGCCGCCAAGAAATCATGCGAGTTCGCATGATTTCTTGGCGGTTACACACATGCAGATATTATACACGAATCTAAACGCAATGACAACAAATTTTTTGTCCTAATTCAATACATCCGAGAGCACAATATCCAGCACCCGGGTAAAGGTCTTTTTCACACGGGTACTCGTCTCCATGACTTCTTCGTGATTAAGGGCCGCACCCGTCATCCCCGCCGCCATATTGGTGATGCAGGAGATCCCCAGGACACACATCCCACAGTGGGCCGCCACAATGGCCTCCGGCACAGTTGACATACCCACGGCGTCGGCGCCGATGGCACGGCAGAAGCGGATTTCCGCCGGGGTCTCATAGTTGGGGCCGGAGAACATAATATACACGCCCTCCGCCAGGTCGATCCCCTCCCTCGCCGCCGTCTCGATCAAGCATTTCCGCAGGGCCGGATCGTAGACATTCGTCATATCGGGGAACCGGGGGCCGAACTCGTCCAAGTTCTTGCCGATCAAGGGATTCTGCCCGGAGTAGTTGATGTGGTCGGCAATCACCATGAGCGCCCCCTCTGCAAAGGCCGCATTGACCCCCCCGGCTGCGTTGGTGATGACCACAGTCCCGATCCCCAGCTTTTTCATCACCCGCACGGGGATGGTGATCTCCTGTTGGCAATATCCCTCATAGTAGTGAAAGCGCCCCTGCATAGCCAGGATCGTCTGGCCGCCCCGCCGACCTATCACCAGTTGACCCTTGTGCCCCTCTACGGTGGAGTGGAGAAATCCGGGGATTTCCCCATAGGGAATCTGGATGGTCTGCTCCAACGTATCGGCATAGTCCCCCAACCCGCTGCCCAGGATCATACCCACTTGGGGCCGCTGACCTCCCAGTTTTTGCTGAATATACGCTGTGCTTTTCTCAATGCGCTCTAATACTGTCATAAACAAACATCCGCCTTTCTGTTGTTGACTGGATTTTATATCCTCTAGTATAGTCTGTCCGTGGGCGTTTGTAAATAATAAGAATCAGCAATTAAGTTCTTTTAGAATTTAATCGCTGATTCGTGAAACTGGCTTGTCACTGGCCTATTTAGTCTGTATAATAGCAACAGGAATTGCCGCTAGGCGGCTCGGTCACTCCCTATGAGGGGAGGTGACGCTATGGGAGCATACGTTACATACGAGATGCTTTTTGCGCTTGTTACGTTGTTTCTAGCTGTTATTGCCCTGTGTAAAAGCAGGAAAAAATAACACGAGACGCCTTTTGCAAGGCGTCTCATTCTCATTCATAAGGACTGAGCCGCCCCGTTACAAGCGGCAATTCCTCTTTGTACACTTATTATACACCCAGCCAACTACCCTGTCAATCCCCACTCTCACTGGAGGCGACCTCTTGATTATAGAACTTGAACCACTAGACTTAAAAAACGCACAAGACGTATATGACTTTGAAGTTGAAAATCGAGCGCATTTTGAAAAACATCTCCCGTCAAGGGGAGATGTTTACTATGATTTTGAAAAATACAACGACATCATTCGAGCAATCATTGCTGAACAAAGTCGTGGCGAATGTCTCATGTACGTCATTCGAGATGAAACAGGAAAAATAGCCGGACGGGTCAATTTTTCTTCTATTCAAAATGAGCCCATAAAAACCGCAGAGCTGGGATATCGCATTGGACTGGCGCACACCGGAAAAGGCATCGCAACGAAGGCCGTTCACCTGGCGCTGCAATTGGCTGAAGACCACAATTTACAGAAAATTACCGCAGGTACAGCAACTGAAAATATTGCCTCACAAAAAGTATTAGAGAAAAATGGATTTTCTCTTGTTGGGAAAACAGAAAACTATATGGAACAAAACGGGAAGTCAATAGATAGTTTCACGTATGTCAAGTTTTTAAGACATACCGAGTAATCCCCCACCGGAGGCCACCCCATGACCAATCTCCAAACAGACGTCCGCTATATTAAGGGCATCGGCGAGAAGCGTGCCAAGGCCCTGGAAAAACTGGGCATCTCCTGCCTGGGGGATTTGGTCGCCTATTTCCCCCGGGCCTATGATGACCGCCGGGCGGTATCCCCCATCGGGAACCTCACTCCGGGGGATACCGTCTCTGTCCGGGCCATTATCGCCGACGAGCCCAGGCTCTCCCACGTGCGCCGGGGATTGGATTTGATTAAATTCCGGGCGGTGGACGAGGCGGGCAGTTTGCAGATCACCTTTTTCAACCAGAGCTATCTAAAAGGTCAGCTTCTGCGGGGGGAGAGCTACGTCTTCTACGGCAAAGTAACGGGTACCCTCCTGGCCCCCGCCATGCAGAATCCCGTAATGGAAAAAGAGGCGGACGCCGGGCGGATGACGGGGCGGATTGTCCCCATCTACCGCCTGACCCAGGGGGTGAGTTTAAATCTCCTCTCCCAGGCCGTAGCCCAGGGGCTCACCGCCTGCGGGGACCACTTTCCCGACCCCCTGCCGGAATCCGTCCGCACGTCCCACGATCTGGCCCAGACCGCATTCGCCTATCACAACATCCATTTCCCGGACAGCGAAGAATCCCTGGAACTGGCCCGTAGGCGGCTGATCTTTGAGGAACTGTTCCTCCTGGCCACGGCAATGGGCTTCTTGCGAGACCGCCGGACGGACTACAACGGCCGCCAGATTCCCGTAGCGGATTTGACCCCCTTCTATGACGCCCTCCCCTTCACCTTGACAGCCGCCCAAAAGCGGGCCATCGCCGACGCCGCTGCCGATATGGGCCGCAATGTCCCCATGGCCCGGCTGATCCAGGGGGATGTGGGTTCCGGCAAGACCGTGGTCGCCGCCGCCTGTATTTGGCTGGCCTATCAGGCCGGACATCAGAGCGCTTTCATGGCCCCCACGGAGATTTTGGCCAAACAACACTACGATACTCTATCAAATCTGCTCTTCCCCTTGGGAATCCGGGTGGGGCTTCTGACCGGGAGCCTCACCGCCAAGAAAAAGCGAGAGTTGGGCGATCTCATTGAGACGGGCTATTTCCATCTCATTGTCGGCACCCACGCCCTGATCTCGGCGGGGGTACGGTATCGGGATCTGGCTCTGGTCATCACCGACGAACAGCACCGCTTCGGCGTAGACCAGCGGAGCGCCCTCACGGAGAAGGGGGATCACCCCCACGTGATGGTTATGTCCGCCACGCCCATTCCCCGAACCCTGGCGCTCATCATCTACGGCGATCTGGACGTCTCCATCATCGACGAGCTGCCCCCCGGCAGACAGGCGGTGGACACCTTTTCTGTGGACGAGACCTATCGCCAGCGGATTTTCCGCTTCACGGAAAAACTCTTGGACGAGGGGCGGCAAGCTTTCTTCGTCTGCCCCGCCATCGAATCCGATCCCGAGGATATGTCCGGCGGCCTGAAAGCCGTAGAGGAATACGCCAAAAATCTGCAAACGGATATCTTCCCCAATCGAAACGTGGCCTTTCTCCACGGCAAGTTGAAGCCAAAAGCAAAAGAGGCCATCATGGCCTCCTTCGTGGCGGGGGAGATTGATATTCTGGTCGCCACTACGGTCATTGAAGTTGGGGTGGACGTGCCCAACGCCGCCCTCATGGTTATCGAGAACGCCGAGCAGTTCGGCCTGGGCCAGCTCCACCAGCTCCGGGGCCGGGTGGGGCGTGGGGCCCATAAATCCTACTGCGTGCTCATCTCGTCCAATCAAAACGAGACCACCCAGGCCCGGCTGGACGTCCTCTGTAAGACCAACGACGGATTCCAGGTGGCAGAGGAAGACCTGGCCCTCCGTGGCCCCGGCGATTTCTTCGGCTCCCGCCAACACGGCCTCCCGGAGATGCGCCTGGCCAATTTGCAATACAACATGGATATCCTCTCCCAGGCCCAACAGTCCGCCGTGGCACTCTTGGAGGATGATCCGAAACTGGAATCCCCCGCCCACCGGGCATTGCGGGATCGGATTCAGACCATGTTTGATTTGCATGGGGATGGGTTTCATTGAGTTTGCCCCTCTGCGAACCGGGCTGTCTCTATTGTGGCGAATCAAATTATAGCAGACATATAAAAGTCGTGACAAATGTCACTACTTTGTTTTCGCACCTCTGCTATACTAATGGAGTCCCCTTGCAATAAGGGTGCTTCAAAGGAGCGTGGTTCACAGTGAGCGAGCAAAAGAAGGCAACCCTTATAAAACTCTATAAAGCCTATACTGTTGTGGATTGGATTATCGCAATAATAATTATTGGGACACCTATCATTCTAATTGCGGCACCGTTTATTCCCGCAGCACTCCAAGGCTTAGAACCAGATCCCGGCGCTGTTTTAGAATCATTTGATTCATTGATCTATGCAATCAGTAATATACCTATTGTGGTTATCGTTCCACTTTTTATTTTTTATACTGTTTATACCGTGTTTTGCTTTGTTCTGTATATAAAAGTATGGCCTATCAAAGAAATACCGAAAGGGTTCATGTATTGGTTCGATTGGCTTTTAACAATTGGGCTGACTGCGTATGAGTTATTTATCTTCTATGTCATCTTGTTTGGGGGAACTGTGTAATGCTGCACACAAAACCGGTCACAAAAAACATTAAATATGATAAAGAAGGCTTTCATCATATAAAAGCGCTGTATGGCTCCGCCTTTCCCAGGCAAGAGCAGGCGCCCCTTGGGTTTCTCATCAATCAAACAAAAAAAGACACCGTCAGATTCGATGCCTACTACGATGGAGATGTATTTGTGGGCTTGACCTATACGATTTCGTCCGGGGACATGACCTATTTATGGTATCTCGCAACCCGGTCAGATCTGCGCTCTAAGGGATACGGCTCACAAATTATGCAGCACCTCCGTGAACTGTACCCAAATAATCGCATTGCACTAAACCTGGATGCGCAGGATGAAACCGCAAGCGACAGCGAGATACGGAAAAAGCGTAAAGAGTTCTATATTAGAAACGGCTATACCCCTACCGGATATCTGTGTATGTTCCACGGCAATCGGCTTGATGTCATGTCTATAAACGGCAACGTAACTTCCAATGAATTTTTGTCTATTTTCAGGGATTATTTCGGCCCGATTATGTACTTCTTCGCCCGGCCAAAAATTATATCGCAACAATAAGAGGCGCTATTGCTTCCAAGGTCTTGTGACATCCCACGTCACGAGACCTTTTCTTATTCCACGATTTCCTCAAATACAATCTTCACCTCGAACAAATCCCCTGAGGCACGGATGGCAAACTGGCCGCCCATGAGCTCCACAAGGCTTTTGGCAATATAGAGCCCCAGCCCGTTCCCCTCTGTCTGTCTCGCCCGGTCCCCACGGATAAACTGCTCCGTCAGGGCGTTGCCTACGAGGTCGATTGGGTCTTGGGATATGTTTTTCAGCGCAAACACGATCTGTCCCTCTCCCTGTGTGATCTCCGCAAACACACGGGTGCCGGTGAGGGTATATTTTGCCGCATTAGAGAACAGATTTTCCAATACCCGCCACAGGTGTCTGCTGTCCACATAGGCATAGACCGGCTCGTCCGGCTCACGGAGCACCAGGGTCAGATGCCGCTGGGTAAATTGCTCGTCAAACTCTCCGGCCACCTGGCCGACGAGTTCCAGCAGATTGACTTCCTCCAGTGTCACGCTCATGTTCCCCGAACCCGCTTTGGAGGCCTCCATCAGGTCGTCAATCAAAGTTTTCAGCCGTGCGGATTTCCTGTCCAACACCGATACATAGGCGGCGGCCTCCCCCGTTATGGGCTGGGATTTTAGTAAATCCACATAGTTGATAATGGACGTCAAGGGTGTGCGGATATCGTGGGACACATTGGTGATGAGCTCGCTCTTAAACCGCTCCGCCAAGATGCGCTCTTCGTTTGCGGCGTCTCGCCCATCGGAGAGCTGTACTATGCTGGCGGCCAGATAGGTCAGCCCCAGAATCGAGAGGGCGGCGGCGACCAGAAATATGTTGTTGAGATCATAGCCCCACCGTCCCCAATACTCAGTTCTGAATGGGTAAAGCAGGCGGAGCGCAACCGATATCTGAAAGCGAAAAAAAACAGCGACAGTGGGGATTAAAGCGAATAATGCGATCACATTCCAGGCCAGAAGCAGGGCAAAAAACAGGCCCGTGCCTCGCCAGACGGGATACCGCCGGAAAAACCGTACCCAGTAGAGGGTACGGAGCAAATCTCTGTCCCGTATGCGTGCGACAAATTCTGTTCCGATCAGCACCGCCACCAGATAGGCCAGCGTCGGCGGCAAAAGGGAGTATAGCTCCCGCCACTCCGTATGGGCGGCGGAGAGGAGAAAAAACATGGACAGGAGACCGCACAGGCTCAACAGCACAAAGTCTAAATTGCGCCAGAGACCATAGGTAGCCTCCTTTTTTACTGCTCCCGGGGTCATCCAGACCGAGAGGAACAGAAATCCGATGCAGAGCACAAGAAAAAACACAGAAAAATGGAATCCAAAGTGAAACCACTCGCCAAAAAATCTGCCAAAGAGCACATGAAAGGTGTGGCTCAGAGAACGCAGCAGAGATACCGCCCCCACATAGCCCAAGAGAAACAGCAAACTCTTTACAACAGGCGAGCAAAATAGTTTAATCATGCTTCACCACCTTGTACCCCAGTCCATAGACCACTTTTAGATATTGCGGCTCTTTCGGGACGGTCTCAATCTTCTCCCGGATATGCCGGATGTGCACAGAGACGGTCTTGGATACGTGGAAAGCCGGTTCCTCCCAGACCGCCTCATAAATCTGCGAAGAAGAGAACACCCGATCCAGGTTCGAGACGAGCAATTTCAATATATTGTACTCCAGCGGCGTGAGGGAGACGTCCTCTCCCTCTACGCTCACGCTCTTCTTGTTGTCATCGAGCACCAGGCCCCCGGTCTGGTAGACGTTCTGCTCCGGCGATAACTGGCCCGCATGTAGTCCCCCTAAGCGGGCATAGCGGCGCAGGGCCGCCCGCACCCGGGCGATGAGCTCCACGGGGTTAAAGGGCTTTGTAATATAGTCGTCCCCGCCCATATTCAGCCCCAGGATCCGGTCCGTCTCCTCGCTCTTGGCCGAGAGGAATACGATGGGTACATTGCTGGTCTCCCGGATCTTCACCGCCGCAGAGATACCGTCCATCTCCGGCATCATTATATCCAGCAGGATCAGGTGAATGGTCTCACAGGAGGCCAGCGCCACCGCCTCCCGGCCGTTGATGGCCCGAACCACCCGGTATCCCTCCTGGCGCAGGTATATTTCCAGGGCCGACAGAATATCAGGGTCGTCATCACAGATCAATATGGTGTGTTCCATAGGTCCCCTCCCCGCTGACTTATCTCCAAGCCGTCACAATATAGCCCCCTGTATTTGCGCCGGAGATTTGAAACGCCATCTCTTCCGGCACGAATATCATACCATTTTCCGGCCGCTGGTACAAGACGTAGTAGGTTTTCCCGTCAAATGTGGTCTGAAATCCGCCGGTCTCCTGTAAGTATGCGATGTATTCTTCCAGGACAAACCCCCGCTGACCCATGACGTGTGCGTGTACCCGGCCCACGTATCGGAAATGCCACGGCTCGTAGGCCACGCCTGTGATCTCCTGCTTGTCCTCTGGGTAGCGGAGGATGAGCCCGAATTGGGGTGCGTTTTCGGCGAGCCACCGGGCCTCCTGAGAGCTCCGCATCCCGCCGTTATTGTAGATGCCGGAGGCCAGAATATCGGCGGCCAGACCCAATTGGTGCTCACTGTGTCCCGGCGGCAGGACATAGGCCCGATCCACCGCATTTTGATACAACTGGCTCTGTTCCGCCTCGTTGCGAAATCCGCTGGCGATAAAGAGATTGTTGATGCCGGCCCGGCCCGCCGCCTCGTTGAGGGATTGGATCGCCTGCCTGGCGGTCTCATGCAGCATCACCTCTGCGTCCCGTGCAGGGACACCGGGCCAAACCGTCACCAACCGCCCTTGATTGACCGGAGCAGATAAGGCCCGCTCCCGATTCACCAGTTTTAAATACTGGGTATCCGTAATTTCCGCAACAGGAATCGGCACAGTAAACGCCGGAAATCCGGGCGGCGGGGCTGCCGAATCGCCCCTATCCCGTGCCGCACTTGTGGTTCTCTCATTCGATAGGTTTGAGAACACGGGCAGAGACTGGGCCTCACCGTTCCCCAACAGCCAGAAAGCGTAGCCGCAAAACAACAGCGCCGCAACCACCAATACTTTCGGCAAAAGAGTTCTTCGTTTTTTCCGCTCCTGTGTCATATGCGTCGCACCTCCATAGTTTTGACTATATGACAGTCTAGCGGAACAAATCGAACTTCTTGGAGGTGAAAAAGTTAAGACTTTTCAAAATTCATGGACAGGCAAGACAAAACAGGCCTTTCGGCAAATAGTACCGAAAGGCCTGTTTTTCCTTTTTAGGGCTATGCTTCATTTAGCTTACAGGCTCCTTTTATTCTAAGTGCGACGTACCTTCAACGCGCCCTTTTCCTTACGCGTCTGTACCAATACATCGGTGTAAAACTTATTATAGGTGGAACAGCCGATTTTACTCTGTTGGATCAATAGCTCAATGCAGTTGTCGCATATGGTGCACCAGTTGATCTCGTCCTCTCTGCCCTCAAGAAGCTTTATGGGGAGCGCCGGATCGGCGAGAGATTGACGGCCCAGGCCGATCATATCCAGGACACCGTTTTCGATACACTGGGCGGCATATGGGAACATGGCGCTGCGCTCCTCTGAGACGGCACACAGGCCGTTCTTCCCGTTGCGAAACGCCGAGAAGTTCGAGCCGATCAAAACTGTTTCAGGTTTTAAATTGTTTTTCAATTGTTTTGCAAAAAACTGGTGTAGATATGCCCAATAGGGCGCCTCTTTGGTCGCCTGTGTGAGCGCCAGTGTGATAGAGGGGCTGCCCGCCGACTGGATAAAATATTGCGCACCCCGCTCCTCAAGCCCTTGGAGGAGTGAGATTGGCTCGGTGAGGTCGATAATTGGAGAGTCGGGGCCATCAGTACCAAATCCGCCAGGAAATCCCTCCCAGGCCGAAATTTTGGAACCAACGAGGAAGTTTTTATCGTTTACCGCCTTGTTGATCCGCTCAAACAGATCAAAGGCAAACCGGCTACGGTTTTCCCAGCTACCGCCGTATTTCCATTTACGGTCATTATATGGGCGCAGTATTTGGGAGCCAAAATAGCCGTGGCACAGCTTCATATCAATGCCATCTGCGCCTGCATCGTGTGCAATCTGGGCGGCGAGAACAAAGCTGTCAATAATCTTGTCTACTTCGTCTTCCGTGAGCAAATCTCCGCCGTATCCGTGCAGCGGTTTCACTGTTACCCGACGGGAAAATGTGGGATTTGACAGCTCCCCGGAGTGGGTGAGCTGGAAGATCAGCAACATCTCTGGGTTGGCGGCCTTCACCTCTTTCACAAACTCTTTGAGAGGTTGGCGGTTGGCATCCATGATCAAGAGCTGATTATCCCGCGAGCGGCTTTCCCGGGTAACCGAAACCGCCTCCAGGGAAACCAATCCGGCCCCGCCGCCTGCGAGTTTTAGATACCTGTCGAGGGTCAGCGGTGAGGGGTTGCCGTCTTTATCCTGGTCATTACATTCCATAGCCTGGATAAAAAAGCGGTTTTGACATGTTTTCTGACCAATTCGTATGGGCGATAGCAGGGTATTTTTATAGCACATCACGATCTCTCCTTTATGGATTCAAAAATAATAGGTATAGTTGACAACGTTCGCTCTTTACCCATAGCACTCGTCTCGTATGGAAACATCATATCATATTGCCCTATACAACGCAATACTTTGTTTCATTTCGCCGGATTTGTTATTCATTTTAGGAATGTTTATAGCAACGAAAAGACAACCCCGCTTTCCACTTGTGCTGAAAAACGGGGTTGCCCGGCTGTGATCCGTATTACTTCGTCATCTCCGTCTGGAGCGCTTTGATTGCATCACACAGCGATATGCCTAACGTGCAACTTAACTACTTCCTACTATTTAGAAACCGAGGTGGAAGAACTCATTCACGTTTGCGGGTGTGACGAAAACTGACGGCTGGATGATGTCTTGCGGATGACTTACGCCAAGAAGAACATCAATCGCTAAAAATACTGCGTCATAACCCATCCACGGTGAGTACAGAGATGTTCCTCTGAGAATCAGGTCGGGATCGTTCTCCTGGTACATTTCAAATGCTACGAGTGTGCCGCCAAATCCGGTCATAACTTGAATGTCAGTTCTGCCGGCGTCCTGGATCGCTGTGAGCGCTCCAAGTGCTGTTTCATCATCATGTGTGAAGACGATGTCAATGTGCGGATGTGCAAGCAGCACAATTTGCATTGTTTCGAGACCTGATTCACGGTTCGGACCTGATTCGTACCCTTCTTCAGGGCCGAGAAGATTGATCGCCGGGTTGCCTGCGGCTACACTCATGAAACCTGCCTGACGGTCTTGTGCAATCGGCATACCAGAACCCATGTTGATTGCAACAACGTCTGCCTGACCATCCAGGTGTTCGTTGATATAAGCGACAATGTACTCACCTGCAAGGCGTCCACCGTCTACGTTGTCACCTGCGATAAAGTGTGTGTAGGGGATGCCTTCGGGCAGTCTGCGGTTAATGATGATGGTGGGAACACCATCGTTATATGCTTGTTGTGCAAGCGGAGCCACCAGCGCTGCATCTTGCGGCATCATAACGAGGATGTCAACACCTTGATTCAAAAAGGTTTCGATTTGGTTCAGCTGCTCATCAGGTGTTTGCGGATTGACTGCTGTGATTGTGACATTTGGGTTTGACACTGCTGCGTCTGCAATCGCCTCATCAACGTTCACACGCATTTGCGAATGGAAATCATTGCTCATAATACCCAAGACAATGCCAATTGTAAATGTTTCGTCTGTCGGGTCTGGCTCAGGATCTGGCTCTGCCGGTGTAGCAGGTTCTGCCGGTGCCGGGGCGGGCTCTGCCGGTGCCGGGGCGGGTTGTTCAGTACATGCCGCAACAAGGGTCATCAGAAGCATAACTGCCAACACAAGGGATAAGATCTTTTTCATTAATAATTCCTCCTCAAAAATTTTTCCTAAAATCATTTATATAATAGAATCATCGGATGATTCCTTATATACTGCAATTAATCCTTTCTCTGCATCAAGACCGCAAATAGGATAATGCCTCCCTTTACAGCGCCTGATAGGAACGGCGAAAACTCCATCATGATCATGATGTTTGAAACAACGGTAACAAGTATCATGCCGAACACTGTGCCGATTATTCTGCCACGTCCGCCTGCAAGAGATGTGCCGCCTACGACAACCGCCGTAATTGCGTCAAACTCATACATAGTACCTGCCATTGCAGGTGATATAGATGCCATTCTCGACATATCGAGCACCGTGGCAATACCGACGCAAAGACCTGCAATCGAGAAAGCTAATATCTTAATTCTATTTACTCTTATCCCTGAATAATGCGCTGCGCTTTCGTTTCCACCGACGGCGTATATATAGGAACCGAATTTTGTGAACTTAAGTACAAATCCAAGTACGATAGCGCATATAATCCAGACGATAAGTGAATACGGTATCGGTCCGATTCCGCCGAGCCCAATCTGCGTAAACTCGGGGACAATGCGTCCCCCAGCGGTAGCTCCTCTTAAGGAAAACATAGTGAGCGACCTGACAATTATGCCAATAGCGAGCGTAACAATGAAGGCCGGAATCTTAAACTTCGTTGATAGGGTACCATTCACACATCCTACGAATGTTGCGATTAAAATAGCAACAACAATAGCCAGCGGAATTGCAATATGTATCGGAATCGCTTCGTTGCCCTGAATAAGTATGAGTGCTGCACCTGAGAATGCAACCACGTGACCTGACGAGAGGTCAATGCCGCCGGTGATAATAACAAAAGTCATACCAAGTGCAATGATACCAACAATAGACGAATGGCGTAAGATCAGGATAATGTTGTTAAGTTGCAGAAATCGTGGTTCGAATATACCAACTATTATGAAAAGAACGACACAAACCACTATAATACTGTAGTTTTTCCACACATGTTTGCAGGCTCCCAGAAATGGGTTTTCTCGCTTTACTGCTTCCGTGTTTGACATGTTACGCTGCCTCCTAGAATTACATTACATTTATTGCGCAATGCATAATGTTTTCCTCTGTGCGCTCATCTCCCGTGAGCACACCGGTTATAACACCCTCATGCACTACGATGACTCGCTGACAGATGCTCAGCACCTCGGTCATATCGGATGAAACAACAATGATTGTTTTCCCGCTCTTAGCAAGCTCTCTGATTATCGTGTAAATTTCCTGCCTTGCCCCAACATCAATGCCGCGGGTAGGCTCGTCGATAATGAATATATCGGGGTCAGACAGCAACCACTTCGAGAGCACAACCTTTTGCTGATTACCGCCGGACAAATTCTTTACAAGCTGACTCGCGCCGGTGCAAACAATCCGCAAATCTTTAATCTTCTCGTTGGTTCTTGCATTCACGGCCTTTGGCATAAGCAGGCTGCCTTTGCTTTTGACGCGGTATACAAAGTCTGAATTCTCCGCTATACTCCTGCTCGGCACAAGCCCGGTACCTTTGCGGTCTTCCGTGGCAAATCCTAAGTTTGCGTTGATTGCTGCTTTTGCGTTTTTTATTTTCACCGGCTTGCCGTACAATAATACCTCGCCCCTACTGTACTTGCGCAAGCCAAATATCATTTCCATTAACTCACTGCGCCCTGCGCCAATCAAACCACAAAAGCCAATGATCTCGCCTCTTGCGACTGAGAAATTGACATTTTTGAGAATGTCGCCGGTCATATTCTTCACTTCAAGCACGATATCCGACTCGTCGCCTTCAAATTCCGCAACAACGGAGTCACCGACCTCGCGCCCCACCATCAAGGTCGCGATTTCTTTCTGCGTCACCTCTTCCAAGGCCTTCGTCGCAATGAGATGGCCGTCGCGTAATACGGTCACACGGTCTGCTATTTCTTTCACTTCTGCCAGACGATGGGAAATATAAATGATACCGATACCACGCTCTGCAAGCTCCTTGATGAGCTTGAAAAGAATCTCTGTTTCCTTGTTGGTCAAAACCGCAGTCGGTTCGTCCATTATAATAACTTTGACATCAAATGATATGGCTTTTGCAATTTCTACCATTTGCTTCTGAGCAATTTTTAGGTCACGCACCTGAGTTGTTGGTTGAATGTCCTGCCCAAGACTTCCCAACAGCGCCTTGGCATCATTGTTCATCTTCTGGAAGTCTATCAATCCAAATTTGTTTTGGGGCTCACGCGATAGAAATATGTTCTGCGCTACCGTCATATCCTCTATCAAGACTAATTCCTGATGAATCATTGACACGCCTTTGTGTTGCATTTCGAGCGGGGTCGAGTTGGCAATGTTTTCGCCCATAAGCGTAATTTCACCTGCATTACGGGGGTGAATCCCTGCAAGCACCTTCACCAGCGTAGACTTTCCCGCCCCATTTTCGCCGCACAATGCAACAACCTCTCCGGCGTTGATGTCAAAGTCAACCCCATGAAGCACCTCGACGCCGAAAAAGCTCTTGCTAATGCCTTTCATTTCTACAAGCTTATCCATATGTATCCCCTTGCGTGAATCAGTCGAAATATAAGTCTTGCGGCTAACATCCATGTGTTCTGACAAGCCATAATTACATGATGCCGCCGCAAAGATATGATACGACAAATTTGGCATATACTCACATATTCGGAGTCTTGACTGACACATAAATACAGCGTACGCAATTGTGCAAATCTACCGAACAACAATACTATATCATATATTATTTTGCTTTGTCAATCTTTTTTGTATTTTCCAATTTGTTTTCTTTTGTGAATACATAAAATATTTGTTGATACAAATCCGATTACATGATACCCTATTTTCCGGGTGCATAAGTGCTCGTCCGGTTTGAGATGTTCATATCAGGAAACCGTAACTACAGACGAAAAACGCGTTTCGTCTCTATTCAATCTCAATCATCACTTTGCTGTAAACGAATTCTTTCTTGTCCATTTGAACCAGAACCTCAGGCAGCTGATCCAAGCTGATTTTATGAGTAATGGCTGAACTCAAATCAAAACGCCCGTCACTGACGTATTTTAAGATCGCATACCACTCCCGGCCCGGAAATGGCGCCGAAAAAGAGTTCCACGACCCGGTCACCCAGAGCTCATTGCGGACGATCTTCTCAAAAGTCGTGGGCGGCAATACAACGTCATTATGGGCTGTCCCGAGGTAGAGCACACGCCCTTTTTTCTTTGCCAGACGCAGGGATTGCTCTTGGGTGATACTGCTGCCGGCGGTCTCAATTACCACATTAAACCCTTTGTTCTTTGTTATCTGTTGCAACGCTTCCACTGCATCCGTCTCCAGTGCATTCACGCATCCGTCAGCGCCTGCACTGGCGGCGGCAGCAAATTTCTGCGGATCAATATCCACCACATAGACCTCTGATGCGCCCATCAACTTTGCAAAGCTGACGGCAAACACGCCCAGGGGACCGCACCCCAACACGACGACCGAATCCCCGACCTCAATACCCACTTGGATCATACCGTGGAGCGTCACTGCCGCCGGCTCCACTGCAGCACCCTCTGCAAAACTCATATTATCCGGCATCTTGATCAAATTTTGCACGGGCGCTATGACATACTCCGCCATTGCCCCGTCTCTGCGTGAACCCAAATAATCGTAATCGTCACACTGCCCGTAATGTCCCTTGCTGCAACTATCGCACTTCATACAGGGCAGTATGGGCGCAACGACCACGCGATCACCGACTTGAAAGCCAACCGCATCTTCGCCCAGTTCTTCTACAATGCCGCAGAACTCATGGCCCGGAATCGTGGGAAACGAATACGTCCCGGTATGCAGAACCCGATCCAAATCAGAACCGCATATCCCAACGGCTTTCACACGTATCAAAACATCTTGGGCTGATTTTATGCGGGGCACTTCCCGTCGCTCCACCCGGAGGTCACCCGGCGCATATAGAACTGCCGCTTTCATAGATTCCCCCATCTTATTTTCCACCGCCTTCAACGATACACGCCTTCATCCCGGTTCCGGCGGCGGCATACTCGAAGGCTTCGTGTATGTCTTCGAGTTGGAATCTGCCCGTGGCGATCTCTTTGAGAGATATCTTGCCCGATGCGGCAATATGCAACGCTTGACGGAAGTCCGAAATGCTCGACCCGGTTGTAGCAACCACTTGCAGTTCTTTGTAGTGGATCAAATTCGTCTTGAGGGGAACGATCTCTTTTTCCTTCGGAATCCCGCCAAAGAAGCAAATTCTTCCACGGGACGCCGCCAGTTCAAGAGACAGTGCCTGGATTTCCGGAACAGAGTTGGCCGTGACTACAACATCCATGCCAACACCATCCGTCTCCTCTAACACTCTTGTCTGTAAATCTTCCACAGCTGAGTTGATCAAAACATCGACGCCAAAATCCTTTACTTGCGCCAACCGCGAATCGGAAATGTCGGCGACGATGATTTTTGACGCACCGGCCAGCTTACTCATCATCACATGACACGCACCGATGGGACCCGCACCGATAATCAGCACAGTGTCTCCGGGGCCGATATGCAATAGCCGATAGGAGCTGTATACACAGGAAAACGGCTCGACAAGCGCGGCTTCTTCATACGTCAAATTTTCAGGAATCGAGAGGATGTTTCCGCGAAGAATTGCCTCTTCCGTGATGCGCATATATTCCTGGAATCCGCCGTCGAGGCTGATGCCAAATGCGTCGTAATCGGGACACAACTGATTTTGCCCCTTCATACACATCGCGCACGTGCCACATCCGATGTTTGGCACCACCACAACACGCATCCCCCTGTGGTAGCCTTTGACCGCACTGCCCACCTGTACGATCTCCCCGGAAATTTCATGGCCCAAAACCCGTTTGGTCCCCTGGGGAATTTTAAAATGACCAAATTTATAGATACGCAAATCCGTTCCACAGACTGCAGTGGCTTTTACTTTTAACAACATTTCATTTTCGCCAATAGCGGGTACATCTATATCCTCTAACACTAACTTATATGGTTCGTAAAAACGCGCTACTTTCATGGTTGACCTCACTTTTTTTAACAAAATATGTGCGTTCACAAGGGTGTTTTCGCCTATTATATAAAATTCTCCCGTGCACCTCACTGGAACGCACAAAAGAATCCTACTGCGAATTGTACCACATGGGCGGCGCAACGTCTACCGCTCCATCCCTCTTCCACAGGCAGTACAAACCTTTGCAATCTGCCGCAGGCATGTGATAGTATGGGTAAAACAGCAGAATGCAACCTGTGGTTGACAAAGTGCAAATGCACGTTGGTAGCCTCTAACGCAAAAATATCGTGTAATAGTTGAGGTAGAATACAAGTATGGAAAAGAGGAGGTTCCTATGAAGCTTTATGAAAAGCTACAGATGCTACGCAGAGAAAAGGGCCTGTCACAGGAGATGCTAGCCGAAATGCTTGACGTCTCCCGGCAGGCGGTCTCAAAGTGGGAGAGCGGACAGACGTATCCAGAAACGGACAAGTTGATCGCAATCAGTAATATTTTCGACGTCACCCTCGACAGTTTGGTCAAAGACGGTGAGCCTTTAAGAAGAAGCAGCGAACCGCAGCACGGGGGCTGCAATGCCGTCCCCTGTGGGCCTTGGCGAAGATCCTATGAATACAAGAGCAGGCAGACGGCGTTCGGCCTGCCTCTTGTACACATCAATATCGGATGGGACGCGAAACGGGCGAAAGGTGTTGTGGCCATCGGAAATATGGCACAAGGCCTCGTGGCTATCGGCCTTCTATCGGCTGGGCTTGTGTCTATCGGCTTATTAAGCGCCGGGCTGGTTGGCATAGGGGTGCTCTCGTTCGGGCTTCTCCTGGCCCTGGGTAGCATTTCCGTCGGCGCATTCGCCATCGGTGCGATTGCAATCGGCATATTCGCCCTGGGGGCTGTGGCCATCGGCATGTTCTCAACTGGGGCTTTGGCCCTGGCGTCCCACATTGCCGTCGGCGACCACGCCTATGGCCACATCGCCGTTGGACGCATCGCCGAGGGTGTGCGGACGTTTATTGATACCTCTCCCGGACGCAATTTTGCAGAGATCGACGCCGACCAAGTCAGAACAGCCATAGGAGAAGAATTCCCCGGCATGTGGAATTGGATTATCCGGTGGATGACAGTTCTATTTCGATGACAACACCTGCTCCGCCATCTTGATCCCATCCACGGCAGCGGATACGATCCCGCCGGCGTAGCCTGCCCCCTCACCGCACGGATAGAGTCCGGGCAGGTTGACACTACATCCCGCCTCATCCCGCAGAATCCGCACAGGGCTGGAACTCCTGGTCTCCGGCCCTGTGAGCACAGCGTCGGGGTGGTCAAATCCCCGGAGCTTTTTCCCCAGGGCAACAAGCCCCGCCCGGAGGGCATCGCACACAAATGGCGGCAGATATTGATCTGGCAGGGCATGGACAATCCCCGGTTGATAGCTCGGCTGCACGCCGGAAAACGCTTGCGATTTCCCCGTCAAAAACTCCCCCACAGTGATGGCAGGGGCCAGATATCGCCCCGACAAGACATATGCCCGCTGTTCGATCTCCCGCTGAAAGGCGATCCCCGCCAGGGGGTGGTCCGATCCAAAGTCTTCCGGCGTGACCCCCACTAAGAGCGCACTGTTGGCGTTCTCGCCATCTCTGGCGTGATCGCTCATCCCGTTGGTCACCACGCCGCCTAATTCTGACGAACTGGCCACCACGAGACCGCCGGGACACATACAAAAGGTGTACACGCTCCGCCCACCCTCCAGGTGGGCGGTCAGTTTATAATCGGCGGCGGACAGAAGATAACACGCATCACCGTACATGGCTTTGTTAATCGCCGCTTGGGGGTGTTCGATCCGCACCCCGACAGAAAAAGGCTTTTGTGCCAGAGCCACGCCCTTGTCATATAACAGTTGAAACACATCCCTGGCGCTGTGTCCCGTGGCCAGGACGATGTGATTTGTGGGAATGATATGCTCCCGGCCATCTTGCATATAGCCGGCATGACTTACCCGCCCCACAGCCACATGACACTCTGTAAACTTGGCATAAAACTCCACCCGCCCGCCGAGCTGTTGAATCTCCTCTCGCAACTTGCGTACCACCTGCCGCAAGCGATCCGTACCCACATGGGGCTTGGCATCGTAGAGTATCTCCTCCGGCGCACCGCACCGGTGGAGGGTATGGAGCACATCCCAGATCCGTGGATCTTTCGTCCCGGTGGTCAGCTTGCCGTCAGAAAATGTCCCGGCGCCCCCCTCGCCGAACTGGACATTGCACTCCGGATCAAGTTCCCCGCCGTCCCAGAATCGCCGGACAGCCGCCTGCCGCTCATCTACGGTTCCGCCCCGCTCCAATAAGATGGGCTGCGCCCCGGCACGGGCCAGGGTCAAAGCGGCAAATAGTCCCGCAGGGCCGCTGCCCACTACCACTGGCGGATGAGAACCTGTCCACTCCGGCAGTTGGATCGGCTGATATGTCAATCTGCGCCGGATATTGTTGTCCTCCCGGCACCGCTCTAGGACAACGGCCTCATCCACCGTCTCCACGCCCAGGGTCAGCACGTAGTGGATGCGATCCCGCCGCCGGGCATCCAGAGATTTTTTCAATAAGCACACGGATTTGATTTCCGCCGTGGATATCCCCAGCCGCCGGGCACCCTCTTCCCGGAGCCACTGATCCGTAAAATCTACAGGCGCTTTGACACTGGCAATCTGAATCATAGCCCCAGTCCTCTCGCCGCATGTTCCCCCGCTGCCCATCCGCTGGCCCAGGCCCAGCGCAGATTAAATCCGCCGCAATCGCCGTGGACATCCAAGACCTCCCCGGCGAAATACAACCCTGGTACGACGGGGGATTCCAGTGTGGCCGATACCCCCGTCACGCCCCCCGCTGTCACCTGGGCTGTATCCCAGTTGTCCGCAGGCCGGGTGGGGAATCGCCAATCTTTCATCAAATCTGCAAGCGCCGCGATCTCCGCCTGCCCCAGGGCCGACGCCGGCGCCGTCAACGGCTGATTCGTACAGGCTTTGATCAAAACCTGCCCGATTCGCTTGGGAAACAGCCCCGTCAGCAAATCTTCCAACACCGCCTCGGCCCGCTGATTTATAATCTCCACCAAAAGCCCCTGTGCATCCTCACACCAGGACAATAAGTCCAGCGCCAACACATGGGGCCGCAGATGGGCCAGATTGAACACGCAAATCCCCGTGAGTGTCCCTTCGGCAAACTGCACCTGCCCCGCCTCGCGTCCCGCGATCCGCCCGTCCCGCAACACCGTGACTTCTGCCTGAACCCGGATTCCTTTCAGCCCCCGGACACGCTGGGCCTCCACCGGGATGGGCGCCAGGGCGGGATAGCAATCCGTCACCGTATGCCCCAGAGTTCGGGCCAACCGGACGCCATCGCCCGATGTGCCGAATTGCGGCCCGGCGGCCCCACCTGCGGCCAAGATCACCCGCTGCGCCGCCACGACCTGAGCCACATCTGACGTGAGGGTAAATCCGCCCTCTGATTGCCTAATCTCCCGGACGGCAAGCTCGCATATCTCCGCCACACCGAGCCGCGCGCACTCCAGCCGCAGGGCATCCAACACCGACGCCGCCTGAAAGCTGGCCGGATAGAGCCGTCCTGCCTCATCAGGCCGCACCCATAATCCGAGGGAGCGGAAAAAATCCGCCTCACCGGGAAACGCCATGAGCACGGGACCCATCTCCACACTGCCCCAATAGGCATCTAAATTCCGGGAGAGGTTCCCCAGATTGCAGCGTCCGTTCCCCGTGGCCAGAATCTTTTTTCCCACCCGGGGCAGTTTTTCCAATACGGCAACCGCCGCCCCACGACAGGCGGCGGCAATGGCGGCGACCAGGCCGCTGGCCCCGCCGCCGATAATCGCAATGTCAAAATGGGTGGTCATAAGCGCCCCCTATTTTTTCTTTTTCCATTTCTTCTCAAAAAATCCGTCTTTACTGCCGGACGCATTGATTCCCATTTTTTCGCCCAACTGCTCGACTAACGCCCGCTGTTCGGCATTCAGCTTGCCGGGGATATCCACCACCACCGTGACAAACTGATCGCCTCGGCCTTTTGCGTTTAAGGAGGGGATCCCCTTGCCCCGCAGACGGAATACGGTCCCCGACTGGGTGCCGTCCGGGATGGCGTATTTGACCTTGCCGTCCAGGGTCTCCACTTCCAACTCATCCCCCAGCATGGCCTGCACCACAGATACGTGATGTGTGCTATGAACGCTGTAACCCTCCCGTCGGAACTTGGGATGGGATCGGACGCGAACCGTCACCAGTAAATCCCCCGCCGGGCCACCGTTTGATCCGGCATTGCCTTTGCCCCGGAGAGAGACCGTCTGTCCATCGTCAATCCCGGCGGGGATCTTCACGGTGATTTTTAAATTTTTCCGTACCTTGCCCTTGCCCTTACACGTTCCACAGGGATTTTTGATGACTTTTCCCGTACCGCCGCACTGCTGACAGGTTGTAGTGGTATTCATGACCCCAAAAGGCGTCCGCTGCTGGGCCTGGACGGATCCGCTCCCTTTACAGTTCGTACAGGTCTCCGGCGACGATCCCTCTGCGGCCCCGGACCCCTTACAAGTATCGCAGATGACTATAGTCGGGACGGTGATCTCCCGCTCACAGCCAAAGGCCGCCTCTACAAAAGTGAGATCGACCCCGGCGTGAATATTCTCCCCTTTTCGAGGCCCATTGCGGCGGCCACCGGTCGCACCGCCGTATCCACCGCCGAAAAAGGAGTTGAAAATATCTCCCAGATCAAAGTCCATCCCGGAAAATCCGCCGCCATATCCGCCATACCCGCCGCCTGCGTCCGCCCCGAAGTTGGGGTCTACCCCTGCGTGGCCAAACTGATCATACTTGGCCTTTTTATCCGCATCTGAGAGAATCTCATATGCCTCATTGATCTCTTTAAACCGGGTCTCTGCGGCCTTGTCATCAGGATTTAAGTCCGGATGGTTCTCTTTGGCCAGTTTCCGGAACGCCTTTTTGATCTCTGCGTCCTCGGCCCCTTTTTTCAGCCCCAGCACCTCATAATAATCTCGTTTTTGCCCCGCCATGTTAAAACTCCCGCTTTGTTGTTCCGAAAAACAGACGTAGGGGCGCACAGTGTGCGCCCGTCTGCCTTAGGTCTTGCATCGTGTCTGGCACGTGCGCATAATGTGCGCCCCTGCACAGTCTATTTACTCTCTTCGTCGTCTACCACTTCGTAGTCGGCGTCCACGTAGTCGCCCTCTGGCTGATGATCCTCGGCGTGGCCGTAGCCGGGGTCGCCCTCTGGGTCGGGTTGTTGGGCCGTCTGGGCGTAGAGTTTCTCACTGGCCGTCTGGACGGCACGGGTCAACTCTTCTGTGGCCAGGCGGATTATCTCCGTATCCTCGCCTTTGAGGGCCTCTTTCACCTTGTCAATACCGCTCTGGATCGCATTTTTATCGGCCTCTTCCAGTTTATCCGCCAACTCTTCCAGGGTCTTCTCCGACTGGTAGACCATCTGGTCCGCTTGGTTGCGGATGTCGATCTCCTCTTTGCGTTTGGCATCTTCGGCGGCGAACTCCTCCGCCTCTTTAACGGCCTTTTCAATATCGTTTTTGCTCAAATTTGTCGAAGCCGTAATGGTGATATGCTGTTCCTGGCCCGTGCCGAGATCTTTGGCGGATACGTTGACAATGCCGTTTGCGTCGATATCAAAGGTGACCTCGATCTGGGGCACACCTCTGGGCGCCATAGCGATACCCGTCAGATGGAATCTGCCCAGGCTCTTATTGTACTGGGCCAGCTCCCGCTCACCCTGGAGCACATTGACCTCCACGCTGGTCTGATTATTGGCCGCCGTGGAGAATATCTGGCTCTTTTTCGACGGAATGGTCGTGTTGCGCTCAATGAGTTTCGTGCAGATGCCGCCCTGGGTCTCGATCCCCAGAGACAGAGGCGTCACGTCTAAGAGGAGAATCCCCTCTACGTCACCGCCCAACACGCCGCCCTGGATGGCCGCCCCGGCTGCCACACACTCGTCGGGGTTAATGCCTTTAAATGGCTCTTTCCCCGTGAGCTTTTGTACCGCATCCTGCACGGCGGGAATCCGGGTGGAGCCGCCCACCAAGAGGATCTTGGACAGGTCTTTTGCGGCGAGACCAGAATCGTTCAACGCCTGATTCACCGGCCCGACGGTCTTTTCCACCAGATCGTGGGTCAACTCGTTGAATTTTGCCCTAGTCAGGGTGATATCCAAGTGCTTCGGCCCCGTGGCATCCGCCGTGACATAGGGCAGATTGATGTTAGTAGAGGTCACGCTGGACAACTCGACTTTTGCCTTTTCCGCGCCCTCTCGGAGCCGTTGCATGGCCACCTTGTCAGCTTTGAGATCAATCCCACTGTCCTTTTTAAACTCGTCCACCAGAAAATGCATGACCGCCTCGTCGAAATCATCTCCGCCTAAACGGTTGTTCCCGGCAGTGGCCAGCACTTCAATGACGCCGTCGCCGATCTCCAATACGGACACGTCAAAAGTGCCGCCGCCCAAATCATAGACCATGATCTTCTGGTCACTCTCTTTATCCAGCCCATAGGCCAGAGCGGCAGCTGTCGGCTCGTTGATGATCCGTTTGACATCCAGCCCCGCGATCTTGCCCGCGTCCTTCGTGGCCTGCCGTTGGCTGTCCGTAAAGTAGGCGGGTACTGTGATGACTGCCGATGTAACCGGCTGACCCAGATAGCTCTCGGCGTCCGCCTTGAGCTTCTGGAGTATCATGGCAGAGATCTCCTGCGGTGTGTACTGCTTGCCGTCAATGGTCACCTTGTAGCTGGAACCCATCTCCCGCTTGATGGACATAATGGTGCGGTCCGGGTTCGTGATGGCCTGGCGTTTCGCCACTTGGCCCACCATCCGCTGGCCGTCCTTGGAGAACGCCACGACTGACGGCGTCGTCCGATTTCCCTCTGCGTTGGGGATGATAATCGGCTCCCCGCCCTCAATGACTGCCACACAAGAGTTGGTGGTTCCCAAGTCAATTCCAATAATTTTTCCCATTTTCGTGTTCCTCCTCGATTTTTGTCTGTTGCGCCCTCCTAGGGCACCTATTTTATTCTGCACCACAATTCGGGTGGCGGGCGCACACTGTGCGCCCCTACGAGTCTAATTTGCTACCTTCACCATAGAGTGGCGGATGATTTTATCACCTAATTGAAAGCCCGTCTGAAACTGCTCTACAATTTCATTTTCTCCATACGCCTCGTCCTGTATATGGAGTACGGCGTTGTGGATCACCGGGTCAAATTTCTCGCCAAGGGCGGGGATTTTCGTGACGCCCAGTTTCTCAAAGACCTCATGGAACTGGGACATGGTCATCTCCAGGCCCTTGTACAGGGCCTCGTCCGTGGATTCCTGGGCCAGAGCCCGCTCCAAGTTATCGTAGACCGGCAACAGCGCCTGCACGACGTTGGATTTCACGTCTGCGTACAGCCCCTCCCGTTCTTTTTGGCTGCGCTTTCTGTAGTTGTCATACTCGGCGGCCAATCGCAGGCACCGCTCTTTTTCTGCAGCCAGTTCCTGCTCTAATGCCGCTACCAGATCTGCCTCCGGCTGATCTATCTCCTCCGCAACAGGAGTTTCCATCTCTTCCGCCGGACTTGGCTTCGTCTTATCTTCCATCGTCGTCATTCCCTTCTGTAATCTCTTCTAGTCCAATGGGTATTCCCATGGACAGGGCTCGGGCAAGTCCCCCGGCGATATAGGATAATCGGGCAGCTACACGGGAGTAATCCATCCGGGTGGGCCCCACTACGCCGATGATCCCCTGCATATTGTCCCCCGCATCGTATTTCGCCACCACCACGCTGGAATCTTTCAATTCCTCTGCGATATTCTCCGGGCCGATGATGATCTTGACTCCCTCGGCATCGGGCGCCGGCAGATTGCGCAATTCCTGCTCGTTGGCCAGATACCCCAGCACCCGCTGGGCCTTTTCCACATCCCGAAACTCCGGGTGATCCAAGAGACTGGATGCCCCGGATACAATGGTATGGGTACGCTTGGTCTGCATCAGTATCTCAATCACAAACCCGGCAATGACGGCGGTCAGTCCCGCCGTATCCCCCGCCGCTCGCTCCGTGGCGGTGATCAGGGCCGTGGTCATGTCCGATTCCGGCTTCCCGGTAAAGCTGGCGTTAAACAGTGCCGCAAGTTTAACTAGAATTTCCTGTTGAATAGGCGTAGGCAAGGTTACCAGCCGGTTCTCCACCCGCTTGTCGGACAGGAGCATCACAATAATAAAGGTGTGCTGGTCGATGTGGACCAGTTCAAACCGCTGTACCGTCACCTCTCCAGGCGCCGCCCGCATGGCGTAGCTGGGCAGGGCGGTGATCCGGCTTGTGAGCTTCGAGGCATCGGCCACCAGCCTATCGGATGCGTCATTTGGCTGTTGAAGGTTTTCCGCAATGACCTGGGCCTCCTCCTGGGAGACGCCGTTTTGCCCCATGAGCTCATTGACGTATATCCGATACCCGGCCGCCGTAGGCACACGACCCGCCGACGTGTGGGGCTGTTCTAAGAGACCCATCTGCTCCAGTTCACTCATCTCGTTGCGGACGGTGGCCGAGGACACCCCCAGCTTCAGCCGCCCCAAAAGCCCCTTGGAACTGACAGGTTCCGCCGTGTCGATGTAGTCCTCCACAGCAGCCTTTAAAATCAGCTTTTTTCGTTCGCTGATTTCCATGGTAAGCGTCCTCACCTCTTCACATTTTAGCACTCTCCTAACAAGAGTGCTAACTCTAATATACTACTATAATCAGGAAATGTCAAGAGGAGAAAGATGAAAATATTGTAAACTGTTTGTAGAGGCATCAATAATGCGTGAAAATAGTATGATTAGCATTTGGGGAAATAGAAGTTATGTACACGCAGAGACACCCTCAAACCATCTTGACTTGAGGGTGTCCTTCACTTCCCAGACCCTATCTGGGGATAATGTACTTCCAATCAATCGCACCGTAGTCGTCTCTGGTCAGTCGGTGATCGTTGGCAGCCGCTATGACGGATGGGAAGAACCAATCCGTCTCCGCTACGTCGGGGAAATCCCGGGCGTAGGAGAGATTCTCTACGTCATCCAGCGCGGCAAAGGCCGCCTCCGACGCTATGCGCCCTAA
>Ga0131853_10003422_pt1 | contig 28513 bp, 11 predicted proteins | sample TergutLab28metaG_FD_92764 | JGI IMG/M metagenome (GOLD analysis project Ga0131853, IMG submission 92764) | Labiotermes labralis P1 segment gut microbial communities from Petit-Saut dam, French Guiana - Lab288 P1 (version 2) (version 2) | ecosystem: Host-associated > Arthropoda: Insects >...
AACGACGCATCACAGTCGGTAGGACTCCTCTGGACGAGTGATCAGCTCGTCGCAGAGACCTCTACCTGACAACACACAACACTCACAACAGACAAACATCCATGCCTCCGGTGGGATTCGAACCCATGATCTCAGCAGGCGAGCGGCCGCAGACCTACGCCTTAGATCGCGCGGCCACTGGGACCGGCTAATTAAATATATTAGTAAAAGAGTCTAAAAAATCAACACTATAACATTTGCTTTCAAGGAAGGAACTCCGGGCTTTTAGACTTACACAATTCTTATAATAAAACCACTAGATTCACTAATTTCTCAAATTTATTTTTGGAGCAGGATCAGGACGTTCCGTCCTGATCCTGCTCCCAAGCTGTCAGCAAACCTGTTATGACATATACCTTTTCTGTGTACAGTGAAAAACTCGGGATGATGTACAGAGGAACTGTCCGAAACATGTAGATTTTTATACCAAAAATAAATTTGAGAAATGAGTGCGTCTAGTTGGTTTTATTATAAGAATTTATCACGATGCACGGTCACCTGAACGTCAAATTACGCAATTCTCTCTTCCGTTTCGGCTTACAACTCTGTTGTGTCCTGTTCCATTGCAGGCTTTGTTAGGTCGTGTTCTCATAACCCAGCAGCGAGATATCCTATTGGATTTACAAATGCAAAAGTGACATATGTCGTGGCATGACTACACACATTAATTTAATCTGTGCGAGAATGGCTTACGGCAGACAGTCTCAGGTAAAAGAACCCGGTTATTAAAAGCGACTCCGTAAAAGAAGGAGCTTTTTAGTGATTTGTTAGTTGCTCAACTCGTCAAGAAATTTCTGCCTCTTTATCGAAGTCGAATGATTTTTTATTGTTTTAATGAAATCCCGCTACTGCAATCTTCTGAGCCCCATAAACCCGTTCCAAAATTATTCCGGCCAAAATTGTGTATGCATTTCTCAGCCATTCTATTTACGCTATAATTTTTAGATCTACTCCTTTCAGCTGTTCTTTTGTCCTTCAAATGGCCCGTTCGCTTCAGGTTTCGGGCGGAAAATTTTATGGATTTTTCGTCTGTTTTACACGCACTGCAGACCCTTATCCGTGTTGATGTGATCAGCCTAATAATATTTGGAGAAAGTTCAAATAATGAAACTCGAAATATTCTCATCCTCCTATCAGACCCCCCTTTTCTCTTTTAGGTCCATATTATCATTTTCAGTTCTTTTTTTTTCTGTTCGTCGATGCTGTAGTCGTGATAAGATCAACACAGTTTCCCGCCCATCCAGAACATCTAAACTTTCATCAACATAATAAACTATATTAAATTTACAACCAATTATTATGCCTCCCCCCCCCCCCCCAGTTTTGTACGTCCGTTAACTTCGATCGTATGAAAACACGCACGTGTTAGGTTTGCCTGTGACCTAAAATATCACGACAAAACATCTCATTGTATACCCTTATACCTTTAGTGCCAAGAGTGACGTAGTGGCTTTCATTATAGCATCTTGACCAGCTTCTTGTGCTTTTAACAAGAAGCGGTATTACATTTTGAAATTTACCAGCTGGGCTTTTCCGCGTCAATTGCGTGTCGTAAATCTCAGGATGTGGCATTCTTATCTTCTGCTTATAAAGCTGCTGTGATTTCTGTAGCCATGATACGTTGATGCCGTTAGTTAAAAGCAGCGATCTTGTCCGTTTGAAATGTATTTGTATGAGCTACTCGATACACTTTTGTTTGTAGTGTTCAATGTGACGGTATTTACTTAGGGTTAGGCAACTTATCCGGCAAGTATGCTATGTGGATTGCTTTAAGGAGTTGAGCCGGCATTTTTTGACACGAAGCTTGAATCTAACGATATTGCATTTATGTCAAGGAAGGTTTATTTTCGCTGATCTTTGAGTGTTTTAGCATGGGAATATAGGGATCGTGTTTGTGCAGCACACTAATGTCAATCTTCACTCGAGTTGTAAATTTTCCAAAGGAAATCCAAACTCAACGTGCTCTGAATATGACTAAATTGTGCAATACTTTGGGCTTAGTGTTCTGCTGTGTGTGTAGAGATTGTATGACAATAAGAAGCAGAACCGTTATAATTGAAGGTCATGACCTCATAGTGAAAACTTTCAAATATTCTGACTCCTCTTTTAAACAACATTCACTTCGGGCTGTTAAGACAGGCGTCTGCCGCTTATAGAACAAAATATTAACCTTATATTTCAAGGCCTTGTACGTGCTTATCCTTTTCCGTGCTACACGATCTTCGATCGTTTTTAATGTTTACTTTTGTTATGAGTAAATTATTATGTTTATGACAACTTTGCTACATGACTTCAAAGTAAAATATGATATTTTGTCACGTATAAGAAAGCAAAGAAAATTAAGGTAAGCTAAACAATAAATGTAAAATTAAGGGAGACAATACAGGTGTTGAATAGTTTTAAGTGATTATTTTTGATAGTGGAAATCACGAAATTATATTTTAATATCAGAAAATATAATTATATTCCAAGCATAGCGATATATAAACTGGGAAAGAGACCACAAAATTTCGTAACTGGTTGCAAGCAGTGTACATGAGGCAGGTGAGAAGTGCCTTATCACAGAGCTGTAGCCGGTAAGACTACAGACACTATGCAGACGTGGGAGGAGATGGAACGAAGTGGATTGATCTGGTTTAGGATTGTGTTTAATAGTGAATGCTTGTGGACATGGTAATGAAAATTCTGTTGCCATAAGGACTGTATAATATCTTGACACCTGCATAATTATTAGCTTCTTTAAGATAGACTTTGCTCCATGGAGTTAGCTAGGCCACTTTTCATGAAAGTTGATAAGGCAATTAATGATCAAATTAAGGGTCGATAACGGCACTGTGTCAACTACCTGATATGTGTGTGGAACTGTGGATGTCCAAATGCTTCGTAACTGTGGATCGGGAAGACTGTAGAAAGCAGTTCTGTTGGGGAATTTAACTTTGCATGTTGAAGTACTACAAAATATATTTTATAAGTAACTGAGCTCAGTGATAACTTCTCTGGCTGAAATTTATCGTGCTCTTCCTCAGGTCCCAGGCGATGCATTTTAATACAACTTTCAGGTATGCCCCTTTTCGGAGTGTCAGTTGTCACTGTAAGTCACGTTACATTTGTACAGTGTCTAGAAGCGTGAATATATATTCAGAGAACTTTAAGCAAAAAGGCAACACGCTTACAAATTCAGTGTTTTACTTGCGTTAAAACTGTGTCAAGGGGGATCGCAGACTCTCAAGCGGTTCTTGATTTCACAGTGCCCCACAAGTGCTGTAATGTCTATAGTGGACCAAAGGAATTATTGCCTATGTTTGTAATCGGTAGAGAAGTAACCGTCAAATTTTTTCGCTGAATTTTCAAAATATGCTTTATTAGTACAGATTGTTAGAAATTCTTTCACACTGCGTGTACTTTTGTAAAATTAACTCCTTAGATAGATTCGCATCTTTCACTTAAAAAGAAGTTGATGTCGCAGTTCATCAAGATCGAAGCAGAACGTGTGTTTAGAAACTCAAACCTGCTGTACCACCTTCGAACGGCCTTTTTTTTTTAGTCCTAACAACTGGTAAGGATAATAACAGCACAAGTCTCTTTCGTGCCGACACGAGTTACAGTACAATTGTCTGTATACCGAACTTCTGTGTGTTTTCGGCGGTCTTAATTTCTTGGAAGCCGCACCGAGTGGTAGGAGGACTAACTTCATTAGAAGCTCTACCGAGCGGCACGTCATGTTCCTTACAGACGTGAACCTGCAACCAAGCATTGTGTGCGTATGAGATACTGGTAGCCTGAATTCTTCCGGTCGTACAGGTGCTCGGGGCAGCTGAAACTGACCTACATGAAACATCCTTCTCCTTCGCCGTCTATTTAAAAACATGTCTGCGTTACATTGACTGTCGTGATTTTAAACCTGTGATCCCCTACTGAAATATTACTGCTTTCGTCTGGCTTCCTTCATGCGCTTAGATTACGCTTGTATCCCACCTTATGCACTTTACATACATTTCTCAGACTACTATTGCTCATTGTTTTAATGTTTTAATGAAAAATTAGGACTTCTTATAAAATGAAACATTTGGAATCATAAACAGCGCGTTGTTCTGAATAAAGAAATTATCAACTTGAACACAGACGTTTGTTTGTTTATTTATTTAAAAAAATTTCAATGACTGAAAGTATGCAGTTGGGATGTTAATGACTGATAAGTTGGAAGTGACGTGGAAGGAAGCGATACTGGCATTACTTGAGTGGGATTTCAAGTACTCTCCCGGGATTTGCTTAGAAAGACTCAGGGGACCCACAAGAAATGTCAGATAGAATATTGGGCGCGACGGCCTAGGTTTGAACTGGTTATCCCCCAAATAAAGTCCGATATTGACCACTTAAGCCACCTTGTTCTTAATAAAAATTTGACACACGCGACAGGCTAAATGAGTATTGTATGTGCAACACCTGTCAGGCTGGGTTGCGATGATGTAGGTCAACGGGTGTCTACCCAGTATTACTGTATTACAGAAGTGGACTATTTGGTGTCGATACGTACGTTGGTTAGCTACTTAACCTACCAAATATTGAGGTGACCAACTGAAGGAGGGTGAGATACGCGGAATTCGTAAGACGCAGTGGAGATATGAGCCATGCATACAGAATTTTTGTCGGACAACCTGAAGTTGAGAGAATTACACATAAATTGTAGGACATACTAAAATAGAATTTAACTATGGTGTAATTATGCAGCTTGAATTCATCTGGCCCAGGATACCGTAAATGGTCGGCTTATGTGAACACGTTAATGCGTGAAACCTGGAGCATTTCTTGATAGATAAGTGATTATTAGGAACTCAGTCAAATCTTGGCTCTGTGAAGCTAGGTATTTAAGCAGGTAGCCTCTTTTGTTAAAAGTGTGTACTGGCTGTGCAGAAAGGATGATCAGGGATTGTAGGCAGTGTATTCGCGTCCCAGAGGTCGCGGGAGGGCATCGCCCCACTTAACTACCTGCTGAAGACCTGTACTGCCCCAGGCACTGACACACTGAAGTTCCCTCTCCATTCAACTGTACATCAGTTTTCCTCTTCGCAGTAAGATAAAGGCGGTCTTCCGTTGTAATGGACGTGTTTATGCGTACGTCGGTTCATTAGGAAATAAGTTTACAGTGTATATATATATATATATATAATATATACGGATTATTTATTTTCCTTTCTAGCAGGGAGTTCAGATCAATTGCATTGCTATCCTACTACTTTTCCACGTAGTCCCCGCCACAACTGTGGCATTTGTATCATGGGACGAGCTTTTCTATTCTCTGTCTAGACAAGCCCATGTTCTTTGTTATCGGCCATCGTATCACAACAGATTTCTTCCAGCTATCAAATTTGTGGCACCAAAATTTTTTTTCGGCACTGGAAAAGGATGATAGTCCTTCAGCACCATGTCAGGGCTTTGTGTGTGTGTGTGTGCGCGCGCGCGAGGAATGTTCTAATGTTCTTTAATTAACTTCATTTTAGGCGTATAAACTTGTTTTCTAACCGGCTGTCGTACATGAAAGATGTTTGACGAAACTTCTTCCAAACTTCAGGTAGTAAATCATGGGCTTTTTGCGATTGAAACATATTCATTCATTCATTAGTATTCGTCCCCAGAGGCCGGTCCGGCAGGAACCAGAGCCTGGTTATGGAACCGATGTGGCTGTTGGCACACTGCATCCTAAGCAAGTTCTTGGGGGTAGTTTGCCATTGCTTTCCCCCGCCTTTTAGACGTTCCCACTTTCGCCGCCACGTGCCTCTGCGTCCTCAGCGACGCGAGAGACCCTAGCAGTGAAAGGTGGAACTGTGGGCGAGAAAGATGTCCGGTAGTAATTTTGCCAAATTCCGACTTCCACGTAAATTTAGGGATCTTTTACATGCCGCAAATCTACGACATGGGACCGACGACTTTACTTCCCCTCCGAAGGAAGTTGTGCTGAGGACTTTTTCTCCCTAAAAATCCGACGGCTTCGGCCGGGTACCAAAGGCCAGCACGCTATCTCTAGACCACCGAAGCCGCTGAAACATATTATATTGTTTTTATTCCCATGATGCAACAGTCGCTAGTTGGCTGGAGCCTCCTCATTATTAAGGCTTCACGATCATATTCAGTTAAACACACCACACTCGGTAAGACTCCTCCAGACGAGAGATCAGCCCGACTAAGAGACCTCTATTTGACAACACATAAAACTCACAAGAGACAATCTTCCAATGCACCGGCGGGATTCGAACCTGCAGTCCCAGCAAACGAGCGGCCGCAGACCCACGCCTTAAACCGCGCGGCCTCTGGAATCAGACACTTTAATTAATATGAGTGGTTATCCACCGTTACGTAGTTACCGCTCATTCCAGTAACGCACCCCCACCGCATTCGTTGAATGTATGGTGCGATCTTGTCGAAGAGAAACTAGTTAGGCCATTCCTTCCTGAGGGATATCTGCAGCAGGTTGCTCCCTGCATGTCTTACAGGACGAGCGACTTCTTTTGGCAGACGAACCTGCCCGGGATCAAATTAAACGCGTGGCTGGAACGCGACAACCCTCCCTCTCATTTCGGTCGAAGAGTCACAGAGTTCTTGCATCAGTAAAATGGAAGGTGGATTAGTTCTTGAGGTTCGCATACCTGGCCACCCCGTCTACCAGACTTGACATCCCCTGGTTTCTGTTCTGGTGGTACGTGATGTACATGGTATATCGGAAGAAATCGCAGAACCTAGCTATAATTTGGCAGCGCGTGAGGGAAGGTACAGAAGATTAATGAAAGCGTGTTGAAAACAACACGTGTTGTTTTTAAAACGAGCTCACTTGTGTACAGCCAATGCAGGAGGTCGCTGTGAACAGCAAGCCACTCAAGTACCTACGATATTTCACAAGATGACTACGTCCACACTGTAAGAACCGGTGGGGGCATTCTGCTGGAACGAGCGGTAACTACATAACGGTGCATATTTAGACCCATGTTGATATAACATTTTTCACTCAAAATACTCCAGTGAATATCCATTTGACAGATGTTCGTTGCGGTACATTCTGAATGTTGCGAATCATTCGGAGCGATTAGTTTTTGACTAAGGAGATCTGACAGTTTCAGTGGGATCTTCTAGTTTTCCTTAACGCTGAGTCGGTTGGCCATGTGGCAGTGGGCTATATTAGAGACGTTACGGAGGAATTTGCTGCCTCCATCTTCACCGTCGAAATTTCCATCATATTCCAAGACAATAAACTGATTAAGGAAAAGGACAAGATAAGCAAAATGTTCCACTGAATAAGAAGGTAGCTTACTAGAAACGGTTACGACATTATGTCACGAGGGGTATGGAGGGATGGGCAGCGACTCTCCAGGCAGCTGAAATTTGACTGATCCTCGTGCGCGCGCCCACGCATACACACACACAGTGGCGCTAAATGGCATATTCTTAAAACAATTCTAAACATGAACAGCTGTATGGATTTGAATGAAATTGTGTTAAATAAGTATATGTGGAAACGATTTATTTTTTGAGTCTATTTCATGCGAAATAGTATTTTCCATTTTTAATTTTATCTTAGACATTTTTTCTGCTTCTCTTGAGAGGAGAACTTGTAGGATTATGACATAACTATCTGTATATCTAAAGCCATTGCTACCAGACTCTGCATAGGTTTTGTTGCAGGACATTACCAGCGCTGTTTTAGTGTGTAGGTACCTGTGCATCTGCGTTTGTGTGTGTGTGTGTGTGTTTATATGTGCAAGTGTGTGTGTCCATTTCAAGTTCTGAAGCATTGTACAAATTTTGCGAAACTTGATGTGAAGGTTTTGTCATGAAATTGAGATTGAACTGCGCAATTTTTCATTTCGTATAATCAGTAATTACAACATGGCGGAAGCGGGAACTTGCGACATAGAAGCGATAGTAGTACCACTCTAATTTAGAATCCTGAAATGATTTATGATAGTAGACCTTGGGAAAGTAAGTAACTTTTTTTGAGGCAACACTGTTGTAGATTATAGAATAACATGTTGGCCTTGATAAAGTTCATTTAACTTTCCATTTGAAGATGTAACTAATGAACAATTGGAGCTAGACGTGTGAAGTTTGATGAGAAGACAGACCATGAACATACCTGTATATTGTGTATGAAATATTAATTACTAGCCAGAAGTTATAAATATGTTGAATTGAAGGGTTATCGGAGTATGGGTTTGTGGAGCACAATATTATAGGGGCGCAGTCACAAGAAACTTTGCTATGCTCTTACCACTGTAGGAATGTGACTTGTAGGGTGCAGTTCCATTAGCAGCTCGTCTCGAAGTCAAAATGTACTGAATTACCAAAGAAACTTCATTCTATATTTATACAAATGATCAAACCCATTCCAAGTTCCTGACTCGGTTAAGGAGAATAAAACTTTTTTTTTCTAGCTACATAGAACTTGTAGTTCCTTTACAGCATAAGCACGGCATAACTGTCTGCATTCATTGTAAACACATTCCCACTGAAAATTTTGTTGCTTATATTCATTGTAATTCGACATGTGGAAAAGCGGCTCCTTCACAATCTGAAATTTATAAACTGGAATGTGGGAAATGAATTTGTCTGAAGGATATCGTGTCTGCTACCAGTTTTTGTAGTGTGTTCGTGAATTTACTGTTTATTCTCATTTTACCATAGTTCACTGTGTGTTTCATACAAATAAAAGTCTGTAAGAAATAGACTTACGTGACCTGGGTTATTCACATTTTTGTGCGGATCGGCCTTCAGCAGAGTTTCTAGCCGCTTTACTGTTCAGAAAGGCTGTGATAATGGTACATTATGGTCCAATGTAGGGCCTGTTCATGTGGAGTGGGTTCTGTCATAATAACTTTGAATTAACTGACTGTGTTTCATTAAGCCAAGTAAAGACATCATGCAAAATTGGATAGGATGGCGTACACTGGATTGATCTGGCTCAGGACAGGGGAAAGCGGCGGTTTCTTGTTAACTCTGTAATTAATTCTTGGGTTTCAGAAAGTGCGGGGAATTTATTGACAAACTGAGAACCTCTTAGCTTTTCGAGAAGCACTCTGCTACGTGGATTTAGTAGGTTGTTAGCTTTTTGTTATGTTGCAACGCACACCATGACTTTGGAATGTTCCACATACGTTATTTTTTAATTTTCGTTTTTAGTAATGCCAACATGATGGCCTTGTAATTCGTGAGATGAAGTGGTTCTAGCGCTATTTAACCGTTTGTGAAAATATATTTCTATCTAGTGGTCACGGATTTCCGAAAGGAGTTGCTTTTTTAAGCTTACCAGGCCTCGCCTTGTTTAAAGACAAAGATTAACCTGAAATATATTTGGAGATTTATTTCGCACTGCTGAGTAAATTCACTCCGTCTTGGCTATAAACACCAAAGAGTTACTATTTTATATGAAGTAATTACAGTTCTCAGATCCATACAAAACACGTAAGTGCATTCTGTGGGCAAACGGCGTGGAAATTTTGTATGTTGAACCTGTTGGCACATAAAATAATCACTAAGGTGGACACTGAAACTTTGTATGATGATGAACCTTTAAAAAATTTCCACGTTTTATTAAAATACTTTTGTACAATATGAAGTCACAGCACAGTGTTTGCACGAGATCCGTATTTAACTTTCCGTTTAATAAATGTAACTAAAGCTAGGAACGTAATATTTACGTGTGGACATAGATCATGTGTTTATGCATTAAGTTGTGTGTAAAATTATGAAAACGTCTATGCTTTGCTCGAGTTTTTCTTGAAATGGCTTGTACTAAACCACTGTAATTTTTATGTAGTATGACAATTGTGTTTTGCCCTCATTTACAGCTGTGTCATAGCACGTTTCTGGCTTGCATTTAACGGCTGCCAAACAACCATCCACCAATGGGCATAGATCTACTACTGGTGACTAAAACCGTTATGGTCATCTGTCGACCAGATCGCACGACCTTTCTTGTATCTTAAAAAACAACGAACATGACAGATATTGGAATCGATGAAATTATGTCTGAATTTGTCAGATCATACGGCCAGTACTCGTGAAAAGTATGGACGGAAATAGCTCAACAATTTATATAACTGTTATTTTATAAATTATACGGGTTTTTGTAGCATTTAAAAGGATACTTTTATTAGTACCTTCCTCCAGAAGTACTTATATAACTTTCTTCCAGCATATCAGCATACTTTAATTACTAGTGAACCGGAGTGTGTAAGTGGTTGTAACTATTCTGAACTGTGATTAGACACTTGTCATTCGAACATCCACCTACGTTATGTAATTATAAGAACACATTATTCGCTGTGTCAGCGTCAGAGGGATGTCAAGGTCTTAACAACACCCTTCCATTGTGTGATATTTTGCGTGGTGTTGCGATGTGCTATTGTTTTGACAATATGCCTTGTCAAGGCAGTCGAAAATCCATATGTCAGTGACTCATCACGTTAATCATGCCTATTGATTCGTATGCGCATGTTCTCAGTTTATTAAGATTGTTAAACTTGCATGATTTTGTCTAGTAGCTTGTGTCACCTTTTGTTAAACTTACATGATTTTGTCTAGTAGCTTGTGTCACCTTTTGTTAAACTTACATGATTTTGTCTAGTAGCTTGTGTCACCTTTTGTTAAACTTCCATGATATTGTCTAGTAGCTTGTGTCACCTTTTGTTAAACTTACATAATATTGTCTAGTAGCTTGTGTCACCTTTTGTTAAACTTACATGATATTGTCTAGTAGTTTGTATCACCTTTTGTTAAACTTACATGATTTTGTCTAGTAGTTCGTGTCACCTTTTGTTAAACTTCCATGATATTGTCTAGTAGCTTGTGTCACCTTTTGTTAAACTTACATGATTTTGTCTAGTAGTTTGTGTCACCTTTTGTTAAACTTACATGATATTGTCTAGTAGCTTGTGTCACCTTTTGTTAAACTTCCATGATATTGTCTAGTAGCTTGTGTCACCTTTTGTTAAACTTACATGATTTTGTCTAGTAGCTTGTGTCACCTTTTGTTAAACTTACATGATATTTTCTAGTAGTTTGTGTCATCTTTTGTTAAACTTACATGATTTTGTCTAGTAGCTTGTGTCACTTTATATTCATAATTTCTCATAACTGCTTTGCATTTCACAGTACATTTATCGTAAAGAAAATAGAACATGCAGACTTTCGTTGTTTCTATAAGGTCGTTATTTTATCGGACAATTGTCGATTGCCACTTTTCGAAGGCTGGGTTATCCTATTAACGTAGCTAACTCAGCCTACCACCCATACAAACGGCGAAGTTGCCACGGGAAGTGCCAAACGATAGTTCCCGCATAAATTGGTCGCTCTCTAATAATATTAGTACTAATGCACACAACTCTGTATTACAAATTACTGTCCTTGCCATGATGTACAGAATGATTGATTGAATGTACGTACAACCTTGCATGTTTCGCCACACTGTTATAATCAGGGCCAAAATATTGCATAAAGTATGTTCAGAATTACACGGCGTCACATAGCCGCCATGGAAAGCTCAAATCCCCTCAGTTTTTGTCTATAGACGGCGTCAGTGTAAAAAAACTGATAAACAGAATGTCACTTTATTTAGCAGTCCGATAGTGAACTACAGAAACCTACATGTATGACCATCTTGTAAATTTTAATCGCGTAGAAGGCAGAACGGAAAAAATTATAGGAGATATTCAAAAGCCACTTAGCAGTGGTCGTAATTTATACGCCTTTGCCTAGTCTTGATGGGAGCACGGACAAAATAAAAAGCAGAATGAATAGCAACGGAAACGCGGAAACCACGATACTGGGACGAAAAGTACAAAGAGCGTGTAGTAATTACATTAGGCAGTTTCACTTTCCGTCAGTTTGTTGAAATAAGTAGAGGTTCAAGTGAGCGGAAAACAGCGCAGGATTATGTGCTCTGGACTGTAACACAGATTGTTGAACATCACAGTCTTTCTGAAATTGATTCATAATGTAGACCTCTGTAATTTCGCCTGCTTTAGACCCAAAATTATCGAAGATAAATATGATCGAAGATTAAACACTTTATTATCCAACTAATGTACAATATATAATAAGTAGACACAATTAAAATTATAAAATATTTAAAAGTGCTTCAACATGTTTCGGATCACAGAGGATCCATCATCAGGGAGCCTTGAACAGTGCTTGGTTAAAAACCACAAGAATTATTCTATCGTGTCCGTTGACATGGACACGATAGAATCATTCTTGTAATTCTTAGCCAAGCACTGTACAAGGCTCACTGATGATGGATCCTCTGTGATCCGAAACATGTTGGAGCACTTTTAAATATTTTATAATTTTAATTGTATCTACATATAGTATATTGTGCATTAGTTGGATAATAAAGTGTTTAATTATCATTGATGCACGGCGCAAACATGAAGAGAGTGACCAAAGATATCTGCCCCAATTTAATGGCATCCTGCTCAGATATTTTCTTTCTAAAACTTACCTATATAAACATGTCATACTCCAATGAAGGCATGCAAAATAATTGCCTGGTATGTGAGAACTTATGTTGTCTCTATCTGTGAAATACTCTGCTGTGTCTTGAAGATTTCGTGGCGATAGAATTTGTTGAAATCTTTTCAGCTGACAGAGGCGTCAGATGGTTCAAATCAACCGAATTTTCAGAGACGGACTTTATCTCCGTCACGAGGTTTCTGATGTTCGAGACGGAGCCGATCTCTGAAACAGTGGTTAATTTGAACAATCTGATTTGGCTGTCTGCCCGAAAAGGTTTTACAGAAATTAGTGAGTGCCTTACATACATATTTTTTAGCCCCTTACTCTACTATCATGAAGATGGAGGCAGCGTGTTTACCCGAAAACATGGTACTAGTTTGCCTCACATTAGAGTATGCGGATATTTTCAAATTTTGTAATCGGCTAGTAATCTGAAACTTTGAAGAATTTTGCCTTTTTTGTTAGTTCCCATTCTGAATTATATCGTTAATTGTGAATCGTTTTACATTCTGTAGCACTCCATGGGTGAGCAATATGTCGATCGTGAGGCTTTTCCGTCCTCAAGACAACACGATAAATATAACGGAACAGATTCATTCCTGGGTATCTCACAGACTCTAAACTACTCGAGAAATTTCCGACCTGTTGTTCCATCTAAATTTCGTTAATATGTTCGTAAACGCCCACCAGTGGATCCTACCCTGAGCCGGATGAATACAATCCCCACTCTTTAAGCTCTGATTCAAATTATCCGCCTATCTATGTCCTAAATTTTGCAAGCAGTTTTCATCTCTCCCGCGTGTACTACTTTCCTCGCCAATCAAAATTGTCACGATTTCGGTCTTCTATGTGCATGAAACTGACTTATCCCAGACAGTGTTTAAAACATGCTTGATATTTCTCTGTCTGTTTATCGTCTGTTATAGGTCGTTGAATTGTCGAACCATCATAATATAATCTTAAGTTTTCCTGTTTAGCATTTCACCATGTAAAACTCTACCGTCAAAAGTCTCAGTTCTTTGTTTTCTAATGTCGATTTACAGTTTCTCGTAATTAATTTTATGTTTGCTGGTGAAGATCCTGCAAGTTAAGAACACCTAGATAAGGGATGATAATTTCATATAAACCTAGTGTTCGCGGAAGTGCGCCGATTTTTCTAAAATGACACATGCCACTCTTTGGGCAAAATTGAGTTAGTACACACAGTGCGATATCTGAAGATAAGTCTACCGTCTGCAAGGGAAACGACACGCGGAACACCATTCTTCAATTACTTAACAACAGCTGGTGAACAACGATAGCTATAGAAGCAGCACATGGCGCTGACATAACTCACAAGAAACACAACAGGTTTAAACTAAATGGCGAATTACTGCTGTTTTTGAAGCAGCACATGTACACAGGATAAAAAGAGCTGTAGCTTTACTATTACAGGTAGAAATTATTTTGAAGTTTAAAATTCCTCAGGCGAGCGGTCATGGGTCATGTCTGCTTGTTCTTTGATGCTTAAGCCTAGCAGGCCTACCGTATTGATATCGTCCCTCCACAAGCCGTGAGGAAATAAGGCAAATAGGTGAAACTTTTCTTTTACTAAGGCAACTCTTGAGAATCCATACAGAGTTTGTGTTGATCAGTACCGATTTGGTTCCGCCTTTTCTATACTCCACTATTTCCTCCATCCCACAGCAGTTAAGCACCACGGCATGAAGACGAATGGGGCAGTAGAAATATACGTAGATTTAGTTTGTCTTAAACTGGTTAAAAATGGACGTCAGTGGTCAACTTAAGGTTCCGGTCTGTGTGGTCCACTGCAATGATGGGAATTAGAAAAACTCTTCCCCTGATAAGAATCAAGCTCCGGTCTTGACTCAGTTATGACCGGCTCGTCAAAACAGAGCTCAGTACTTTATTAACCCTCTAAGCCCAGTGGTAATTACGTACCTCTAATTCTAACACCAGAATCAATGCAGTTTGCCACACAGTATTATGCGTGCCGATGATTCTGACACCAATAAGCTTTTAGTTTCCTGTGAAGCATTAACCAGCTGGTGTTTAGGAGACAGATTGTGTGCCCTGTGAGGCAGAAGTTGCAGTTCGTCTGTAAATGTACACAGTACTAGTTTTCAAGGTGTTAAAATTACAAACGACAAACCAACCAACATTTACATTAGCCTTGCCAAAAATCGTCTCAGAGAAAGCGTTGTGGTGCGGAAGTGCTGCGTGCTGCGAGTCTCTCCCACACTCACGAAGCGCTTCCGAGGTGTCGTGATTCACCTCACTCCCTCTTACATGTAAGAGTAACAAAAGAGAATATATTCTTTATTCTCTTGACAGTGTTGCTCGTCTTCAGGTCAATGAACATTATGTAACGCGGGTTGCATCACAGCATTATAGGGGTCAGTATTCCTTCGCGAAACGATCCCGTAACTGATAACTTAGTTAATTATTCTCACATCTCGGATCCCAGATAGTAATTAAATGAATTACATCAAAGGTTGCGATACCGGCACCACCGAGACGACAGGGTTGCCAAATGTAATTACGTTATTCCTGATGTTTGTGTTAGTGTACGAAACAACCTCATGGGCAGAAAAACCATTTTGCTTACCACTTCATAACCTGTCCCGTTTTCTCTGCCGCACTTTCTGTTCCCTTTCCATAACTCCTGGAGTATCATGGTGTGTATTTAATCTATAAGCCAGGAGGACTAATAATTAACTGGCCAGAATTTCAGTATCAGTGCTGGGCACTGTCGGTGGATGGAATAGTGATCTGTAACGCGTTTCCTAGTCACTTCGCGTTTAACGGAGCTTCCTGCTTCATCCAGCGACTAATATAGCAGCTTTTTCTGTACTTACATACGGCTAGAGAAATAATCGTTGCTTGTGAGAATCACACGGAACACTTGAAAATACACTGTGTGGCAAAATTATGAGTTTCTTAACAATTCGTCAGGTACTTCACCTAGGACTGCAAGCGTTAATCTCGGCTCTGGTTGGGGATGAGTGAGTAACTGAGCGCTTGTTCCGCCTTACCGCATATGGGATGCCTCCATTTACCTATTTGGCAGTAGGCCGCAGAGCTTGTCTGTACATTGTGGCTTAGACAAAACCCGGAATTTTTTTGGAGGGGGAGGTGTTGAAACATCATTCAGCTCGCGGCCAGTCACCGGACTCATTGCCCTTGTCCTAAGGAAAAGTTGTGCTCTCAGTGAAAACACTGTGGGTCCATGTTTATGTGCAAGAATTATGTAGGCTGCCTGATAGACCAAAGGTCCCAGTAACAACCAACGCCCTCCGTCAGGTTAATTTTCAGACCTCATAAGTTCGCCATTGTTGCAAAATGGCAGAAAAGCTTTACCGCATGGAGGGCACTGTAAACTGCGTTGTGATTCGGTAACAGTGTTTTAAATTATCAACACAATGCAGTGACAAAATTTATATTTAGTAGACTTACAGATTATGAACTCTTAGTTGTAGTTTTGTAAGTAAAATAATAATATATTCGATAGTATTTTTAGCGTACGTTGTCCAAGGTTATAGTTTCTTAAATGGGCTTACTAGAGTAAGCACCACAGGCCGGAAGAAAGGGAAAGACAAACGACTGACGTAGACAAGAGGAGTTTGATATCAATCATACATATTTCACTTGTACGTAGTGCTAATGTTGATAGCCGCTTAGTATTTCAGTAAGTTTCCAGGATTTAATGGAAATCGCGGATACAATGTCGATGTCACAAGTCTGCCACTTGACCGTAACCTGATCCAAAATGAATCCAGTCCACGCCTGTACAGCCTGTTTCTCAAATACCCATTTTAATATTCTTCCTTCCACTCGTCGTTCTTCCAAGTGGCTCTTTCCCCTTTAGTTTTTCCAGTTAAATTCTGTCTTAACTTCTCAGCTCTGTCTTGCGTTTTATTCCCTCCTGTCCGACTCCCTTTCTTTCGATTACCCTAGTAATATTTTGTGAGAATTTAAAATTTTGAAGCTCCCCATTCGGTATTTTTTTTCCAGCTTTCTATTATTTCTTCTATTTTAGTACCAATTTTCATCTTAAAGCCCTATTGTCGAATATTCTCAGTCGATGTTCTCCCCTTAGTGTGGCACATCAATACAAAACGATAATCAAAATTGCCTTTCACTAAAACCCTTCCGGACCGATGGCCGCGCCAGGTATTGTAGTTACAGCAGACCTGCATTTCAGTCGCCGACTCCGTCTCCATGATTAGAGTCAGTCTGTCTCTGAAACCTTGGTCTATCTCCACGACCTGACGCGGCTGTCAGTCCGAGAGGATTTTATCGCATTAGAACGCCGTGAAACCCCAAAACATAAACAGTTGTACTGTAATATCAGTTAATATTTACTAATTTAAGTGTGTTAATAAAAATCCAACCAGATGCTACAGTATGCAGATATTTATTTACTGCAAAGTCACTCTACATGTTTCGGGTGTCACAGCACCCATCATCAAGAGTACTAAAAACTGTAACCGCAGCCTCCGGTACAGGTCATATTACTGGTACAGCTACTTCCCTCCAGCGTGGCCTGATCGTCCTGATCATCCTGATGATGGGTGCTGTGACACCCGAAACATGTAGAGTGACTTTGCAGTAAATAAATATCTGCATACTGTTGCATCTGGTTGGATTCTTATTAACATTGAATTAAGATGCACGGAACCATGAGTTAAAAAAATAATTTAAGTGTGTTTGAGAAGACTGAACTTTGTGAATTGGATGCTGCTAAACTGATATTTGGAATTTCTTAACCTGCTTAAACTTTCTTCGCGCATCACCGTAGACAACAGCATGATAAATTATTCATAACCATTAAATCTACACCACGCACCTTCAGTGTTATTGGCACGGTGAACGCTCTGTTGCGATATAATGTGAACAATAACAAGGGAAAGTAGAGGGCTATATTCTCAGCTAACGTAACAGTTCAACTCATGTCCGGACTACTGCAACCTTTCAGGCTGTCTGCCTCCTGAATGGGTGAAAATAGAATGACAAACAGAAAGTAATTGCCTAACACGTGTATTTTCTTTATGCACCGTGGAAAGCTTGGACCCAGTCTTCTTAATACATTCGTAGAAATCTTATATCGTCACCATGCAATGTCGAAGTACACATTCAAAGCGTTCAAACAGAATCGTTGTGTCATTGTTTTACGCGTGCTAAAATGTGTAGTCCTCAATGATAACCACTGAACAGGAAAAAAAGTGTTTCACAATGTCTTTGCGTATCCACCTTGTTTTCGATGTTTATTTATTACAGATGAAAATTAATTTTTGACGGCTAAGAGACAGCATAGATATTACATTACATAAAGTCCTTAATAGAGTTGTTAATGCAGATATTGTGCTACATTACGGAATATATTTTCACGTGTATTTTTATTTATTGACATACTGAAAGGTGTTCGGAATAAAGATACAGGACTGAGTGAAGTTGATATTCTGTCATGTATCACTACCAAATTTAAGATAAGATTTTATTAAAACTTTCGTGACTCTCGGTAAGAAATTATGCTTGTTGGAAGTGGGTGTCGTACTGGACCCCTCCAAGTGCTAATGTGGCTGCCAATATCAAATTTCAACAGCTGTCCAGCAGCACTATCTCTTTTCCCATCCACTCGCCACCCCTATGAACGACGTGAAGAGTTACTGAGTTTAGGAATATGACACCACGTATTCGGGTAGCCCTTTGTCAACATTTCATAAAAACCCACTAAACCGTTATTCGGCGTCAAGGGAGAGGCCGTAGATTGATCCCAAATGTTGGTAACGACCGACCAGACTATACGTCGTCGCATATGAGAAGAGAGTGGTATTCTTATTCGCCGCTGTGGGAACCTCATAACTGACTGGGATTTGGGAAATTCGTAGCAAAACCAGCAGGTGTGTTGAGACACTAGACCCAGGATTTCAGTAATTGACATCTTACTGGCGGCCGGAAACTGAATAAAATCTTGGGTGACACTCTGCATTAAATGTGCTAGAGACCCGTGATTTGCGAGTTGGAAGAAACAGTGGCAACATTCCCACTGGACATGGAATACAGGATCACGACTATAAGTCTTGGGCTTGAAGGAGGCGGTGTCGAAGCTGCGCACGCTGACGTCTATCTCGACACGGAGATAAAGTGTATGTGAGTCATTCAGACGCCTATAGCGAAATTTGTAGTTTATCCGAAGTTCGCATGAGACGAAACACCGCCTGTAATATGGGTTACGTTGGACGAAGTCTTTGTAGATAGCGGAACAAACACCAAACGGGACGATACATGAACGTGTTGATTACATGCCAGTAAAATGCATACGCAGTGTTTCGTTTAGAGCTACGGAAGTACTCTAGTACGCAAGGGCGCTGTGTTTTAAAAGAAAGCATCCCATTGTGTCCGTAACTGATGAAGATGGATTTCTTTGTTTACTGCTGTATTTCTGTATTTAATACAAGTTTATGTAATATTAAGAAGGACTTGTTTTGTCTCGTAATGGTTCAGCCATCCTCAGTTCGGATTGTGAGGACACAAAAGGACATTTTTATGCACATCTGTTGCGAAGAGGCCCTATGATGTGCTAGCGATATTCTATCATATTTCTACAAATCAGCCTGAGGATGGCTTAGCCGATAAAAGGCGAAACATATTGTCTTTACTATAATCATGTGAATGTACAATAATACAGAAATAGGAAACATGCCCGTATTAGTAAGAATGTAATTGCAAAACCCACCGTAAAATTGGATGCTATGTATACAGCACCGTCCGTGATATACACGTATCTTGTTGAAAATTTGCCTCAAAATAGGCCACTGTTCGGTCAATTTTATGTCCTCTCCAATTCGCCGTTCTCTGTCAGTTTGTCGTCTGTCGTTAGGAGACACAGGACCTACGCGCTATGAAAGCGTCGTTAAACAGGCCAAACAAAATCATCACCTGTTATCCTAATATTTTCTTTTGGGTTATGAAATTTTTACTGCACTGTGTCGTACAGGCGAACTTTGGCGGCCTGGCAGGTGATGGCTGATAACGGAACAATTTTATTGTCTGTTGAAAGTGCGTAACGCGGATCCCGGTGTCAACGGTCTAAGGCGTAGGTCTGCGTCCGCTTGCTTGCTGGGATTACGGGTTCGAATCACGCTGGGGGCATGGATGTCTGTTTTTTGTGAATGTTGTGTGTTGTCAGGTAGAGGTCTCTGCTACGAGCCTACCACTCGTCCAGAGGAGTCCTACCGACTGTGGTGCGCCTGAGTATGATCTCGAAACCTCAACTGTGAGAATGTCTAGGCCTACTAGGGCTTTCGAGCCGGTGAAAAAAGTGCGTTACGCCACCCATAACAATGTAAAGGGCAACTGAAGAACTAGGCAACATACTGTACATTTTGTTTCGCGTTTTCTACACAAAGTAATTTTCGTTGACGAAGCGCTAATTTAAAATTACATGTTTTTTTTTTTGTATAAAGAGGAGCTGCATATTTCATGCTGTTCCTGTTTGCGCATTCGGTGGGGATTGGGGGAGGAAGCCGGTAGCTTCTGTCCGGAAGTCAAGGTGACCGGTATAACACGTAAAGTGTCTGCATGTAGCCCTGTCAGGAAGGGTCGCTGTCTTATTAGGGCGATGAAATCAAAGATGTTTAAGTGTGCGTAGTATGTAGCTTGCGTGGGAGTTGAAGGGAATGGAACGTGAATAAATGCGAGACCTAACAGTAGGCGTGAACGGGAGGACAATACTATGACTAATGTTTAGGAAACTGAGGGTGAGGAACAGACTGTTTGTTTTCTTTTGAAATACTCTCACGAAAGTAAATTGATCTGCGAAGGAATAATGAACAAATAGAAAGCGAGAGGTGAAGTTGGTATAGGGCCAGAAAGGAAAGAATTCCTGCAGTCCGGCGAATTAGTACTCAATGCGTTCGCGAGTTAACAAACTGATAAAGAATGCTGTGTGTTACTTTACAGGCAGTTTCTACCAACAGCGCGGAGAAATTTACTGTGTCTGTGTCTGTTCACACCGCCAATATGGACGTGCTAATAATTTGCACTTGAATGCCAAGTCCATAGAAATACTTCCGCCTTCTTTGAAATCAATTAATTGGAAACACCAAATTCGAAGTGAAATGTAACGTCTCAGTACAGTAACCGTATGCTAAAAAAATTGCAATATGATCTGCTTTAGGATTACAGAGTTGGTTAATTTGTAATTTCGGAGCCGATAGACGCATCAACTGCATTTGTGTTGGTGTCAGTAACAGGGGATTGTGGTACTGTAGCAGTAGACACGGCGCGGGAGGGTGTTGATATGTCTGTAGATTGAACAGTACAGAGATGACCCTACTTTCCCCTGGAATAATTAAGTAAATTGAGGTGATTCTATTGAACTATGCAACATATTATAGTATTCTAAGAGTAAAACATAAATAGTTTATTAAAGTGTTTGGAAACAAAGTGCTTAGAAGAATACTCCTAGTAGCAAATATTTGTAAAGTAGTCCCTGTGCATGTCGTGAAGGATACAGTGGGACAGTGGAAGTGTACCTCCACTCATTATTAACCGTGGCACGAGTGGTCTGCTTCACGATCCTGCCACTTTATCTCCGAGGAGATTGCTCCCAATACCCATTACACAGGAATCTGGCCGAACTCCAGATCCGATCTGGAAGCTTTGCCCTGTCGGGAGTCGAATCACAATTCCTCGAGTTTCCAGCCTGTAGTCTAGCCAATGTAAAGACTACGCAATCCCGGCTCCTTCTTGTAAGAAAATAGTTTCGTTTATTAGCCTGTACAAACAGGGACTTCGTAATTGTATCAGCTACATAGTTTTATTAGGCTGGTAGGATCTACGGGGCCACGGCAGGGTGGATATTTGGCTCAGTTAGGTGAACGGCCTATGTGTGCAGGGTTTTGTTGTGGAAACGTCTTAAAAAATTCCCACCTCGAAGACTGATGTTTTTTAAGAATAACACTGAGATGTGTATTAGGGGACTCATAAAACCGTGTCCGGTCGCTATGTTAGATATCGAAGGTATGTAACCTTTACGTTCTGCTACTGTAATGTTAATTAGTTGTTACTGTTACTTGAAATTGATGAAAGAGTCATTCCATAAAATTAAAGAAATGTATGATTATTATACACTTTTCTGTATATTGTAGACAGTATAGGCGTATATTACGGACGTTAGTCGGATTCAAATGCGGTTTGGTGAAGTTCGAGTGACATACAAGCTTTCAGGTCTGAGGGCCAAAGGTTGCACGTCGTACATTTTTACCGAAGGCAGTAAGCTTGTAATGGGAGAAAGAATAATTTGAATGGAATGAAAATGACATAAGATAACACACGAAATACTTGTGTTCATGAAAGTGTTCGTGAGTCTCGCTTGCTGTTGTAATGTGCACATACCAGAATCATTTCTGCGATCATGTAGGCTTATCGGAACGCATCATTACTGATGTGCAGCACATATTCTTGGTTAGTGTGGCTACATCTTGGTCTCAGTGACAATTATCGACGTGCCTAGCATGTTGGTAGCGTGAACGCTAGCATGCAAGTAAACCGTTATCTGAGGTGTACGTCGGCAAAACTATTGAATGAGGAAAGTATAATTTTCTTCATATTCTCTAAAATTACGTACTTGTGTTACATGTACCTTATCTGATCTCGGCAGTAATGTACGAACGCTCCTCTGTTATTACCTAATGTCGGGTTGTATCGCATTACAGTTAGTTTGACCCATATTCTTTTACACCTTGTAATAAGAGGACATTCCTGTTACTTCTGTACTCTAAACTGGCAGTCTAAATTAGCAAGTAGGCATGGTTACCGTCTATTTGTAATTTGCTTCTTGGATTCCTAAATCGGTTAGATTTTTTTTTATGGCGCGACATCCCCTAGGGGGCCAATGCGTCCTCATTGTCGAGGCTTCACGATCACACACAGACACACCACAATCGGTAGGGCTCCTCTGGCCAAGTGATCAGCCCGACACAGAGACATCTACCTGACAACACACAACACTTACAAGAGACACATCCATGCTTCCAGCGGGATTCGAACCTGCAATCCCAGCAAGCGAGCGGCAGCAAACCCATGCCTTACACCGCGCGGCAACCGGGATTGGCAATAGATCAGATTTAAAAGAAAAAGGTAAAGTGATCCCATTACAGGCCCGGTGTGGCCCAGAGGGTGGGTAGAGGTATAGCTGTACTCTTCCATGACCGCGGCAGTAGTAGGGGGTGAGTGGTCAGCAGCACGTCCCGGCCGCACTTTACCCCCGGAAAAGACCAGGTACCCATTTTACAGGAGGCTGGGTTGGCCTCAGGGCCGGTCTGGACGGGCGGAAAATCTCGTCCCCACCGGGATTCGATCCCGGACCCTCCAGCCCTTCGTCAGTCGCTACACCGACTGAGCTACCCGGCCCACTAGATCAGATTTACTTTCAATTAATGTATGGGAAACCTTCTGAGGTTTACTTTATGGTCTTATCTCAAAATGTACTGCAGTGAACTTGGAAAAGCCACTGATATCCGTCAAGGTTGTCAGTCTCAGGATGGTTGTGATGAATTTTTCTCGAAGCAAAATAAGCTTCCCGCTTACAGAAATGATATTGTGCCTAGAAAGCACATTATTTGAGTAGATAACATCACTTAAGTATGTATTAGTACAAATACAGGTGTGCTGTATTTAAAAAATGTTACGTGGGCTGTTGTGTCCTGAGAGTACTTGGCATCTCAAAGAAACTATGCAGGAAGTGTACTCAATCGGCTGTTATTCATACAAAGCTAATGCTGCGAGTCTGTGTCTTGTATACGACTTGGCACCGCGAAGTGCGAAACCCAATTCTAGGCACGACACTACTTCAAGTTCAGGAGGTTACACGGTAAAGAAGAACACATGTCCGTCTTGTTTGCGACATCTGTGTCATCTGCTCGGAACAAGTGAAGAAATGACAAATAGCTTAGTCGTTACTGTCTTCTGGAATGTATAGCAGTGTAATCGGTACATTATGTGTGTATCAAAGTCTGCCTTCGCCGTAGTCCGTCCTAAGGAAGTTGGTTCCTCCGACGCTGTTGTACGTATCTGAAAGCTGCATATCGTCACGTCCCGGGTGAACGTACCTTCATATTTACCGCCATTAGAACCTAAAATTTCTCATGGTTCACACAATTACAGGCAGACAAACTATATTTTATTGGAAAAAATTTCTTCCCAAAATATATTATCTGAAAATTTGCAGTGCTGAATTCTACTGAGAAGATAGAGTGTATTGCGTTATTTCCTTCGTCTTTTCCACCATGTTCCGAAATGTCGTGACAGAAACGAGCCTTAAGGTTTTTGTAACACAGGGGTGCAAAAATTTTCGAAATATCTAGTAGCTACCTCAAAATTTGGGGGCGTCGGGCTGGTGATAGGAAGCAAGTTTCATACAGCGTAACCAAATCTGCGTGGCGCCACCGTTCACAATTTAAATTTGTGCACCCCTGTTGTAAAGTACTGCAGTACACAAGTTCGTCTATAAAGCTAATTAAGACAATAAAATATTTTTATTGTTATGCATCAATCGATAACACATTTCAAAAGAAAACCTGTAGATTTATGACAGCTGTGTTTGTGGTATCTGCAAATTATTTATAAAATAGGCCAGCGCTGAAAAAATTTGTAGGTTTATGTTTTGGGTTAATGTTAATCTTTCAAAGCCTAGCGGTTTCTCTACATTCAAAAATTGTACATGGTGCTCGCTTTGCTTTGAGAGTTTTGTACGTATCTCAGAACAGACAGCGACCTTTGCTTTATATACCATTAACTGATTGGTTTTTATATCCGCGGTGGAAAGTGTTTACAGCGCGGTACGGACTGATTCCTTATATACAGAAGATTACGTTTAGTTTTTAAAATGTTAATTAGCCATTGTATTCGGCTGATAGGGGACCGCGGTAGCACAGTGGTTAAGGTGCTGTTTTACAAATCGGAAGTTCGCTAGATCGATCCCAGCCGGTGTCAGTGGATTTTTCATTAACATAAAATCCTTCCGATCGCACTATGGCCTTGGGATCGACTCAGCCTCCAACAGTAATAAGTACCAGGAGTATTTCCTGGAGGTATAGGCGGCCGGTGCGTAAGGCTGACAACCTACCACCATCCTGTGCCGTTGTCACGAAATCTGGGAACCTTAACTTCTTGGAACCCTCTGGAAACCTCGGGCCTGTAATGGGACTGATTTACCTTTCATTCGGCTGATACAAATCAGAGTTAAATTTCCCGACCACCGTTTATATTTTGATGTTCTCCAAGAACACGAAACAGGAGTGACAGCCACTGCACCACGTTATTTGATGCTGTATTGTCTTGACATTTCATAATACATTCGTATGACAAATGCTTAAAAATTAGTGCTTGGTGCGATAAAACTGCTGCTGAACTGAACCTCTAGCTCCGATTCGAGTGTAGACGTTACTGCATCTCAACAGTGGTGTCCTACTCTTTCTGATGACGGAATAGTAACCAATTTCCGAAACGTTTGTTAATCGAAAGCATATCACGGAAAAATGTCCAGCATATACTTCATTTGAATACAGTACTTTCATGACACAACATTAGACATGAAATAATCTCTGTGTGAATATAACGAAAGCACGAAACAGCAATTCATATACTGCAGTATCAAAACCAAAACATAACAGTACATCCGGTAGTCTAGGAGAATGTGCCAACTGTTTGGAATGATGTTAGTGTTTTTCAGACTGGACCTACTGACACATTGCTTTAGCAGCCCGTTCGGTATTCCGGTGACCTGCGTATTATGTTTGTCAGGGAGTGTTCTGAACACTGTCCAAATGATAGCACTATGTCACGTACCTCACGTCGCAGTGACACAACGTACGACACGCCAATAATGCTAGTACGTAACTAGTCCGTGTACAGGCGAGGAAAGGAAAGGGAATTTGATGTTTATCGATACCAACAACATACCACAGCATGACTTACCTTGCGTTGATTGTATGAGTTTCCTGTAAAATTGGAGATGTCAGTAACAGAATGTATTTTCCACATACCATTCTTACTATAGCATGATTTTGCTTGATCTAATCTTTTTAATGAGTGTTCTTTACATTAATAATCCTCTACAGTAACATAGCTCCTCAGCAATATGAAGTTTTGGAGTCTGAATTATGCTCCTGAAAATGGCTAGTAGAGCGATAGAGCGTGGAGCAGAAAGTTGATTGTCGTAAGAACGGATTAAAATACCCCAGCGTCTGGCCATTGAAGTTCCCGCCAGCTGCCAGCTAAAACAATGTTAATCCGAATTCGACAAAGTTCTTCGAATCTTTGGTTGTTAAAATTTGCCAGCGTTAAAGAGGTACAACGTTGGACGAGGAACGCCTACAGTTCTTTTTTGAGTGATGTGACATGAAGGTGCCCGGTACAGCGACGAAAATGGGAATGGTGCTTTTGCCATATGGGATTTTACTATGGTCATCAGGTACCGTTAGGTTGGTGATCATGTCTCGATACATGAAGTGAGCGATACGTGTAGCACGCGTGGGAGAAGTGAGAAATTGTTACGAAACTAGCAGGAAATTGTGATTATAGATACACAAACGTTGGCGGCAAGACGAATGTTAACGAAGTGATGGGAATGTGAACTGGACTCAGTTAATGCAGGTTAGTGACGATCGACGGTTCCTTGTGAACGCGGTAATGAACTTTCGGGTGCCATAAAGGGACGTGAATTTCTTGAACAACTGCATGACGATTGGCTTCTTAAGAAAGACGGTGGTCGGTAGAGTTAATGTCTTTTATAATTTTTTCTTTCACTTGTATCTAAATGTGAGCGATGGAAATATAGGAAGCTAGTCACCGTAGTAGTAGTACTAGTAGTAGTAGTAGTATTGCTCACATGTATTTACTTACAAGAGGAATGCAAGAAGTACAAAATGAAAGTGAATTTTATCGTAATAAAGATACACGTCAAGGTAATGCAGTCGGTATAGTAACTAGACTACGGGCTGTGCAGCCGAGGAAGTGTGGTTCGATTCTCGGCAGAGGCAATAGATTCTTCTCTCCAAAACGCCCAGACCGGCTGTGGGCCTACCCAGCCTTCTTTTCAACGAAGGCTCTTTCGCCGGGAATACAGCGGCGGGATCGTGAAGCTGATCCTTCACCTCCATCTAGCGAACACAATGTTTGGACTTGTACCTCCCCTTCCCATATGCCTGTATGGCGTACACATGGTCTGTATCTGTACCTCTTTACACCGATATACCTGAACAGAATATACGGTATGGAAGGGACTCACGGGATGCAATAAAGAAAGATGGAAAAATAATGGAAAGTGAAAGCACGTGAGTTCTTAAATCGCTATTAGAACTGCTATATTCTGTATTTATTTTCAGAGAGGGGTTACATTACGAAACTATAACAAACACAGGCAAACCTTCCAACTTATGAGTAGCTCACTGTTACGGTTAAGCTGAAGGCAATGCAGAAGGGCAGAAGTATGTTTCTGGACGGGAAGAACATGTCCAAATACGTTGTCGTAAAGGGGAGGAACAATTTAATTTCTAGTTGAGTTCGAAACAGGCTTCCGAACGGCCAATTCATCTGGGGCAATATTAATAGTAATATGATTGTTTAATGGCGGTACAGTACAATAAATACAACAAACCTTCATATATTCCGAAGAGAAACTGTTGACTCGCTGTCCAGGTACTTCAGTTGATATTGTTCAGTTAAAGAGCAAATAAGCTTGTTCACAGTTTCTGTTATGTCTGCTTCAAAAATTCTTCTTCATAAGTTATTTTAACACATCTGACCCAAAAACTGTATTTTACTAAATATTGCTGTTACTATGGCAGATTCGAAAATGATTGTTCACAAGTTCTGTTGCATTCAGCTAAAAAATGCGAAATTCGCAACATATTCTAATTCACCCACTTCACAGATGCTTGTTTATAAGTTGTTCCGTTACATCCAAGGTGTGGGTGTTGCATACGAGCTGTTCAGTTATGCCAAAGGTTCAGATCATGTACACTGTGTGTTCTGCTACTTCAAGGGTTCAGATGCTTGTACAGAAGTTGTTCTGGCTCATCCAAGGTGCAGATACTGTACTAAGTTGGTCTGCTACCAAAAAGGTACTGATGCTATACACAAGTTGATTTTCCACGTCCAAGGTGCTCATGCTGTACACAAGTTGATTCTCTGTATCCAAGGTAGTGATGCTGTACACAAGTTGGTCTGCTCTATCCACTAACAAACGGAGCTTCACAAAAGCCCATTGCACATACTCCAAATCCACCATTTTCTTCCACTAAATCCGACTAGGAAATATCTTTCCACCCGTTGTCTGCGTCTAGCTGATACGCCCTTTCACTATTTTGTTTGCTTATTTAAACCTTTTTCTATTGTATCCGGCTCACAAATGTTACTTGACAATTGCTTTACTAGAGTGAAGGTTGTTTAAAAGTTTTTTCTGCACACTACGTAACGCACAGATGCTTGTTAAGAAATTGATTTGCTACGTCCAATATAGAAATAATTCATCTCGCAAATGCTGGAACTAAAATCCCCTCACATAGTTTTGTCGTGTCAAATCAATTGTTTCAAAGAAATGCTCTCTGCCACCATCGCCAAGGTGATGTAGGGAATGATCGTACTTCGCCGATAATAACTGAACTTTCATACGTCAGACTGCGGGAGAAAATTATATTGAAATTTGCCGTGAACACCGTCAACCCTTACAAATACTTCCCCATAGCCTATGCTACTAGTAGCCTAGATTCCACCCACGTGTGCTTTTCATACTTGCAAATCAGAAGGCTCTTCACACTTACTTATTTATTCCTCGGTGCAAAGTCCTTCTTGAGAAGCTAACTGGTTTGCAGCTAGTCAAGAAATTCCCCGTATTTCACGGAACCCGAAGGTTCATTACCGCACTCACAAGCGTCCGCCACCTGTCTCTATCCTGGGCCAGCCC
>Ga0131853_10003423_pt1 | contig 28512 bp, 21 predicted proteins | sample TergutLab28metaG_FD_92764 | JGI IMG/M metagenome (GOLD analysis project Ga0131853, IMG submission 92764) | Labiotermes labralis P1 segment gut microbial communities from Petit-Saut dam, French Guiana - Lab288 P1 (version 2) (version 2) | ecosystem: Host-associated > Arthropoda: Insects >...
CCGGGCCAGCACCGCTTCAGGGTGCCCGGTCATGCCGATCAGCGTCCAGCCCTGCGCGGCGTACCACTGGGACTCGGCGCGGGTCGAGAAGCGCGGGCCGTCGATGACGACGAGCGTGCCCGAGCCGGCCGGCACCCAGCCGGCCTTCCTGGCCGCCGCGATCGAGTGCGCCCGGCCCGACGGGCAGTAGGGGTCGGCGAACGGGACGTGCACCGCGAGCTCGTCGTAGTAGGTCTGCGCCCGGCCCCCGGTGCGGTCCACGAGCTGGTCGGGGATGACCAGCGTGCCGGGGCCGTAGGACGAGGTGAGCGAGCCGACCGCGCTCGGCGCGAGGATCCGCCGCACGCCGAGGGAGCGCAGCGCCCACAGGTTGGCGCGGTACGGGATCTTGTGCGCGGGGAAGCGGTGGTCCTTGCCGTGGCGCGGCAAGAACGCGACCCGACGGCCGCTGACCTCGCCGACGAGCACAGCCTCGCTAGGCTCGCCGTACGGGGTGTCGACCTTGACCTCTTCGGCGTCGGTCAGGAACTCGTAGAAACCAGACCCGCCGATTACCCCGATGTCCGCGACCGTTGCCATGGTGGTTAGGCCACCTTCTCGCTAGCGGAGGACGTCTTTGGCGCGCTGGCGGTGGAGTCGCCCGCGGGCTTCGACTCGCTGGCCGGCTTGGACTCGCTGCCGGACGATGAGTCGCTGCCAGACTTCGTCGACGCGGGCAGGGAGCTTGAGGAGCCGCCACTGCGGCTGTCGGTCCGGTAGAACCCAGACCACTTGAACACGATGCCCACGGGTGAGAACACCTTGCGCAGGCGGCCGCCGCAGTCCTCGTGGACGGTCAGCGGCTCGTCGGTGAACTTCTGCACCGCCTCAAGCTGCCCGCCGCATTCGGTGCAGGCGTACTGGTAAGTGGGCACGATTCCTCCCGGGCGGAACCCAATTCGGTTCGCTAGATTAGCACTCGTGGTACCGGACTGCTAAGCATAACGACCTGATGGGTCTGCTGATTCCGTCGGCAACTGGCTGGTGCGCGCGATGGCCAAAACCGCCATCGTATCGCGCGCACCAGCCAGCCCTTTCCCGGGGGGACGACCCCCCGTACCCCCCGATGCGACCCCGATGGCCTAGAGCGCCATCGGGGTCGCGGCCGTTTAGGCCCCACGCCACGCCACGCGGACTCGATGGCGGGTCGCCGGCCGAGTCTGGCAGACGGGTTCAGCCGCCGACTACCGCCGGGCGGAGAGCACGGTCCGGAGTCATGGAGCCGAGCAGGCGTTCCAGGGCCACCTCAACGTCCTCGCGCCAGTTGAGGGCCGTTCGCAGTTCCATGCGCAGCCGGGGAAAGCGGTGGTGCGGGCGGACCGTCTTGAAGCCCACCGACAGCAGGTAGTCCACCGGCATGACGCAGGCCGGGGATTTCCACTGCTTGTCGCCGAAGGCCTCGATCGCCTTGACCCCGCGCCGGGTCAGGTCCTTGGCCACGCCCTGAATCAGCATGCGCCCCAGGCCGGCATCGGTGAACTCGTCGAGAACGCGGGCCGTCATCAGCAGCACCGCGTCGGCGCTCACCGGGCTCGTCGGGAACGCGACCGACCGGGGGACGTAATGCGGAGGCGCGTAGAGCACGAACGCGGCAGGCACCCCGTCCACGTAGAGAAGCTTTCCGCAGCTGCCCCATTCAAGCAGCACCGAGGAGATCCAGGACTCCTTTTCCAGTGCCGGATCGTTCGCCTCCGCCCGTTCCTGGGTCACCGGGTCAAGCTCCCAGAAGACACATGACCGGCAGGTCAGAGGAAGGTCACCAAGGTTGTCCAAAGTGACATTGACAAGACGACGTGACATCCCGTTCCCCGAGTAGATGCGACAAGTAGCGCCCGCGATATACCCCCTATCCTCGCATCGTATCCCGACTCTCGATGTGAAAGCTGGGACCTCAGCCAACTTATGGCTTCCCGCCCCGTGTGCCCCTAGAGCACTTCGACGCTCGCGATTTAGGCTCTAGACCATGAGGACAACAGCGAATCGATGCGGGACCATCGCATGAGCGAGCGGCCACGGAAGAGCTTCGGCAGCGACAACCACGCCGGCGTTCACCCTGCCGTCATACAAGCCATCAGCGATGCCAACACCGGAGACGCGACCGCATACGGGGCCGACCCCTGGACGAAGCGGGCGACCGGGGAACTCAGGAAGCGCTTCGGCGCCCAGGGAGACGTATTCCTGGTTTTCAACGGAGGCGGCGCCAACGTCCTGGGGCTGAGCCTGCTGGCCCAGCGGCACGACGCCATCATCTGCGCCGAATCCGCGCACATCAACACCGACGAGTGCGGATCGATCGAGCGAATACTGGGCTCGAAGCTGCTGACAGTGCAGACGCCCGACGGGAAACTGACTCCCGAGCTGATCGAGACCCGGCTGGCGGGAAGGGGGGACGAGCACTTCGCCCAGCCGGGCGTGGTGTCCATCACCCAGACGACCGAGTTCGGCACGTGCTACTCGCTCGCCGAGCTGGCGAAGATCCGCGAATTCTGCCAGGCCAATTCCCTCCGGCTCTACATCGACGGCGCACGTCTCGGCAACGCCGCGGCCCGCCTCGGATGCGGCCTCGACGAGATCGCCTCCTACGCGGACGTGCTCAGCTTCGGCGGCACCAAGAACGGCGCCATGGGCGTCGAGGCCGTGATCGTCATGCGCCCCGAAGACGCGGTGAATGCCCGCTATCTCCGGAAGCAGCACATGCAGTTGTCATCCAAGATGCGGTTTCTCGCGGCTCAGTTCCTCGCCCTCCTGGACGACGATCTGTGGCTGCGGAACGCCTCCCACGCCAACGCCATGGCTACCCGGCTCGCCGACGGGCTGGACGGCATCCCGGGGATCGAGATCAGCTATCCCGTTCAGGCCGACGCCGTGTTCGCCCGGCTCGATCCCGGGCATATCAAGGAGCTCCAGAAGGAATGGATGTTCCTGCTCTGGGACGAGAAGACCTCCGCGGTTCGGTGGATGACCTCGTTCAGTACCCAGGAGAGCGACGTCGACGAGTTCCTCACGAGCATCAAATCGGTAGCCGGCTCCTGAACCGGATGTCGCGTTTCACGTGAAACGCGACCCGGGTTCCTCCCGGCGTCCCGCGGGACGCCGGGAGGAACCTCCCTTTCGCCGCCTGGCTCCGGCGGGATAACGGCAAGAGCGGCTGCTCGAGCTGATCGGGCCGCTGGACGAGACGCGTGGAACGCGTCCACCAGCGCCCCCCGGTGGACCGTCAAAGACATCGTGCTGCACCTGCTCGGGGGCCAGCCGAGCTGGGTGGCCCGGTACCGGGACAGGGAGGCATCCGGATCCGTTCCCGTGGACGGCGGACACTCGGCGTTCGTCCGGGGACTGGATCTGCACAATGAGCGGTGGGTGGACGCCGCCCGGATGCTGAGTCCGCGGCTGATGGCCGATCTGCTCCCGTGGTCAGGAAAGCAGGTCGATGACTGCCTCGCCACTGTGGATCTGACTCGGCCGAGTTCGGTCTGCTGAGCCGGGGATGCCCCGTTGTGGTTCGACTTGGCCCGCGAATTCACCGAGCAGCGGGTCCACTTCCGGCCGGTCCGGGAGGCCGCCCCGGGTGGGACCTCCAGGGGGCCCCGGGCCGCCGCGCCGGGCCGGCCTGAGCATGACCGGGAACGCCGCCTGGAGGCTCCTCACCGGCGCCCGGGACGAGCCCGCGGAGGTACTGCTCTACGGGGAACAGACTCTGGCCGGTCCTCTCGTAAACGTCCGCGGCATCATCGTCTGACCCCGCGGACGCCCGGCAGAACCCTCCGGCGGAAGGCCCGCGTCTCGCCGGTCCGCCACCGCCTGGCTGGCAAGCCTGAACCCGGGCGGACTCCCGGTCTGGGTCTCGGCCCGGATGAGTGCGTTGTTTCACGTGAATCAGCCCATCCCGGATAGGCCGTTCGCAATTCGAGTTCACGCTGAAGCCAGCCCAGGCTCCGGCATCCGAATCGTCACGCGCCATCCGTCTCGATTCCCGGAAGTCAGACCACGAGCGCGGCCGGCCGACGGGATCTAACGCTGGACATCCCGCTGGAACCAGGTGCCCGGCTTGCCGCCAAGGTCACCCGGCGCGGCCGGGCCAGCCGACAGAAACCCGGCCTTGGCCAGCACCCTCCGGGACGCGACGTTGTCGTGAGAGACAGCCGCCCTCAGCGTGCGCAGCCCGTGCCGCGCTGCCGCGATCCGGCACAGTTCCCGGACGGCCGCGGTTGCCACTCCGCGTCCGGCGGCTTGCCGCGCGACCCGGTAGCCAAGTCTGGCGGTGCCGTCCTTGAGGTCGTACAGGTTGAACCGGCCCACCACCGAACCGTCGGCGGCGGCGAGTACGTAGAAGGCGCACCTTCCGGCCGCTTGCTCAGCCAGCATGGCGCGGTGCCGGCTGGGGAACTGGTCGAAGAACTCATCGCCGCGGTCAGAGATCGAGGCAGCGAAGTAGGCGCGGTTCTCCCGCTCGAAGGCCAGGACCGCGGGTGCATGGTCGGCACGCAGCCGCTCCAGCTCGGGCACCGGTCAACCCTACTCGGATGGCCCGCTGAGGCCGTTTCTCTTGCGCGACCGGTTCCACGTGAAACAGGCTCCGACTCCGCGAGAGCCCGGCGCACGGCTCTCGGCCGTACGGACTGACAGCGGCTCGTGTCACCGCCGAAGGGCGGAGCCTTGGCAGCCGTGCCGGATCACCGCGGCCCGGTTTCCGTCGACTCGCGTCTGTCCGTGCGGTGCACGATCCCGGGAGGGCGCGATCATGCGATGAAGGCTCCCTCAAGTACCAGGGGCACTGAGCCGCACCGGCGTGGGCCGGACTTCCTGCACCGTCCCCGTGCCCGGCGCCCGCAGGAGAAGGCGGAACAGGGACGGGCCACCCTTCTGACCGGTCTCCTGAATGAGTAATCCAGCGCCCCTCAGCGCGCCTGGCGGCGTACCCCGGCTGTCGGCATAAAGCGCGGAATGCCGTCATCAGGCGGCCCAGGGAATCCGGTTTCACGTGAATCAGCGAGAGCCGCGCTCGACGCCTGGAGCAATCGGCCACGGCTGATCCAGGCGCGTGGACGGTCCCGTCTTCTCTCAGCCCTCGGCCGCGAATCGCGGGTCGGTCGGCAGAGTTGATCCACGCCGGAGCTTCATCCCAGGAGGCGCCCGGATAGAACGCCTGTCGGCGCCCGCGCGCCCGGTTGAGGACGCGCGGGCAGATAAAGACCGGGACGGCACCCCACGCGTGAGTACCGCTCTGTTCCACGTGAAACCGGCGACCTCTCGCACCGAGGGGGCATGACGTAGATGATGCCCCCGCAGAGCCCCGAGGGCGGCTTGCGCCGGACTCCCGTTCATCCGCCTCCCGCGCGAGCGGGACATGTGTGGCCGGAACTTCGCCGCACGCCGCGTTGGAAGTCGTCGGTCTTGTTTCACGTGAATCAGCCGGCTTCGGCAGGACCTGGCGGTGCCGCGCCCAGTCGGCGCTCTTCGCCCACCAGATGCTGGCGCACGTCCAGTCGTCCGCGCGGGACATCGGGCGTCTGCGGGACTGGGACAAGCGCGCCGCCGTCAGTCCGATCTTGTGTTCCCGGCTCTTCCCGGGACTGGGGGTCCGCGCTAGCGGGCGGCGCCGATCATTCGCCGAGTCCTGGGCGGGATTCCGGCAAAGCCAGGTCCCCGGTCTCTGTTCCACGTGAAACCGGGCCCGCCTTGCATTAAGGGCAAGATACGGATCCGGTCACGAAGACCGCCCCATCGCCTCCGCAGAAGACCCCAGGGGGCACCCTGGAGCAATCCCCCGGCACTCCCGCAATGGGCTTAGCCTGAGGTCGCCCGTCGCTTCTACGGCGCTCTAAGAGGCCTCCACGGCCACCCCAGTTGTTCTGCAACGCCAGGCTGCTGACGCGACCGGCGGGTGACTGGCCTCTCAGCCCGGCGTGCCCGCCGGGCTCAAGGGCGGAGCTGCGTTCGGCTTCTGAGGGACAGGGGCCGGCGTAGGCCCGTTCGCCCGCCAGGGCGCCGGGCAGCGCTCGACCTTGCCGTTGACTCGGGGCCGGCAGAGGCCGGTTTCCTAGGGCACGACAACCGGCACGAACATGGTCTGGATCTGGTCGTCGTCCAGGAGCGTGGCCAACCTGACCGGCATTGGCGGCTGGCGGGCGCATGCTCCGGAAGTGGACCGCGACGGGCACGACCTGGACCGTGGTCCCGTGGGTCGGCGTACAGGCGGCCCCGGCAGGAGACTCCACAAGGCCGGGCCTCCGTGACGGTGCACCCGGGAGCGCGAGGCGCCTTTGCTTCCCGGCGACCCCGCCCGCGAAGCCGCCGTCGAAAGCACGATCCGGCGAATCGCGTCAGACTGACGCCGGCAGTACGTCGCCGGTTTCACATGAAACCGACGACCGCCCCGGCCGAGCCATCCGGCGGACAAGCGCCGGTGCGTCCTCCGTCCATGGCGGATACGCCGACTCCCCGGCCTTCGATTCCGCACGATCGAGCCGAGCTGCCCGGGACTCGAGTGACCCGGATCCGGGCCCGGCCCGGAATCGCGAACGGGCCAGTCCCTCCCTCCGGTACGGTCGTGCCGGCCTCTCGGCGCAGTAGCCCTGAGGCAGGCACCCGGCCATGCTTTCCGGGCCAAACCCGCTGAGCTGCTTCCGGCTCACGCACGCGCAGCCGTTCCCCGGCAACACGATCATCCACCTTCGGGCGCCGGGCTCCCTGCTGGACGAAGCCGGGGAACGCGGGGCCAGACTCTAGTCGGCCTCCTGAAGGGGCCCTGGCGAGAGTCTCTGCCCAAGTTCGCCAGCGACCTTGCCGCTCTCCCGGGTTGCGGGCACGAGCGCGCCGGGCGCCGGCACGACGAACACCACGCGGCGGGTCACCCCCAATGCCGCGGCGCACAGTCCGGTAGGCAGGACAGCCGGCCGCAACCAGCTAATCCGTTTCACGTGAAACTGATCCAGGAAGGGAGCAGTTCAGCGTCGCTCCCCTATCGCCGGCCATGTTCAGACCGCGGAAAGCGGGCACTCCCCTAAACCGTCCCAGATGATCACGAGAACGCGAGGCATCCAAGACTCGTCCCGCGCATGAGCCGTTTCACGTGAAACGGGACCCTTGATTGCCGTTAAATTAGACTGACGGCCTTTTAAGGCGGCGGCACCGTCACCGACTGGCGCAGCGCAGGCCTTCACTGATCCCATCCGCACGACCCTAGTTGATCAGGGAGACGTAGTGGCGCAGCAACGGCGAGGCCTAGGCAAAGGTCTCGGCGCACTCATTCCGGAAACTCCACGACCGAGCGGCGAGCCCGCGTCCGCCGCGGACACCCCCGCCAGTCCGTCAAGCAGCCCCGCCGCCTCCCGCGCGGATAGTCCGGTCAGTCCATCGGCCGCGGCTTCCTCGCCGACTGGCACCGCTCAGCCAGAGCCGACCCTGAACCAGGTCGACGGAGCCTATTTCGAGGAAGTCACGGTCAGTGCGATCGCGCCTAACCCGAAGAACCCCCGCCGCACCTTCGACGAGGAAGCTCTGGAAGAACTGGCCGCCTCCATCAAGGAGGTAGGGCTCCTTCAGCCGGTGGTGGTCCGCCACATCGGCGAGGGCAAGTACGAACTCGTCATGGGAGAGCGCCGGTGGCGCGCGTCCCAGCAGGCCGGGCTCGACGCCATCCCCGCCATCGTCCGCGAGACTTCCGACACGGACATGCTGCGGGACGCTTTGCTGGAGAACCTGCACCGGCAGCAGCTGGACCCGCTGGAAGAGGCCGCGGCCTATCAGCAGCTGCTCGACGATTTCGGGGCCACGCACGAACAGCTCTCCCAGAAGATCGGGCGGTCCCGCCCCCACATCACGAATACGCTCCGCCTGCTGAGGCTTCCTCCCACCGTCCAGAAGCGAGTGGCCGCTGGTGTTCTCAGTGCCGGTCATGCCCGGGCGCTGCTCTCGCTCGATGATCCGCAGGCCCAGGAGCGCCTGGCGCAGCGCATCGTGGCGGAAGGGCTGTCCGTCCGCTCGGTCGAGGAAATCGTGACCCTGGGCGATGACGGCCCGGGCAAGTCGTCGCGAAAGCCGACCCCCAAGAAGCCGGTGGCTCCGGCTCTCGCTCATCTGTCTGATCGGCTCTCTGATGTGTTCGAGACCCGGGTGAAGGTCCAGATGGGCCAGAAGAAGGGCAAGATCGTCGTGGAATTCGACTCGATCAACGATCTTGAGCGCATCGTCAAGTCCATGGCCCCGGAGGCCGCCGGGCCCGGCCGGGGAGCGGATAGCGACTGATCCGGTTAGACCAGGCAGCCGAGAGCGGCCGGTTCCCAACGTCTCCGCGTTGGGGACCGGCCGTTTCTGTTCTCGCCTCGGATCGGCGGAGCAGCTAGTCCCACACGTCCGGGAAGCAATTACCCGTCAGGGGTATTACCCTCAACCGTCGAATAGGAAGCCGCGAACGCGCGCCGGCAAGCCACCACGGAGACCATCACCTAGTACGGGGACCCCCTCGCGATTCGCCGGATCGCTCTCGACCGGCGTCTGCTCTTCGTCGAAGGCGTTTCCCCGGTCGCCTAAAAATTTCCGAGGGCTCACCGTATATTTTTCGCTTGCGAGAGAGCGATCCTAAGCGACGGAGCCTGGCGAGCGACTCAAGCCCATCCCGGCACGTCGAGGCTCGCGGAACACCCCGTTGGCATCAGTGGGTAGTAGTGACAGAACAGTACGTGTTAGGGGCATGACTTCCCTGGCCCGGACGGGTGAAGTGTCTTCATCGCCTCCGGGGAACGAGCCTCATCCAGTCGACTCCTCTAGAACGCGGACGACCGGACAACCGGTGTCGACCGGCCGACGGTGACCGGGACGGGCTGACGGCAGACCCGCCGAGGCACCGGGCCGAGACGCGGCCGGTGAAGGCGACGCGGGTCGGCCCCCTCTCGTCGAACCAGACCGCCAGAGCGGGTGCCGTCTACCGCCTGGCGCCTTGATGCCGGATCCGCCTCCCATTCCCGGCCCTGGTGCCGATAGGCGAGCGTCCCTCCCGAACCCGGTGAAGTGATGCCGCCCGGAAAGGGGCTTCGGAATCAGCCGCGCAACGTTGTGCGCCCTGGGTTGGTTATTCACAACCGCCTGTGGATAACTTCCTGAACAGCACTGACCGATGCGGGACGGCGGCGACTACAAGGTGAACACGCTGGGTACGGACAATGTCATCAGAGGTCTCAGAAGGCGTGATCCGGCAACGTCTCACGGTTGACGCGTTATCCACAAGAAAGACATGTCTGCATTGTGGATAACGCAGGGCACTTATCCCCACAGCTTGTGATCAAGTCCTGTAACCGCGGATGCGGTTACTTTGCGAACACCTCCAGCGAAGTTATCCACAACTAGGTGGCATCATCTTGTGGATACCGGGTTGTGGATAACCCCCATCCAGGTGGCAAGCCGGTGCCAGGGCCCCTCAGGGCAGCGATCATTCTCTGGCGACCCCCGGATATACACACAGGGCCGGCTGATTATCCACAGGGGGCGCATTGTTCCACGGAAACATGGCTCGCACTTGCACCACCAGCCAGAACCGTTATCGGGCAAGCCAGGAGAGGGGGATACCCTCCGGTCACCACGCACAGATCCGGCCCGGTCCGGCGACCCAGGACGCGCTTATCCACACTCCCTGTGGATAAGCCATCGTTTCACGGGAAACCCTCGACTCCTTCCCGTCTGGAGCCCGTCAGGTGAACCCGTCATACCGCGCGTTCACCAACATATCCGTAATGTCCCTAGGGATGACCGGGACGAGTGGTCGCCGCCCGTCACGGGCGCCGGACATCAGCCGCCGTGGCGCCCTGGTCGCGGGCGCGCTGCTCCCGGGGATACCTCCGGCGGAACTTCTCAGGCGAGTGAACGTCCGCAAGGAGCCGGGCGCACCGGGAAAGATGAAGACCCGGGCCCGCGCTGCGGGGGCCCGGGTCTTCGGCGAGACGATTTACACCGCGGCTGAGCGGTACGCGACTTCCCGCGCCGCCTCAGCGTAAGCGATCGCTCCCGAGGAAGCGGGGTCGTAGGTGATGACGGACTGCCCGTAGCTCGGGGCCTCCGATACCCGGACGCTCCGGGGAATGATCGTTTTCAGCACGACCTCGCCGAAGTGCGACCGGACATCGTCGGCGACCTGAGTAGCCAGCCGGGTCCGCCCGTCGTACATGGTCAGCAGGATCGTGGAAATCTTCAGCCGGTTGTTCAGGTGCCCTCGCACCAGCTCAACCGTGCGCAGAAGCTGCTCCAGACCCTCGAGGGCGTAGTACTCGCACTGAATCGGAATCAGTACCTCGGCGCCGGCCACCAGGGCGTTGACCGTCAGCAGGCCCAGGGACGGCGGGCAGTCAATCAGCACGTAGTCGTAGTTCGACAGGTCCAGCTGCTCCATCGCGCGGCCCAGCCGGGATTCCCTGGCCACCATCGGGACCAGCTCGACTTCGGCGCCGGCCAGGTCAATCGTGGCCGGGGCGCAGAACAGCCCTTCCATGTCGGGCACCGGCACCACGATGTCACTCAGCGGGTGGTCCTCAACCAGGGCGTTGTAGACCGAGTCGACGCCCACGTGATGCTCGACGTCCAGCGCCGTGGAGGCGTTTCCCTGGGGGTCGAGGTCAACCACGAGGACCCGGGAGCCGTGCTGGGACAGCGACGCCGCCAGGTTGACGGTCGTCGTGGTCTTCCCGACACCGCCCTTCTGGTTCGCGATCGTGATCACCCGGCATTTCTCCGGCCGGGGCCAGCTCTCGCGCTTGGACCCGCCCCGGACGCCGACCGCCGCCGCCGCGGCACGCGCGATCGGGGTGTCAGCCGGATTGGGGGGCACCTCAGGCACCACTACCTCCGCGTTCTGTGCGACCGCCCCAAGCTCGGGACTGAGACCGGGCGTATCGCTAGTTCCACGTGAAACCGCGGCCGACAGCGCCTGCCGTACTCGTTCGGAGCCAGGGAGATCCTCTTCACCGCTCAACAGTGCACCTTTCGAGACCTGCTCAACCGGGGGATTAATGCGTTGATGCCAGTCTCCCGGCCATCCCAACCCGGCCGCAACCGCTGACCGTACTATCTCCCCGTCAGGCCACCCCAGGCCGACCGCGTTGTGCATCAGCCTGCTCCTCTCGGCCACGTCCTTCGGCACCACCGTCTCCGATAACGACACGGACTACCGTGGTCACGGATACGACCCTACCGCGACCGGCGTCCATAACCCCGGTACTACGAGCGTGAAGTCTCCGCAATACGGGTCTGGCCGCCGTGATTTCCGCCGCCGCCGACTGGCCCTTGATCGCGAGTAGCTCTCCACCGGGACGCAGGAGACCCGCTGCCCACCCCGCCAGGCGCTCCAGGGGCGCGACGGCCCGCGCGGTGGCGACGTCAGCCTGGATCTTCCCGGTCAGTTCTTCCGCCCGGCCCCGCACAACCTGGACATTCTCCAGCTTCAGCTGCTCCGCGCATTCCTCGAGGAAGACACAGCGACGCAGCATCGACTCCACCAGGATGACCCGCAGGGACGGCCGCACCATCGCCAGCACCAGGCCCGGAAGCCCGGCACCAGAACCGATATCGACCAGTTCGCCGCGCTCGGGGAGCAGTTCGTCCACGACGGCGCAGTTAAGCAGGTGCCGGTCCCAGAGCCGGTCCGTCTCCCGGGGCCCGATGAGCCCCCGGGTCACGCCCTCAGTCGCCAGAAGGTGCGCGTATTCACGCGCCTGTCCCAGCGCCGGTCCGAACACGACTTCGGCCTCGGGCGGGGGAGACGGAGCAGTCATACGGTGATCAGCCCGCGGGGAAGACCACGACGCGCCGGTTCGGCTCCTCGCCCTCGGACTCGCTGCGCAGGCCGGCATCGGCCACCGCGTCGTGAACGATCTTCCGCTCAAAGGGCGACATAGAGCGAAGCTTCTTGGGCTCGCCCGTCTTCGCGACCTCCTCGGCCACGCTGCGGCCGAGATCCGCCAGTTCCGAGCGCCGGCGGGCCCGGAAGCCGCCGACATCGAGCATAAGGCGGGCACGCTCACCGGTCCTGCGGTGCACGGCGAGCCGCGTCAGCTCCTGCAGAGCCTCGAGGACCTCGCCGTCGTCGCCGACCAGCTCGTCCAGCGTGGCCCCGACCACGGAGACAACCGCCCGGTCGCCCTCCACGTCCATGTCGATGTCGCCGTCGAGGTCCGCGATGTCGAGCAGGCCCTCGATGTAGTCGGCCGCGATGTCGCCTTCTTCTTCCAGCGAGCCCAGGTCGTCATCGTCCTCGTCGTCGTCGGAATCGCCCTGCTCATCCGCGTCGGACTCATCACCAGAGCCGGTGTCAGCGGCGTCATCCGCGTCTTCCGGCTCGCTCTCGACGACGTCGTCCCGGTCCTTCTCCGCCGACGCCTGGCTGTTTGCCGACGCCTCGTCGGCTGCCGCGGCGTCACCGGAAGCAGCAGTCGCTTCCGGCACAACAGTGTCCTCGGAACCAGTCACCGTGCCCAACCCCTCATCGGGAGCCCTTCATGCTTCTTACTTCTTGCCCGAACGCTTGCTACGAGTCTGCCGGACCGGCTGCTGCCGCTGGATCTTGGTCTCGGCGACGGGCTCCGGCTCCGGTTCGGCCTTGCTCTTGCCGAAACGTAGCAGGTTCCGCCCGCCGCTGCCGTCCTCACTGTCCTTAGCGGTCTTGGCGGTCACGGCGGTGCCGTTGGCCCCGTTAGCGCCCGATTTCGCGGCCGCCGTCTTGGCGCCGCCCGTCTTCGCGGCCGTGCCGGACTTGGCGGCGGTACCGGTCTTGGTGCCGGTGCCGGCCTTGGCGGCGGCGGAAGTCTTCGCCGGGACGCTCTTGGCCGCGGTGGTCTTGGTCCCGCCCGCCGGAGCGGAGGCCGAGTCGGCGTCGGCCCCGACAACCGGCAGGTTACGGAAGAGGAAGTGCTGCTGGGCCAGCGTCCACACGTTGGTGGTAACCCAGTAGATGACCAGGCCGAACTGCCAGTACAGACCACTCAGCGCGAACAGCGGCGCGATGTAGATCATGTACTTCTGCATGTTCGCGGCCGGGTTGTCCGGGTCGACCGGGCCCTGCTGCATCATGCCGCGCTTCTGGCTCTGCCGCATGGTCAGGTAGGTGGTCGTAGCGGAGACCACGACGAACACGAGGATGACCAGCTTGGCCGCGAGCGGCACGTGCTGGCCCGGGCCGGTGAACAGGATCTTGTCCGCCAGGCTGGCCCCGAAGACCCGGGCGCGCAGCGCGCTGTGAATGACCTTGATCGGGATGTGGTACTGGGGCGCGCCGCCCTTGTACTCCGCGATCGCCTTCAGCACGTTGAACAGCGACCAGAAGACGGGAAGCTGGGCCACCAGGGGAAGGCACCCGCCGAGCGGGTTGATGCCGTTCTCCCGGTACAGCTTCATCATCTCTTCTTGCTGACGCTGCTTGTCGTGCTTGTACTTCTTCTGGATCTCGCGCATCTTGGGCATGTGCGCCTGCATCCGCTGCTGCGACTTCACCTGCTTCACGAACAGGGGCAGCATGACGAGGCGCATCCCCATCACGAGGATGATGATCGAGAGGGCCCAGGTCAGTCCGGAATCCTGCCCGAAGGGTACGGAGAGCCCCGCATGGATCTTGATCAGTACCCATGCGACCGCCTCGAACAGCGGGTTGAGAATGCTCACCTGGTAACTCCTTGGGGCCTCATCGGCACGGGGTCGTATCCGCCTGGGTGGAAGGGGTGGCAACGGGCGAGCCGGCGCACCGCGAGCCACAGCCCGCGAGCAACGCCATGCTCACGCAGCGCCTCGACCGCATACTGACTGCACGAAGGGGCGAACCGGCAACTCGGAGGCAGCAGCGGGCTAAGGAACCGCTGGTATGCGATGATAGGCGCGATAAGAACCCGGGCTGACAGCGCGGGTGCCGTACCGTTCGTTTTTTCCGATGCGCTCATACCTGGCGCAGCGCCCCAAACCGCCGCCTCTGCAGTCGTTCAAGCACCAGGTCCAGATCAGCGGCCAGATCGGCCTGGCGTGCGCCGGCGGCTGCCGGATGCGCTCGCACCACGAGCAGACATCCCTCTGGAAGTCCTCCCAGGCGCGCGCGCATCAGCTCCCGGAGCCGCCGCTTCACCCGGTTGCGAACCACCGCCGAGCCCACTGCTTTACTCACCACGAAGCCTACCCGCGATTGGGTAACAGGCGCGATGCCGCCGGACACGCCAGCGTCGCAGTGTTCTCCAACGACAACAAGGGCATGCACGGCGAGCAGACGGGAACCGGTTCGCTTGCCCTTCCGCATGACGAGCCGGAAGTCCTCCGGGCGTCGCATCCGCGCTTCACGCGGCAACATATGCGGAGCGGGCGGGGAGACGCCGTCAGGCGCTCAGGCGCGCGCGGCCCTTGTTGCGGCGGGAAGCGATGATCGCCCGGCCAGCGCGGGTACGCATGCGCAGCCGGAAGCCATGAACCTTCGCGCGCCGACGGTTGTTCGGCTGAAACGTACGCTTGCTCACTGGAGCTCCAGGGTTACAGTCAGGGTGGCTTACACAGAAGTTGCTGAAGGCATAGCAATGCCGTCAAGGCTCAGCCTGTTAACGGTACGGGCGATACCCACCGAGGTCAAACCGAAGCGGCGTGCGCTGTCTTCCGTGGCTGGCCTCTCACCAGGTTACCCGCCCTCGCGGACCGGGGCAGCGCCACTTGCCCGGGGAACTACCATCGTGGAACACTCGCGTTTCCCAAACGAGACTCGCCTCGGCGACTTAGGCTGTGGAAAACTATCTTTCACCGAGCCGCCTCCCCGACGGGCCGAGGCTGACTCGCCGGCTAGCGGGAAGGCCGCCGTAGCGGGGGAAACAGCGCACGGACGCCATGGACGGTACGTGCACATCGTGTGGACCATCCTGTGGACAACCACAGGGGTAGTTGAAGTATCAAGCAGCTACGCGAAGTAGCCGCACAAGGGCGACGCGAGGGGAGCGCATCGGTGGCTAACACAGATCTGTCGGATGTGTGGGACCGGGCGCTGGACGGGCTCGCGGAGCTGAACGTCCAGCCGAGCCAGCTGGCCTGGCTCAAGCTGACCCGGCCGCTCGGACTCATCGAGGACACCGCGCTCATCGCGACCCCGAACCAGTTCGTGAAGGAGCAGCTGGACACCCGGCTCCGGCCGCTGGTCACGCACGCGCTCTCAACGGAGCTCGGGCGCCCCATCCAGCTCGCGGTCACGGTCGACCCCTCGGCCCTGGCCGGGCCCGCGGATCCGCTTCCGGGCCCGCCGGCGTCGCCGCTGTCCGTCCACCACGCTGAGGCGCACACCGCGGCCCTGCGGATGCCGGGGCTGGAGAGGGAACGGCCCTCCTCGCCTTCTCAACCGGAGGCGCCCCAGTCCGGACCGGACTCCGGTGACGGGAACGACGCGCCCGCGTACCCGGCGGCCGCCTACTCTCCGCAGGCCTACGCCGACCCCGCGGCCGCGGAGCCTCGCGGCAAGCATCACGCCGAGCCGCGTCCGGACAGGGCCGAGGAGCCCCGGTTCGACCCGCAGCGGTCCGCGCCGCAGTTCCGCGCCTACGACCAGCAGCCCTACGAGCCGCAGCCCTACGAACCACAGGCCTACGAGCAGCCCAAGTACGAAGAGCAGCCCAAGTACGACCGCCAGGCCTACGACCAGCCCCGGTACGACTCCCCGCAGTACGAGCAGGGCAAGTACGAACAGGGCAAGTACGACCAGCAGCCGCGGTTCGAGCCCGCGCCCCGCTTCGAGCCGCAGGTCCGGGACACGGCGTACGAGCAGCAGCGATCCGTCCGGGACGGTGCTTCGCCCCGGCCCGCCAGCGCCGATCCGCAGCCCTCCGCCGCTCACGGGGCGCCCCGCCTGCCCGGGGCCACCGGTCCGGCGAGCCCCGCGGGCCCGGCCCGGCTGAACCCGAAGTACACCTTCGACACGTTCGTCATCGGGTCGAGCAACCGGTTCGCGCACGCGGCCGCGGTCGCGGTGGCCGAGGCCCCGGCGAAGGCCTACAACCCGCTGTTCATCTACGGCGACTCCGGACTGGGCAAGACCCACCTGCTTCACGCCATCGGGCACTACGGCCAGACGCTGTACCCCGGGCTGAAGGTGCGGTACGTGAGCTCGGAGGAGTTCACCAACGACTTCATCAACATGATCCGCGACGGCAAGCAGGACGGGTTCCGGCGGCGGTACCGGGATGTGGACATCCTTCTCGTGGACGACATCCAGTTCCTGGAGAACAAGGAAGGAACCCAGGAGGAGTTCTTCCACACCTTCAACACCCTCCATAACGCGAACAAGCAGATCGTGATCTCCAGCGACCGGGCGCCCAAGCGCCTGGTGACGCTGGAGGACCGGCTCCGGAGCCGGTTCGAGTGGGGCCTGCTGACCGACGTCCAGCCGCCGGAACTCGAGACCCGGATCGCGATTCTGCGGAAGAAGGCGATCCAGGAGGGGCTCAACGCTCCGGCTGACGTCCTGGAGTACATCGCCTCCCGCATCTCCACGAACATCCGGGAGCTCGAGGGCGCGCTTATCCGGGTGACCGCCTTCGCCAGCCTGAACCGCCAGGGCGTGGACCTGCAGCTAGCCGAGATCGTGCTCAAGGACCTGGTGCCGGAGGTGCAGGGCCCGCAGATCACCGCCAGCACGATCATGGGGCAGACCGCCGCCTATTTCGGGCTGTCGATCGAGGACCTGTGCGGGACAAGCCGGTCCCGGGTGCTGGTGACGGCCCGCCATATCGCGATGTACTTGTGCCGTGAGCTCACCGACATGTCGCTGCCCAAGATCGGGCAGCAGTTCGGCGGCCGGGACCACACCACGGTCATCAACGCGGATCGCAAGATCCGGTCCCTGATGGCCGAGCGCCGCTCGATCTACACGCAGGTCACCGAGCTCACGAACCGGATCAAGATGCAGGCCCGCGGGGGCCAGTAACTCTCACAGCGAGTACCGGATACAGGGGGGACAAGTGTCGGAAAAACTATCCACAGTTTCCACATCCCGTCCACACGAGTTATTCAGATCTGTGGATTAGGGGTGTGGACAACCTTGTGGGTTACCAGTGGAGAACCAGGGGACAACCGGTGGAAGACTTCGGGACAACGAAACGCCCTGCACATCGGGCTCGGAGTTTTCCCCTTGCCACCCACAGTGCCTGTTGGCAAAAAATGGCTAGTGACCTGGTGAAACATCGTTATCCCCAGAATCCACAGCCCCTATGACTTTGACTTTCTTACCTAAGGCTCAAAGAACAAAATCAAGTAGGTCCGCGCCCGGACTGGGGAGAGCGCCCGCGCGGACTGGCCAACAGGGGAAATCCCCTCACCCGGGGCACCCCAAACATCACCCAGATGGAGGCACACCGTGAAGCTTCAAGTCGAACGCGATCCACTGGCCGACGCCGTCGCCTGGACCGCCCGTTCCCTGCCCGCCCGCCTCACCACTCCGGTCCTCGGCGGCATGCGCCTGGACGCCGGCGACGAACTGACCCTGTCCACGTTCGACTACGAGGTCTCCGCCCAGGCGACGATCCCGGTAACCGCCGACGAGCCCGGTACCGTCCTGGTCTCCGGCAAGCTCCTGGCCGAGATCGTCCGCAGCCTGCCCAACCGCCCGGTCGACTTCACCGTCGACGGGTCCCGGGCCACGGTCAAGTGCGGCAGCGCCACCTTCACCCTGATGCTGCTGCCCGCCGAGGAGTACCCGACCCTGCCCTCCATGCCCGATACGACCGGCACGGTGGGCGCCGACACGTTCGCCAGCGCCATTCACCAGGTCGGCATCGCGGCCGGCCGGGACGACACGCTCCCGGCGCTGACCGGCATCCGGGTGGAGATCAACAACGACACCCTCACCATGATCGCCACCGACCGCTACCGGCTGGCGATCCGGGAACTGAAGTGGAACCCGGGCGGCGGCGACCTCAACACCGCCGTGCTGATCCCGGCCCGCGTGCTCGGCGACACCGCCCGCGCCATGACCGGCGGAGCCGAGGTCTCCATCGCGCTGGCCACGGACGACGGCGGCTCCGGCGACGGGATCATCGGCTTCGAGGGCGGCGGGCGCCGCTCCACCACCCGCCTGCTGTCCGGGGAGTACCCGCGGATCCAGCAGCTGCTGCCCACCGAGTACTCGGCGGTGGCCGAGCTGTCCGGCGCTCCGTTCGCCGAGGCGGTCAAGCGCGTGGCCCTGGTCGCCGAGCGCAATACCCCGGTCCGCCTGTCGTTCAGCTCCGGCGAGGTGCTGCTGGAGGCGGGCACCGGCGACGAGGCCCAGGCCAGCGAGGCCATCGAGGCCAGCTACGACGGCGAGGACCTGCAGATCGCGTTCAACCCGCAGTTCCTGCTGGACGGGATCGGCGCGGTGGACTCGGACACGGTGCGGATCTCGTTCACCTCTCCCACCCGGCCCGCGGTGGTCACCGGCAAGAGCGACGGCGAGACCCAGCCCGACTACCGCTACGTCCTCATGCCGATCCGCAGCGCTGGCTGAGGCTTTAACGTAGATCCGTGCACTTGACTCGCCTCGCCCTCACGGACTTCCGCTCGTACCGGTCCGTCGACGTGACGCTCGAGCCGGGTGTGACGACCTTCGGCGGACCGAACGGGGAGGGCAAGACCAACCTGGTCGAGGCCGTCGGCTACGTCGCGACCCTGTCCAGCCACCGGGCCTCGAACGACTCCCCGCTCATCCGGCGGGGAGCCGATCAGTCGATCATCCGCGCGTCGGTTCGCGGTGACGTCCGCGACAACCTCGTGGAAATCGAGCTGAACCCCGGCCGGACCAACCGGGTCCGGCTGAACAAGACGCCGATGGGCAAGCCCCGCGAGATTCTCGGGATCCTGCGCACCGTGCTGTTCGCGCCGGAGGATCTCGCGCTGGTCAAGTCCGACCCGGGCGAGCGTCGGCGGTTCCTCGACGACCTGCTGGTCGCGATGGCGCCGCGGTACGCCGGGATCCGGGCGGACTACGACCGGGTGGTGAAGCAGCGGACCGCGCTGCTGAAGTCGGCGGGCGGAGCGAAGGGCGGAGGGGCCAAGGCCCGGGAGGCGGTCACGGCGACCCTCGACGTCTGGGACGCCCACCTGGCCCGGGCGGGCGCCGAACTGCTGGTGGCCCGCGAGCACCTGGTCACGTCGCTGCGCCCGTATGTGGAAAACTCCTACGAGGCCGTGGCCGGCGACGGTCGCGGCCCGGCGGCCCTGGCCTACCGCCGGTCGTTCGAGGGCGAGGCGCTCTCGGACGAGACGCCGTTCAGCGTCCGGCTGCAGGCGGCGGACGACGCCCTGCGGGAGGCCCTGCTGGAGGTGCGCGAGGCGGAACTGGACCGGGGCGTCTGCCTGGCCGGGCCGCACCGCGACGAGCTTGAGCTTTCCGTCCGGGACATGCCCGCCCGCGGCTACGCCAGCCACGGCGAGTCCTGGTCGCTGGCGCTGGCGCTGAGGCTGGCCAGCTTCGGCCTGCTGCGGTCGGGCGGCGACGACGACCCGGTCCTGATCCTCGACGACGTGTTCGCCGAACTGGACGCGGGCCGCCGGGAGCGGCTCGCGGCCCTGGTCGCGGACGCCGAGCAGGTGCTGGTGACCGCGGCGGTGGCCGAGGACGTGCCGTCGGTGCTGGCGGGAGCCCGGTTCACCGTCTCCGGCGGGGGGCTGGCCCGTGCGTCCTGATCCGGAGCGGGTGCGGCTGGCCGCGGAGGCCCTGGCCCGGGCGCGGGCCGATGCCTGGGCCCGCGGGGACCGCCCCGGAAAGAAAACCTCGAACTCTTCTTCCGAACGGATCGGCGGTTCCGGCCCGGGTTCGCTTCCCGCCTCGTGGTCGGCGAGAACGCGGCGCGATGATCCGCAGCCGCTGAACGTGGCGCTGGGCGGCATGCTGTCGGCCCGGGGCTGGCGGCCGCGGGCCGCGGTGGCCTCGGTGTTCGGCCGGTGGCCGGCGATCGTCGGAGATCAGGTGTCGTTGCACGTCAGGCCGGTCGGATTCGCGGACGGCGAGCTGATCGTCGAGGCCGATTCCGCGGCCTGGGCCCAGCAGATGCGCCTGCTCATTCCCCAGGTTCTCAAGCGCCTGGCGGAAGAACTCGGAGCGGGCACCGTGCGGCACGTGAAGGTCAGGGGGGCGGGGACCCGCCGCCCGGGACGGTTCGGGCGCTGACCGGGCAAGACACGTACCGTTAAGGGCGCACTAGGGACCCGTAACCACAGGTAAAATGAGGGCTAGTTACGCGGACAGGAACAGCCCCCGGTAAGAGGGCGGGCCGTCCGGTTTGTTTGGGGCCGGTTCACCGCTAAGGCAGGACGGAGTTTCATTTGTCGTACGATGCGCGGTCGATCACGGTTCTCGAAGGACTCGAGGCCGTCCGCAAGCGTCCCGGCATGTACATCGGCTCGACCGGGGAACGCGGTCTGCACCACCTGGTCTGGGAGGTTGTGGACAACTCGGTCGACGAGGTGCTGGCGGGCCATGCCACCGGCATCCAGGTGACCCTGCTGCCCGACGGCGGTGTCCGGGTCACCGACAACGGCCGCGGCATTCCGGTGGACGAGCACCCGGTGGAGAAGCGGCCCGCGCTCGAGGTCATCATGACCACGCTGCACGCGGGCGGCAAGTTCGACAGCGGCGCGTACGCGGTTTCCGGCGGCCTGCACGGCGTCGGCATTTCCGTGGTGAACGCGCTGTCGACCCGGGTGGAAGTCGAGGTCCGCAAGGACGGCTACGTGTGGTCCCAGGCCTACGCCGGCGGCGCCGCGCTCGCGCCGCTGAACAAGGGCGGGGAAACCACCGAGAGCGGTACCACCACGACCTTCTGGCCGGACGGCGAGATCTTCGAGACAACCGACTGGTCATTCGAGACGCTGTCGCGCCGGATGCAGGAGTACGCGTTCCTCAACAAGGGCCTGCGGATCTCCCTCACCGACGAGCGGCCGGCCAAGCTCGCGGACGACGAGGCGGACGCCGACGCGGAGCCCGGTGCGACGGCGCCGAAGGCCCGCACCGTGGAGTACGTCTACCCCGGCGGCCTCGCGGACTTCGTGCAGCACCTGAACTCCAAGAAGGACCCGGTCCACGCGTCGATCATCGACTTCTCCGACGACCAGGAGGGCATGTCGGTCGAGATCGCGATGCAGTGGAACGCCAGCTACAACGCGTCCGTCCACACCTTCGCGAACGTCATCAACACGGCCGAGGGCGGAACCCACGAGGAGGGCTTCCGCACGGCGCTCACCTCGGTGGTCAACCGCTACGCCCGCGACGTCAAGCTCCTGAAGGAGAAGGACGAGAACCTCACCGGCGACGACGTCCGCGAGGGTCTTACCGCGATCGTGTCGATCAAGCTGGCCGAGCCGCAGTTCGAGGGACAGACCAAGACCAAGCTCGGCAACACCGAGGCCAAGTCGTTCGTGCAGAAGGCCACGAACGACCACCTGCGGGACTGGTTCGACCGCAACCCGGGCGAGGCCAAGGACGTCATTACCAAGGCGCAGCAGGCGTCCCGGGCCCGGATCGCCGCGCGGCACGCCCGGGACCTGACCCGCAAGTCGCTGCTGAAGTCCACGTCCCTCCCGGGCAAGCTGGCCGACTGCCAGTCCACCGACCCGGGGAAGTCCGAGATCTACGTGGTCGAGGGCGACTCCGCCGGCGGCTCCGCCAAGGGCGGCCGCGACCCGCACTTCCAGGCGATCCTGCCGATCCGGGGCAAGATCATCAACGTCGAGAAGGCGCGGATCGACCGGGTGCTGAAGAACAACGAGGTCCAGGCGATGATTACCGCCCTGGGCGCCGGCATCCACGACGAGTTCGACATCACGAAGCTTCGCTACCACAAGATCATCCTGATGGCAGACGCCGACGTCGACGGCCAGCACATCCGGACGCTGCTGCTCACGCTGCTCTTCCGCTTCATGAAGCCGCTGATCGAGGCCGGCTACGTGTACTTCGCCCGGCCGCCGCTCTACAAGATCAAGTGGTCCGAGCGCAGCGTTGACCCGGAGTACGCCTTCTCCGACCACGAGCGCGATCAGCTGATCGAGGCGGGCATCGCCGCCGGGCGCCGCGACCCGCGGCCGCGTGACGGCGTGCAGCGCTTCAAGGGCCTCGGCGAAATGAACCCGGAAGAACTCTGGGACACCACGATGAACCCGGCGCGCCGCGTCCTGAGCCAGGTCACCCTGGACGACGCCGCGCAGGCGGACGACATTTTCAGCGTGCTGATGGGAGAGGACGTCGAGGCGCGGCGCTCGTTCATCACGCGTAACGCCAAGGACGTGCGGTTCCTGGACATCTGAGCGGCGCGGGTAGCGATGATCCGTTCGGGCTATATGGGCTTTAAGGGGTTTGCGAGTTGACCGAAGTTACTGACGTACCGGGCGGCGGGCACGACCGCACGGAGCCGGTCGACCTTCAGGTCGAGATGCAGCGCAGCTACATCGACTATGCGATGTCGGTCATCGTCGGCCGGGCGCTGCCGGACGTGCGGGACGGGCTCAAGCCCGTGCATTCCCGCATCCTCTACGCGATGTACGACGGCGGGTACCGGCCCGAGCGCGGGTACTTCAAATGCTCCCGCGTCGTCGGCGACGTCATGGGCAACTACCACCCGCACGGCGACAGCGCGATCTACGACGCGCTGGTGCGGATGGCCCAGCCCTGGTCGATGCGGATGCCCCTGGTCGACGGCCAGGGCAACTTCGGTTCGCCCGGCAACGACCCGCCCGCCGCCATGCGGTACACCGAGTGCCGCCTGGACCCGCTGGCGATGGAGATGCTGCGGGACATCAACGAGGACACCGTCGACTTCCGGCCGAACTACGACGGCCGCTCGGCCGAGCCGGTCGTCCTCCCGTCCCGGTTCCCGAACCTCCTGGTCAACGGGTCCGAGGGCATCGCCGTCGGCATGGCCACCAAGATCCCGCCGCACAACCTGCGCGAGGTCGCCGCGGGCGTCCAGTGGTACCTGGAGAACTACGACCGGTTCGCGCTCCCGGCGCCCGGCACCGCCGGGGCGGAGGAAGTTTCCGACGACCGCCGCCGCGAGGTGGCGACCGAACTGCTCGACGGGCTGATGGAGCACATCCACGGCCCGGACTTCCCGACCTCCGGCCTGATCGTGGGCCGCCGCGGCATCCGCGAGGCCTACCGGACCGGCCGGGGCTCGGTCACGATGCGCGCCGTCGTGGAGATCGAAGAGGACCGGCGCGGCCGGACCTGCCTGATCGTCAGGGAACTGCCGTTCCAGGTCAACCCCGAGAACCTCGCGGTGAAGATCGCCGAACTGGTCCGGGACGGGCAGATCAGCGGCATCGCCGACATCGCGGACGAGTCCAGCCAGCGGACCGGCCAGCGGCTCGTGCTCGTGCTCAAGCGGGACGCCGTCGCGAACGTCGTGCTGAACAACCTGTACAAGCGCACCCAGCTGCAGGACACGTTCGGCGTCAACATGCTGGCCCTGGTCGACGGGGTGCCGCGCACCCTGCGCCTGGACCAGATGATCCGGTACTGGGTCGCGCACCAGATCGAGGTCATCGTCCGCCGGACCCAGTTCCGGCTGCGCAAGGCCCAGGAACGGCTGCACATCGTGGCCGCGCTGCTGGCCGCGATCGACGCGATCGACGAGGTCATCGCGCTGATCCGCGGAGCGGAATCGGCCGAGGCCGCCCGCGGCGGCCTGATGGCGCTGCTCGGCATCGACGAGACGCAGGCCACCGCCATCCTCGACATGCAGCTCCGTCGGCTGGCCGCCCTCGAACGGCAGCGCCTGACCGACGAGCGCGACGAGCTCGAGGCCCGCATCGCCGACTACAACGACATCCTGGGCTCCCCCTCCCGCCAGCGCTCGATCATCGCGACTGAGCTCGGCGAGATCGTGTCCAAGTACGGCGACGACCGGCGCACCGAGATCATCGCCTTCGACGGCGACATGAGCGACGAGGACCTGATCGCCGAGTCCGACATCGTCGTGACGATCACCCGCGGCGGGTACGCCAAGCGCACCAACACCGACCAGTACCGGGCCCAGCGTCGCGGCGGCAAGGGCGTCCGCGGAGCTCAGCTCCGCTCCGACGACATCGTCCAGCACTTCTTCGTGACCTCCACCCACAACTGGATCCTGTTCTTCACGAACAAGGGCCGGGTGTACCGCCTGAAGGGCTACGAACTGCCCGAGGCGGGCCGGGACGCGCGCGGTCAGCACGTGGCGAACATGCTCGCGTTCCAGCCGGACGAGCACATCGCCGAGGTGCTGACCCTGCGGGACTACGAGGTCGCCCCGTACCTGGTCCTGGCGACCAAGGCCGGCCTGGTCAAGAAGTCCCGGCTGCCCGAGTACGACTCGGCGCGGGCCGGCGGGCTGATCGCGATCAACCTGCGGGAGGACGACGAGGTCATCGGCGCCTCCCTGGCCTCGCCGTCGGAGGACCTGCTCCTGATCTCCAAGGGAGCGCAGGCGCTGCGGTTCACCGCCTCCGACGACGCCCTGCGGCCGATGGGCCGGGCGACCTCCGGGGTGATCGGCATGCGCTTCAACGAGGGCGACGAACTGCTCGGCATGTACGTGGCCCGGGACGGCAGCGAGGTCCTGGTCGCCACCGAGCTCGGCTACGGCAAGCGCACTCCGGTCGATCAGTACCCGCTTCGCGGGCGCGGCGGCCTCGGCGTCATGACGGCGCAGATCACCGAGGAACGGGGCGGCCTGGTCGGCGCGCTCATGGTCCGGCCGGAGGACGAGGTGTTCGCCATTACGTCCAGCGGCGGGGTCATCCGGACCAAGGCCGGCGAGGTCCGGCAGTCCGGCCGGGTCACGATGGGCGTCAAGCTGATGAACCTGGCCAGCGGGGACAGCGTGGTCGCCCTCGCCTGGAACGCTGAGTCCGACGCCGCGGAGGTGGACGCCGCGGTGGACGCCGCGGTGGACGCGGATGCTTCCGCTGAGGATTCAGAGGCTTCTTCAGATGTGGTGGAGTCCGAGGACGCGGCAGACGCTTCCGTGGACGAACCCGACGATTCTGGAGAGAATGACCTCTAAGGAGGACGGACACGTGGACGAAGAGGCGGAACCGGCGGCGGCCGGCGGAGCGGCGGATCAGGCCAAGCCTGGTTCTCCGTACGCGATGGGCTACCAGTCCGGGCTGGCCGCGTCCGACGACGAGGGGGCCGGTGACTTTACCGGCCCCGGGGATGCCCTGTCCGGCGCGGCTTCCGCGCTCGGCGACAAGCTGGACAGCAGCCGCCAGGCCATGCGCCAGGCCGCGGCCGCCACGACTAGCTGGTTTGCCAACCGGGCAGCGGGTACTCAGACGGTAACCCATGCCCCGGTGCAGGAGGTCCCGGAGCCCTCGTATCCTGAGACGCGCCCGGAGCCGCTACCGTCTACCGGGGGCGCGGCATCGCCTAGTGTGACCTCACAACCGACTTCCGCCTACTCGTCTGCGTCGTCTGCTATGACTTCACCTTCTGCATCTTCCGCTTCGGCTGGTTCACCGGCCGGCTCTCCGGCCGGTGCGGGCTACAGCTCCGGTACCGGTTATGACGCCGGTGCCGGGTACAGCGCCGGGTCTTCGGCGGCCGCTCCCTCGGCCGCCCGGGCCCCGGGTTACTCCAACGCGGCTACCGCGGGATGGCACAGCCGGGTCACCTCGGCGGAGCGTCGTCCGGAACCGCCCCGCCGGGGCCGTCGGCAGGCCCACCTGACACTGGCCCGGGTCGAGCCGTGGTCGGTGATGAAGTTCAGCTTCGTCGGCTCGGTCGTGGCGTTCATCATCTTGTTCGTCGCGGTCGCCGTGCTCTACATGGCCCTGGCCGGCCTGGGCGTTTTCAGTTCGCTGCAGAACACGGTGTCCACGATCACCTCCAGCCAGAACAACAGCGGCACCAATATCTCGGACTGGTTCTCCGCCTCGCGCATCCTTGGCTACACCGGCATGATCGGCGCCCTGAACATCATCCTGATCACGGCCCTGTCCACCATCGGCGCCGTTATCTACAACCTCATCGCGCACGTCTTCGGAGGCATCGAGGTCACCCTGCGCGAGAGCGAGTGACCCGCCGCCGGGAGGCTCCGGGAGGCTCCGGGGCTCCGCCCGGATGGCGCGAAGGGTCCGCGGGATGCGGTAGAGTATCGCAGTCGGCGCCGTTAGGCGGCCGGCGAACCCGGTACTGGGGGTATAGCTCAGACGGTTAGAGCGCATCGCTGATAACGATGAGGCCCGTGGTTCAAGTCCACGTACCCCCACTCTCGGAGAAGAAGCCCGGACTATCCGGGCTTCTTTCATTTCGGGGAGATCTCGCCATCCCCGTCTCTATCGGTAATCGATAGCTAACGTTTTGTGAACACGAGTCACGGGGATCTCACCCGTGTGACTACACGACACGTGTCCCGGCACCGTCATCACGGCGATATGGCCCGCACAGCCAAGCGCAACGTCGTGCTGACGTCCGGCATCACCGCGCTCGGCGGCCTGCTGTTCGGCTACGACACCGGCGTGGTGTCCGGAGCGCTGCTGTACCTGCGCAACGACTTCGGCGGGCTAGGCTCCTTCGCCCAGGAACTGGTCACCAGCCTGCTGCTGGTCGGCGCCGTCGCCGGAGCCCTCATCGCGGGCCGGGTGGCGGACCGGATCGGCCGGCGTCCGGCGGTCCTCATCACGGCGCTGATCTTCATCGTCGGGGTGCTGCTGGCGGCGTTCGCGCCGCTCTTCCCGGTTCTCCTCGTGGCCCGGGTGGTCATCGGGCTGGCCGTGGGCTCGGCCTCGATGGTGGTGCCGCTCTACATCGGCGAGGCCGCGCCGCCGCACATCCGGGGCGGGCTGGTCAGCATGAACCAGCTGGCCATCACGATCGGGATCCTGGTCTCCTACCTCGCGGACTACGGCCTGGCCGACACGCGCAACTGGCGGCTGATGTTCGGCCTGGCCGCCATCCCGGCGCTCCTGCTCTTCGTCGGCATGATCTTCCAGAAGGAAAGCCCGCACTGGCTGATCATGCACGGCCGGGAGAACGAGGCCCGTCAGGTACTGGGCCGTCTCCGGTACCGCCCCGGGGACATCGACGCGGAGATCGAGGAGGTCCGCGAGGTCGGCCAGATCCCGACCCGCGGCGTGGCCGACCTGTTCACCAAGAATGTCCGGCCGCTGCTCATGGTCGGCGTGCTCCTCGCCGTCTTCCAGCAGATCACCGGCATTAACACGGTGATCTACTACGCTCCCTCGCTTCTGGACGGCGCGGGCTTCGGCGACCACGCCGCCCTGCTGGCCAACGTGGTGAACGGCGCGGTCAACGTCGCCATGACGCTCGTGGCCATCCGCCTGCTCGACCGGGTCGGGCGCCGCAAGCTGCTGCTGGGCGGGACCGCGGGCATGGCGATCGGCATGTTCGTCACGGCGATCAGCTTCACGCAGGGCAGCGAGCTCAAGGGCGCCCTCGCCGTGACCGGGGTGCTCGGCCTGCTCATCTACACCGGTAGCTTCGCCATCGGCCTCGGCCCGGTGTTCTGGCTGATCATCGCCGAGATTTACCCGCTGACCATACGCGGCGCGGCGATGAGCGTCGCCACGATCGCGAACTGGGCGGCGAACTTCGTGGTGACGATCTCGTTCCTCACCCTGCTCAACTCGATCGGCGGCACCGGCGTGTTCTTCCTGTTCGGAGCCCTGACCCTGGTCGCGCTCGCCTACTTCGCGAAGAAGGTCCCGGAAACGAAGGGCCGAAGCCTGCAGCAACTCGAACAGGACCTCACCGGCAGAGCGGTAGGCTGACTCCAGGGTTTTTAAACATTCGAGGTTTGAAGGGTCTGACACCATGAAGAAGCTGCTTATTCTTGCCGTGTTCGTCGTTGGCGGTCTGGCCGTGTGGCGCAAGGTTCAGGCACAGCGGGCCGACCTTGACCTCTGGAGCGAGGCCACCACCGCCAGCGACTACTGACGGAGCCGTTGCCGTAAGCCGGCCAGTGGCCACCCCCGCCGTTCCCCCGGTATCGCTCGTCTGTTACGACCTTGTGGGCATCGCCCTCGACGACGAGACGGTGGAGCGCGCCTTCGCCGAGGCGATCGCGACTCTGGGCATCGTGGCGGGGACCGAAGCCTATACGCGTGCCATGGTCCGGTTTGACCGCGGCCGGGGGCGCGTGCCCGCCGACATTCTCCGCGAGTTGTTCGCGGAGAACCAGGGCCAGGTAGAGGTGGCGTCCCTGGCCTTCGGCCGTTCGTTCAGGTCGGCTGCGGAACGATTCGATCCCGGCACGTCGCTGGACGCGCTGGCTCCCTTCGGAAAGGTCTCGGCGGCGGGCCGGCGGGTCTGCGCGCTGACCGCGCTCCCCCGGGACGCCGTGGGAGACCTGCTTGATCTCCTGCGCCGCCGGGGCCCGGCCGACCTGGCCCTGTGCTCCGACGACGCGCCCCGCGGATTCCCGTGGCCTGACCTGGTGCTGACCGCGGGGCTCCGCGCGGGCGTCGGCGACGTGCGGGAGGTCGCGGTGGTATCCGCGTCCGAACCCGGCCTGC
>Ga0131853_10003425_pt1 | contig 28493 bp, 14 predicted proteins | sample TergutLab28metaG_FD_92764 | JGI IMG/M metagenome (GOLD analysis project Ga0131853, IMG submission 92764) | Labiotermes labralis P1 segment gut microbial communities from Petit-Saut dam, French Guiana - Lab288 P1 (version 2) (version 2) | ecosystem: Host-associated > Arthropoda: Insects >...
TGTTTTTTTATCACCCTGCCTCTTATGTCTATGGAATATGGTTTCGCCATTTATATCTAACTCCTTTTTGCTTTTGGATATACTTTACCATTTCCACATTGATTTTGAAAGTGCTATAGCGCGGGCATTGCAGGTATTGAAGCCCATGAACGGCAAGTTTATACCGTGGGAAGCACCCGGCTTTTTAATGCAATGCTAGACCATAATTCATCCGAGTTTAGACTAGTACAGGGCAACCTAGTAAGGCAAGGCAACCATGTGAACATTTGGGTTTTGGACCCGGAAGCATATGCCCTTGCAATAAACTTAGTCCCTGGAAGTGACCGGGCATACCAGGACACCCTTGCAGATGTTATCGCCAATGATAGCTTGCTGGACACTATGATTGAGCGGTTTGACGATATTACCGCACGTATGACTCGTGATTTTGGGGCATTTGAAGGGCATGTTGTAGAAACGCATTTTACCAACATGCGCCGCGTAGGCGACATTAATGAAGACGGCAGGGTTAATGTTTTGCTATATAACCTGCAAAGAACATTGGCACCCCCAGGCGGTGCAGGCGGCACTACTTCCGGGGCTTTTACTAACCGGGATTTTGCCAATCGGGCCCAGCCGATACATTCACAGTCTGTAGACCTTGTTCCTATTCCAATGTTTCACATGAATATAGCCAGAAGCTTTGGCTATAGAATGGCTACTTCAAACAGACCGGCAGAATGGATGGACTTCTACGAAACCTTTGCCCACGAGCTTCAGCATCTGTTATTTTTTCTGCATTTTGGTGTGTATATACCAAACAGTCATACAGAAAATCATTATTACAGGTATAGCTGGCTTGATGAATCATTAAGTGAACTTGCAGGCAAATTTTGGACCCAGGATGGAACAGAAGCAGCATGGAACCGCTTTACGGGTGGCAGCGCAAGGATTACGAACACTCTAAGCAATAGTTATTTTCATCCACCCCGGTATGGTGATTTCGTCCACTTTAACGGTAGCAGAAAAAGTTATGGCATGGGCAGGTTGCATTCTACCATGATGCATAGACATACCGCTGGTGCATATGCCACGGCAATATACAACCACTTTGGCACAGTATTTCCACCAACAACAACCCCAGATGAATTTAGAAACCGCATGGAACAAGTAAGGCAACATGGTATGCGCAGGGTAGTAGGGGATGCGCTTATTGCAGCCGGATTAACAGGGAATACAGGAATCACATGCGGCGAAACAGCGTTTGACCTTTTATATTTTATATTCATGGAAAGCTTCGCTGCTGATGGCGGTGATATTGTTACAGAAAACGCCGTACACGCAACCACACCATTTTTTCCTGAAACTAATTATTCAGCACGGAATTTTTGGGGCATACGGCCAAACTTTGGAACAGATAACTTTGTTATTTCAGAAACACATTACATCATTATTATGAATGACTTGCAACCTTTGCCCATAATTGCACCCGGCAGTAATGTTTCAATGAGCGGCAGCGCCTCCCTTAGCATAGCAGCAACCCGGGAAATGATGTTTCGGCTTACAGGGGAAAGCACCGCCAACCCAGTATTAAGTATCTCTATAAATGATAATGACCCACGAACCCAGTTTTATGTTGTAATCCCTAATGATGCACCTGGGGCTGTTAGTACGCCATTTTTCCCAATAAGCCACCTTGGGGCTGATGGTGCAACGGTTCGCCCTTTGGCAGGCGGCAATGTGGTCAATGTTATTGATACCGGGGGGCAAACTGCTTACTTGTTTGTGGCTACTTTGTTTAGGAATGTTGGTGCCCGGGTTGATTATACGTGGGGGGATGGCGGGGGTGCTACGCCTACGCCTACACCACTGCCTTCTCCAACACCTTCGCCTTCTCCTTCACCAACCCCTTTAGCAACACCTACTCCTACTCCTGTTTCTGGTGTTGTTGTTAACTCGTGGGCAGAGTTGCGTGAAGCAATAGATACTTCTCCGATTGGTGAAACAACCATTTTAGTTGGCAGTAGCTTTCCAGCTCAAAGCTGGCCACAAACAAGTATAATAGATATCCCAGCTAATCGCCATATCACATTGGTAAGCTCTGAAGTAGCAGACGGAGCTGAAAATATACGGGTATTGACACAACAACGTGATAGGCGGCATTTCATTGTAACGGAAGGAAGTAGCCTAACACTATGCCAGAACATCACACTGGTAGGAGGCATAACTTCTGGTGGTGCCGCAGGAACAGGAGGAGTACAGGTAAATGGTGGTGGCGAGCTAATAATGAACCCAGGAAGTGTGATAGAACGGGTTTATAGAATAGCAGCCATTCAACTTGAAGGAAGTGGCACAGAAGAAGCCACACGCGCCCGCCTCACAATGGCAGGCGGGACTATACGGCATAGCTCTGGAGACAATGTAGGCGGTGTGTCAATTGGCACAAACGCAATATTCGTAATGGGTGATGGAAGTACGCTTTATGGCAATAGCACACGAAACCCATCAATACAACCAAACGCCCGTGCCATGGTTGGCGGAGTTCTTTTATTAACAGATACATCAACATTCGAAATGAGAGGTACAGCAACAATAAGAAATCATAATCTACCTCTTGCAATGGGACAGCTTCTCCCACAAGACCCTGGTCATGCAGGGGGCGTGTTGATGCTGGGCGGTACCTTCACTATGTATGGCGGGTATATTATTAATAATAATAGCTCGTCACCAAGAGGAGGTGGTGGTGTACGGGTATCCGATGGCACTTTTACAATGCATGGAGGGCATATCACAGGCAACACTTCCCCTGGAGGAGCGGTACGCTTAGACCGCACTGATGGTACAACATTCATTATGCATGATGGTGTTATAAGCAATAACACCGCAGGTTCAGGCGTTCAAGTAGCATTTGGCACAATGACAATGTATGGCGGAGAAATAAAAGAAAATACAAGCACTGGTAGAAATAGCGCCGGTGTACACACAAGCGGTGCATTTACAATGGTCGGAGGACGAATTCATAATAACACGCAAGCAGGCGGAAATACAGCAAATGCTGGCGGCGGCGTACATGTAGCAGGTGGAGTGTTCAGCATGATCCATAATGATGCCATAATCGAAAATAACCATACGACAGGAAACAATAATGTTTCAGGTGGTGGCGGTGGAATATTCCAATCATCAACAGGTGTAATAAACATCACCGCAGGCATAATCACCGGTAACAGTACAAGGACAAATGGCGGCGGAGTAAGCATTGCAAGGGGTGTCACAGGTACATTCATCATGTCGGGTGGCTATATTACGCATAACGAAGCCAGCATGGGAGGCGGGGTAGCTTTACTTGGAGGATTGGAAAGCACGTTCACTATGACAGGTGGTTATATAATGTATAACCACGCACACGCTGGTGGCGGGGGGGTATCATTGGCAGGGGCTTCGGAAGAAGGTGCATTCACCATGACTGGTGGAGCAATATCAAATAACGTTTCCGCAACTGACGGCGGAGACATATTTACAACTCAATGAAGTTTCGCCCCTGTTATTGTTCCCGAAACAGCCTACCTCAACTTAAATATAGGCCCTGCGGCCATCTTCTCCGGCAACACCGCAGGCAACGGCCCATCAGCCCCGCCAGACAACCGCCTGCCCCACATAGCATCCACAACGGCCAGCATCTGGGGCTACGCACTAAATAACTACGACATCAACTACACAGGCCGCCTAAACCAAGAACACGGCATAAGCACCTGGGCACAACTACGCGCAGCCATCAACGCAGCACCCCACAACAATATATATACTAAACAGCTTCGAAGCCCCAACAGACGCAGATGGCAATGCAATAACAATCCCAGCAGACAGGCAGATAACCCTGGTAAGCTCTAACCCAGCCCCAGGCCCTGCCAATGTCCGCGTAGTATCCCAGCACAACAGTAACCAGCGCCACTTTATAGTAAGCGGACACCTTACACTTGGGCGCAATGTCACCCTTAGCCTGGGCAACAACCCCGGCGGGGTGCAGGTGACTGGCGGCAATTTCATCATGGGTGATGACAGCGATATCCTAGCAGGATAAATACCGCCAGCAACACATTCTATTAACGGATTAATAAAAGGCCCCATATCCCGGCTAAGGGATATGGGGCCTTTAAACAGCAGTTATTCACATCATAATATGCCCGCAGCAGCATATCGGTCTTTTTAACACAATCCCACGCCCGCCTACCCCAACACCCCAATCCCCCGCAACACCCCATGGGTAGCAATACCACTATATGCACAATCCAACTCAATCAAATCAAAAATAGGCACCTGCCTATAATCAAGCTTTATAAGGCTATAGTTCATTTGCAACCGCTCTTTATTCCGCAAAACAGACTGCATAACCGATGGCTTTTCTATTCTATCAATATTATCCAATACCCCCTGCAAGCTCCCAAACTGGTTTATCAAAGCCGCGGCAGTTTTTGGCCCAACTTTTTCTGCGCCCTTTATATTGTCGGCACTGTCGCCTGTTAGTGATTTAAAATCCGCATACTGCTCAGGCAAAACACCATACTTGCTTTGGACATATGCAGCATCACAAGTAACCGTATTTTTGCCCCTATACCTAAGCACAAAAACCGCATCGCTTATAAGCTGAAAAAAATCGCTGTCAAAAGAAGATATAAATACCTGCACTTCGCCGCTGTACCTGTGGACATAACTTGCAATAACATCATCAGCTTCAAAATCTGTAGCTTCTACATATCTAATTTTCATAAAATCAAGGGCGGCATAAATATCACATAGCTGGGAAAAAGGATTTTCATCATCTGGGATGGCTGAATAATCTACCCGGTTAGCTTTATAATCTGGCGACAGATTAACACGTTCATTTTCTTGCTCGCCATCAAACACAACTATGATATGGGCGGCATCTGTCATCTTTATTATTTTTATCAGTGCGCCAACAAAACCCATCACGCCATGGATGGCCTTGCCTTCTTTATTTGTTATTCTTGATGGCATGCCATAAAACATTTGGAATAAAAGATTATGCCCGTCCACGATTAGCAAGTTTTTCATTTTATAGGAATTCCCTCTTTAAACGGTTCCGTCCAAGCCGAAAATCCCGAACGCTTCTACGGGGTTTCGGCGACAGACGAGGCCAATTTACTGGAGCTGTTGACAAATGCAAATTTGCTGGCGGCAGGTTGCCGCCCCTACGCCATAAATGCTAGGTTTACGGGGGGGTGTAGGGGCGGCAACCTGCCGCCAGCACCACAAATCCCCCTTGTCAACAGCCCCGCCCTCTACACTCATTTTGTATAATTATTCATAAAAATGACTAGCAGGACAGCCCACTATGAATCCCCCCACCCAAACATATCAGCCAGCTTCATAAAATTTTCTTCCATGTCGTCGTCAAATATCTCAAAACCCAAAAGTTCATTTAACACCTGGCTGATTATTTCGGCCTTTTCTATTGTCTCTTCCATGCTGCATGGGAAAATATCGGGCAATAGCCAAAAGTTAATCAGCAGCATCATAAGCTCTGCAACAAGCTTTGGGTTGCCGGGTTTTATCGAGCCGTCGGCCATGCCTTCTGCTACCATTGGCTCAAGGAAGGCCGCTGTTTCCTGGTTGCCCTTTACCTGTTCGGCAAGGAAGCGTGGCTGCTGCATTAGTGACATTGCAAGACGGGACAAGTCTCCTATTTCTTCGTCTGCAAAATTGGATTCCAGTCCGTATTTTAAGGCCAGCTTTAGCCGCTCTTGCCCATTGGCTACTTCCGCGTCCAATGCCTGTTTAACAGGGTGCCTGTCAATAAAGCAGTTTTCAAAAATAGCATCCAGCACTTCTTCCTTCGACTTGAAATGGTGATAGAAGGCTCCCCGGGTTAAACCCCCAAGGCGGCCCACAATGTCAAGGACGGTTGTTTCGTCGTAGCCTTTTTCCAGAAATAGTTTAAGGGATGTATCTAAGATTTTTTTTCTGGTTTCTTCTGGGTATTTGTTTCTAGGCATGGGATGCCTCCGCTAGGAACGCTTTAATAATGCCAAGTACATAGTCAATATTTTCACGGCTTATGTCATTGTGGGTAACAAAACGGTACCCGCTTTCATCCCCGGGGTTGGTTTTAATGCCTTTTTCATATAAATGGGATGCAAAAGCGGCATGATCAAAGCCAGGTTTTGTTATATTAAAGAACACCATATTAATGTGCACCTTGTTTATATCTAGGGTAATGTAAGGTATTTGTCCCAATTGCTGGGCTAAGCAGCGGGCATTTTCATGGTCTTCTTCCAGGCGGGGTATCATGGTTTCCAGGCTTACCAGGCCGCAGGCGGCCAGTATCCCGGCTTGGCGCATACCGCCGCCCAGCAGTTTTCTAAGTTTGCGGGATTTTTTTATAAAGGCTGCGCTGCCGCATAGCATAGAGCCTATTGGGGCGCACAGGCCTTTTGATAGGGCAAACATTGCGGTGTCGCAATAGCGGGTTATTTCCTTTGGGTCAACATTTAGGTGGATTGCGGCGTTAAACAGCCTTGCCCCGTCCAGGTGTACGGGTAAGTTGCGGCGCTGCGCTGCGGTGTAGGTGTCTTTCATTGCATCCAGTGGTACTACTGTGCCATTGGAAAGGGCATTTTCTATACATACCATACCGGTTTCTGGGTAGTGGATATCATCTTCCCGCACATTGGCGTCTATGTCCTGGCCACGGATGGTGTGGTCTGGGTTATTTACAATGCGGTAGCTTACACCAGAGATAATAGCTGCGCCGCCCACCTCGTGGGCCACTACGTGGGAGTTTTGGCCCACGATTATTTCGTCACCTCTTTTTGTATGGGCCATGATTGCAAGCTGGTTGGCCATTGTGCCTGATGGCACAAAAAGGGAGGCTTCAAAGCCGGTTATTTTTGCGGCCAGTTCTTCCAGCTGGGTTACTGTGGGGTCATCTTCGTATACATCGTCCCCCACTATGGCTGCGGCCATTGCGTTTCGCATTTCTGCTGTGGGTTGGGTTACAGTGTCAGAGCGTAGGTCTATAAATTTCATATGTCCTCCGTTTTCGTGCTAAATGTTTTTATAAACAAAAATACAGTTGCTGCCGCAATTGCCAGGATTGGCAGCACAAACCATAGCATAATACTTACCGTAAGCGTTGTGTGGCCATGGAACATTGCGTCCCGCAACAACATAGCAAGCCCCCAGTGGTTAAGCTGCCTTGTAAATATCATCTGGGCAATATAATTCCCCCATGATTTTGCGGCAAAAAGCCCGCCAAATGCAATAAGAAAGGGAAGCATTGCCCTGGTTAGGCTTTGCAGGGAGCCGGCTTTGGGGTTTTTTAACCTAGCCAGGTAGGCCAATGGCAGGACAAAAGCAATATTGGCCGCGTTGGCAAAAATAACCCCTATATATGTGTTTACAAACCCGAGTTGGTGATAAAAAAGAAACTCCCCAATTATGTTGTTGGCTAGGCTTGCCATAAGGAGTATAAGCACCAAGGCGGCTTTTTTATTTATGTTTAAGTATAGCCATGCAGCCAGGGTAAACAAAAGTATGCCATATAGGGCAGCTGAAAAAACAGTGATAAATATGCTGTTTACAATAGACGATTGCAAAAATTGTGCAGGAGTTGCGCTGCTGTAAGCAAGAGGAAACAATAAGCCCACAAGAAGCGCAAGGGCGCCAATTGCCCCAGGTATAGCCCCGGCTTTGTTGTCCCGGCCGCCATTGTAAATATTGCCGGGGCTTTCATCATTGCCAGCGCGTACGCATATATACACGCCCATTGCTGCCAAAGCAGCAACAAGGATTTGGATAACCGTCCTTATAGCCCACGCAGCAGAGGCCGGGGACATTCTAAAGGCTTCCAACCCCGAGCGGTAAATCCAGGTGTCTATGGTGTCTGTGGCAGAGAAAACCCCAGGGTTATATAGCAGCATAATAAGTTCATAATTACTGGATAAAACCCTTGCAATGTTTATTGCGATGCCGATGGCCACACCCGTGGCAGCACCATATAATACGCTTTTGCCCCGGTTGTTGAACAAACTGGCAGCACAAGCCCCAACAAAGGCGCAAATAGCTGCGGGCCTTATGGCAGAGAAGAGGATAACCATAATGCGCATAGCACTTGGGCTCATAAATGTTTGGGTAGACAGCAGATGTGTCGCAAGAAAGGCAAGAGTAAGGTCTGGGATAAAAGCCGGAAGCAGTAGCGCAATAGCGGATGCGCTGCGCGTTTTTCCTGGGTTCATGCCGCCAACAGCACCTGCTGTGGGTATGGCAGCCATTATTGCAATAATTGTGGATGCAAGAAATATAATGAATGAGTTGCTAATTACCCTGCTGGCGAAGGGGCCGCTTACAAAGTCGCTATAGTTGGCAAAACCAACCCACGGGCTTCCAGACATGCCCATGAGCGGCTGGTAATCTTGGAACGAAATAATAAATGTGTAAAGCGCTGGTATGCCTATCAGGAATGTGAATAGCGCCATCCCAATAACCAGGGATATTATTGAAATATTTCTAAGTTTGTTTGGTGGCATTTTATCCTCCTTTAACTAGGGCCTGTTGCCACTACACCAACCCCGGAAACCCATTCTGGCGCAAAGCTTCATACAATACAATCCCCACAGCTACAGATAAGTTTAAAGACCGCTCTTCCCCGGTCATGGGGATATTGATAATATTGTCTTGATATGCCTCTAATATTTGCGGGGGCAGGCCGGTGGTTTCGCTGCCGAAGATTATATAATCCCCGGTTTTATACATAATATCTGCGTAGGCTTTGCCAATGCCCGACTCTGCTAAGAAAAGCCGGGCATTGGGGTTTTGGTCAATAAAGTTTTGAAAGTTGTCATACTCTTTTACATCAATTTTGGGCCAGTAATCCAGCCCCGACCGCTTGAGGGATTTTTCATCTAAATAAAAACCCAGGGGGCGTATAAGGTGAAGCTTTGCCCCGGTCATAAGGCAGGTACGGCCAATTGCACCGGTATTGTGTGGGATTTCTGGTTGGTGCAATACTATATTTATTGGCATGTGCCATACCAATCGCCCAGCAGGCGGTTTACAGCCCCGGGAGCGCTGGCCAGTTCTTCAAAGATGCCTTGCACTTTATCGGCAAGCCCGGCTTCATATAAATCTACGCCAAAGGTTGCCTTGTCTGACAATATAGGCTTTAAATCTGCCTTTGCGCCTTCACCAAGATTGAGATTTAACAGTGGCAGCACCGCTTCTGGCAGCCTAGGGTCTGGGCTTAGGGCCATATCTGCCCCGGTGTCATCTTTACCCATGCGGAACCTTAACCACAAGGCTATAAACCTTGGGATTGCTTCAAGCCCTGCAATATCCAGGCTTGCGGCTTTGCGGGCCTTTAGGGTTTCCCCAAAGCGGACGGGAATCTTTTGAGACGCGTCTGCATTGATACGGGCTGGTGTATCTGGGATAAAGGGGTTGGGGAAGCGCTGGGTTACTACCTCTTTAAGGAAGTCTTGGGGGTTTATAATGCCAGGGTTGGCCACGGTTGGCATTGCCTCGGCGGCGGCTTTATTTATAAGGGCCACTAAGCGCTTGTCTTGCATACAGGATGAAATAGTTGGGTAATCCAGCAAAGTACCGCATACCCCTAAAATTGTGTGCAGCGGGTTAAGGCAGGCGCAGACCTTCATCTGGTCTGCCTTGCGCACTGTTTCCCTGTCTGTTAGGAAAACGCCTTTGCCGACTGCTTTCTCCAGTGGTGGGCGGCCATTTGGGAAGTTGTCTTCTATTACTAGGTATTGGGGGCCTTCCGCGTTTACAAAGGAGGCCACTGTTGTATTTTTTGCTGTTTGGGTGATTTCTGTGGAAGCATAGCCTTCTTTTTCTAAAATTTCGGCTATGGCTTTGGATGGCTGGGGGGTAATTTTGTCTATCATTGTCCAGGGGTATGCTTGGGCTTTTACATATTCCACAAAGGTTTCCGGGGCTTGGCCTGCTGCTGCCCATGCTTTGGCTATAGCTTCTGCTGCTTGGGCCACTTTTGTGCCGTTTTCTGCAAAGTTGTCCATTGCTACCAGGGCCAGGGGTGGGGCGCTTGCCTGGAAGCGGGCATATAGCCCGGCGGTTACCTGCTCCATTGCGGTTTTTGCTTGGGCTGGGCTTTGGCAAATGCTGCTGGGGTTTACGGCGTAGCCTTTTTCTGTGATGGTAAGGCTTATCATTTGCAGGCTTGGCTGGGAAATTACTTGCATAAGCCTTTCAATGTCTGTGGCAAAGGCGTCTGCAATGCTGGCTATTACTTGTTTTGCCACATTTCCGTCAGCGCCCAGGGTTACGGCTAGGGTTAGGTTATCGTAGGGGGTGAAGGAGGCGGGGATTATACCTTCGTCGTAGGATTCGTATACAATTATGCCTTTGTTGGTGTGGCCTGCCTCCAGCAAGTCTTGCTGCAGGCCTGCTATAAAAATACGGAAGATGTTGCCTGCACCTATGTGCAGCCAGGTTGGGGCTTTGCTTGTGGCAGATACCATTGCTGGTATGTCATAGGTGGGTAATTGGTAGCCTTGGGGCCAGGTTTTGGTTAGGCTTTTTAAGTTTAGTTCCATGTTGTCCTCCTAATGGTTTTTTGTTATAGCCGTTATGCCCGAAAACCAACCCGATGTGCCGGTCTTTTTGGCGTAATCCTGCGTCAGCACCTCCTAGTGGGCCTTCTTGGCCCGCGTCGTCGGCACTTCCTTGTCTTACACCAAAAATCCTCGCCGCCTCGGGCTGGTTTTCGGGTATAACGACTATAATTGCCTATCTTGGGTTAGCCTTGCAATATGCTACTGCTTTTTCATTGTTGCGCTAATATAGCCTCCATCTCCCCCACAAGCCCTTCAAAAACCTGAAGCGCTTCCCTTACCGGGGCTGGGGTGCTCATATCCACACCGGCTTTTTTCAGTATCTCAATAGCATAATCACTGCTGCCAGCCTTTAGGAAGCCAAGATAATCCTCCAGGGCCTCCTCACCCCCATTTTGTATGCGCTTAGTAAATGCCAGGGCTGCCGAATAGCCTGTTGCGTACTGGTACACATAAAAAGCCCTGTAAAAATGGGAAATCCGCGCCCATTCTAGGTCAATCTCTTCATCTATAACCATATCTGGGCCATGATATTTTACATTAAGGTCACGGTAAACCTTGTTTACCGCGTCCAGGGTCAGTGGCTCACCAGCCTCTGCCATTGCGTGGGTTATCATTTCAAATTCTGCAAACATTACCTGCCTAAACACTGTGCCGCGGAACTGCTCCAGATACTCGCCCAGCAGGTATGCTTTGGTTTTTTGGTCTGTTGTGGTTTTTAGCATATGCTCCATAAGGATTGTTTCGTTTACTGTGGAGGCCACTTCCGCCAGGAAAATATTTGGGTATGCGTATACATTGGGCTGGGTATTCCAGGTGTAGTGGTCGTGCATTGCGTGGCCCATTTCGTGTGCTAGGGTGAACATATCTGTAAGAGTGTCGTCGTGGTTAAGAAGTACATATGGGTGATTGCCATAGCAGCCCCATGCATAGGCACCAGCTTCCTTGCCTTCGTTTTCGTATACATCTATCCAGCCAGACTCCGGCTCCATGCCTTTTATCATTGCAGCCAGGTATTCTTCCCCAAGGGGGGCAAGACCTTCAGCTACCTTTTTCTTGGCATCTTGGTAAGAAATTTTGGCGTCTGCCTCTTCCACTATGGGGGTGTAGATATCATACATATGAAGCTCGTCCACTTTAAGGGCCTTTTTGCGGAGGGCCATGTAGCGGTGCATTGCGGGAAGAAATTCATGGACGGTATTTATCAGCTGCTGATATACCTCCCGGGGGATGTTGCTGCTTGAAAGGGCCGCGTCTAGGGTGCTGTTGTAATTGCGGGCCTTTGCATTGAAGATATCCTTTTTTATACTTGCGCTTAGCATGGTTGCCAATGTGTTTTTTAGTGCCCAGAAGGATTTGTAATAGACCTTAAAGGCATCTTTGCGTACCCGGCGGTCTTTTGACTGCATTAGGGTAAAGAAGCGGCCGTGGGTTACTTCAACTGTGTTGCCGTTTTCGTCTGTAATTGTGTCAAATTTTAAGTCAGTGCTTTCTAGCATACTGTATAGATTCCTTGCAGTGCCGCCTACTTCCTGGGCGCTTGCCAGAAGCTCTTCTACCTCTGCGCTTCTGATGTGGGCCTTTTCCCGCAGGATATTTTCCAGGAAGAACTTGTATGGGGCTAGGCCTTGGGTATTTGTTATAAAGCTTTGTATAGCGGCTTCATCGTGGGTTAGTATTTCCGGCACAATGAAGGCAGTTGCTGCGTCAAACTTTGTGGCAGTGGCTTCGGCAACATTGGCCATGCCCTGGGAATCTGAGATGCCAGCGTCTTCATGCATTTTCATTGTGGCATATACAAACATGCGGCTTACTGTCTCGTAGGCGGCAAAGTACTGGGTTAGGCAGGCGGCTAATGATTCGCCAGTGGTTAGCTTGCCTTTAAAAGCTTCTACTGCCTCTGTTTTGCTGGGGATGATGTTTACATCGTTACGCCAGGCTTCTTGTGTTGGGTACAGGTTTTCTAGCTTCCATTTAAATTCTTGAGGGATTTCGCTGCGCTTTTTTTGCTTGATTTCCATTACATGGCTCCTTTGCAACATATTGTGATTATTGTAGCATGTAACATCTTTTATCGCTAGGGAATCGGTATAGTTGATATGATTATATGCATAATAAAAACCGCCAGCCTGCTGGTATGCAGACTGGCGGCATGGTTAAAGTTTTAACAATATATTCGCTTTAGCGGGGAGGAAGATGGTAAGGGCGGGCATTGGGGCCTTCCAGCCTATCCCACTCTTTATTGTCAGCAACGCCGGTTATTACATAGCGGCCATCCTCTTGTATTACATAGAAGGAGTTGGACGCCAGCAGTATCTCTATATAGTACCATGCGGTATCATCGTCCAAGTCAAACCAAGTGCGCACTGCATACCGGAAGTCTAGTGCGTTTTCAATAGAATCACGGCCTAGTATGCGGTTGAAAAGCTGGGCGGTGTTTGCCCGGTTTATTGGCTGGTTGGGGTTAAATGGCCCGCCAGCATCTATTAGCCCCAGGTTTGCTATTGCATTTACGTAAGCTGCACTCCAGTGGGTTTCTATATCGGTGAAGAAATTATGTCCGTCGTTATTAAGGTCAAGCCCTTTAAAACGGGCTGTTAGTGCCATCATCTCTGCTGCGGAAATATAGTCATTTGGCCGGAAGGTTCCGTCTGGAAAACCACGTACAAATCCCATATTGCCCATGGTGCTTACGGCGTTGTTGAACCACTGGTTGCTGTGTACATCTGTGAAAGAGTTGGAGGTGCTCCAATATTGAACGCGGGCATCATAGGGCAGCAACCGGAAGAACATTGTTATTGCCTGGGCGCGGGTTAGTGGGGCACCGGGGCGGATGGTGTTGTTTGCGAAGCCTACCATTGTGTTGTCTATGATTATTGGGGCTGGTGCTGGGGCGGGAGGTGGTGTGGGGGTTGGAGTTGGTGTAGGGGTGGGAGATGGAGATGGTGTTGGGGAAGGTAGAGGTGTTTGTTCTGGGTCGGATGGGGAATCTGGCCATGGTTGTTGGTTTCCGGCAGGTGTCCACTGTGCTACAAAAGTCATTGTGCCTGTGACGTTTACGCCACCTACTTGGTTGCGAGTGCGGACTCCCCCTGGTGTGGGTGCGGTTTGCAACCATCCGGCGAAGGTGTAGCCTGGGCGGATTGGTACGGGGACGTTGCTAGTGCCGATTGGGGAGCCGCTTGGAAGACTTGGTGTTAGTGATAGACTGCCAGTTTGGGTGCCACCGTTTAGATTAAATGTAATTGTGTAATTTCCCTGGGGCGGTTGAAGTACTAGCACTAATGCATCGTCATCATTTTCGTCAATTGAGCGTGATACCACTGTCCAGCCAGTGGGAATATCAAGATATAGGTCATTATTGTTATTATGATCATGCTGCCCAGGTACAGAGAAACGTGAGAATGGGCAAGGGCGTGGAACAATTATTGTGACATTGCTTAATAGGTCACTTGGATTAAAAGATGGATCGTGAGTGAAGCCTGTAATTATTTCTAATTCTGGCTCGGGGGTTGTTGTGGGATCTGGAACAGTTAATGTAGCACTGCCGACTGGGTCTCTCGGATCAGTTATAAGAACCTTGGTTACGGGGCGTTCCACCCGGAATGTGACCGTGAAACGGGAGCTGCTGTTTGGGAGTATACCTGAGCCTGTGGAGCCATGGGTTGCTAGATCAAAGCCACTCTCCGATAAATGTACTTCTGCGTTATATACTCCAATTTGCAAACCTTGGTTAGGAGCAATAGCAATATTGTTAATCGTTACCCCACCCGGGATAATATCGCTGGTTGTAGTATTGGTGCCAGTGTCAACGAAGTGAAATGCAAGCGTAGCGCTCGGTGGCATAGGGTGCAAATCAAGTGTTAATGGTGGTGCCGCTGGGAATGAATAAGGTATAAAGTATACAGCTGGAAATGGTGGAGATGGGGATAGTTGAGGCGGAGGCGCTGTATTGTTGCGCAGATTTGTGATTACAGCATTTTCTTCAAAGTCGTCGGAATCAAAATCTAACAGCGCTATGCCGTTATTTAAGTTGATTGTACTCACCTGGATAGGTAAAAACATTGCATAAAGCCTTGCATCTGCGAAATTAGGCGTCCTAGTCACTACGGCAGAATAATGAGTAGTAGGAGGCGTTAATGATGGGTCTCTGTCAGCGGTTGAGATTATATCTGAAACCTGCTCTCGAGTAATATACTGCCAACCGTCATCAGTAAAACCTCTTAATACCCAGCTTGTCATGGTAAATCCTTGCCTAAAGGGTAGTATTACAGGCGGATGGGTGCCATTAGCATAAAAATCTAGCGGAGGATGATCAAAAGCAGACATAAGGACACCATTGATCATTGTTCTTACTTGCAATGTACCGGTAAATGGAAAAGGAACAATGCCCACACTCTCCCCTTCCCCCGCTTCTTCTGAATGCATAACAATATCATTGCTATCCAGGTTGATTTCCAAAGATTCGCTAGGGCTGCTTCCTGTGTCTGAAAAAGCAAGTGATATGTTTCCTAACACTAATACAAAGACCAGTGCAATAGCCACAAATCGTCTGACCCGTGCGCTTAGGTTGCATTGCACATGTTTGTGTTCATACTTCATTTGATAACGCTCCTTTTGTTTTTTAATATTGTTGTTGTTAGATTAATGTTTTCTTCCAAGATTTGCTGTTAGTATACATTGTTCACAGTCCATAAGCAAGAGTGATTTAATATATATGTAATTTAATTTGTTGTGCTAGTTGTTATAGGACGAAAAACCATATAAGCGATGGTTTAGGAGCACAATTATGTAAGTTCTAGCATAGATTAGAGCACAGAAAAAGGGTCAAAGGCAGATTTACACAGATTTTTAAAGATTTTAATCCGTGTTAATCCGCCTTTGACCCTTTTTCTGTGACCCATTATCCATAAAACTAGCACAACACGTTAATTTACATTTATACATTTATGTGTAAGAAAAAAAGGATGTGTCGCAGTTTATTGAATTGTTTTCTTGTGCTTACAATCAATCGCTGAAATAATATCAGCGAAAATCCTATATATCTGTATTGTGTTGCTGTGTATCGTATAGGCATCTCAGCCATGCTTCCTTCATATCTTGAATTATAATTTGCTGTGTTTCCAGCACATTAATTATATATTCCATGTAATTAATTGTTATCTAAGAGGCTGTGTTCATAGGGGGCAATGTCGAGTTGGCGTGGCAGATTTACGCCAATCAAGGAGGCTTTTTCGACGCTTGCCAAGAAGGCAAGCTAGAAAAAGCCGACGCAGAGTGGCGTAAATTTGACCGCCAAAGCGACATTGAACCCTATGAACATAGCTTCTAAGCTCCTTAAAGCGATTAATGGGGTAATACATACGAAAGTCTCGCCTTTTTAAAGATTGGCATTGTAAATGTATTTATTATTAGCTTTAGTTTGTATCTTTACTTATAGCTCTCGATTTTGTGCTTTATTGCCATGACGCTATTATCTAAATAGTTTGTTTTGAAACCGTTGTGTTAGGAATGCGCAACATATATGTTATAAAAATATATTGCAATTTATAATTAAATGTATAGAATAAGCGGGGTAATCAGTAAAGAAATTAATCCCAGTTGAGGAGCTAAATCACTATGTCATCTAACGACAAGTCTTACAGAAAACTTTCACACCTAACATGGGTTTGGCGTACTTTCGTATTATTGATGATTATTACCCTTGTTATAGCTTTTGCAGTATTGGCAATTGAAGCTCCAAATGATAATTATCTATACAGAATTGAAGAATCAGCTCTAAATTATGTGTTTGACGATTATTATGATGAAAAACCCTATCCGCATAACAGACAAGACGAATACATATTACAAGATCATTCATATATGAATGATTACACTGATATGAATACATCTGATGAAAACACTCAACAATATCCAAGAAGTGATTATGTAATTAATTTTTATAATGACATAGATGATGGTTATAGATATATTGACCCATTTGGATATATAAATATAGAACCCCATGGTGGGGGGCCTGGTGTTATATATAGAGAGATATATGTAAACGATAATGTTATAGGTCCAGGTGTAAATATTAATTATGATTTAATTAATGATACCCATGAACCTATTTTGATTCCTTTTTTTGCGGGGCACTCTTTATTTTTTTGGGAGGGCACTACCGTTATTGATTTCTATGGTTTTTTGCTTCCAACACAGATTCCACACACAAGCAAAACAGTTATGAGAACGGCCTATAGAGAGAACTCCCTTGCAGAACAGTATTCTGCCATAATATCATTGCGCGATATGGACTTGTTTGGTTCGCTTTTTGACGGTCAGGGAGGTACTTTACGCGCATACTTTCTTTCCGTACAAACAGAATTGATAGATTTAGATTTAAATAATGATTCAAATGGAAATAGCAACAATAATGGTAGGGCTGTCGTTGGTTATTTACCACAGGACTTTATAGAAGATGCCTCTGTTAGAAATTTGCGATTAGATATGGGGAGTCCTGGCCAGGGAATTATGGACAGACGCCCTTCGATAGCTCCACTATTACTTGAAATATTGCCATCTACACAAACTAATAATGTTGATTTTCATTTTGCTGATTTAGTATCACTTTCAACAGCATATTATGAGGCTTATGAATTTGAAACAGGTTTTATTCATGGCAATTCTACATATGGTGAAATTGCAATTGCGCCCAACCCTTTTTTACCTGCGGGTAGATATAGTACTGAAGTACAACTATCCCAACAAGGTTATTGCTTAGATGGTTTACCAGTTAGATTTCTTTTGGAAACTCATCCTAATATAGTACATCCACAGCCTGGTTCATTTAACCGTGTTGACCGTGAATACGCTGACCCTAACGATTTCTATGAACATAGGGGGCGTTTCACCCTAGAGTTTCTAATCGAACGCCCAGTAACACAAATATCAATAGGCAACAAAAGCAACCAAGAGGTTGATGCAACGCTAACCGTACGCGACGTCTGGCCAAGCAGCCCAGGCGCCGTAACCGAGGGTATAGTAACTGGCCCGCAAGCAGATATTAATCATGGAATTACCTATGTATACACCAACCCAGGCAACCCAGCTACAAGCAATATCATAGTAACCTTGCAGCCGCCAACATACTACACATTCTTCGACGGCCCAGGCTACTCCTACAAAGACATAATAATAACCCCCCCCCCAGGCTACGAAGAGCATTCCCGCTCCCTAGACGGCAGCAACTTAATAGTAGAATTTCGCCCCCTGCAATCCCAATTCCCCATAAGCTTCATAAAGCTAGACAGAAACGAAGAACCGCTGCCTGGCGCAGAGTTCCGCCTATACCGCCAAGACACCGAAAACCCCGCAAACTGGACACATATAACAACCCAGTTTAGCTCTGACCCAGAAGGCAGGGTAAGCTTTACCCTAACCCGGTATGGAGCATACAGGATAGATGAAGTCAATGCCCCCGGCGGTTATGAAACCCCGCCTGGGCACTGGAATATTATAAGGTGCCCGGTAACAAGGGTAGTTGAAAATATCGTACGTTCAGACTCTGATGCACCCAATTTCGAATGGAGGCCCCTTGTAACCCCATCTGGTTTGGGCGGTTCTATCCAATACCACGGGTATTATGGCGGCAATATAGGGCATGCCCCAGCATATAAATCTTATGATAGTTACAGCAGCTACCAGCTAGGTCATGCATACCAGTATAGTAACTTCCTTGAGCGCGATTATTATATCGGCTATGCGCCCCACTATGCCCCCTTTGTGCCCTTTGGGTCTGAAGTTGAACATGCTACCATCACACATCCGAATCAATTGTTATCTGCTATCAATGGGGCTGGTGGGTTTGGCGCAATCCCTGCCAATGGTGTGCCTCATATTATCCGGTTAGATTTTTCTGCTAGTGGAAATGTTGTAACTACCACAGACTTGGCCACAATTGTTATCCCAAATGGTAACCGCCACATTATATTAGACAGTGCCAGCACAAATAATCAGGTATGGCACCGCAACCAAGTGTGGGCGGGAGATACATGGGGGCCGGATAGCCGGCATATCGCTGTAGGTGACGGGGCTATGTTGGAGCTGCGTGATATAACAATAGGACGGTGCCCGGTATGGGTAGAAAATAACAGCACTGCTGTTTCAGGCGGGATCCATGTCAATGATGGTGGCGGGCTGCGCTTAGCCCATTCCCGCGCAACTATTTCAAATAACCTTTTCCGCACCACATCCAACTTCCGTGGCGGCGGCGGTGTGTATATTGGCAATAGGGCATCATTTAATATGACTGCCGGTAATATCGTTGATAATGTAATGCTAAACAACGCACCCAACCGCCGCGCTACAGGGGGCGGCGGTATATTCGCTGACGGAGACGGGCAGCAATCCACTGTTTCAATAACAGGCGGCAGAATAAGCGGCAACAGGTCTGAAGATGGCTATGGCGGCGGCATTGGCTTGTGCTGTAATGTTGCCATCACCATAGGCGGCAATGCGCGTATTTATGATAATGTGGCATCCCGTGGCGGCGGTGGTATTAATATGGGCGGGTTTGGCGGCCGTGGCAATTTCCTTACCATAAACGGTGGCTGCATCCATTCAAACCATGCGGTAGCCTATGATGGCGGCGGTATACGCGGCGGTATTTATAACTCAACGATAGCAATCACCGGCGGTAATATTTCCAGAAACATAGCTGCCAGGCATGGCGGAGGTATATATCTGCCAGAAAGCCGGGGCTCGTTCCAAGTGGCCATGCTTGGCACCAGTGGTAACATTGCGTTTAATCAAGCATCTCATGGTGGCGGTATATTTGTTCATCACAACAATGCTGCGGCTATTTCCCCTGCTTTCTTAATCGGTGCAGGGAGCATATTCCGTCAAAATATAGCTACGGGCGGCATGAGGGTAAACCACGTAATGAACACAATCAGCACCACTGTCATACCGGGCACAGTTTCTGTATACCGGACTGGTCACGCCTTTACCAACCATGATATCAACTCTAATGGCCCAGAATATGCATGGCATGTGGCAAACAAGCCAGAAAGTGCCATCCCAGACTGGATACGGCTATACCATCAAGTTAACTTTACTGGGGAAGGTACCCCGCCAAGCGAAATTGTTATTCACCCAAGAGGCGGAACCGGTACTATTACCCAAGATACCCGGGCCGGGGGTATATTCCACTTGGTTATAACAGACCCTGATCCTGTGCCTATAGCAGGCGGTACCCTGGCAAACCCAGGGCAATGGATAACAACAGTGCCAATCACTGGTGCGCCATCGGGCAACTACCCTCATGGTCACCATCCACACCGCATTCCTGTGATACGCCCGGTTAGGATTAGTGCGGTCGCAGGTGCCAATATCACACTTTTGATGGCAGTACCGCAAAACGCAACAGCTGAAACGGCTGTCTTCAGGACTGGCATCCACATGCTGGGTGGCAGCAATAACGACTATACTTTCCTTATCCCTGCAACAGCCAACAATCTTGGCCGCCATTTTATAGTAAATACAGACGGTAATTTACAGCTTGGCGCTGCCACAGGTAGTGTGGGTACAGGTGCTATAAGTGTGCACGGCAACTCGCCAGGTACCCATGTGCCATCACCAGACCGGCCGCCTGCAGGCTCCCCAACAGGAATATATGGTGCGGACATTTTTAACCGCGGCGGCATTAATATAGCCGGCGGCGGGCAAATGCACTTGCAACAGGGTGGTGCCATAAGAAACAACCGCAGGGCGGACACCGGCGGCACCCTCAATGACGATTCCGGCTTTGGCGGCGGCGGCGTGGCAGTACGGCATGGTTCGTTCTATATGTACGCGGGAAGTGAAATTTTTTACAACACAGCAAGGATACATGGCGGTGGTGTGTTTGCGGCACGTCCTACTCATACTGTCGCGGGTGCCCCAGCACCTTTACCTAATATGTACAGTAATGTAACCATATATGGCGGTGTTATCCGTAATAACTTTGCGGTGCCTTCATGGTTGGTGCAGCCCCCGACAGTGCAGCAGCCAATTACCGCCCAGGGGGTCCAAGGTGACGCAACTGGCGGCGGCGGCATACACATAAGGATGGGCGGCAGCCTTACGATGCATGACGGTGAAATACACAACAACAGAGCCCACCGTGGCGGCGGGGTTCGCATACACGGGCCTAGCGGCTCCCCATCTTCTTTTACCATGAATGGCGGCGAAATTCACAACAACTATGCCCGTGCGGATACCGTGGGGTTTGCTGGCGGTAGCTCCGGTGGTGGTGTTCTTGTTGAAGGTGGTACCACTGCCAGCCCAAGCAACTTCTTTATGAATGGCGGGCGCGTCCACAATAACGAATCCCAACACAGCGGCGGCGGTGTATACCTCCGCAGCAACGCGCATTTTAGAATGCGTAACGAGACAATTGTAGAGCTTAACCAGGCCGTTGGTAACCACGGCGGCGGGGTATGGCTTGATAGCGGTGCCACACTTCTAATGTGTAATGATGGCTATGGCACTACTGGCACCGGTATCGTGAGGCGTAACAGGGGAAATAACGGCGGCGCTGGCCTTCACTTAACCAATGGCGCCAGGTTTGTAATAGAGTACGGAGAAATTTATAACAATCTGGTAACCGGTACCAACCTATTTTACGGCGCAGGCGGCGGAATACGCATAAACGCCACTGCCCCTGCCAATGGCGTAACCAGTGGTGTAATGCATGACGGGCGTATCTCTGGCAACAGGGGGCTCAATGCAGGCGGCGTATGGGTCGGCAGCAATACCGCCGGTTTCGGTGCCCAATTTACCATGCATGGCGGTGTGATTGAAGGGAACTGGACATCAAGCCATACCGGTTTTAACGTTGCCTTACCATATGGCGGCGGCGGCGGTGTGCTAGTACACGGTCACAATGCGGTGTTTACCATGAACGGCGGTGCAATAAGGGATAATATTTCTGCCTTGGACGGCGGAGGCGTACTTTTAACACCTAGCAATACAGTTGCGTCCATTGATGGTACCCCTGCCGGTACCAACCGTATGAACGGCGGAACATTCAATTTCAATGGCGGGATAATAGAAGGCAACCGGGCGGCAAATGGCGGCGGTATTTTCTCCCGGCGCGGCGTAATAAATATGCAAAACAACGCAAATAATGCCAGCAACAACACTGGGCGCATCCACAACAACACAGCAGGTATTGCGTCCAGGATGGCAGGAAGCTCCCTTGATATCAATAATATCAACTACACCACAACGGTTACCGGAGGTAATGGCGGCGGCGTTTATATTATCAATGCCAACGCACCAGAAAGAGTATTTACAATGGAAGGCGGCACCATAACTTCTAACCGTGCCACCAACAATGGCGACGGCGGCGGTGTTTTCCTAACAGGCGCAGATGCTTCCTTTAATATGTACCGCGGCACAATAGGCGGGGCTTTAGGCTGCCCCACTGGCTGCGATGAATGTGCCCCAGGCGGCTGTGACCCTGGCTATGGCAACCGCGCCCGCAGTGGTGCCGGTATCTATCTTGACAGTGGTACAACATTTAACCTGCGTACTGGGTTGGCAAAAATAATCACAGGAAATATTGCCGCTGTTGACGGCGGCGGTGTATGGGTGGCGCAAACCGGCGAAATGCGAATGCAGACTGCATTACCTGCCGCGTCAGGCTTACAGGTTACTAATAACCGGGCCAGTGGCATGGGCGGCGGTATCTTTACAGCAGCCAATGGGGAATATCCTGACCCGCTGGTGACTGTACCTGCTTTCCCTGCGGCAGGTTTGGCAAATCACTTCCGTAACTTGATATTGGCGGCAGATACAAGGTTTTCGGGTAATATGGCCTCATCTATGGCTGTGCCCCCTATCAACGTAAGGGGCACATATGACCCAGCGGTGACACTGCCGGATTTACAATGGGATACTAACTTCTTGTCACCCCCGGCGGATCATCTGGGCAGCCAGCACCCCCTAAATAACTTTGATATTAACTTTATGAACGAGCAAATAATATTTGAGTTTATCAAGACTAACAATGTAGTAAATCCCCACCAGGGCACACAGCGTCTAGCAGGCGCGGTATTCCAGCTTTACTGGCGGCCAAATGATGCTACAGCATGGGCAATCGCTGGAACGCAGGTGAGAAGTGAAGCTGACGGCGTGGTTGAGTTTGTACTATCCGGAGCCGGTGAATATAGGTTAGTGGAAGTTATCCCGCCGCCTAATTTTGCCCCAGTCTTTGGGTACTGGCTGCTGGAAACCACCACTACCGCTGGCGTGACTACAGTAACCGCAGTCCACAGCCGTGGGGGTAACCCAGCGTTTGGGCAGGGGCTTTATGACGGTGATTTATGGTGGTGGGTAGGTAACGCGCCCGGCCTTGTATTGCCGCTTACCGGCGGGGTAGGGCTGTCGCATATGTTTATCGCGGCGGGCACAATATTGCTGGCAGCTGCAATGATTGCGGTGGTTGCGCAGAAAATGCGCAAGAATAGAGAAGTTGCAGTTAGCTATGTCAAAGATGGTAAGGTTAAGTATTTTACTAGGCTTTGATGATTGGTGTGGTGTATAGTCTTTGATTATAGCGATGTAATTGTGTGAATTGAAGATAATGGGTCACAGAAAAAGCAGAAAAGGCGGATTAGCACAGATTTTAAATATTTTATCTGTGAAAATCCTGCTTTTGACCCTTTTTCTGTGGCCCATTATTTATAAAATTACGCAACACGTTGGAATAAAGGGGTTATGCGCATAACTTCGTCATCCCGGCCTTGAGCCGGGATCTCCACTCCTTTGGAATAGATTATGAGATCCGGTCTCAAGGCAGGAACACGCCATTCTAATTTATATTGCAAATCTCCCGGCCAATGGTCGAAATAATTAAGAAGCTATGTTCATAGGGTTCAATGTCGCCTATGAACACAGCTTCTAAGCTTTTTGCGTTTAGTTATGCTATTTTTATGCCCATAATTAGATTAATCGCAGCCAATCTTTCCAAATTAGAATGACGTGAGGCCGGAATGACGAAACTTTAGTTTTTAGCAATTTTTGTTGAAAATTGATTTCCGTGCCCTTTCTATTTGCCATTTGACACTAGCCATCTAATATGGAATACTCCAGCGATGCACAAAATTTGGAGGACACAATGACAGCAAAAAACAATAAATATGACCTAACCCAAGGCCCCATATTGCAAAAATTGGTGGCTTTATCTTTGCCCATAATGGCAACATCTTTTATGCAAATGGCCTACAGCCTTTCAGACACTTTTTGGATGGGGATACTTTCCCGGGATTATGACGCCAGCGGGGCCGTGGCGGCGGTGGGCACCGCAGCGCTGTATATATGGCTGTCTATGGGGCTTATGTCCCTTGGGCGTATGGGGGCAGAAATTGGCGTTTCCCAAAACATGGGCCGTGGAGATGCGGAATCCGCAAAGAAATATGCCCAAAATGCCCTTGTGATTTCCCTGATTTTGGGCACTTTGTATGGGGTGGTTATGGTTATTGCAAGGCGCCCCCTTATTGGTTTTTTTAATATTGATGACCCACAGGTGGTGCTTCAGGCCCAGCAGTACCTTGCGGTGTCTGCAATTGCTATGCCTTTTATTTTTGCCCACAATGTAATCACCGGGTGCTTCAATGGCTTTGGCAATACCAAGCTGCCTTTTTATATAAATTCCTTGGGCCTTGGGCTCAACATTGCCATCAGCCCGGTACTTATATTTGTATTCGAACTTGGGATTGCTGGCGCAGCCATTGGCACAGTTATTGCAACTTTGGTTAACTTTGCCCTCAAGCTGTGGGCAATAAAGCGTTATAGCAGCCGCCCCTTCGAGGTTTTCCAGTTCCGTTTTAAAATTGATAAAGAAAAAATCATCCAAATATGTAAGTGGGGCGTACCTGTTGCGGTAGAGTCTATGACATTTACGTTTTTGTTTATGGTGGTTTCCCGCCTTATTTCCGATTTTGGCATAGAGGCCATTGCGGCCCACAGGGTGGGCTACCAGGTAGAAGCGTTGTCCTTTATGGTTGGCGGTGGTTTTGCCATGGCTTTTGGCTCCTATGTTGGGCAAAACTTTGGGGCAAAAAAATGGAGCCGCTTGTTTAGCGGCTACAGAATGTCTACTGTGGTAATGGCTGTGTATGGTATTGTTATTACCTTTATATTGTTTGTGTTTGCCCGGCCTTTGGTTTCTATTTTCCTAAACAGTGCAATTGAAATTGACATGGGTGTAGATTATCTAAGGATTATTGCCCTTACCCAATTGCTGTTTTGTATGGAAGGGGTGGCGGTAGGGTCTTTTAGGGGGCGGGGACTTACTATCAAGCCTACTATTGTAAGTGCAGGCAGCAATGTGCTGCGGGTTATTGTCACCTATGCCCTTGCAGCCACGGCCTTGGGGATTACTGGGGTGTGGATTGGGATTGCCGTTGCCATGACAGTAAAAAGTGTGTGGCTGCTGGTTTGGCATTGGCATTGTGCCCGCAAATGGCCCCGGATAGAGGCAATTGATGGAAATATTGCATGAGAAAATCCTAGGTAGGGGTGTATAGTAAAGAGCTGTTGACAAAGGGGTTTTGTGGCGCGGGCGGCGACCTGCCGCCCGCAAATTTGCATTTGTCAACAGCCCCAGGACGCCGCCCCCTACGAATATTGCATACCTCTTAACCACACACCTTCAAAACCCTATCAATACTAACAGGAAAGTACTCATTAACATCCACCCCCACATTCATGGCCCGGTGGGTTAGTATCTCCAGCCGCTTTGCCTGGGCCGGGTCTTTGCTGGAGTTGTGTACATGCCCATATAAATGTACCGCGTCACCAAAAAACCCTTGCCACTCTAGTATAGGGTAGTGAAACAATACATATTTTCTTTTCTTATAATCCAGCACATAATAATCCTTTACCCATTCAAAAGCGCTGCAATCAAAATTATCATCTTTTAGAAACTTATCGTGGTTTCCACGGATTAAGTACTTCTTTCCCCTAAGTCTTTTTAAGATACGGTTGGCCTCTTCGCCTGTACCGTTAAACATAAAATCCCCTAAAATGTAAATTTCATCATGATCAGAAACATAGGCATTCCAGTTTTGGATAAGCACCCGATGCATTTCTTCCATGTTTGCAAATGGGCGGCTGTTTAAATTTATAATATTTGAATGGTAGAAATGAGTGTCGGCGGTGAAGTAAATCATTATATGCGCTCCTAGATATTTATAATTAATTGATGGCTTGTAATAACATATACAACAAGGGACACAACCGCCAATAGCTGCGTCATAACAGTAATAGCATAGGCAATATATATTACCCCGCTGTCGATTATGTGATTATAGTCAGTCCCTGTAAATCCGCGGAAGGCGGCATAAACACCCAAGCCCCTTTTGCTTACTAACTCCGAAACATTAATATAATAGGCAATTTTATTAACCAATAAATGAAGCCCAACTATTGCAAGCAATATTAGCCCAAGCCATGCCCTATACATTGTTAGCTGCTCGTGATTTATATACCCAAGGGCAAGGGCGATACATATAAACAAAATAGGCATTAAAATACTCTTTATTATTTTGCCAATAGTAACATCATGCTGAAATGCATTAAGCAATAGCTTAACAGCAAATATAACAAATACCGCGAGATAAAAAACACGGATATATAAACGTAAATAGTAAAGCTCGGCAAGCCATTCTACGGCAGTATCACCGGCATAAAACCCAAAAATCCCAGGAAACCGTTCATATATAAAATCTTCTATACGTTCAAATATCCAATAAAACCTATTACGCACAACCAATCCGCATACAGCCACAGCACCCCAATACAGCAGTGCTTTTTCTATAGCTGTGCGTTCATGTTTCAGCGAAAATACAGCGCAGTATATTTTCATAAGTGCAGCCAGCGCAAGATACGCGGCAAAACCTAGACAAAGCAGCAATATACCCCAGACAAGCCAGCTAAGGGCTACACCAAGGGGGTACTCGCTTAAGGCCAAATGCCGAAGCTGGTTTAAAATATAAACAACAACAGCAATCAGAAATATATTTTTAGACACACAACGTACATCTGCCATAAAAACCTCCATTTAATATATTGCAAAAAGAACTATAAAACCTTAAGCAAACGCCCGCCCGATTTTGAAAGAATCCACTTAACAGGGGCCAGTACCTGGCTGTGGGAAACGCCAGACCCACTATGAGAGCTTACTGGAAAATACGCAACATTATTAAAGCTTAGGTCAATACTTTGCAGCGCATCACCAAAACCAAGGCTAGCCAGGTAGTCCTTGCAAGCTTTATTGCCAGCTGCCGAGCCTGTGGCCGTATAGTGGGCCAGCTTACCCGCACCAGGGGCAATATCCATCTTAGCTATTACAACCGCGATAGGCACATCAATTTTTTTGCCAATACGCCCTTCATGCTGGTTAAGCAATTCTATTTTAAACTGGTTTAAAACCTCATAAAAATTGTTCCGCCCTGGGGTGCTGGTGCTAAGGGAATCGCTGCCCGCCACTGAAGCCTGGGTAGGGTCTACAAAAATAATAAAACCATTGCAAAAACTAAAATGCACAGTGCTTGCATAGGAATTGTTCATAACAACATTTCCGTCAACATCAAACACAACTAAATTGTCCCGTATGGCACTTTTTTTGTTTTTATATCTATACCGCAAGTTATATGCCATTGGCCCTTGCCCATCAACCGTGCCAGGGCCGGCTTCATTGACCATATAATACTCGCCCAATTTTTTTCTATCTTTAGCAGGGTAGCCAGACATATAAACCTTACTTTGTTTTTGGGAAATATTCCAGCATATATAATGCAAAGCCGACAGGAACAGGGTTTTGCCAACGCTTTCGCCCCCAATAAGGTGAATATATACAGGGCTTGCGTTGGGCGCAGCCAGTCTGGCATTGCAGCGGGAAGGGCAGTGGCTTAAAAGCCTTGAGCGGCCCGTCAAGTGCATGGTAGGCAAGAAGCATTTATTACAAGCGCACCGGGCAAAAAGCGCACCACTTCTACTGGGTACAAGCCGGGTGTGCTGCTTATTGCATTCAGGGCATTCAAATACCGGCAACTCAATTTCCGCATAACAGCTTGTGCAGTATTGCTTTCTGCGCATATTTTTATCAACAATATCTGCAATTATTATTATAAAACGGGAAATAAACCCCGCTGCAAAAAGCAGTACCTTGTGGATAAGCTTAAATACAATAAAATAAAACGTGCCTATGGTCACACGGAAAAATATCTCCAAAACACTAAGTATAGCCAGGGGAATATAAACTACAGCCAGTAAAATATTTACCCCTATAGCTTCATGCTTAATATTACCCAAGCGGTAAGTAAGGCCAGAAATGCTATATATCCAGTGGCTGTCCCTTATTTGCTTATGTGCTTCCCTATAGCTAAGATTGGCCTGGTGGGCCCCGCTTTTTATAAAATAGCTATACATTAAATCGCTTTTTGGGTCTGCTACCCATCTATTTCTATTTCTATAAATGGCAAGGCCATGGCTTAACAATATGCCAATACCGGCAGTTATCATTACCATATACATAAGCAGCAGGATAGGCATAGGCAGTCCCCGTATAAATACCCACGCTGTGGCAAAGTACTCCCTTACAGCTTGCCAGCCATTTGCAGCATGGCCCCGCACTGGGTCTAAAAATCCACTTACTTGCTCTGTTATATCAGGTATATCCATCCCATCCCTTCTAATCACTTCTAATCCTTCTATGTCACGGAAATCATTTTTCAGCAAAACTTGCGAAAAACTACCCCCTCGTCATCCCGGCCTCACGTCAATCCAATTTCCGTGAATATGCACAAGCGATAAAATTGCGCTATTAAAAACAATTCTCTTTCAGTCCCAAAACACTCGTAAAATGCAAATAACAGGAAA
>Ga0131853_10003426_pt1 | contig 28490 bp, 22 predicted proteins | sample TergutLab28metaG_FD_92764 | JGI IMG/M metagenome (GOLD analysis project Ga0131853, IMG submission 92764) | Labiotermes labralis P1 segment gut microbial communities from Petit-Saut dam, French Guiana - Lab288 P1 (version 2) (version 2) | ecosystem: Host-associated > Arthropoda: Insects >...
AAAAAAAAAAAATAGGGGGGGGGGGGGGGGGGGGGGGGGGGGGAGTGGGAGCCTATGCTTCTTCAACATAATACCACCTGTGCTGCCACTTCAGCAGCAATAGAAAGCATGGGATTTGAGTTGTTCCACACCCTCCCCACAGCCCAGATTTGGTGATGTCTGACTTCTGGTTGTTTGGAGCTTTCAAGACACATCTCAAAGGCAATCGTTTCACACATGATGGAAAAATGGTCTCAAGAACAGCCTGAAAAATTCTACACTGACAAGTTTGAAAAACTTGTTCAGAGCTGGCAGCATTGAATGAGGACTACATGGAAACGAGATGTATAGAAAGAAAATACACAATCTAGGCTACATTTTATGCTTTTGTTACATTTCGATACCTTGTCTGGATTAAAGATACAAATATGGAGACAATACTTAAGGAACACACCTTGTACCAAGATTATGGTTTTGCAGGATACTGAAGCACACATTTTAACATACAGGTACCAACCTTTCAGTAAAACCTATTGCTTACAACTTCAGGGCAGAAGGGATGAGAGGAATCATATCCAGGATGACCATAATCCAGTTTAATACCACTCGCACCCCATTTTAAATTCTACCTTCAGTTCATCACTTGTTTCCTTAAAGCCGTCTGACAAACATATACAGTACAACGTATCAAACACAACAGTTTTTATTACATAAAATATTATTTTAGGGCAACATGTTTCAACTCTTTTTGAGTCACCTTCAGGCTCTCTAAAGTACAGATCCAAGGTTAATAATGTTCATAGTGCATTCTGGAATCCCGAATGCTTGTAATAGGAAGTATAATTGTTGCAAAAATACAATGTCAGTAGATTTTTTAAGATATATACAATAGATTATGGCTTAAAAAATTAAAACAATAAAAAATCCATATGAGTAGTTGTGTAATATGGAGGTATTTGTATATAAATAAATTAGTTGTTACACAACGCAGTGACATCTTATAGAGTTGTGCATATTGGGGATGACTGACTGTTTGCAGAGCTTAAATTGAATTATTAAGGTGTCATAGAATGGTTCCCCACTGATTGGTTACTAGTATTTACATATTATAATGGACTAGATATAATGAATGTAGGGTGCTGTTGAGTCACAATGGGCACTGCCATGGTTGTATCCCCTATCTGTTAATACGTAGAACTACTGGTTTATAATATGGCACTAGAGGTAAGAATTATTGTCTTGCGTCAGCACGGGTATTATGGACTAGAAGAACTTACGTTCCTATCATAGATGATGCTTTTTAAACTTTCTCCATGACGAAAAGGAGAGTTTATGTCTTATACATTATGACGTGCAGTTCCTTGAAGATTGTCCTGTGTTTATGCAGACGGACAGTCTGTCACAATTGAAAATATGTACAGGTTAGAGTCATCGTCTTGCGTACAGGGTGGTGACAGTCTATGGTGTAGTGCTACAATTGTATGTACTTTGGCATGCATGGTGGATGACCTTCGCAATGTTGTGTAGCGAAGTCTCATCCGTTGAGCGCAATTGGAGATCTTGCAAGGCTGAACTGAGTGTTGCTGTCTATAGGTAGTAATCAGTGGGTAGTCCTCTATGGGAATTTCATCTCCTTGTGTATGGGGTGGCAACAATCTATGATGTAGCGTTGCACTGGTTGTACATACTTTGTGCATGCACAAACACAAACATGTACTGAACATGCATGCACACACTGAATAGGGAATGGACAGACGAAGTAGCATGCATGGTGTGTGTGTGTGTGTGTGTATATACATATATATACCATGCATGCTACTATCATCATCTATATCCTCGTGCTACACTGCTCCTAAGATTCCTAGCCTATGCATGGTTAGCATCTGTGTACGTGTGTTTACGCAAGCGTGTATCAGAGGTGGACAGATTATTCAATCTGAAGAAACACAAGAAAACCTTTTAAATGTATAGACCAGGGCTGATGAACTTATGGCACATGTCCAAAAAGAAACACAGAGAGATTTCCTCAGCGTGCGGCATTCGCTCGTTCCATGCCTTTTTATTTCTTTTACCCAACCAGCCTCTCTATACTGTGAAGAATATTGTATATATACACATCTGACTGTGTACAGACTGTATATGCATTACCATTGCTTCTAAACAACACTGCAAGTGAAACACTTTTACACCAATCAGGAGTGGTATTATTTACTGAGTGGGTATTTATGATTGGGGCACCGGCTGGCGGTGACACGGCAAATACGTGGCATTGGACCAAACATTTTACAGTCCCTTCAATAAACCGCTGACCCAAGTCTCCGAATCAGAACCGGGTGAGCATCCCCTACCCAGTACAAAGCTGCAGTGTTTTGTTACCGCATAATGGTTGGCACAAAATCTTTCTGCTCACACTCTTTGTTGTTTTGTGAGTGAACAGATAATACATTCTGCCATAGGCCCATGGAAGGCAATAACAAGTGCCTTCATACAGAAGTGAAAATTCTGAGGTATGTGACAAAAATTTACACTCTTATTAATTGAACTGTGGCATTTCCTTGATTCTAAGATGCACTTTTTCACACTTTCAAACTTATTAATTGGGGGTGTCTTACATTTGGTGTCTAAGAATTGACGTCTAAAAGTCAATATGGGCATTAATGAAGAAGACAGTGCTTCATGCATATCTCTCAAAGCAAGCAAGTACAAACCTGACGTAAATTACCTGTCACTTTTGTGCAGTAGCAAAAGGTGTACTAAGAGTAAAATATGTTTACTTGTTTTCCCTTTTTTTAATGTAGCCTATAACAATTGTAACTGACACAATAACAATTCTATAATTCTTTACAAATCATCATTAATAAATACTGCTGTTTTTAAATTATTTTAGATAAACAAAGATTTATTACTTATTGAAACAGACTTCCTGCAATGTTTGCATTGATTTTAATCTCTATGTTTTGTATTTGAATTACCAAAACAAAATGGTTACAGGTAAATATACCTATAAAATAAAACAAATATGACAAAAATTCATTTTTCTTCTTATTTCATATGTACAAACTTGTTACTGTCCCCTTATTACTACGCGTAACACAAAGTCATTACAGTTGTCTTTTATTAGGTATACCTACTACTGTGGTTACAAATTGCATGTAATTTCTAAAATTTTCTCATTTAAAACCATTCAGAAGCCTCAATGATTACCTAAAACAGGCTCCATAAGAATGTATTCAAGTATTCTGTTCACTCTCACTCTGCAATAATTTTTACAATAAAAGTAACATACATGTCATAATTACAAAATATGCAATGTCATTTTATTTATTGGATTATTCTTTTCAAACAGGAAGTAGCAGCAGTCCCAATTACCTTCACATTTTCTTCCTTGCCATATTCATCAAGGAGATGTTTATCAGACATACAATATAATAAATATACTATGCATTAATTATACAATATAATTACAAGAGAAATAGACTACCCAGGGTAATGAAATACAACTCCCCAACTGGCAGAAGGAATCATGGTAGACCTTTGAAGAGACTTCTGGATATGTCAGACCGGAACGGGTCAACAAGTGGCCCAACTCCATGAAAGATATATGATGATGATGATGATATAATTACAATATGCATTAATAATAATAATGAAATAATTATTAATAATTAGAAATGACTCCACCTCCTTATTTTGCTCTTAAAAATTCTCATGGACATGTGAAAGAACTTCATTAAAACTTATAGATAAAATGGGTATGCGCACTTAAAACAGATGCCAGCCCTGGTACAGAAGCATTGAAAACTAATAAGGTAATTATGAGTTCTGTTGTATACATACTTAAAGTTTTAAAAAGATATCACAAGATAAGAGAACAGATCCCATTCACATGAAAAGGAACATTATAGGAATGTATTTCCTCTTGGATGGTAAAGGTTAATAATGGGAGAGTTTAGTTTACACACAAGCAAGGTATTTAAAAAACAGTGTCTCTTAAATGACCTCCTTATTCACAGATACAGCCTTATATAATATTCTTTCCGCTGTAATTGTATTCAAAACTGTGTCTTGGTACAAGCAAATGTCACGAAGGCGTGCGAGCATGTATACAAGTTTCTTAGCTAAGTTAGTTACAATTCATACAGATCAATAAACGATACAAAATTGTGTGCAAATGTTCAGTTATTCATCATGTCAAATAATGTGATTTCCGACAGCTGTGCAATCTGCATACAACTCTTTCACACAATATAATGTTAAACGGGGAGTCAAAGTGGTGACAGATAAAGTACAGCAAACAAAAAGTGTTCAGCAGGAATCATCAATGCATACAGCATGATAAAATGAAAAGGTTGTGGAGGAAATTAAACATGGACCAAAAAGGTCAGTTCAGCTTGCATTAGTTGTGGCAGTCTCCAACCAGTGTCAAACGATTTCCATCCCTTTAAGTTATGCATGGTGCAAGAATTCAGGGAGACAGCAAAGTAAGTGACAGTCCTCAGAACTTTCCTGCACTTAATTATCCAAACACCATGAATCGTATGTTCATGAGTAACAAAGCTCATTTTCATCCTTCAGGGTTTGTCAACAAATAAAACTGGAGGTAATGAACAAGATGCAGAAAATGTACACAAATTGTGGAAAAGTCCTCTGCATTCAGCTACGATACTGTGTAGTGTGCACTCCCTTTCTCAGGGATTATAAGACTGTACTTGTTCAAAGATAGAAAAGGGGAATCATTAAAATTATGGTAAAATGCTACACAATATGCTTTAAACATTTTTTCCACCAACACCTCAGTGAATGCCAGATAATATATGGTAACAGGGTAACAGCAAGGTGAAAAACATTCCAGAATGTGTACAGTTTTCAGGGAAAAAAAGTCAACAGCGTACACTATATTACATTCATTTACTACTGATCTAAAAATGTTCTGGCATAAGTGGCCATCATCAGGAATCACTACAACCTATCATGACCATTACCTCTTAAAATTTCAAATGTAAACATGGAGTAAAAGGTAAGATTTACGTGATGCATACATTAAAGCATACATTGATAATACAGATATTACAATCAGTTTTATAACTGACAGAATAGAACAAAGACAATGTATACCCTGTCAAAGTCACAATCACCGTGTGTACATAAGCACTGAGTAGAGTATAGTGAATCCAGACACCTTAAAAAGTGTGATAAAACAGGTTGCATTGGCTGTCTGCCTCAATGTTACTAGGCAAAAGTACTATGTTCCACATAGGACATTAGAATAGTCTTCATGGAGCAGAGGTACTCTACTTATCTTCCTGATATACCGAAGTACACAGTAATAATGTGTTAAAAAATGTATGGGTGTGATATGAAGACTCTGCAAACCAACCTACTTTCTGCTCTGACGTAAACTGGCTGCTTTGACCACCACTCATGAGCAACCACTCCACATCCTCATTACTGTGGAATCCATTAACTCCAAAGTATAGCTCAGTGGCCTAAACACATGATTGTTATGATGTGTGATCCTTTACCCTGACAATACCACACCATACAGTACGTCAGACACCACAACTACTACACTTGTTTCAGTGTGAACTTCTGGACCTTCCACCCTACTATTTGTGCCACCAAAGCAACACTTGGGATGTTGCAAATTCTGCCATGAAAAAGAAATGAGTATGGCTCTCTGTGAATGGTTGCCAATGCAAAAGCCCAATTTCTACCATAATAAATTCCTCAACCCATGCCAAACCAGGACAAACACAACAATGTGCTCAGAAAATAATTGAAAATAACGGCCCTTTGTGAAATAAATCAGCTGCACTTAACACTGTAATGACTTCCCATTCAATTTCTGTGAGCTCAGGAAGATCACACACTGAGCATCTTTCATAAGGACTTGCTTGTGTAGTGGATAGTCTACATCATTAGTGTAGGAAATGTGCATGCACAGTTTTCTATGTTCAAGGAGTACAACTTAATTAAATAAAAAACCTGCCAGTCTTCTCAAAATCTTCTGTATAACTGAGGGTAACATTACTTACATGAAACTGAATAAAGAACTATCTGAAAACTTACATTGCTGACTAGAGATTTTGCAGAGTTACTAAGCAAGACACGGTCACACCAGGATGGACATCGAGTCTGCATGTAACAGTTTGCTTCTTTCCTGTCCTCTTCAAATGGATAACTTGGTTGAAAAGTGATGGTAAACTCGTACAAACGATCAGCAAAAGGTTCAAGCTCACGGTCAAACTCTCTTAGCTTGAAAGTAAAAGGAATTTATATTAGAAATACTGACAGACTACCACTACAACACAAAATTAAACACATTTAATTACAATCTAACACAAACGTGAAGCCCCAGCTCTCATAGGGGATGACTATAAGATGTTACTTTAATTGTATTTCATTTTAGATCAGTGTGGCTACATTTCTTACATCTGAGCTGCCAACATAAATCTCCATCAAATGAACCTTCCATTAAACTACACTTCAAAATTACAAATCATTAATCTTAAAACTGTCAAACCTTCATCAACATTAGACAGAAATTGGGATTTTCCAATATCACCTATCCCAGGTTCTGTCATTTAAATACCTAACAACCACCGGGGCCAATTTTATTTTGCCATTATTAATACTGTTGATAAAAATGTTGGGATTATCAGACTAAATATGAGAGATGACAAGAAACAGTTGGTAAAAGACAAAATATAACTATTCTCAGCTCAGTTATAAGGTAAAGACTGTAATTATTTGATATTATGTAAGTGATAGTATTTTACATAAAAATTATCTACAATTATGTACAGCTTTTATTATAGCATAAAGTTCAAAATAGAAGGCACAAAATATACCAATGATCACTTTATGTAAAACACAAAATTTCCAAACTTACACATTAGAATAGAAAACAGAAGGGCAAGCACTGCACTGCCCCGTGCACTTCAACCATTACTGGCTGTCTGTGGAGCCCTTTAGCTCATGCCTTCAGCAGCGCCTGCAGTAAAACTGCTGACACAGATGTCCTCAGAGTCACCTGGTTTCAAAAAATAATGACCCAGGTGCCTGAATCTTAAAGTGGCCAAAGCCTCACAGCCACAAAGAATGTGTGAGACCGTTTCATATGCCTGCTTGCATCTACAACACTCGGGACTGTATACCAGCCCAGTTTAAATAAATACCCTCTTAAATGACATTGTCCTGTCAGAAACCCTGTCATTATTCTTAGCTGGTTTCTGCTCAGACTGAGCAATTCCCCAGCTCTTTCCACAGATGGACTTTTAAGAAAGCCCTTATCTTGCCTTTGTCCACATATGGACTGCCGATGCTCCTCAAGTTTCTTGCTTGTCCAGTCCATGATCACCCGCCTGGCAACCTTTGCAGATATACTCAGTGCAGGCTCAAGTCCTGAGTGGATGTGAGGAGCCTTCTCTGGCCAACTGAACAGCTAGTTCACTTCCACCTGTTCCCATGTGTCCTGGCACCATTATCAGCTGGATCTTGTTATGATCTGCCAGTTTCATCAAGGACTGATGCAGTCCCAAACAAATCAAGAATTTATCTGGAAGCTGTCAAGGGCCTTAATGGCTGCTCGGCTGTCTGAAGTCATATAGATGTTCCTGTTTACCTCTTTTCAATATCCTCCATTACACGTGCCTTAACCCTTAGCCGCCGAATGACATATATATATGTTGTGCTGTGAGGTCTTTAAAGAGCCAAACGATATATACAGAGTGTCCCAGGAGGAATGTGCAAGACTTCGGAAGAGTGTTCCTTATGTTAAAGTATATCGAGATATATATATATATATATATACATGGGCTGATCATTCAATTCCGGGACCGATTTTTTTGTGAGTGAATGAGTAGACTTAATGGATAGTTGGTCTTGTCTCCTTCGAAATAGTGCCCTTGTGCTTGCATGCACTTATTCCAGCGCTCCTGCCACTGACGACAGCACCTCTGGTAGTCACTTTTTGTAATAGTCCTTAGTTGTCTCGTCACGTTGACTTGAATATCTTCAACATAACTGAATCAGCATCCTTTCATTGTTTTCTTCAGTTGTGGGAACAAGAAGAAGTCACACTGAGCAAGGTCAGGGGAATAGGGAGGTTGCGGGAGCGACGGAATGTTGTGTTTCTCCAGAAATTCATTTGTGGTGACAGCCCTGTGGGCAGGGGCGTTGTCATGGTGCAGGATCCAGTTGCTGAAGCGCCACTTCTCAGGGCGATGTCCGTGCACAGCGTCGTGGAGGCGTTGCAGGACTGTTTTGTAGAACTCCTTATTTACCGTCTGTCCTGTAGGGACAAACTCATGATGAACCAGCCCGTCAATGTCGAAGAACGCAATCAACATGGTCTTGATATTGGACTTCACCTGCCGCGCTTTCTTCAGTTGAGGAGATGATGATGTGCTCCACTGGGAGGACATTTGCTTTCTTTCCGGGTCATACCTGCAAACCCAGCATTCGTCACCAGTGATTACCGAGGACATGAAGTTGGGATCATTTTGGGCTCAATCACGGAGGTCAGTGCAAATTGACACGCGATCGTCCTTCTGTTCCGCCATTAGGAGACGGGGCACAAATTTCGCTGTCACACGTCTCATTCACAAATCTTCAGTTAGAATTTTCTGGCACATACCGAATGCTATTGTAACTTCCTCTGCAACCTCTCTGATAGTCAGACATCGGTCAGCACGAATGATTTCTCGCACACGTGCCACGGTCTCCTCGGTGTGGGAAGTGGAAGGCCTGCCTGGGCGGGGGTTGTCTTCAAAGGATCGGCTCCCACTTTTGAAATGGGAATACCACTCAAATGTCTTCGATCGACTTAGGCAGGACTCTCCAAAAGCTGCTTGCAGCATTTCATACGTTTCAGCACCAGTTTTCCCCAGACAGAAACAGAAATCAATGCACACACACTGCTGCACTTTCTCCTCCATCGTGAAATGTGACGCACACTGTTGTAGACGTTCACCCAAGGGACTCCACAGATCGAATGCGGGGAGATACCGACCTCTGGTTTTGCACATATACTTGTACAGAGTTGCCACGTGTCTCACTCTGTTGCCATTTCGCTACGCATTATAGTTCCCAGGAAAAAAATCAGTCCCGGAATTAAATGATCAGCCCACGTGTATATATATATATATGTCGCAACCAGTGTGACGAATTTTGGAGCAATTCTGTTCACTCCTAATATGCATAGTGCAGAGTTCTGCTTTGCTGTGGACACTTGAAGGTCAGGCCTGTGTTGTGTAGCCACAATGGCCCCCCCCTTGCCCCTTCAACCCCTCTGTAGAGCCACTCTTTTATACGTCAACACATACCAGCTGCACATTTATTGCAGGTGACTAACACAGTTCCAGACACAGCACGTCTTGTTTATGGCTCAAAAAGGAGTTGAGAGAGGTTTGAATATCAATATCGGCCAATGAAACAAGCAGGAACTGTTGACCAGAAAGTTTTCAGTGGCGTAATGTAACGCATATTCTCAGACAAAAGCCATACACAAAAATTGGAGATATCCACAAAAATTGATGTTTACAGATACAGGAGGTACCACTGACGTGCTCTAGTAGAGCTGCGGCATTCTGTAGGGGTTGTGGGGCAGTCATTTGCAACACACACCCGCAAATTTACTAAAAACAACTTGGGCACCCCCCGCATAGCTGTAATATTGTGCAGGAGTCACATCGTGGCTTTAGATCTGTTTTGCTCTCACCATAGTAGCCCATATTTTCATGATATGTGTTTGTTGCTAGGCACAGTTACAGAGAGTAGTCTAAGCAGGTCGGACTCGTAAGCGCTGGGAATGGCCACCAAGAAACTGAAGCTCGACGAGGAAGCCATCACTGAAATTCTGGTTGCAGACACTGATTCAGAATCAGGTGCTGAGGTTAGCAATGATGATGATGATGATGATGATGATGATGATGATGATGATGAAGAAGAAGAAGAAGAGGAAGAAGAAGAGGAAGAAGAAGAAGAAGAAGAAGAAGAAGAGGAAGAAGAAGAAGAGCAACAACAACAAGAACAACAACTACTACTACTACTACTACTACTACTACTACTACAGCAAGCCTCAGCACAAGACAAACCACAGGCTGCAACAAGTGGTGGAGGATTATCACCCTGGGGACCGCCTCAAGAAGGAACACAAATGTTCATCCTTTCGTCGGTCCAGCTACAAGTGTGAAAAAAAGTGAGGCTCCACACATCAACAAAGACAGCTCACCACTGTCTGTGTTGATGTTGTTTTTCACAGTAATTTTTCATCTACTGGTGGAACAGACCAACTTATATTACGAGCAATTCTTAGACCGACAAGCCGGACCTAGCTGCCGACTACCTGACATTACGTTGCCAGCCATGATGACTTTCACTGCCTTAGCTCTGCGGATGGGACACGTCTTGAAAGACACACTACATGACTACTGGTCCAGACTTAGACAGACACGCACTCTGTTTTTTGGGGAGACCATGACACGAGACAGATTTTTACACATACTACATTTTCTGCATTTTGCAGACAATTCACAGAGACCTAACCAAAGCGAAGAATATGACCGACTGTGGAAACTGAGGACCATCTTTGATACACTGGACGACAATTACGCAAAATTCTATAACCCCTCGGAGAATTTGGCAGTGGACAAGGTAATTGTAAAATAATGGGGCAGGGTCATCTTTAGGCAGTATATTCCACAGAAAGAAAATGTTTTGGCATCAAAATTTACAAACTGTGTGATGAAGCAGGGTACACGTGTGCCATGACGGTGTACTTGGGTAAAGACTCGCAATCCGCCACTGATGACATGACTGCAACACATGCAAGTGTTAGACATTTGACCCACAGAGTTGAAGGCTTAGGACACAAACTATTTATGGACAATTTCTTTTCATCACCAAGACTGTCTGATGACTTGGACGGACATAAAATAAATTCTTGCGGGACAGTACGGCCTAACAGAAAAGACATGCCCCATGACTTTGGACCAAAACAACTGAAACTGAACAGGGGTGACGTAAGGGTTAAGACCAGGGGAGGTTTGACCGCATTAGTTTGGAAGGACAGACGAGAAGTTTACATGCTGATTAACATGGACCCACCACCAGCAGAAGGAAATTTTTGTGACAACAGCAACCGCCCCGTGAAGCCTCACATCGTGGAACGGTATAACCGGCACATGGGTTTCGTCGACATTTCAGATTGTATGGCCAACAGCTATTTGATGGATGGATGTAACCTCAAGTGGACCACGAAACTGTTTTTCCACCTCCTGGATCTAACAGTACTCAACAGTTGGATTTTGTTATCTTCATGTGGGGCTCAATATACCCACCGAGATTTCAGACTCCTGGTGAGGAATTTGATTGAAGAAGCTGGAAAAATCCAATATCGCCCCACCCCCAGTTTGATTGGAAGACCAAGTGCGGCGGCAGCAAATATTGTGCGGCTCGAGAGCCGTCATAACCAACACTAGCCAGTGAAATCAACGCAACTCCGCTGTCGTGTTTGTTCATCTCGCGGCCAGAGAAAGACCACTGTCTACAAGTGTGTGAAGTGTGACGTAGGCCTGTGCGTGGTGCCTTGTTTCGCAGATTATCACACAAAAGTGAATTTGTAGACCACTTAGAATTGATAATAGTGTGTGTTGTGGTAAAATAGTGATCCAAGGTGCCACAGATCTTCTGCAGCAACCAGAATTATGTGAGTAATAAACTATTTACACTACATTTTACATAATGCATGTAATTCAAAGGCCTAAATTTATTATAACAATAGGTGAACATTTTTCCCAGATAAACCAATTCATAAGCAGATTGCCAAATTTTATTGCATTAAATTTGAAGGAAAATTCTACGAGATATGATTTTTTTTCTAAGAGCATGCATTGAAATTTAAAAAACCCCAGAAAAAATTCTGGCAGGCAGCCACTGCACGAGGCATTTAAATCCCAGCGGCTACGGGTTAATTGCATACACTTCAGCATAGAACACTGTGGTGTTGAGCCCAAGGCTGAAAGTTGTGTCCCCTTCTCAGTCACCATCTATACTTCCCAGCAATAGTGCCTTTAACCTTTTGGCGCCAGAATTATTTTTTTAATTTTAGCACACCCTGTATATAAAATGTGAATAATACAGGAACCAAATATGTTAGAATTATGAAAGGAACTGCATTTTGAAGAGAAAAAAAAACGGAGAGTATACACCATGTTTAAAATATTCAGTACCTATATTTGTTGAATATATATATAAAATGCAACTTTAGAGGTTAGCGGTGCGGTACGACCACTATAGTTGACATTAGGCATCTAAAGGTTAATGGTCTTGCACTATCCATGTCCCAGAACAGGCCACCTTTAATACAGGGTGTGTCAAAAACATCTGATGGTTTTTGAAATTTGAACAACGGCATGCCCCCTAGACACCACTTCCATACTGATCGTCATCATGAACAGTGATATTTGGAGTAGATGACATGGAGAGCTGGCCAGTGCAACACCGCATTTCTGCATTGGAATTGTTTATCAAAACAGAGTCACTTACAGCTATACAGTGTGATTTCCAACAACAGTTTCAGGAAGTGATGCTCCTAACCGCAATACTCTGCCATTATGGGTATCAAAATGGTGTCAAGAAGGATCAGTGAAGGAGAGTAAACCACAGGGACATCCACTTTTGGCTCATACAATGTTGAGCAGGTAAGGGACACCATGTTGTGAAGTATGTGCAGGTCAACTAGGTGGCAAGCTCTCACACAGCACTTAAAGGAATGCAGTGTTTGCTGAATTCTCCATAAGGACTTGCATTATCATCCACACAACATCCAAGTGGCTCAGGAATTGAGTGAACGGGAGAAGGTGGGCCGACTATAGTTTTGCAATGAATTCTTGGATTTGGTGGAAAACAACAGCAACATAATGAATACACTACTAATGTCAATCAAGGCTCACTTCCATGTGCTGGTTATGTGAAGAAACTCAACTGTCACTACTGGGCTCCAAAATATCCACATGAACTTCACCAACATTCTGCATATAAGAAAAGTGACAGTGTGATGTTTCTTCTCATGGCATTACTGATCCTTACTGTTCTGAGAATGCAGAGGGGCATATTTAAATGTGCATACAGTGTGGTACAGAGTCATGCAGTGTGGTACAGTCATGCTAGAAACATTTCAGTGCAGTGAGTTACATCTTCATCAGCAACAGTTGCTGTGGTTCCAACAAGATGGAGCAACTGCTTACACAGCACAAATTTCCATGCAAGTCTTAAGGACAACACTTCTGGGCAGACTCATTTCTCAGTTAGGGACATTACCTGCCTGAATGCTTGCCTGACCTTGCAGTACCAGGCTACTTCTTCTGGGGCTACGTTAAAAGCAGGGTATATGAAACGTGTCCTGCCAATATTGCTGACTTAAAACAGCGAGTTTTGAAGTGTATTGAAGGGATCCCTAAGGAAATGCTACAATGTGTTACGATAGCCTTTCCATCGTGACTGCTGGAATATAATGAATGACATGGTGGTCACCTACAAAGTGCCATATTCAAACAGCAATGATTCAAAAGAATTCTCATGGGTATGGAATACTCCCGATAGTGCCAATAAAATGTTTCCATTTTGCTTTAAGAAGTTATTTCATTTCAAAAACCATCAGGTATTTTTTGATGCACCCTGTATTTGATATGAACCCATTCTGCCATTCACACCTGTCATGGAACTTGACTGTAAATGGCTTGTGGTATGCATATCTCGATAACATCTGTCAGACCCCATCAGTAAACTGGGTTCATGCTCCAAATCCCCGGATTTTTGGTGTGGCCAAAGTTAGTGGATGATGGTCTCCACTGTTAGGTACACATTAGTCTGTACTACTGTGCCTGAGCCTCCACCTCAGTAAGTCCCAGGAGGACCTCCACTGCACCTGTTGTTGTCATCACCTCTGTAATAGCCAGTCTAATCTCTGTACCTTACTGAGCTACGTCCTATTGACATTGTATCCAAACCTTGGCCACAAAACCGTGGAGCCGTAGGACAATATAGGTCTAATCAACATGCTGTAGATCCAATGCACCACCCTGGGTATCACACCCCTTGTTTTGCCCAATGTACTGTTACAGTTCCAAAAAGCAGCCCTGCAGGCCATATGCATTACATTTTTCAGCCATGCCTTCCATGTCAATCCCTTATCCAGAATATGTCCAATGTATCTGACCTCTGTAGTCTGCTAAAATAGGTGTCCAGAGAGGGTTAGTTACTGCAGGCCCCTTAAATCTCTCTTCTTGGTGAAATGTACTATCATCATCATCATCATCATCATCGAGTCCTATGACAACATTGTTGTACTGTTGTAAAAGCCCTCTACAGAAGCTCCAAGAATGTGTTAGGGAATTTTTTTGCAGATGAGGATAGCAATGTCATCTGAATACTCCAGTGTGTAACAGCCATTCCCATCAAGTCCTCCTCCACAGCTGGGCTCCAGAGAATAATGCACCCCCTGCAGACAGCCCCTGGCCATGTACCCCTCCCGTGTTTCTCCCATGAACATGGCTGTTGGCTCTTTTTTCACACAACATGGAGCCAAATTATCGACAGACTGTGTCTAAGTCCATGCCATTTGGCTCCCTGTTCTGATGTCAAATGAGTAGTATAAAAAGATCCCTCAATATCTAAGAAGGCTCCAAGTGCAACTTCCCTGGTTGCTAGGCAAACTGGTATGTGTGCAGGGGACAAAAACCAAAAATCTCGTACCTGATATGCCTGTACACCAATTTTTCCATCGTTTTCAGAATGAAGGACAACAGACTAACAGGAAGATGGGTGTGATTTGAGGCTTACACTGCGAAGTAACTGAGAACTGCATTCTTATGGGTTATTACACAGCGAGTAGTAGTAACTGCTTACCAATGTTTCGGGACACCTCAGGGTTCAAGAATCCAAACGAAAGCCTGCAGCCCCAATACGGGTTTATGTAGGGAAAAGTGTGGGTGATGAAAAGTCTCAGTAGTGTTGTGTGAGCCAATAGGGTTGATGCAAGTGGTTGGGACAGAGGGGAGTGTGGTAGTCAGTGTAGCTTGGACAGAGACGCTTTGTGATAGAAGAAATTCTAACTGGCATGATAGTGAAACACAGAACATTCAAATAAGCAAAGTGGGAGGAAGGAAAAGGAAAGAAAGTGCAGTATTTCATTAATAAATGGATAATCCAAAGCAAAACAATTGGAGAGGGAAAGTCACAGCCCAGAGCTAGTGCATGCTAAAAATACCACATACAGAGCTGGAAGACCAAAGAACATAATAATGTGGAATGAAGGACAGGAGAAAATCTAAGGGAGGAAGAAGATGAGAACAATGAACAATTCAATAACACTGAAATTCAGAGAGGGGATGTAGTTTCTTGGTACTAAACTGTGGTCAAGAGGGAGGGGGGGAGAAGTGTTTGAGCAGTACAGAAGGGCAGAAAAGGACCTATATGAAATAGCATGAAACAAAGAAAAGGGGAAAAGAAGAAAAAGGAGAATAAATTGAAAAATAATAAATGAAAGCAAAGGGGACAAACAAAAGACAGTATAAATGGAAGTGAAATGGGGGTGGGGGAACCGACACAAGGAAAAAGGATGAAGAAAGCTGGCCAGGCCCAGGGGGGAAGAATATACGACAGGAGGTCCTACCATAGAATGGAGCTGGGGAACAGGAACCACCGTTACAGTGTGGGGAAAGAGGATAGAAGTAGAGGCCCCTAAAAGCTAGTTTGACTTGTGGTGGAGAACTTTGCAGAACTCCATATTTTGGCAAATACCACAAATTACCAAACAGGTACACAAAAATTTAACATCACTCCAGAAAGATATTTTAACAATTCTTTAACAAACTGCTATAAATGATTCATTGCATCTATGTAAAACAATAAATTTACACCATCTGAAAATGTGACTCAAGTTTCTTTAAAATGACTGACAAGGTACTGGTGGCATTTAATACCCCCCACAGCCAGGGAAAGGGTTAAACATTCTTTTACTTTTCAATGGTCACTTACTATAGAAGTAGTACGGATATCTGGTGGGCGCTACACAAAAAATACATTGAACTCCTCCCTATAATTTATTTTTGTTACCTTTCTCATGACTAAAAAGTTCCATTGTTACTACAGCATACCCCTTTTCATACAGTTACCACAAAATTGCTGCTGAATGTTTTCATTGCTAACATTCTCAACACCCTCCATATGCTACCATAGAGTGGTAAACTCAGCCAAACAAACCGAATTCCCATCATATCCAAATGTTCACTCCGCTTTCAGAAGCTGTAAGTACCCTTTATTCCATAATTTTCTTACACAGCTTGACTTCTGAATATACCATAATATCCTACGTATGGCAATCAATCCTACCTGCTTCTTACAGAACACTACATACTCACACACACACACATACACACACACACACACACACATACACACAATAGTATGGAACAGCAATATGAAGTAAGTAACAAACCCTCAACTTTCAAGAAAAATGTGTCAAGAAGTTCAGTCAGACTCTGTTAGAAGAAAATGTGTATAATGATAGTGACACAAACTCACCCACTTTCCATTTTGTTCTATGAACACGGCCTGGTGATTTTGGTGACTGAATTCTTTCTTCCCCAAGGAAAGGATTACCTGCATATAAGATTACACATTAGCCATGGGTACAGAAAGTTTAACAGTACTCTTTTAAACTTTGACTGCCTGAAGAGAGCACTGAATAACAATATTCATTATATGGCATACAGAGAGGCACAATTTACATTAAAAAAGAATACATTTGATAAAACATCCTTATACCCCACCAAGTACATAGTATAGCTATCACAGTACTTCCTACAAAGTTAACTGAAAACATCTTATAATACGACAATATTCAAGGCACTCTGTGGATATCACAGAGTACATGTATACAACATTTGGTCCTGTCAAGTTACTGGTAGCCTAACAAGATGATGTATGTCTTGTATGTATCATGGTGACTAAATTCAATAAAACCCTCTCAAGTTGACAGTTGTGTCAGATGGTTCAACTAAACCAACATTTGAGAAACTGACTCCAACACCAGGGTGCTGAGTTTATACCTACACAAGGCCAGAGCCCATATTTGGACACAACCCAGTGAGGTTACTGGGTGATGTCTGATGACTCCTGCACATGGACTTGATTCCCACTGGACAGCTCAGAGGCAGCCATGCTCAACTAAATGTAACATAACCAGATTTCTGTCTTCTTGCACAAGAGAATCCATATCCTGGTGTAAAGTGGAAACAGCCTTTTGTGCAGTGTGACTCAACTAATGAATACTTGAATACAATACATACAGTTCAATGCTTCATCTGGTATGTACGTTCTGTTAAACTTCATGTTATGTCCCATAATATACTGCATGCAAGCAGACTGTCCAACTGGCCAAGACATTAGGTGCCTCGTACATCCTTGCATCTGGTCCTCTCCATAGAAACTACATGCTAGGACCACGAGGCACCTATGTCTTGGCCAACCAGAAGTCAATTATGGCAGAGCATATTATGGATACCAGTCATACCATAACTTGTACATGAAAAATAAAGCAACAAATGACTGCATAGGGAAGGGCAGTACAGAGATCGGGTCACATCACAACAACTTCAATACAAACTAGGGTTTCATGTTAATCTGGCACACGGTGACTAGTACAACATGATCAAACAAATAAAAGACTGATTCATTGAGAATTAAGGCCAAGCACAGCAAATGGTGGACTCCACCCTGTAGCCCCACTGACTTACATCCAACAATAAGATCTGGCCTCGTGAAGGCATACAATTCTCAAATGCTGTGAACAAAGCACATCAGAGCTCAGAAGATGCTGTTCTCTAAAATGTTGGCTAGCTTTAAGCACCTGAGTTTGCTGTCAGCCCTAGAGTATTTTATTTAAATAAGGCAAACTTTAAAGGGAACAGAAACTAATCAAAAGAACTAGATACAATTGGACTGGACTACATAGGGCAAAACGCGGAACAGAAATAAGGACCATGTTCCATTTTATCAAAAACAGATGCACTGATATCCAAAGACAGAGGTGACTACCCAAAATGAGGGAGAAGATATCGTTATCACTATATGGGAAAGCGAAACACTCCTGGGGAAGAGAGGTGTACACATCCTGTAAAAGAAAGAAAGAAAGAAAGGAAGGAAGGAAGAAAGAAAGAAAGAAAAAAGTGGTATGGTATGGTTCACACTGGGAATCTGGAAAATACAAAGAGTGGGGGAGGACACAGAGAATGGCCTCCTGCATGTTGAGGATGAGAGCGAATCCCATCCATTGTTGAAATTCCCAGAAATGCATATGTGGAAAGAAGTGCCCCTGAACATCTGAATGAAGAAAAAGCACTCAGCAACTACTCACTGTCAAAAAAGCCACGAACACAGAAATTTAGGCACCCTCATATACAACATAAAATGTCAATGGGAAAACCAGGTGAAGAAAGAAGAACTTAGGTTGGAGGGAGAGGGAGGATTATATTGTATGTAGGATCAATAGGCTATAAATAACTTGAATGTGATAAGAACCTTTCAAATCATTATAAATAGTACAGGTAAACTGTATGCATTAGCAAAACAGTGGATGTGCACCGGTAAAAATCTGGTGTTGCCAGCCACATCCAAAGAAATGTACTCGAAACTCAATTAATAAATATTAAAGAAATAAAAAACATTACATTCGGTGTGATTATTTAATATACTAGAGGGAGAGTCCTGTTGAAAATTCAGCATAGTCTTTTCATTTGTTACACAAATCCTCATACCTCTATCTTTCCCCTCCTTTCTCCCTTACTTATTTTCCAGGTGTATATAATATCAAATCATGCATCAAGACTAACAATTTATGCCATGCAGACCCTGAGAGTAACCACTTTCTGAAATTCCATTAATCGCTCTCTCAGACAAGCACACACATACACATACACACCATCAATCACCAACCGCCTCCTCCTCCTCCTCCTCTTCTATCAGTGTGGCAGTTACTTGCTGCCTGCTCTGTGTACTCATGTTACATCAGTCAGTGAGGGTCTGTGTAATGGCTGCCATACCAGCACAATGACAGCGCAATCAAAGTTTAGTACAGTGTAGGAAAAAGGGCTTTTTATTGGAAATGGAAGTATTGGGCCTTGTGCTCCTCAGTTTCATCAATCCTGCCCGCAGCTTGATGACACCAAGTACTCAGCAAATGTTGTGCATGATGAGAAAACCTACACCTTTGAGTCACGTACGATCAAACAATGTGTTATAATGAACAAAAAAGAAACTGTGTAACTAGGTGTCCAGTTTGAGCTTATTTGTGTCAATATGTGGAGGATGCAGTAACAAATTAGTGGACAATAAATAAGTAAATGGTCCTAAACTTGTCTGATGAAGTGAGAATTCTAAGAAATTATGTTGAAAGTTTGTACATCAAACTGAATAAGACTTTCTGGCAGAAGGTCACTACTGTGCAGCACACATCCAAAAGATGCCCTGCTGTGAAGATCAAGCATCAGTTGCTTTTTGGTCAATAAGACCAAATCATATATGGACATGCCGACTGCTGGCCCTACTTCCTACATCTTGCTTCCAGTGAAATCAGATAATCCCAGTGGAATTCAAGTATCGTACATAAATAAAAAGTGTTAGGCAATGTATGTATAACATAATGCTGAGGCAAGTTCATGCAACCACTGCTGCAGTGTAAAAGCAATAAGTATTACATATCCTGAGTGTGTTTTTGTAGCCTTAGGTATCCATCATGCAATGTGTATGCACCATATTGTCATCTGTGTCCTGCCTGGCTCTACAATGTTTTTCCACGTTATCTCTCAAACGGCTTGATTTTTTAAAATGTTTCCATTTTCTCTACAACTTTTGTCCGAAACATTTCTCATTCTAAGACGAACTGAGCGAGATAAAACACAAAATGTACACCATTCTGCACGTAAAGTACCTATTCTTCTTGTCAGACAATAATGAAACTTGAATTTTCTTGACAGATTTTTGGAGATAAATACCAAATTTCATGAAATTCTGTCTGGTAGAAGCCAAAATGATCCATGCAGAAGGACAGACAGACATCACGGATCTAATAGTTGCTTTTCGCAATTTAGTGAACACGCCTAAAAACTAGTGACATTACTAGTGTGGTGTTCCCATGAAGCACAGCAGCTACAAACAGGATAAGAATCTCCTCACCCCTCCCCATCTGCACAAAGAAAGCTGAATTGAAAACAATGTTCATATCTTAAATTTGTCCTGATATTTATCCTTCTTACTTGCAGAGTTAAAACTGGCCTCTCTCTCATGTGCACCAGGTTTAAAACGAAATTCAAGTCACATGCTTCCTTTCACTTTTCAGTCACTGAGGAAATGTTCCCCTAATCAGTAACACTGGGGCATAACCTACTGGATACTTCATTGCAGTTCTATACATGCTAGAAAATCCCGTCCAACCAACAGGCGGTCCAGCCCCAGCCTCAGCCTCCATACTCAGCTCCACCCTAGAACCCTACTGTTTCCACTGACAGTGTTAGGGGTTATCAGTGCTATCATGTCCCAGAGAATAGTGGCTAACAAGCTTGGAAGTGAAAACAAGGAGATATCATTTTCTCTGGTACACAGCTATTCAGGTACCTACTATACTATTTTCTGTGGCCTTAGCATAAAACCTCCTGAATTATTTACCAATTTGTGCTCTTCAGAATTCAAAGTTCTCCCCCCTACAAAATCCTGACTTATGGTATCTTGTTATAGTCAAAATCTTGTCCCAGAAACATATTTATTTTGTAAACCAATAAGTTCCTCACACATTATATAGCACAAGTGCTTTAATTGCCATCTTGAATACAGTTTCAGTCATTAAAGATATATACCAAGCCCTTCCTTTAAGACCTTGTTGTGTTCCTGAAAGAGTAGGCATAAATCAAAAAAGTATTCCCATATGAAATAATGGAATAGGTAGGATAAAGAGCAGACAGACATAGGTTGTTAAACCGAAAATGAGGGGGCGTAAATTAAGAAGTGGTGCATACTGGCAAAGGGCAATGCGAACGGCATAACAAGCGGGGTACAAAACAATGTCTATGTGTGTCTGGATTATAACTGTTCAAAGAATGTGTATCGATCATTATACATTATACATTTGTGTATGCAACTCTACACTGTAAAGTCCAACACCGTCTAATATAATTAGTATGCCTCCTACATGCTTCGGCCAGGCTGGGCCATCATCAAGAAGAACACAAAATATACTGTAGAAATTATTTAAGCTTTATGCCGAAAATTACTACCCCAAGTCAGCTGGCCTATTGCAATACATAACTGCACATTAATACACTGTCTAAATCTACATAAAACGTTCTAATACTGCAAATCCCTGTTCTGTTTATTTTATGCCAAAACTATTATGATCTAAAAGAGCACAATTATTGATTATACACCTGAAGTCAAATTAAAATATCAATTATACTTTAACCTGTTGCATTCCACTGTGCATAATTACAAACTAAATAGAAATACGAGGTAGTATCCAAAATTTTCTGGACTGGTGCCGCCATCTACACAACAGCTGTGGTAGCGTGAAGCACTGGTAGATGGTAGGACTACCATGTCTAGCGAGTCAGTACGCCAAGTTGCACATAGTTGGGTGGACATGGGCAGTTTTCACACGCAATTGTATGGAGTTGTGTATATGACCTGTGGTGATTTTCACGATGGATCAGAGAAGGGAACGGCGAGCGTGCTTCAAATTTTATGCCAGTCTTGGGAAAAGTGCCATGGAGACCCTCACAATGATTCAACAAGCCTTTGGGGACCAAAGCTTGAGTCTGACACAGGTGTTTCAATAGCACGCCCGGTTCAAGACCGGTCGCACATCAATTGACGATGACAAACGAAGGGAGACCCAGAAGCTGCAAAACTCGTGAATTGTTGCACGAATTCAAGAGCTCGTCCATCAAGATCGACGTCAGACCATTCACGACATTGCTGAGAAGGTGGGAATTGGTTATGGGACATGCCAACAGGTTCTGACGGAAGAATTGGGCATGCATCGTGTTGCAGCCAAATTTGTGCACAGGATCCTGACAGCTGACCAGAAGCAGCAGCACATCAACGTCTGCGCTGAACTTCATCAGCTCGCCTCCAATTATGAAACCTTCTTGTCCAGGGTCATCACTGGTGATGAGAGCTGGGTTTACAGTTATGACCCTGAGGCAAAGCAACAATCCTCCCGGTGGAAAAGCACCACATCACCAAGGCCAAAAAAGGCCAGACAGGTGAAAAGCAATGTCAAGAGCATGATCATTACTTTCTTTGAAGTCAAGGGAACTGTGCACAAAGAATTTGTCCCAACAGGCCAAAGTGTGAATTCCAGGTTCTACTGCGACATTTTGCGGCGAAAAATAAAATCGCTGTCATCCCCCACCCACCATACTCCCCTGATTTGGCACCCTGTGAATTCTTCCTATTTCCAAAAATGAAATTGTAGCTGAAAGGATGCTGGTTTGATACCACTGAGGAGATACAGGCTGAATTGCAGAGAATGCTTGACACTCTGATAGAAAAGGACTTCCAGGAAGCGTTCCAAAAATGGAGAAGACGGTGGGACTGGTGTCAACATGCGGGATGGAACTACTTCTAGGGTGACGGCGGCCGATGGGCCTTATGGTGAGATTTACAATTTTTACAGTATCAGTCCAGAAAAATTTTGGATACCACCTCGTATGTATTGACCTGACATAGCCAGTTTATTTAAAAAACTCTTAGAGTTTTTTACAATTGACTACATGTTTCAGTTATGTCACTCCTTTATCAAGCCCTAACCAAGACTATGTGACTTTAATTATGATCTGGAATACAAAATTTGAAAATGGTTACACTTCACCAGGATAACAATTTAAAATGTTCATAATTACACAAGTGTTTAACCATGTTAGAACATCCATACAATTAAATATGGTTTAAAATAGTCTAAAAGCTTGGACAAAAATTTTAAACCCAAATATGCTACACAATAACATGGGTTACTGACATATTTAGAATACGCAGTTGTTCTTAAGTCTCGAATAGCACATAACCTGTACCATTCTATCCCTTTCTTAAGTGACATTTGATTACTCATTCCTCTTTGATTATGGTAGCAGCACACAGTTCTGAACATGAAGTTTAACTACATTCTCCTAGTAGTGGATGGATGATTGATGTCTTTCTACATTATTCTACTGCAATGTATGCATAACTTCATTGCTAGATTACAGAATCAGAAACCAGATCACACATAAATCCACTGTGCCAACAAAGTTCAATCAATGTTGGCCAAAGAAAAAGATTATTATCTTAAATTCCCAGAAGATGTTACACTATACATCATAGAACATATATTAATAAACCTTCTGACCTGGCTTGTCCCATCACGGTACTGCAGCTTCGTGTGATCAGTGCTTTTGTTACTCTGAAGTCTAACTGGATTCAGACCTTCTGCCAACTTCTGTCAATGACAGAAAAAACCAGACCGTCAGACAAAGAACCTTCAATGATCGTAAAATGCAAGATTTCTAAGGTAGGGTACATGAGAGCAGCAGATTATTTGGACACACACACAAAAGGAAAATGAAATGAAAACAACTCATAATGCTACAACATTTAATCCTTTCTCAGCACAAAGAATAAACTCTGAATTTCACATTATTATTTTACTTATTTCTTGCTGGAGAAATATATATGCAAGAAACACTGGCCTCAGACAGCACACGATTTACTGATTAACCCAGAACTAATGCAACAAATAGTTCAACAGGTTTCATCATAATACTATAAACACCAAACAACTTGTAACACTAAGACCAGGAACAATTACATAAAAGCAATTATGAGGGGGAGTAAGTTAATAAGCACAATTTGTAAAAATAAAAAATGTGAAACAAATACAAACAAAACAGGACTTCTATCAGTCACCACTTTTCAATGTATCTCTCCAATTTCTGGAGTATCAGGAGAAGAAATCTTCATTCATAACATAAAAACATAGTATTTCTATGTTATGAAAATTTCAGTATTAATTTCAAACTGAAAGTAGACTGCAATACCATCTTCATCACCGCAATACTAGCTTCAATTTTTGTCACACCATACTTTACAGATTCTGCCCTCAATCAGTCAAACAATCAACCAATCTAGGGAGACACAAGGTATGTCAAATACATAAGAGCTACTTATATTTACAAAATTATCACCAATTCATAACAACTATTTCAATTTATTTATATATATATAAGCTTCTCCTGCTTTCTGTCACCTCCTCAATAAGGAAATCCACAAAGTACATAAAATGACTTTTGAAATCCAACACAACACAATTTTGCTTCAGCCAACTTATAAAAACACAACAAACTTGTAACTCAGACCCTTCTAATACAAAGATTATGGTCAACTTACAAAAAACCAGTCATCTTTCACTTAAAAAACAGAGTGACAGGACCCTTTCTATGACATGAATGTGCATTATATAAACTTTATAACATAAACTACTGCTATGAGGTGTGATAAGTTACAAAATCTACTTGATGATGATCACTAAAACATACTATTGCTATTTGTATGAAACTAAATAAATGAATAAACAAGATCTTTTGCTCTAATGGTTGCTCATGGTTTATATTTTTCTGGTCTTTTTTGTCTTTCTAATATTTCTTTAAACTAGAAAACCCAACAGAAACATTTATAATCATAAGGCCCAACTTTCTGAACACAGAAAATGCAATCATGTTATTTAAGTACCACCCCGTCACTGAAAATCAACACACAACTTCCTTCTTCACCTCTATACTTCCTGTTACGGCTAACTTCTTTTTCCTAACTCTGCACCAGAATATGAATTAATCAGAACAGCAATAAAAAGACATGCTTCACCCACCAATTTGTTATATTCTAACTGAAACATGTAAGATCACTGCAAGTTCAGTTCCTCTTCATGCATATTCTGTAACATCCAATATCTAGCAACTTCCTAATTCTAATAATACTGTCACTGAAGATTTAAGTCTTCTGGGACATAATGCCATTTTAACTGCTCAATGGTTATGGATTTTTGAAGGATCACAATGCCTTCAAATTCAATGTCAGACAGTATGTTCCTATGAAATGTCAGTAATTATATATCAATTGAAAGTATCACATCACAAAAGACTTTTAATTTTCATTAACACTGCTGTCATAACCTCAAAACCAGCATCTCTTTCACAGTTGCATGTAAAGTTTTGTTCTGTTTACTGGTTCATTATGCTTTCCCTATCTCAGACTACATGACAGGAGTTGCCAGCCAGACAAGCTCCAGGAGCTGCACTTTTGGATGCAACTTAGGCAAGAGCCATGCATTAACAAAATAAGATATTTTTGCCTTACTTCATGGCTTCTTGTTTCTGGTTATCCAAACGTAACGGTTAGTTTCAGTTAGTTACACAACTCCTTCCTCTTGCAAATGTTTTAAAATGTCATTCAAAGTCAGCCTCATGTGTATGTAAACTACCCAAATACTACTTTTTGCACAAACTTGAATTAACTGCACCAGTGAATAAAAATGATTCAGTTTGCAATATCAAAAGTTTTATATGTAGGAAACACAATGATTCCATATAAAGATATTCACAAAGAGAAATGGTAATCAGCAGACGGCAGGACAGAGAACCAAATAGATCACGTTTTAATTAGTAATAGATTCGGGAGTGAAATAACAGACATCAGAGCACTAAGGGGACCAGACATTGGATCCGATCACAACTTATTGAAGATTCATTTTAAAGTGAAATTAAGGGTAAAAACTGAAAATAAATGAGAAAAGAAAAACGGTGAATATTTTTCAAAATCCAAAGTGGAAACAAGAATATGCTATAGAAATTAATAATAGGTTTGAAATACTGGAAAATTTGGACGATGAAGATAGTAATGACAATAATATTAATGAAAAATGGGAAAACATTAAAACAATGATCAAGGAAACTAAACAGCAGCTTATAGAAAAGCACAAAGGCACTGGAACATAAAAATAAATGGTACGATAAGGAATAAGAGAAGAAATGAAGAAAGCAAGAGGAAAGTGGTTGATAAAAGGAAAAAGGAAAAGCAGGAGTATCACCATAAAAGAAAAGAAGCCCACAAAATAATTAGGAAGAAGAAAAAGGTATACATGAAAAATGTAACAGAATCAACAGAAAAGGATCAAAAGCATAATAACATAAGAAAAATGTATCAAACAGTAAATCAATTGAAGAAACGATATCAACATAAATTTAGCATAATTAGGAACAAAAAAGGAGAATTGGCAATGAATACAAAGGAGAAAGCAGAAATATGGAAGGAATATTTTGACAAATTACTGAACACAGAAGAAACAAGGGAATTAATCAAAAACAGAAATAAATAAATTAGCGAAGTTGAAGTAGAACAGCTTACTATAGAAGACGTAAAAAAGGCAACAAGAAACTTAAAAAAATAACAAGGCGGCTGGAGCTGATGGAATACATCCGGAATTAATAAAATATGGATATAAACTACTGAATAGAATTTATGAACTAGTAAGACAAATTTGGTAGGAGGAAAGGATACCTGAAGAATGGAAAGAAACAATATTTCCTATACACAAAAGAGGAGACAGAGATAGGTGTGAGAATTACAGGGGAACAGCACTAGGAAATGCAGCTTATGAAATTTTGTCGAATATAATATAGGGAAAAATTAAACCATATATTGAAAAAATTATGGGAGACTATCAGAATGGATTTAGGGATGGAAGAACAGTAATTTACAACACATTTGCATTGAAAATAATAAACAAGAATCTGCGGGTATAATCAGAGTGTACAATATTTATTTATTGATTATCAAAAGGCATATGACTCTATACATAGACATATGCTGTGGAAATGTATGGAAGAATTTCAAATTCCTACTAAATTAATAAATATGTGTAAAACATGTACAAAAGACAAGAAGTGCATTTAGAATAGAAGGAACATTGTCATCCTTTTTGGAAAATTAAACAGGACTGAAACAGGGTGACCCTTTAGCACCAATATTATTTAATTTGGCATTACAAATAGTGATACAATGTAGAAAAATGGTTCCTGTTGGTATAAAGACTGGTAAAAAAACAACTGTGTGTATTAGCATATGCAGATGACATTACATTAATTGGGAAAAATTAAACAGAAATAAAAAAACTGTTTGTAGAAATTGGAAACATTGCAAGAAAGTTCGGACTACAGATAAACCAAGTAAAGACAAAATATATGATAGTGTAAAGGAAAAACAGTTTAAAGAAAAATAAAATTGGACATTTTAAAATAAAAAATTACAAATTTGAAAGAGTTAAGAATTTTAAATATTTAGGAGTTATACTTAATGAAGATAACAATAACCAAACAGATTTGCAAGAAATAATGAAAAATGCCAACAAAACATACTTTATGCTACAATACTTTTAAAAAATAGAAACATATCAAAGGAACTAAAATTAAGATTAAAGAACATAATAAGAGACAAAAAGTTAACACATGCATCGGAAACCTGGAAACTAACAAAGAGTTTTCTCTCAGATTTTGCTTGCACAAGAATGGTTTGAAGGTGTTAACTCTATTCACACGGTCCAAGTCAGGAACACACATGGCTGGAACATCTTGAATGAACATGTGGGACACTGTCATTCGAATTTTCAGAGAGGTAGGTCAGAAGCCTGGAGTAGATCACAGCTTCAGTGATGCATAGAATCATCAGCAATTCTTCATTCTTAAGGGAAGCTCTTCTTAAGACTCTTCTAAACAATTTCTTTACCATTTGAATCACTTGCTCCCACCATCTGCCCCACCAGGCAACCATAGGAGAATTGTACATCCACTGAATTCTTAAAAGGGATACCCCTTGGGCAATCTTGGTCCAATTGAGAGACTTCAACAGATTTTCTGTCCTGAAAAAGTTGGTACCATTGTCGCTAACCTTCTCCGCCCCAGCATGAAACCATTAGTGGGAAGACTCGTAATTACTTCCAAGTGCACCGCACGATACACAGTACATGTGAACAGCAAAATCCAAATCTTTCCTCCCTCCTTCAAGTACAAAGGTCCAGCAAAATCCACCCCCGTTACCTCAAAGACCAAAGCGTCTCCGTCCCTATCCCCTGGTAATGGCATTGGAAGTTTTTTCAATTCTCTTCGCTACATGTCTTCTACATTGTACACATTTTGCTATCATTCCTTGCACCATTTTCCTTCCCCTATGAATACAGAAGCGTTGGCACAGATCATTGAGTATGACTTAAAACACCCACATGCAAAGTTTACAAATGCCTTTCTCTAACCAACATTTTACCACCCCCCCCCCCCCCCCCCCCCCCCCCCCCCAAACCCCCCCCACCACATACCCACCCCTCCTCCCTATCTTTATTCTTTCTTTCTCACCTTTCCCCATTTCCCTTTCAC
>Ga0131853_10003427_pt1 | contig 28488 bp, 16 predicted proteins | sample TergutLab28metaG_FD_92764 | JGI IMG/M metagenome (GOLD analysis project Ga0131853, IMG submission 92764) | Labiotermes labralis P1 segment gut microbial communities from Petit-Saut dam, French Guiana - Lab288 P1 (version 2) (version 2) | ecosystem: Host-associated > Arthropoda: Insects >...
ACACATGCACTATATATATATATATATATATATATATTTGACCTAGTTCGTAAGAACGTTCCGTTATTAGGGCTGTAGATACTACATTGTGTAGACTGTGTGTGTGTGTGTGTGTGTGTGTGTGTGTGTTGCCTGATACGGATGTAGAGATTTATTGACCTGCATAATAATCGTGACGTAAGAGGTGATTTTTTGTTTTGGTCCAGTCCTCAAGCTGCGGCTTAGGCATAAAACTTTTTTTTTTTTTTTTGCAATTCGACCTGATACGTGGTCATGGCCTCTCCTTACGGGGCTTCGCGATTTCACTTATTGGACACACAACACTCACAAGAGACACACATGCATGCCCCCAGCGGGATTCAAACCCGCAATCCCAGCAAGCGAGTGGCCGCAGATCCATGCCTTAGACCGCGCGGTCACTGGGATCGGCTACATGTTTGGCCAGTCATTAATTGTTTCTGTTCATAATGTCCAGACGTTAATGTGGATAGCGCACCGTATTCAGATAAGGAACAATCATAAGGTATGAACCAAGTGAGACTGATAGGCCCATTGGATTCTTTCAGCTTATTGATTGTTAGGAAAAGGCGTATTTCTGTGCGAAAATATTTGCAATTTCATCTGATAGGTATGGATTTTGCGAGAATGAGCAACTTCCTCGCATTCGATTGCGTCTTTTCTGTGGTTTGTGTTTCGACGCTTGCAGTAGCTTTCTCGGACTGTATACCGTCGAGTGTATGATGTATTGTGAATAATGAGTTAAGCATGTTATGGATTGAAGTGGCCTTAACCTATTTCAATGTACTCTGTGGGCATTTCGCGTTCACGGGTTGAGGAAAACCACAAACATCTCAGGATAGGCTTCGTCTTACTGTAAATTGTAACTGGGCACTTCCCGCATACAAGTCAGAAGTTTCGAGCTTGAGGTAAGTTGCTCGATTCTTTATTATCCAGACTGATCAGGACAAGACAGGCAGTGTACGTAAAAGGTAAGGTTGATGACACGTCCGTGTAACCGTTGGTGCCGGGAAGAGCAGTATGTATTAATCATTATGAGTGAGTGCCCATATTCTTGCCTTAGTTATCTGGCACGGAAATCGTATCTTTTCTGCGACGTCTTGTTTTGTCACCAGTGGACTGTCCGGCCGTACAGCTTTTTCTCTCTCTCTCTCTCTCTTTCATTATATCATAAACGCCACGACGTTCGGGAAAAAAGTTACTGAAGATAAAATGTGTGTTTTGATTTTCTGTACAACTTTTGTCTTAAACATTTCTCATTCTAAGAAGAATTCAGCGAGACATCATAAATGGATATACGCCTTCATGTATAGTGCCCGTTTTTCTTGTAGATTTGAACGGAACTTGGATTTTCTGAACAGATTTTCGGAAAATACGCTTATATCAAACAACAAATAAATGGATTGAACTTCGCCCAGAACAAAACGTGTAAGTGGACACTAATTTGCCGTCTGCAGGGAATAGCTTTTCGCATCGTCTTCAGCGTTCGTTTGAATTTCCAGACATTTGTATCACCAACGTGGGTCCTTTGGCCTTAACAGTTCACTCTAAAGCATGTGGTTGATGATTCTTTTATCGTGAAAATATTGCATCACGGCGGTGTTGTGACCGAGTCATGAAAATCAAAATTAGCACATTTTCTTTGCTTTTTCTAAGAGAAGTTACTGAAACACTTTATGATTCGAAGAATATTAATTAGATGATTGAGTAATATGTGTCAAATTAAGTGACGGTTTTGGTAGATCTGCGTGGCCCGAAGTTGTTAAATTATGACTGAAAGAGTGGTTAAGTCAGAACCCCGGACCCTGTGGGTTGGAAAGGTGGGAGCGTGTCTGGCTAGCAGTTGAATTTTTAAGTTATTTGCGTTGTGGATTGTACGCGTACCAATTGCAGCCTTGTTTTCTGTATCCAGTCGTATTGTATTTTAATTAAAATAAGCCTGTAAAGGTTGCTCATAATCGTGTAGATCAGGGGTCCGCAAATTTTCCAAAAATGTAGGAGCCACTTCACAATTCTAGGCCCAAGAAGGGTGACATCAAGCAATCTAGGAAGTGTGTCATCCCCGTTGTGTGTGTGAAACTAGGAGAAGGTATGTAGTCAAACACAACTGTGTTTGACTACATACCTTCTCTTAGATATCAAGCAAGTTTCATGCTAAGGACCCACAAACAGTAGACGTCACCGCACAGTATAGTCACCCGGAATTTTTCCCACTCCTGCTGGAGACTACCGTATTCATGCAACTACAGTTTTTATGTTCATTTATGGAAAATATTTAACTACCGCTGGCGATGCCCATAGATATTAGGCATACAACATTACACAGAGAAAAATTATATTCCTTATTTATCGTCACATGTCGCTATAGGTAATATCAGTACAGTCCAAATTTATGTTACAGATCGCAGCGAGGCTTGTCATGTATTAGTTTTGTGGGGTGTACGTATTTTGTCCATCACATTAGCTACATTTTGTGTGATGGGCCATTTTTGAGGAATTTGAAGTTAAGTGTATGCTTTAAGACCGGATAAAGGAGCGGGCCTGTCTGGCACCTGCCCAAGGCGCCAACTTATAAGGAGCACTAAGACGTCGCTGGAATATTCGGAAATAGGTGCCAGTAAACTCAGGTTTGCACGCGCGACATATTTTCTCCGAAAACTTTCCGAAGTTTGGTCACGCACATTCGAAAAGGTTCGCCAGCCCAGTCCTAGGCAGGAAAAGTTTAAAGAATATCGGTTTGAAGGGGCGCCAAATTATTAGCCTGCCCGGGGCGCGCACTTGTCACGAGCTGTCCCTGTAGGTGTGTGTCTCGTGTGCAGACGTTCGTAAGGTGAAATCATACGACCCAAACGTAATTCGCCTGACAGTGTCTAGTATGAAGCATTTATCCGACGTAGCATAGCTAATATATTTTACTGAAATTCTTAACTGGTTTGGGAACTCCGCATTGCTTTCCTACTAAGACCGCATAAAAACTGATGACTACTAAGGGACAGCAGGTAAATGAAAGACATAGTAGTGGCAGAATTGTATGTTGGAATGTCAGAAGTGACAGTATCAGACGGGAGGTGCGATATTTTCCGATAAGTATGACCAACTGAGGTAAAGTCATTGGGCAGTAAAGCTGTTACTTGAAATTACTAACCGCTGCCGCGTCTGTTACGTGATTAAAGGAGTCCGTGATGTTATTAGAGTGTCGTAACTGTCTAGTTACGTGTTAGTCACTTCTTCAGAGTTTCCGAAGAGTGCCAACTCGTGAGCAATAATACGTATTCCCGACCTTCACGTAACTGACTCCGTGGCGCAGTCATTTAATAGTTCGTGTTTACGCAACTGCTGAAGAAGTGACCGGATTCATATGGAACCCGAAGACTCATTGCCATGTTCAAAGAGCCCGCGGCTGGATCCGATCCTGAGCCAGATAAAACCAGTCCACATCAATCCCAATTATGAAAGATCCATGCATTCATGCTGATGAACCCAGTCCTCATCCTTTAAGGTACATTTGACCAGTTCTCTGTACCCTCGGTCTTTCTGGTCGGATCTCCGTTATGCCACGTATTTTCCATGGTTACACGCACCGCCCTTTTCTTCGTCGTAGATTTGCTCATATTCATATTGGGTGAAATGGTGCAAATTGTTAGTCTCGCGATTGTGTTGTTTTCGCCAATCTCATGTTAGGTTTTGGGTCATATGCTATCCTGAACACACATACAGACGGATAGCGAGTTATTATACTGACTGCGGTATTATGTACAGGGTTACCATTCGTTATTATGTACTGATTTTGGAATTCAGCATACCATCAGAGAATTGATTTTCTGGAAATCGTAGGCAGGAGCCAAGTTTTGGGTGTACGAGGGCTCTGCGGGGTGGAGATGTGGCAAGGTTATAATGTGCAGCTGTTGAACACGCGGGCCTATGCTAAAACCTTAACGTGACGTATGTTCGTTATCATAGAATTATTCATTGTACGGATGTGAATGCAAGTTGTCCAGTCTCTAATGGTACTGTAAATAGTGCATAGACGAAGAGACAAAAAATGCTGTTCTTGCTGTACGGATATATCTGGCTAGTGGTTCGTACATCAAATAAATCAGCTTGGAACAGCAGAGTAGAAATGGAAGAATACTTAACGTTGCGTGTATTGTGTCATGTACGTGTACAGGATTAAAACTCGTGACTTTTTTGTGCAGTAACCGAACGTCGCTATCTATAACACCGCATATTTTGTAGGTCTCAGTTTAAAGATCACGTCGCGAAGACTGGCTGTTGTGACGCATGTCGTTTTTCCATCCACTACTGCAAATGAGAGGCTAATTCCCTAAATTCTGCCAAGAATGCTTTCATACTTTCCATTTCGTCTGTTCACACATCGTCTTGTCATTTGACGTTCTATAACCTTTACAGTTCGAAGCGTCCGTAAATAAGCCAAGAATAAGTAAATAAATCGCGTGCTTTGTTTTACATCGATTACTAGAGATCGGTCACGGAGCGGTGACTGGTGGGAAATGGCCCAGCGTTCCAAATCAGGTGAGCACATGGTGGTTAACTATACGCATTAGTTTATGTTTTTGGATTAACAGCTTGACATACCCAGTGCCATGTATTGTAATTAAAGTGTGGGTGCATGCACACACATTTCTCATAATTTCTTTGCGGTCGTGATGGAACTGCCCAATATTTCATTTGCGAAACGACAGTTGCAGTTAATACGGCATTATAGTCTTCCGTGAACACTGACGTTGCCAATGTCGAAACATATATTCATGCATTAGCGGTGCCACCTTAATCGATTGGTTATTTTTAGTACTCATACGGCGTCATGTAAATCGTTTTCAGTGTATGTCACGTCTACTAAGTGCCTAAGTCTGTATGTGACGTACGTGATAGCTGTGCTCCATTCTTGCAACAGGAGGATCGCTGTGATCGGATTAGGGCTTCTGGGACGCAGCAGAGCCTTCCCGCAAATGGGGAGCTTACCGCTTTACCTGGCGTCAGCCGCTTAGCTTGTGTGAGATACATACCAGGTGCTGGAAATACGTGACCTCTTCCGTATTTTGCAGTGTAGACCGACGAAAATAGACTTTCTTCTTTCAGTTTTACGCCTTTTTTTCCCCCCTGAGGAAAGGCTGGGTTGTGCTGACTGTGTTCCTTGTGGGTTGTAATTTACCGCGTTTTATGTCTTCGTCTTCATGTGCTAGATGCACGCTGTTAGGCCTAAACCAGTATCTTTATCCGTTACCTAACCAGTTTTATTTTTTATTTTTTTGTGAGGAATGGAGACAGTTTATATTTTATTCTACCTCACATTTCTTTACTTTACTTTCTGCACTTTCACATTTAGTAGGTTTTATGTGGCTCCCTTCTTCTGTCGAAGGAACCAGAATATAAGTCGTTTAGAGATCAGGGCAGTGCAGAATCGAAAAACCAAGTTGCGGGTGTAATTGTTGAACAAATTTCAATAGGTGCAATAAAACGCTTGGAAGAGAAGTGAATCCTCTTGCCTGGAAGTTAATTTTTCTTGAAGAATGAGGAGAAAGTGATGATCACACAGTCTGAGAGCATTCTGGCATTGAGTGTGTGTAATTTTAGCTGCTTGGGAAAGAATTTTAACTCATTTTATCTGTGAAAGCTCTGGGATGAAATCTCCTTTTCATTTGTTCTTTTTAAAGGAATATATACATTGAACCTACAAAAATAGAATTAAAAACATTCAGATGTGTGTATTAATGAAGATAGGCAGTTGGAGTTTCTCCCGCATGGAATTCGTTTAATTTATCTCAACGGTCTTTGAAGTCATCAAGCAGCAGATTACTCTATTACCAGTTTCATAGGTGCAACAAGTGATAAGATTCACCCTGTAATTAACAGTTGTTGATAAACTCCTGTCTAAAATGACAGTACTGTTTTAAGATGCAAGATGATAGTTGGTGACTTTTTCAGGGTAAAACTGCATGCTATGAGGCGGGAAATACGGAATGCTACTGATATAATGTGTGTAATTATAAAGTCTACATGTCAAAACAAAGGTCAGGTGGAAGCTGGGCTCAACCACGCAGTTGTGTGTCGTGTCTCTGCCATTAAAAAAAAGTTTATTAGAGACGCTTTTCTTAGAGTTGTTGTAATATCTGGACAGTTCATTGTGGTGATAAATGTATTTAGATTTTTGCCTAATGTGGGCCTTGAATGTAATTAAACTAAAATGAAATTTAGGTGTACTTATATGTGACTGACTGTGATGACTAGAATTCGGCTGAGTTTCACAAAGAGTAGAAATGGAATAGAGGAGTCAGTATAGTGACGAGGCTGTGGGCCCAAATCGAGGAGTCTAGTCCCACTCCTGGCTGGGGGACTCGGGTACCCACCTGGCCTCCTGTTCAACAGGCTTCTTCCCATGAAGCAAAGTGGCCAGCGCTTGTAGCTGACTGCTCACTTCCATCTAGCACAAAGGCTATGAATGTGCGGAGCTGTACCTCCACCCCATACATCTATGTCGTGATGCTTGATTGAGCCACTTTGTTGACAGTGTGAGTTGCTGGTAGTTGGTATACAGTGATGACTTGAGGTGGGAGAGTAGAAATTTCTAATCATGGCTTAAGCAATGAGCACTTGCTTACTTTTTGTAGTAACTGTTATTCATTCTAATTTTTTGTGACATTAACCTTCTGTCTATAAAGTGTAGTTCCAAACATGCCTGGATGTGGTTCAGGTCTGCAGCCATACATGTAGCACACAATAAACAAATAAATAAATACCCCATGTTCATTTATTGGATTGCAGTGTGCGTGAGACCCATCAGATTGCAGAAGCACAGCAAGAGAAGAATGCTAAACTGAGAGAGGCATTTGGCATATCAGAGTACTTTGTGGAAGGGAGCAGCTTGGATCCGCAGCGCCACGTGAAAGAAGCACAGGCTAAGGCAGCAGCTGAACAGAACAAGAAGTATACTTTGGTGCGCACACCCAGCCCTATTCCTGCTGCTGCTGACACAGACAAGGATAAGGACAAAGAAAATTCTGATAAGACCAAAAAAAGAAAGCGGAAGACAAGAGAAAGGTAAGAGAAACATTTGGTTTCACACTTGTGCTTACCTGCCTTCTGCTAAAATTAATATTATATAATGAATTCTGTGATATTATTATGTTAAAATATTTTTAAAAGTGGAGCAAGAAGTTGTATTTAGGAGGGCACAGGTAAGGGGGTGTCATCTCAGGAGGATGAGACTATCTTGCCTTGGAGAGAACTTGGTTTCTTTTCTTTAGGGAAGTGTAAGAGGCTACCACAGGATGCTCAAGGAAAACCTGTCACTCTGGTTCAGGTTGTTACAGTGCAACCCAGTCACTATTGCTTGTCTGGATTTTTTTGCCGTGTTGCTGTTGTCATTTATGACGGAATTCCTTGTTCTACAATGCCATGGCTGACTTTTCTGGATGGAACAGTCAAATTTTTTGGTGTTTGTTAACCCAGGTCACAGTGAAATGACTGGTTTGCCAAGCATGCATCTTTCCACATTTGTTGGGTTGCTGAGCATTTTGAGGCCTAGGCCATCCTTGAGAGGATGGAGAAAGCTGGTTACTTAGCTTGGTGGGATGTCAGCTGCCTTGTTAATTTGTTTAGCTAGCAGTCTGCTAATGTGGTTCACTTAGTTCCTTCTGAGTGAAATTGTAGAAGGTGAAGAAAATACAATTAATTCTTTATATACAGCCCTGGTTAATATCTTTGGATAAGATGGTCTTTAAGGGACAAGAATTATATTGTGTGGCAAGATGGGGGACCATTAATGTTGCCATGGTGTCAGAAAAGAGAGTTGATTTTCGTATTTCCTGGAATTCCTGGATTTGACCTTTCACAGAATGGTAAAGATACCTGTGGTTAATATGGTGTGACTTAAATGCTTAATAATGAACCACCTCTTTGTAATCCATTAAAATAGGATAGCTATGTAATGGCCAGTTTATAGTAGATACAAGTGTCTAGGCATTATTGGGTATGTGAGACAGACGGTTATTTTAACTCTGAATTGCAGTGCCACAAACAAAAACCAAGTGACTTTGAAAATAAATTAGAGATGCTTTAATTCTTGGTTTACCAGCCAAAATATGCAAATGCTTAATAAGCTCAGGAAGCAGTTACCTCTGTTTTGGATATCCTTATTTTGTTTGTTTGAAAGAAGGCAAACATTTGTCATCACAGAAGAATGCAGGATTAAGGAGATCATTAAGGAATAGGATTTTCTTGTTAATATTAATTTATTTTTACTTTTAAGGAATCCTAACTCTAGTTCATATTATGTGCAGATTATGGCATTGTGTATTTGGGCAGCATAACACTCTTACAGTTTCATATGCAATGATTTAAAGTAAGAGCTGATATGGAAATGTTAAAAAAAAGGTTGTTAATTGCATCTGCATACATTAACTTGGCCCTCACAGGACAGATTTTCTTGAAATTTTATATTTGGGTATTTTTTTAAATCTGTCAAGCAAATTCAAGTTTCATTAAAATCTGACAAGAATAATGGGTACTTTGCATGAAGATGTATGTCCCTTTATGATATCTCGCTGAATTTTTCTTAGAATGAAAAGTGTTTCAGACAGAATTTTTAGAGATCAAAACACACATTTGATGTTCAATAACTCCCCCCCCCCCCCCCCCCGAAAATTGTGCCGTTTATGAGATTATGTGGAAAACTGCTGTAGGAGTCAGATAGGCCACAGATCACAATATGTGGCATGTACATTGCATACTGAATTCTTACAGCTGCAAACACACACTCAGAAAATATTTTAGTTATTGCTTTTCCATTGGCAACAGTAGTAGGACGAAAGTGCCTCAGTGTTAATGTTTATATGTGCATTGCCTGTCTTATCTTATATTTAAATAAATACGTAGGTAAGTCATTAAATAACAGGAATTTTATAATAATATTTTTACAAGAGTACTTACAGAAATTGTTTGTGTCTTATTTTTCGACATAGTCCCCCTGCTTCGCAACACACTTGGTCCACCTGTACACAAGCTTGCGGATGCCCTCTAGAAAAAAGCTTTTGGGCATGGCCTTTAACCAACTTTGCACCGCCTCCATTACCTTGTCATCATCTGCAAACTTGTGGCCCCGCAAATGTTCTTTCATAGGTCCAAACAAGTGAAAGTCTGATGGCGCCAAGTGTGGACTGTATGGTGGATATTTCAACACTTCAAATTACAGATCACGTAATGTATCCACTGTATGCGCAGCCATATGGGGACAGGCATTGTTGTGAAGGAACAGTACTCTTTTTGAGAGAAGTCCCCAGCATTTCGATTGTATCATGGGCTTCAACTCGTTCACTAGCATGTCACTGTATCGAGCACTAATCACAGTTTGACCCTTTTCCTGAAAATGCACCAATATAGGGCCATTGACATCCCAAAAGATGGTCAGCATGACTTCCCTAGCGGAAGCCTGTGTCTTGAATTTTTTGTTGGCCGGAGACCACAGGTGCTTCCACTGCATCGATTGTCTCTTACTCTCTGGTTCATAATGGTACACCCAGGACTCGTCTCCTGTCACAATTCGATGGAGAAAAGCATCTCCTTCACAAGCATGATGGTCCAAATGCTCCTGACAAATCGTCTGCCATGTACACTTGTGATCATCGGACATCTGCCTTGGGACCCATCTGCTACACACTTTCCTATACCCGAGGTCATTATGGACAATATTGTACGCACAGCCATGACTCATGTTGAATGCTGTGGTAATTTCATCAACAGTGACTCGTCTGTAATCACGGATTCGCTGCTTGAACTGCTGTTTCACTGTCTCATTTGCCACGCTAACTGGTCTCCCACTCCAGTGTTCATCACTGACATTTTGTCATCCGTTTCGAAATCTTTCCACCCATTCATACACTCTCCCCTGACTCAAATAACTGTCTCCATACTGAACCTTCATTCTTCTGTAGAGTTCAGAAGTTTTCACACCCTCTGACCACAAAAACGAATAACGCTTCGTTGCTCTTCCACAGTTCAAGTTGACAGTGGAGCAGCCATGTTGTACGGCCTACTGCACAGGCTCAAACTGCTTGATCATCATGACCCCTATATGACATATTGCTAAGGAGCCATTTTGTGTCCCGAAATAAGATTTTTCCTTGTGTATAATTTCTTATGCACTTTAGAATAGCATTTCTGTTATTTAATGACTTTCCCTCATATATCATGTTAATTTAAATGTTGTTGAAATGCTGTCAGAGAGTGTTTTGAATGTCAGATCACATACGTTGCCTCTGTAAAAAACATTCTGTTTCTGTAGTATGCATAAAGAATGCCTGAAGCATTTTCCAAACTGCACTTTTTTCTTACAATGACTAATGTACATATGTGTGTGAGTGCACGCATGCATGCTGGGACGCATGTGCAGGTGGACAGTCTTGTGTGCACTAAACAAGAACACCTGAGAAGGAATCAGTCTCTCTATTGTTCTCATTGCTTTGAAATGTTCTTGTTTCAATTCTTTTTAAGGTAATCAAATTTAAAATGTATTTATGACAAGTGGCATTTTATTTATCTTTCTGTTTATTTCAGCCGAACTTGGTAAAAGATATTTTGTGTACAAAATAAAAATTTAATTTTGGGTTTATTGGTAGCAGTTATTCCAAAATAGCGGTCACTTTGTATGTTTCTACAAGTTTCATGAAACTACATTTGAGCATTTCAAATGCAACAGGGAAGGAGGGATGGACAGGCTGTTAGTAACATTTATGAAAGGGAAGGATCTTTCAGACAAACTTTGTTTTGTGTGAATGTGTATGTGTGTGTGTGTGTGTGTTTTGCACTTACAGTGGTCAGAATTGAAATAAACATGTACTGAGTGAATACAGAACCAGATTTTATCATCTCCTAGTGAGTTTAACAGGCTCTTGCTAACTTCTCCATCTTTGATGGACTGCCTCTCCCCAAAAAACCAGAAAACCAACACCTGAAGAGATGAGTAAGCATGGAGACTTGCACAATGCCCAAGTTGACATCCCTTGGTCCATTTAGCCATTGTTGTTGTACATGAAATGCATAACTGGGCATGGATATGGAAACCTTATAGCTGCTAATTGGAATTCTATTTATGGTAATGGGTATCTCATTTTGGTTGAGGGTTTGACGTGGTTATACTAAGGACTTTTGCCACAAACGGCATTACGTCCTTTTTGGCAGGGAAGTACTTCCATTGGATGGATGTCTGGAGGTTGAACTGGGAATGGCTCTGGTGTGTTTGTTGAAGGTCTCCATGATTTGGGGGAATGAGGAGAGGGCATAACCAGTCTGTTATTATACCTTGGAATTTGCCTTACACCTAAGGAGAATCTTAGGAAGACTTTTTAAGGCCATGCATTGGTTGGTGAGGTGCTAGTACTGTGAATGGCCGAGGGGCTTGCTTGCACAGCAGGCAAATACTCTTTAACTGTCATGGTACATTATTATCATTATTGCATAACCACATAATATATTAGCACCACAAAACAGAGTACCTGGCGATCAGAATATTTCGTTTTTCTTAGATTGAAATTTATCATGCACTATTTCAGTACACAAGGTGAGGGTTGTTTAGCATAGCAAATTCAGTATATATTTTTTTTTTATGAATATGTAGAAGCTGTGTCAACTTGCCATGTAATCTATGTATTATGAACCTATAACCTGCAAGTTCTGAGTAACTGATGAGAGATATGGCTTTAATAAACAAAATGTAATGCAAATGTGACATTGATGCAGAAATTTCACGTTTGTGGTAGTTGAAAATAGTATAACATAATGTACATGAAATGTTCAGTTGGACCTAAAATTGTCTTTTTATTTCAGCTCATCAAGTCCTGAGGCCAAGCGAGACAAGAAGAAAAAGTCAAGGAAACACAAGAAAGACAGGTACTGTTTCATTGGCTATACTGTTTGTGTGGGCCGGGATTATGAGTATTTTTTTTTTTGCTTAAAAATACTAATCAAATTCTAGATATTTGAAATGGTGCAATAATTGGATTTTTTTAATTGAACTGCCATACAAATTTTTCTGTTTCAAACAGAACAGTCGGAAGGGATTTTGAATGACAATGTAGGTAAGTTTTGAGGACTTAAATTCAACATAAATTACAAAAGATATTGAGTGAAGTCATGATACATATGGAAGAACATAGATATCTAGTTTTAAAAGTATGGAATTTATGATGTGATTAAAATATTTTTATTATGATTTGTAATTCCAAACCTATTTTAGTAATCCCTGTTGTTGCTTGTAAGTACCATAAATTTTTAAGAACTTTATTCATAGTGAATTTCATCACATAGCTGATTATAGTAATGTGAGTATAAGTTCCCCCAATGAAAATTTGGGTAGAATCTAATATGTATCATTTAGTTTTACTTTTGTGTGTAGTGTGTGGTAATTTCTGAAAGAGCATTGTGTGTTTTTATCTTTATCATATTCTCTGCTGTATTAAGTTCTCTGAACTACTTATGAAAACTAACACTACAGTCATTGTTAATTCATCTCTCTATCTTTCTGACAAGTCAGTCCTTAATGATGGGTTAATAAGGTAAATAGTATGCCCATAGTCTTTGGTATGAATGTTTTTAAAAATCTGTTTTTTTTTTTTTTTTTTTGGCAGTGTTTATGTTATGTTATTTTTATACAGTATTGGTAAAGATGAAGCCATTTGCATTTAATGTAGTCTGAGGGGTTGAATAATTTGACTACAAGAAACTTTGATGCTGTGAAAGAAGTATTTCAGTGTTTTTAATGTATTTGCATTGTTGCATTACAAGTATGTCCATCTTCAGTTGATGAGGTAAAGTGTTCTCATTTACATATTCTTATTTGCATAGTCAGTATATAGTTTAAAGTGGATCAGTGTTAGTTAGTCTTGAAGCTCACCAGTGCACATGCAGGTGTCACAGTGTTCCATTCATAATCAGAAATGTGTCTGGTGCTTAAAGCAGACTTTAAAATTCAAAACTGTTCTGAATTATGGTCTTTATTTTTTAATATCAAGATATCCTGTACATATGGTCTGAACATGTTTGTAATGAATGTTTGGGCTCTGAGCAAGGGATGTTCATTGAGGTTTATGTTCACGTATTATTAGCTTCAGTACAGGAATTATTTAATAGATAGTCAGGTGTCCTGGCAGTAATTACAGCTTTTATTGCTGGTTTTTTTTTTTTAATGTTGCTGACTTTTGTAAAGTAATTACAAGTGGCTCACATTTCTGTCTTACATTTTTGTATGCTTTTATACTGTACGTGAGAACTCTACGCTGTCCAGTTTGATTTCTTGCATGCACTACACCTATTGATAATTAATAATCTTTTATGGATGTGTTATATTTTGTTATTATATATCAAAAGTACATAAACAGTGCTGTTTTAATTTCTTCAGCAGTTTCTTTGTACCTGTCTTTTGCATTTTATAACGAAAGAGACGTGTATATTTATATACTGAGTAAGATTGTGTAAATGTGCAGTTGATCCAGTCCCCCCCCCCCTGCTTATGCATATCCGTCTATTACCTAAGCGCTTAATGTTAAAATTTGCAGGTAGGAGGAAAAATATGACCAGGAGCATTCCCCTCTTAATATATTTCTAAGAAGCCATTGAAGTCAAATTTCAAAGACTGTAGGCCGGTATTGGAGGCTACAAAAATTGCGAAATGGTATAAAAGCACTGAAACCCTCAGTTATATTAAATCCAGTTTTCTTAAGACTCTGGAAGTGTTGTGGAGGACTAACATAAGATTACACATTTAATTTATGTTTTATGTCTTGCGAAAGCACTTGTGTATTGCTATGTGGTAGTGAACCACTAAAATTTGTTTTGTTTCTGCACAAGATATGATGTGTATGTAGAAGACCTGTGAATTTCCTCACCTTCTCCACATTTTGTTGCTGACATGTACAGTACTTGGGAAAATGAGTATCTTGTTGTGTGAGTTTTGAGATTTTCACAACAGTAACTGTAGAGAGTATTGTGTTCTGGGCTGTGACACTGTGTAGTCTGGTAGAAATTTACTGACTTCTTTGACGAACCCAATTCCTCTGTCTTAACACAACAGGTTCCTCCATATTGTTAGTAAAGTTCTACAATGCTACACAGTATCACATCTCAGAATACAGTATTCCTAGGTCTTCTGTTAGTGTGGGCCATAACCAGTACTTTGTGGTTTATGTTAATGCAGTTGTTACTTATGTTCTTGAAGCCGGAAACTATGTTCAAACTCATTTGGACATCCTCTTTTGATTCATGTATGTATTTATCATTCAAAGTTAAGTGGTTTCCTGTACATGCGTACTTGAATTTCGTGTTTCATTTATTAAAAAATTTGTAATCACAAAAATAATGAAGTTTGAAAATTTTGTTAAAATAACTGGAATTAAATGAAAGCAAGTGTTTTGACACTTCTTTGCCCATAATAGTACAGTTGATTTTTATGAAAATTAGATTGAAACATCCAGTTATTATCATAAGCTATAAGTTTTTGATTGTGATGAAATGTATGTTTATTATGTTTGTCATTAGTCCCTTGTTTTTGATTTTAGTAATTTCATGTGTCAGAGATGAAAAAGTCAAACGGACAAATTATTTGAGTTTACTATTTTGTTTAGTATGTCAGTTAACATACATGTGTTTGGAACAAAATCCACATTTGTTTAACTGGACAGTAGCCATTTGTATAGACTGCAGAATTTTATTTTAATCTATACAAGAGAAGGAACATTTGTAGTTTGTAACATTGCTGACTTCATATGTTGCATAGGTCTGAATCACCTAAACATTCAAAGAAGAAGGTTTCTGCAAAAGATAAAAAGAAAGAGAAGGAGCGTCACAAACGACGACGATCTTCTTCATCTTCAGATGACTCTTCCTCATCAGCATTAAGTGACAGCACTGATTCCAGCAGGTTAATATTATTCCCATTTCTTTGAGGTTGCCACTACAGAAAATGTTTTCCCTCTTAATCTTTGTACAACCTTTCTTGTACTTATCTCCAGTCTAATCTTATGCTCTTCATATCTTCCCTGGCTCATTTTTGATCCCCATACTTTTTTGTGTTGCTCCTAATTGTGTAATCAAGTTCTTGCCGTAGTTCCATAGTTTGTGTATTGTCATATGATGTAATGAAGAATAATAATTGTGAGTGTGAAAGTAAGCAGTCATGTCATGTTTTGAGGTGTTATTGTGGAGTTTATCTGAAATAACTGATGAAAGCTATGAATATCTTCATTGATGATATATAGCTACCGGCCAGGACTCTAACCGTTAACCTTATTTACCACTGTCCCAAGCCACTCGGTAATGTGCTTTTTGCAAATCTCATACCAGCAACCTGCTGCAGCCTATTTAATTCAAATGTGTGGTATCGCAGTTATATCCTGCCTGAGGCATTCCTTAATTACTGCTTGTTTATCATCAGAACAGTATTAATCAAACTAGTGGTTTATGGCCAGTCAGTAATATGTCTTGATGTTTTGGTCCTCTGTACAGGCTTTGTGTATCAGCATTTACTCCTACACAAGGGTCATTGAAGTTATCCTATTGTGACTTGTTCAACATAGGCTTGTCACTTCAAATGAGGGTGTACTGTGAGAGGGTTAAAGGTACCACTTTGAGTATGTAAGGTTACTGGAGACACTTGTTACCTGGCAAAGAACTGATTTACTTGGAATGCAGTCTGTGTTAGAAAAGGGGAAAATAATCTGGATGTGTGGTTTCTTTTATTTATTTTAACTCATCGATATTGTGTTTAACAAATATAAGAAAAGATGTTTTTTTTAATTCATCATCTGAAAAAAGGGACTTCACCTTATAATCACACACAAAATTAAACATGTTCTATGCTGGTATATCCCAGAAAATTAGAAATCATGAAATGAGGTTGTTTTACATTCAAGTAAATATAATGTAAAGGTATTGTCTGCATACTGAAGGATGTTGGTAGCATCCCAACCCATTAGTATTAAATTCTTTTCTCTCACTCTTCACCTCATTTTGCCTTCACAGCTCAATCAGACATTAACATTAAAGTAGATTCTTTCAACTAAGTAGATTCATCTTTATTTCAGTGCTTCTAATTCTAGTGAAGACAGACAGCACCATAAGAAGAAGGACAAGAATAAGCAGCAAAAGGAGAGGGGAGAGAGTATCTCCAAGGATAAGAGATCTCATCAAGAGGTAAACTGGGAGGCAGAGCCCCCTAGAGTACTACAGCAGTGTCTTTCATAAGTAGTGTACTTTCTTTAAAACACATTTCTTCCTACAAAGAGGAACACCTATTTACAGTACTCCCATTTTAGTGATACTCCTGCATGGATTGTGCTTTTCTCTGTGTTTCTGCATTGAAGACAGCTGTGAACAGGGAGAAGATTATGCACTGGGAAGTGGTTGATTTCATCCATGTCTTATCTGCAACACAAACTGATCCATCATCCCACAGTTTTTTATGCAGTTTGTTAAGTATTCTGTAAAATGCAAGAGAGTGGATCAGGGCTGTTGCATTTGTTGCTAATAACGTCATTGTATACTAGCACAATTAAGCGGTGCAATACTTATGAAAAACATTGCTGAATAATTTGCAGTACATCCCCTAACCAGACAGTTCTTTCTGTACAGCAATTTAATTATGAATGTTTTAAAAAAATTCTCTTGACTTCTTTGGTCAAACCTGCTTAGAATTTTGACATTACATTTGTCCCATTATACTACCCCTTGTTGTATGTATCCTTTTATTTCACCTTTGTTTCCTGTTGGTTTTCATCCATATTGTGTTTCATGGAATTCTGCAATCATATATATGGACGTTTCCAAGGATATTACCAAATAGTAAGTATAGTTCCTGTAAATTTAATGTTTTTGTTTAGAAAGGTATGAAGCTCATTTCATTTGTGATCGAAATTTAGATTGCAAAAGTCAGTACCAGTGTAATTCTTGATTCTGTATGAGAGTTTTTGCTGTCACATTTATTTGCCTTCCATTTATCTTGGATAAAAATAAGAAGCAATCTTTGATTTGCTGACTTATATAAAAGTAATAGTATCTTTGTACATTATTGTGTTTTGAGTATTAGATTAGAGTTTCAGGTTAATGGAAACTGTGTGTGTGTGTGTGTGTGTGTTTGTGGTGTCTGAGTGTATGTGTCATGTGCGCTCAAGAGTGTGTGTGGTTGTGTGTATGTTGTGCGCTATATAAATCCAAAATGATAATCCATGTGACATATACTTATGTGGTTATAATTTTGAAAAAATAAAAGCTGTCATACACCTCAAGAATTGGTAAGGACTTTGCACTTTGTCTTTTAGTCATGAACACCATTGTATTATTTTATTTATACAGGTTAATAATAAAAGACTGATTTAATTCCAGTAAATTTATTTATATATGGAGATTATAATAGTAAATTAATAAATAATTTTATATAGTCACCATATATATACCAACAACTCCATTGTGATTTGATATATGATACACAAACATTTGGTAAACCTCCTACATGTTTTGGTCATCTTCAGGGAGGTATTCAACAAAGAAAAATATGTTAATGACTAGTTGTATCATAGAGATACAATAATACAGTTAAATACAGGATATTAAAATGGTTACAGATATTTTAGAATATGTAGTACTTAGTGTGTATCGTTACAGCTATTGTCTGAATTGCAAACAAATATCTTTTGCAGCAATTTATCCTCATTTTCAGGGATATGTCTTTGTGTCTCCTGTGGTTGTTTGTATCATCATAGTGATATAAACAAATTTCTGCAACGGTTCTTTGTTGGCAAGTCAAATAATAGCTGTTATCATTACATTCTGTACTATACATTTTAAAGTATTTTTAACCATTTTAACATTCTGTATTTCAACTGTATTATTGCACATCTGTGATACAGCTAGTCACTAATGTATTTTTCTTTGTTGAATACCTCCCTGAAGATGGCCAAAACAAGGACCAAAACATGTAGGAAGTTTACCACGTGTGTGTATCATTGTATCTAATCATAGTGCAGTTGGTGCTGTGTTTGTGTGTGTGTGTGTGTGTTTATATTGACTTATCTTACTGACAGAACATGGATAATTTTCATTTTATGTAATATTTGGCATAGATTTTACACAATAAAATATCCAGTAAATAACTTTTCTTTAATTCTTAGTACAAAATTTAAGGTAATCTGTGAAATTATTGTTTGAATTTCTCATGTCTTACAGTATTTTGGACAGGAAATTCACTACTTCCTACTAGTCTTAGTTTTTATAGTTTAATTTCTTCATTAAACTTTCTAAGGTCATTTTACTGCTTTAAAATGGTTCAACTTGTCATACCCATTTCCCCCCTTAGACACTGTTCAGATGTTTGCATGATCTCTTTTTAATCAAATAAAGTGTCTTATTTACAAATGTAGAATGCTACGTTTGGATATACTAAAACAGATTTTTTGAAGGGCTTATTCCTTGTGAATAATACAGAGTAGAAACAAATCTAGAGCGATAAAAATTGTTCTTGTTTATAACACCACGCACCAATACATAGGATTGTATGTCATTGAGTAAGTATTCGTTATAAAGAATATTGAAGTTCTGGTGGCGGTGGTTTCGTTCTATAATATTATTTATAACCAAATGTAAACTTGCACATGTACTATGTTCTCATGTTTCTGTTTTAATATCAGACATACAAAAATGCTGCTTTGGAGGAAAATGCATTGAACAAGTGTTCATGTCACTCTCACATGACTTCTGGCAAGCATAGGAGGAGTTCCATGAAATCATTATGTGGGCATTAACTTCAAAATTATCGTATTGTGCATGTGTGTAGGTTTTGAATCTGGATATTACATCTTTTGGTTGTTTGAATGTAAAAGTGTGAAGACCTTGGATACAAAGTTTTGGAATTTGCTTTGTTAGTGACATATCAAAGCCATCTTTGAATTATGTGACAAGTTCAGTTGAAGAATAATACTGGCACATAGGTTGATGTCTGAAAGATTTAATTTGCCACAAGACCAAATCTAATTTTCTGCATAAGTTTGTGGTGTTATATAGTCGTCTATTGGCCACTGACTTCGGCTGGTTTATGGAATGCTGTGGCTACAGAAGCAGTTTTCAATATGCAGTCAGCATTTTTGGGTGTTGTGTGCATGTTTGTAATGTACATGGAGGTTGTGTTGTTAGCTTTCTTCTTGTCACTCTTGCTGTACTTTAACTCATGTAGTTATTATTTTATTCTTTGGTGTGTTCCTTTAAAGTCTTCCATGTGTGTTACTTGTACAGCTTTTTATGTTTGTCACATTTCTGTATTGATGTTTCCCAGACATGGTGTTCATATCTGTTCAGTAGTGAAGCAGCACAGGGGCAAGACAGTAGCAGTACTTTAAGGAGATACCAGTGATATTAGACTTTTGTGATTTTTAAATTTTTGTTTTTGTTGTGATCATTTGTTTTAAGTAAGTGAAACAACAGACATGACTAGAAGCCTTTGAGAAGGATCAAATTAAAAAATGAAAGCTTGCTGTGGTAGTATCAAACCAAGTTAGAACATTTCTGATATACATAGTACATTGATTGATCAGTGCCAGCACACAACAGTCCAAACACACAAAAATGGTCATGCATTGTTTCTTATTCCTTTAAATTGACTCATAGATTTGAGATTAATTTATCTGTATTAGTGTTTGTGTTTTATGCTCCATGTGGTATAGATTTTAGCTTTAATACCAGGGTAGCTTGCATGCGATAATACAAAATGTTGGATATACAAAATCATTATGATTGACACTGACATGCATTTTTCTTTTTGTCAGTCTAAACAGTCATGGTGCATTCAGTGAATGTGCAAGCAAGGTTACTCTTGTGCACTGTAAGCTTTTCCAGCCAGGCTTATTGAAGTGAAGATGGAGAGAATGTGTTTCATTTGAAGTAGTTCAATATTGCAGTGTGTATGTTCTGGCTGTTATTTGGGTCTGTTTACTACTAAAATTATTACTGTATATTTAATGTACTTTGTACACCTAATTTAAAAAGAATGTAATTGACATTTAACAATATGAAAAGCACAGAATTTCCATTAGTTTTTTAACACAGAAATTCTGTTCAGTATTTGTTTATAGAGATCGTATTTTTATCACTAGTTTCTCCTCAAAGTTTTTTAAATATAAATCTTATCCATTCTGTATATGGGGCATTGAAAATGGAATGTGTTAAAATGGGACAGTTGCTTTTTCCACACATCTGATATGTTGTTCACATTTTGTTACGTGACAAGCACAATATTTGACTTTCAGCTTGCACAATTTCAAAATAGGAGTCACTTTGTAAAATATGTTGGTTTCTAGTAGAGGAGGACTGTATGTTGTAATGTTGAACTAAGCCTCTTCTGTATTAAGGAAAGGTGGGATTACAGTCTGCTTTATTTCCATGAAGTTAGTTGGCATGTTTCCTAGCCTGGCAGTAATTGTAATGAAATGATTAGGGATACCAGTGAGAAGTCTTGAAGGTAGCTGTGAAAAAGAAACCACTTAATAGATTTCCATGAAATTAGGTACTGGAAGTTTACAGCAGAGGCTGTCATGAATTTTGTTTTGGTCAGTATGAGTTCACCATAAACCCAGATTTATATGAACTCTTTTGCCAAAGCAGTTCACAAGACTAGAAATGTGTATTGCATCAATTTTTATCAGCTACTTCACTATCCAAGAAGTCTCCATCTCGTCTTGTATTAAAATAGTTTCAGGGAAGAATCCTGTCTTCTGGGATATGATGTCACATAGTCTACTAGAAATTTACCGATGTTTCATATGCATCTACTTTTATCAAATTCCTACCAAAATAAATGGTGTCACATTTCAGAAGACTGTGTTTTTCATAGTCACTGCCATGGAAACCTTAGATCTTATGAGGTCTCAGTGAGTATCACAGCAAGGGGTTCACCATTAGAATGTTACAATATATTACTCTTGTCATTTTTGTCCTAAGAGTCTCATGTCAATTGTACAGAAAAGTTGTCCCATTTTAAAGTTCAGGATATCATTTTTATTTAAAATGTATTCCTGTTACAACCTGAAGCATTGTTATAATCACATAAATGTCATGTAATCATAAATGACGTCTATTGTGCTTAGAAACTGAACCCATAATTGAATTTGTTCTCTTTTTGTGACCTTCAGAGAAAACGAGTAGGAAGTGGGCTCAAGAAAAGGCCAGATTATTCCCGTGAGAGTTCATCTGACAGGTAAGTAATCAGAAGGCAGATATGCCTTTATATAAAACTTAGCAAGTTATCACATGATATATATGAGTGTATGGATTTGTCATAGATTTCTTGAACACTTCAGCGGTGCTGGGTTTTAAATTCCAACTATTGCCCAGAACAGAGGAGTTTTAATTGTATAGTAAAATTACATGCAGTCGCAACTGTACGGTGCACAAAGACCACTAACGCGTGAAGAATTAAAGGTCTGTACAGTACACGAATGTCAGCGGTGAAAAATTAAAAACAATTCTATCTATCTATATATCTGCATGTCCGGTTTTTTAACAGCTGTCACCGTCTTCGCCATTCCTCTCTGTTTCTCCATTGTTCTGGTTCTAAATTTCTTGTTGTCATGGCTGTTGGTACTCCTTCCATCCATTTTTTTCTTGGACATATAAAGGAAATAATGGAAGTGAAAGGGAAGCTGGACATCATAGATATCATAGAGCAGAAAAAACTACAACGGTATGGCCACGTCAAAAGGCTGCGAGAGGAGAGAATACCAAAAACAGTTCTAAGCAGTCATAAATCTGCAACTCTTTAGGCATTTTGTCTGAGTTCCCTGAGGTTGAATACAGGCCTATTTCATAGTCATTAATTTGTCTTTATGAAAACGTTGCATTGAAGCAAAATATTTCCTTTATAACATTGAACAACCTATAATGACTGAAAATGTTATTATTCATTGACATCCAGTATTGTACCATTATTTATTGGCCACAGAATCATTAATATTCATTTCCACTTTCAGTAACCCTGAGGTTGAGAGGCAGCAGTCCAATACTCAATTTACGGAAAAGTCAAGTCGACATTATGAGAAAACCTACGATTCTTCACCAGTAGAAAATTATAATGCTAGGTCCAAACCACAGATACGTCGTGGTGGCTCACATGATCAGAACCCAAGGAACAGCAGCCGCGATGGAAACATAAGAAAAGTAGACAGCAGGAAGGAAAAGTGTGACTCAAGAAATAAGAAACATGTTGAGAGTGATAATGAGGTAAAAAAACATAAGAGAACGAAGGATAGGGAAAGAGACTTAAGAGATAAAGGAAAGGAGAAGGATAGGAGGGAGAAAGAAAGGGAAGACAGAAGAAAGAAAGAAAGTTTGGATATGGCTGTGCGTCGAAGCATTTCTTCTGATGGTAGAGTAAGTCATTCACGATCCTTGTCTCCAAAGAAGAGTAAGAGTACTACACAAAATTCACAGAAGAAACATCGTTCATCTCAGTCTCCTAAAAGCAAGCGAAGTGCACGTCGAAGATCTGCATCACCTTCCAGTAAGAGTCATAGGTCTAGTCCCCAGAGTACTAGTCGCACTCGATCACCATCTGCCAAAAGAGCCAAAGGTGTGGCAGATATGAAACCATCTCATATTTCGGCCTCCCCAAAGAACCGACATAGGAAGTCCAGGAGTCAAACTAGATCGCCATCTGTTCTGAACTACAGGTCTAGCAATAAACAGTCTTCTAGAAGCAGAAAGGAAGATCGACACAAGTCAAGAAGCAAAAGTAGATCCTCTTCAGTGTTAAATTACAGTTCTGGTAATGCAAGAGACAGAAAATGTACATCATATGTATCACATTCTCTTAAAGTGAAACAGACACACCGTCAGTCAGTGAGTCATACTCGTTCACCTTCTGTCAAAAACCACAGGTCAAAGAGAGATCATGATGCAAGGAGCAATGCAGTATCTTCATCCACTTCCCCTAAAAGAAAACAGTCACGGTACTCTACATCCCCCAGGACAGGGAGAAGGCCTCACTCAAAGAGCAAAAGCAGATCACCAATCAGCAAGCATCGTTCAAGAAAGAATTCCAGATCTGCATCACCAAAATATTCTCGACAGCATTCTAGGAGCCACAGTCAGACTCGTAATAAAACAGAAAGGAAACGGGCATCACGTTCTCCTGCATGTAGCCATCATCATGAACAGAGGGCCAAAAGCAGAAGTAAGTCACCAAGTAGAAATCACAAAGCAAATAGAAAAGCATCTCCATCACCAACACATGGACATGGACAGTCTAACCATAAGAAAAGAACTAAATCACCAACTCCCACCAGCAGGAGGAAAGATAGTGAACATAAACAAGGACATACAAGCAGAAGTGTTAGCAGCAGTAGTGCAAATTCAAGTTTAAGTTACTCTCCACTGGAGAGAAATCCTGAAAGATATAGGGATATCATAGACACCAAACCATCATGTAGTAAGAGCAGTAGTGGTGGAAGGAATAGATCATCCAGAAGAAAATCATCCCTGAGCAAGTCATCAAGGTCTCGTTCTCGCTCAGAATCAAGAAACAGGCGTCCAGCACCAGCTGTGATCCCTAGGGTTAGACTTCGTTCATCTAGTGGTGAAGAAGAAGAAGAGGAAGATGAGAAAGATGTCAAAGAAAAAGAAAGGGAAGATGAAAAAGAAATTCAAACATTAAAACTGCTTAAGTCTGGGCTTGCAGAGAAGGCTAAAGAAACACTGGAGAAGAAGTTGTCTAAAGTGTTACCAGATCTCAGAAGTCAGGAAAAGCCAATATATAAAGATGACAAACTGAAAGTTTCAGCTGTGAAAGAAGAGAAGGTTGTGAGAGAAGATAAAGTAGTAAAGCCCCTTACAGTTGCGTCAGGTGGAACATCCATATCAGATATTGCACTTCCTGATAAAGAACCCAAGAACAAAGTCATTGAGAAAACGGTGGCAGAGAAGCAAATTGTAGATGTTGTATTACCATCAAGTCCTCCACCATCCCACTTACCACTTTCCCCAAAGAGTCCTGAACATCCCCCACCTATACAGCCTTCAGCAATTCCAAAACCACCAGGCTCACCACCAGTTACAAAGATCTCAGAAACTGAGAAAAACAGTGTTGATAGTGCATCAGACACATCAAAGAAAGATGCAGCTGTTGTAGAATCTGGAAAGCTTAACCAGAAGAGACCTCATTCCCCTGGCCTTGAGGCATTGCGACGAAGACAGCAGTCCAACTCCAGTAGCAGATCAAGATCCAGATCCAGATCTGAGTCACAAGGTCATAGCAAATCATCACCCAAGTCGCGAAAGTCACATAGCTCCTCACATTCGTCATACAGTCGTAGGTATGTGTTCTCATCCATCTGATTTCATGTTGGCTTCAGTACTGGGAAACTAGTAGTGACATAGTGTATATTTCTGTTACTGTTTAATTACTGATAAACTTTCAATTCTGTTATCATATCTTGAAAGAAGTTCAAGTTGAAATTTAAAAAGTGAGTAAAATATCCACATTCAGTACTGGCCAATATACAGAGTTGTATTTTCAGCCCTTCGAGGCAAGACAGTGTAAAGAGCTGGTCATCCAGTAGCAGTGGATCTCGGTCACACAGTCGGTCAGCATCACGCAGCCTGACACGGAGCAGAACCCATTCAGGGTCTCGTTCTTTGTCACGCACCCCATCACGAAGCAGGTCTCACAGCCGCACTCTCAGCTCCAACAGTTCCAGTGGGCATAGTTCACGCAGCCACAGCAACCGGTCTCGCACCCGCAGCCGATCACGTTCCAGTCACAAGAGCCCAAGTGCAAGTCCTCATACAAGCCATTCATCCCGCTCACGGTCACCGTCTATACCCAGACGCAGGGGATCACCTAGCTTTCTGGATAGGAGGCGCATCACAAGGTGAGATTGTTTGTAACTTACTGTCTTTCATTTTTATAGTGGCTTTATATGTTTGCCTGTCTTCCAGTGTCTGCTTTCTTCATTGAAGGAAATTTGAATATGTCAGGAAAATATATTGTGTGTAAAATTCCTGGAACATGTCCCTGTTTTTGAAATGTTGTTGCCCACAGTATTTCATATTTTAGAAGCATAATTTAATGTTGGCATAATTTGAAAATGTGTTCTAAGTCATTTAGACAATTTGGAAGTGAAATTATTCACGAACACTAATGTAAGTTTAATATGTTTCAGATTGTGGGCTTGTGGGTTGCAACACCATGTAGTCTTGTATGAGATTACCTGCATTTTGGGAGAAATGTGGTGGCTTAATGTCAGGCTAGGAGTTATACCAATTCAGGATGGGCCAGGTTATATAGGAGAGGTGGGGAAAAGTGCAGCAAGGGTGATAGGAGGAGTCACAGCCAAAGATCAGAAAAGAGATGACCCTGAAGGGGAAGATTCAGGAACACGTTTTGAAGGAGCAACAAGAAATGGTCTGGAGGCCTTGAATAGGCCCTTGTAGGAACCATGGGCAAAGGAAAACTAAGTCAAGACATGCACTTAAATAGAGACTTCTATTGTTCCTTGAGGGTGAATGAAAGGCCTCCACAACCTGCCAGGAGAGTGGTGGATCTACGTTTCAAATTAATTTTTGGAATGGAGCTCAGTTTCTTTTTCTTGATGATCTGGTCCATGTGTCTGGAATTTTCAGCCAGTATACTGGTATTTTGTTTCTGAGTTTGTGTTTATTAACCTTTTAAAGCCAACTGGTTACGTCATGCACCAACAGGTTTAACATTCAACAATTGTACATTCCGTCAACACTCTATTTATGTGTATTGTATTTATCTGAGAACAAACAGTGACTTCTGCCACATACAGCATAAACTGATTGGTTTTTATAACTGAGTTGAAAAGTGTTTACTGTGCGGCATGGACTGGATCTTTAAATAAAGCGGTTTGCGCTTCGTCTATAAAAGGTTATGATGTTAAATAGATACAGATTGTTCTCTTTGACACGTCTCAGTGGAATGTCCAGCCTGTTCAGTGTAATCCATCTTACATTATGAGGGGATACTGTATGTGCATGGTGTCATCAGGGCTGGGTTATCCTTCACAACATAAAGGAAACTAGATCCTTCGCACAGCAAAGGCCACCAGTCCTGAAGTGCTGGTATAGCACTCTGCTATTGTGGTTAAATGTAGTACCAATAAGGAGTGAAGAAGTTGCCAAAGTTGCGTCCTCTTTGCAGGGTATGACTGTAAGGAGAACTGAGGTCCTATCGAATCTGCCTGTTATGGGCATTCTGTTTGAAAGTTCTCTGAAGGAGGCCTCATTTAGCATGGCGACTGTACTGGCCGCAGAAAATAGTGTCTCTTTGTGCTAAGGTAGAATCAGACTTGATCACTGGGGAAGCAATACAACCTAAACTCCATCTCACCAACATGAACAGGGAGGATGTTTTCTTTCTAAGTAGGTAATGGAAACCTACCAATCACACCATACAGGTATAAAAACAGCTTCTTCCAAGGTTTGGCTTTTTCTCTGCCCATAGTCCTTATAAGAGCTCTTTTGTAGTTAACCCTTTTCAGGGCCTCATGTCCTTTCATAATTGTCCCTTTAAGGCATGTTTGTCCTGAAGTTGTACTCTTTTTAACCAAAACAAGCATGTTGCCAGTTGAACACTCCATTGAAAGAAATTTTTGCTGATGATGGCCAGGTTTATTTATAAAGTGATTTCCAGAAAGAATGACATGTAAGCAAAGAGCCACAGCTGTCAGTTGTCCCACATGGTATGAAGTAGCAATAAACTGCATTTGTATTTGCAAAACATGCAGGCCCTGATTCACAAGGTGTTGCAGATAGTGTGGTATTTGTTTAAGTGTAGAACTGTGAACATTACATTTAGTTGGGAGTTCTGTGGGAATGAGCTGACACTGTTATTCTCAAGGCAGTACTTTATACCTGTGAAGCTAAAATGAATACCCTTCTGTAGCAGAAATGATCATATAATTTGCAAAACATTTTGAATATGCTGCCTAAACCATAGTCTTTCACTAATCCATTTATGTAGTTCTGTTGCACTTTTATTGAATGAAGTTAAATTGTGCAGATTCTCAATGCAGTTTTGCTTTTAAATACTGAATTTTACAAATTTTTAAAGCTGTTATTTTGTGTGTCTGAAGGCAATGCCTGAATGGAGCAGTTGCAGCAACAGAACAGGGTTCATTTTTTCTGTATGCATATTCAGTTTCAGTATTACTTCTGCTTGTAACTCTCCGCTGAGATATAGAATGTGATAAAATTTCCATTCCACAGCGGGAGTGGTGGGAATTCCAGGTCAAGATCCCATTCTTCCAGTAGGTGTGGCAGTGATTCAAGGTCATCCAGGACTCCAGACAAGAAATGGGATTCTCATCAATCCAGGCAAAAAAAAAGCCGGCGCTAATTTGTAGCAATGCTGGAACTTCATAATTGAACTAATTGATATTGACTGTTGTGTGTGACTAACGGATATTTTTAGATTGTGCTGGCTTTACTAGGGCAAATCTGTCTTTGTAAGTATGGAAGAAATGATTGGGAGTGACTGAAAATTATGGGTTATCCAAAAGCAAAAGTACATTTATGTCTGGTGGTAAATAGTGATGTATCTATATAGTATCTGACTGTGTACCTTGATGAAATGAATATGAATATATCCTTACATTCTACCAAGATGTGTCTACCATTGTTGGGATATTCCATAACAACCTCTGGTACTTAGGCCTCCAGTACATGTGTGGTAATTACGCCACTCTGTTAATTATGACCGTGCAAGGTTGCATTCCCACTGACCTGTGTATTGTTGAAACTTATTTTTCTGTTTTGGACTAGCATTTTTATAAATATGATATAAAGCAAAGCAGTTCCAGTACAAACTCACATATTGGTAGTGATGTTAAAAAATGCAAAAAAAAAAACTTGCCAGGGTTTAAGAATGTGTATGGATGTATGTAATTTTGAGTTAATTTTGCATGTTCCATTGCAGTATTGTACAGTAGCTGTGTACTTTTGTAGTATAATATGTTTGGGATCCCCAGATATTGCTTGGTAAGGTGGATTGGTTTTGCAGTTACGGTGTTTGCTGCAGATTAGGTCAACACCACACTGTACTGGCTTACCAAATCTTGCAAATTTCAAGAAGTTGCTAGTGAAGAAGTGTCTGTGTAATTCAGTTTTGTGATTTTACATCAAGGTGTGTTTTGCTTTCGTGTGAGGTAAGTTTTAAATGAGAATTACTCTTCATTTTACTGCCATCTGGTAGACTTGCACTACCTGATGTGGGGCCTGCAGTAGATACATAGCAAAATTGGCTTTTCGTTTTGTTATGGTTGGTGTTCATGACTTTTTATGAGGTTTATGTTGCATTAAGTGTACAAATTAATCTCACCCCCCCCCCACATACCAACCACCACACCCCAACCATCTCACCCAAAACCCAAAACACACCATTTGTAAATAAAACAATTTTTA
>Ga0131853_10003428_pt1 | contig 28479 bp, 28 predicted proteins | sample TergutLab28metaG_FD_92764 | JGI IMG/M metagenome (GOLD analysis project Ga0131853, IMG submission 92764) | Labiotermes labralis P1 segment gut microbial communities from Petit-Saut dam, French Guiana - Lab288 P1 (version 2) (version 2) | ecosystem: Host-associated > Arthropoda: Insects >...
TCGAACCCACAGCTTTCCTTTATGCCTATCGCGAAGGCTTCCATGTCGCGGCCTGTCATGCCGCCATAGGACGGCATTCCTTCGTATACTACGACCAGTTCGCGGGCGCGGGTGTAAATGTCGTCATCGTTCATGGCCAAAAAGCCGCCTATGTTTACAAGACCATCTTTTTTGCCGCTCATGGTTGCGCCGTCTGCGTAGCTGAACATTTCCTTAACAATGGCTTTGATTGTTTTATTTGCGTAGCCTTCTTCACGCATTTTAATAAAGTAGGCGTTTTCTACACAGCGGGTGCAGTCGTAGAAGACCTTAATATTATGCTTTTCAGCTAGCTGTTTCACTTCGCGCATGTTTTGCATTGAGACGGGTTGCCCGCCTGCGAGGTTTACGGTAATGGCAAGGCAGATATATGGGATTTTGTCTGCGCCTACTTCATCTATCAATGCTTGCAGTTTGTTAAGGTCAATGTTTCCTTTGAATGGCAGGTCTATTTCCGGGTCATGGGCTTCGTCTATTATTATGTCGCGAAAAGTGGCACCGTTGGCTTCTTGGTGGTAGCGGGTGGTTGTGAAGTACATATTGCCCGGTACGTATGTGCCGGGGGTGATTAATAGCTTTGAAAGGATGTTTTCGGCACCCCGGCCTTGGTGGGTGGGTACGACGTGTTTAAAGCCGTAGTATTCTTTTACTGTAGCTTCAAGGTGCGCCCAATTGCGGCTGCCGGCATAGGCTTCGTCGCCTATCATCAGGCCTGCCCATTGGCGGTCGCTCATGGCGTTGGTGCCGCTGTCTGTTAGCAGGTCGATGTAGCAGTCTTCGCTTTTTAGCTGAAAAGTGTTGTAACCCGCGGCTTGGATGGCTTCTATACGCTCTTCGCGGGTTAGCATGTTGGGCATTTCTACTACCTTTATACGGTAGGGCTCTGCCGGATAGGTTTTGTTGCTCATTTGAATGGCCTCCTTTTTATGTCGAAACCGATTATTGTTATGTTGTGCCGGTTGCCAGATTAGACGCAAAATCCTTGTTTTTGGCTATATAATCGCGGTTCATGTTTTTGTTGTGCTTTTTTTCGTAGGCTGTGGCTATGTCTTCCGGAGATATTTGGTATCTTAGTAGTATGTCGCTGAGGTACATTTGAACGTCGCATAGTTCTTCTATGAAGGCTGTTTTTATGTCGGGGTCGTTCATAATACGGTCTTCGCCGCATTTTTTTATTATGTCCAGTACTTCACCTATTTCGCCAATCATCCATAAGAAGTGGTTTCTTGCGTGTTTAGGGTCTAGTGGGGACCATGTGTTCTTGTTCTTCTCCCATAGGTTTTGCTGCATTTCTAACATCTGCTGGAAATTTAGGTCTTTCATGGCTGCCTCCTTATACGCGTATTGTTTATATGCTAGGAAACTACTCCACAGTTCCCGTCGGCAGAAACGGAAGTAAAAAGCGGCTGTGCCGCTTTTTTATAACTGTGGGTTCTACGCTCGGCTTCGAAGATGAAATAGCCGTCTTTCTCATGGATGCGTACCCCGCCGAAGATGGCAATGAATTTATTTTTATACCAGTCTTTCCGTTTTGTTACCATGTAAAATTTGCCGCCTATGGCTAGGCGGTTGAAGCCTTTTTCTATGAATAATTTTGGCACAGAAAAGTCTGCGTGGTAGGGCGGGTTTGAGATTATAATTGTGAATCCGGTTTCATTTATGTTGTAGTAGGCGTTGGAGTTAAGTATGTGTAAGCCATCAACGTTATTGCGGGTAGCGTTGCGTGCGGCAAATTTCAGAGCGGTTTCATTTATGTCGGACATGAATACACTAGCTGGAGGGATAAGCTTTGCTGCGGTTATACCAACTACGCCATAGCCGCAGCCTAGGTCAAGGATTTTATCGTCTGAGGCAAAACTTATGCAGTCCAGCATAGCTAAGGTACCCTTATCTATTTGGTTTGGAGAAAATAGTTTTGGGTGGGTTTCGAAAATTAGATTATGGTCTTTTATGGTTGCGTTTAGCATGATTGCACCTTTTCTGGGAGACTTTTCCTATACCATTTACACATTTGCGTTACGTTTCCTGAACTTAAAGGCCATTGGGCGATACGGAGCCTTCCATGGTGCTTATCGGTTCAAGTGAGGGCAATAAACCTTCTGCAAGGTTTAACAATTGTGTGATCTTTCGTGTAGTCGCCACTTTATCTGAGCCATATCTTGTTTTCGTCGCATAGGAATTTAACGTGTCGATGTTTTCGCAAAGCCATGGGAATATTTTAATCCCTGCGCCTTCGAGTTGTTCGTGTAATATATCCATATCGTGCGTTTGTTTGTACTTTACGCCGCTTAACGTCAATGCAAATTTCACTAATTTCTCTATGCCCTGCTGCACATGATATGCTGCGATATCTACAAGTAATTCATCAGAGCCGTTTTGAGATAATAACAGACGGGCGCTTTGTAAATCAGCCTTTGCTCTATCATATAGTGATATTTTTTTTGACATAAACAACAACCCCTTCCTCCATAATATCTCTATAAATACTGGAGAAATCTTCATCTGATTTCTGCTTTAACAATGTGACAGACTCTACGAGTATGAAATCATACGATTCGCCTTTAATCCTTAAATTGTAGCTGGAGAATTCACCCGTTGGGACACCAATAATACAAACATCCAAGTCACTTTCATAGAAATGTGCATGCGTTACAGCACTGCCAAAGATGATAACACCATCAACCCAGTCTTCTACATTATCAACCAGATGCTTTACCGCTAACTGCTTGTACGGGTGTACATAGTAAAACGGCCTGCCAAGATTATGTTTGTCCAGAAATTTATACATAACCTACTCTCACCCGGTTTCAGACAAGTCTATATACAAATGTCCAAAATCCTCTATAAACGATTTCCGTCCTTTGATATTATCCCCTAACAGTATTTCAAACATTTCCTGCGTTTTAGCGGCATCAGTGGGGATAACCTGTACCAGACGGCGGGTTTCCGGGTTCATCGTGGTTTGCCACATCATTTCCGGTTCGTTTTCACCTAGGCCTTTGGAGCGTTGGATAGTGTGTTTTGTTCCGGCCTTTTCCAATTTGGCTACAGCGTCGTTCTTCTCTTTGTCTGTGTAGGCGAAAATTGTCTTTTTACCGGCGGTTATCTCGTATAGGGGTGACTCCGCAATATATACCTTGCCTGCCTCTATTAGCGATGGGGTTAGGCGGTACAGCATAGTTAGTATCAGCGTGCGGATATGATAGCCGTCGTAGTCCGCGTCTGTACATATTATAATGCGCCGCCAGTTTAGCTTGTCTATGTCAAAGGCGCTTAAATCACGGCTATTTTTATGCTTGATTTCCACTCCGCAACCTAGTACCCGCAGTAGGTCTGTTATTATGTCATTATTGAAGATACGGTCGTAATCGGCCTTTAGGCAGTTGAAAATTTTGCCCCTCACGGGCATTATAGCTTGAAATTCCGCGTCACGGCCAAGTTTTGTGCTGCCTAGTGCCGAGTCGCCTTCTACTATATACAGCTCGCGGCGGCCTGTGTCTTTGGTACGGCAGTTTACGAATTTTTCTACGCGGTTATTTAGGTCTAGTGTGCCTGTTAGCTTCTTTTTTAGGGTGATACGGGTTTTTTCGGCGGATTCACGGCTGCGTTTGTTGGCCAGCACTTGAGATGCCAGTTTGCTTGCGTCTGCACTATTTTCAACAAAGTAGATTTCTAATTGCTTGCGCATGAAATCCGTCATAGCATCTTGGACGAAGCGGTTGGTTATTGCACGTTTTGTTTGGTTTTCGTAAGAGGTTAGCCCGCCTGTGGAGAAGGAGTTTGTTATAAGAATCAAGCTTTCCTCAATATCCGGGAAGCTGACTTTTTTCTCGTCTTTTTTGTAGTGGCCGCCTGCTTTTAGATAAGTATCAATTGCTGATACGAAGGCTGTTTTCATGGCTTTGTCCGGTGCGCCGCCATAGGCTAGGAAGCTGGAATTGTGGTAATACTCCAGCACATGGTTGTCGTTTGAGAAGCAAAAGGTTATTTCGAATTTTAACTTGTATTCCGGCTTGTCTTCACGGTCACGGCCTTTTGTTTCATGGGATAACAGTACCGGGTCTGTTATAGGGTTTGCCCCTGCCAGTTCTACAATATAGTCGCGTATGCCGTTTTCGTACCGGAACTGGTATGTCTCCTTGCTTTCTTCGTCTATTAATACCAGAAGCAGGCCCGCGTTTACTATGGCTTGGCGCTTTAACATGTCCTGATACCATTCTAGCGGGACGTTGATTTCTGTAAAAACATCCCTATCCGGCCGCCATTTGATGGTGGTGCCGGTTTTCCTGCCTGCATGCGGTTCTTTGTTTAGCCCGCCTATATTCTCGCCTTTTTCGAAGTGAAGGGTGTGCTTTGTGCCATTTTGCAGGATAACCGCGTCCATGTACTCCGCGCTGTACTGGGTAGCGCATAGGCCTAGGCCGTTTAGGCCAAGGCTGTAGGCGTAGTTGGCTTCGTCATCGTCGGTAGCGTATTTGCCGCCTGCATACAGTTCGCAAAATAAAAGCTCCCAGTTGTATTTTTCTTCAATTGGGTTGTAATCTACGGGCATGCCGCGGCCTTGGTCTTTTACGGTTATGGACATATCTGCGTGGCGGGTGATTTCTATTTTTTTACCGTGTCCTTCGCGGGCTTCGTCTATTGAGTTTGATATGATTTCGAAGATTGCGTGCTGGCAGCCTTCCAAGCCGTCCGAACCAAAAATAACGGACGGGCGCTTGCGCACCCTGTCCGCTCCTTTTAAGGCTGTTATACTTTCGTTTCCGTATTCTTTTGTTGTCATGATGGCTCCTTGAGATACTTATCTTAGTATAAGTAAGTATAAATTCTTTGAATGAGTCTTAGAAAAGTGCCTTCATACTACTATATTGGGTTGCATAGCGTCAAATGAGGTGTGAAAAATTCCGGTGTGTAATCCCGGGATAACAATGATGTGAGTTGTGGTGAGTGATAGCTTTATGTACAATGTGTTCGAAATATGAAAGGGGCTTAAAAATGACAAGGAATGAAATAATTAACTGCGCCGTAGCATTTACAGAAGAATCTTCTGGAAACTATATATCCCCGGAAGCGGCAATATCCCATGAGTACACGGGTATGAAGATATACGACTCCCCAATATTCGCTTTTGGCGCGCCGGATGATGAGCTGTACATACAATACAAATCCCCAGAAATCATAGGCAGCCACTTCATAGCGCCATGCGAGTGGCTGCCTGCCGCAAGAACCGTCATATCATTCTTCCTGCCATACACCGAAAGAATCAGGATGGCCAACGCACGGGACTATGATTGGCCGTCTGATGAATGGCTTCATGGAAGATACGAAGGACATATGTTTTTGAAGAATCTTGCCACCTATGTAAACAGCCTACTGTTGGAAGCAGGCTATGAGAGCCTTATTCCGGCAGATGACCCCCGCTACAGCCTTAGCGGTACTGACACCATGTATACGTCAAGATGGTCTGAGCGGCATGTGGCATATGCATGTGGGCTTGGGACTTTTGGGTTGTCTGGTGGGATTATAACCGTAAAAGGTATGGGCGGAAGGCTTGGCAGTATCTTGACCAATTTGGACTTGCCCAAGGATAGCAGACCCTATGTAGGGGTCTATGACCACTGCACGATGTGTGGTGTATGTATCTCCAACTGCCCTGCCGGGGCAATTTCCCATGAAGGAGGTAAGGTTCACTCCGCATGTTCGGGCTTCTTGGATAAAGTGCGCGAGAAACATCACCCCAGATATGGCTGCGGTAAATGCCAAGTTGGTGTGCCTTGTGAAAGCGGGAAGCCTGTAAAATAGCTATAAGAAAGCCTTTATCCCGAGTATCAAAACCGGCTAGCCGTGATAAGCTGCTGAGTGTAAGCATGCCGAGGCTTGTCAAATATCACCTCTACCGGGCCGGATTCTACAATCCGGCCTTCTTTCATTATCATGACCCGGCTACATAAATGCTCCACAACAGCTAAATCATGTGAAATAAACAAAATTGAGAGCTTTAACTCGCGATGCAATTCCCACAATAAGTCCAAAATCTGCGCCTGAATAGTTGCGTCTAGTGCGGAAACAGGTTCATCTGCAACCAAGACCTTTGGCCCACCGGCCAAAGCGGCGGCAATACTTACCCGTTGCCGCTGCCCGCCTGATAGTTCCTTTGGATAACGTGCCAGATATCGTGTGTCCAGCCCTACCAGTTGCAGTATTTCCGCCACCTTACGGCGGCGCTTTGTACCGTTATATTTGCCGGAGATAATATAAGGTTCGCTTACAATCCGCTCTACGGTCATACGCGGATTTAAAGAACCATACGGGTCTTGAAAAACCATTTGCGGGTAGCTGGTATGGTGGGCAACTTGCCCGGTGCAATCCGGCTCCAACCCCAAAATTGCGCGGGCAAGTGAGGACTTACCGCAGCCGCTTTCGCCTACTAAACCCAATATTTCACCTTCGTAGAGTTCGAAAGATACATCGCGCACAGCTTCATGGCGCTGCTTGCGTGATAATAATTCCCGGCCCCGCTCGCGATAGAAGACGGAGAAGTCTGACACTTTAAGTACAGGGTTAGTCACGATACCGTCTCCTTTCTGGCAGGGAAGCAATAAGTTTTTTTGTGTATTCATCCTTGGGGTTAGCAAATATGCTTTCTGTTGTACCGGTTTCAACTATATGGCCGTCATGCATGATAAGCGCGTGTTCGCACAGGCGGCGGACGGCGCTTAAATCATGCGAAATAAATAAAATTCCGACACCGTATTCTAGGCTAAGCTTCCGCAAAAGCACTAAAATTTGCGCCCCGGTGGTCACATCAAGGGCTGTTGTAGGTTCGTCACATATCAAAAGCTTGGGACGCATCAGTATTGCCGCCGCAAGCATTATCCGCTGGCGCATCCCGCCAGAAAGCTCATGGGGATACTTATTATAAAGGTTTTCGAGGTCATGCAATTCCACTGCTTTCATAGCCTCAAGGGCTGCGTGCCGTCTTTCGGCGCGGGAAGATACTGTGTGTATCGCTATCGATTCTTCAACTTGCCAGCCTATTTTTCGTAGCGGGTTTAGGCTTGTCATAGGCTCTTGAAATACCATAGCTATCTTTGAACCCTGTAATTTTCTCACCGCCGCCGGGGGCAGCGCTAGCAAGTCTTGCCCGTCGAAAAAAATCTGTCCCGTGACTTGGGCGCTTGGGCGATGCAAGCCTGCTATAGAAAGGGCTGTTAGCGTCTTACCCGAGCCGGATTCGCCTACCAAGGCCAATCGCTCTCCTGCCTCCAGCTTGAAGCTGATATTATCCACCATAATCTCGCCATCGAAGCAGACAGTTAGAGACTTAACACTAAGCATTACCGCTGCCCCCTTAGCAAACCATCAGATACAAGAGAAAAACCAAGTACAATCCCAACAATAACAGCCCCGGTAGATAACGCAAACCAAGGTGCCAAAAAAAGATACCCAAGACTATCAGACAACATCCCGCCAAGAGACACATCCGGCAGCTGCACACCAATACCCAAAAAACTCATGCTTGCCTCCGCCAAAACCGCGTTGTTAAACCCTATTGCCAAAGCGGACAAAAACACAGGCAATGTGTTGGGCAAAATATGTATAAACATAATGCGAAAGCCTGACGCGCCAAGCAATCTGGCCCTTTTTACATAATCCAAATTCTTGCAGCGGGCAAACTCGCCCCTAAGTACACGGGCAAAGCTGGGGATAAACAGTATACCCAGCACCCAAATAATATTCCATGTTCCCGGCCCGGTTAAGCTTATGACTACAAGTGCCAGCAAAATAGTTGGGAATGCTGTCAAAGCATCCGAAAGCCGCATAAAAACTTCATCCAGCCAACCGCCAAAATATCCGCATATTGCCCCTATTAGAATCCCGCCTACCGCTCCTATAAATACTGTCCCAAGCGCGATAAAAAGCGTTGTCCCGGCCCCGTCCAGTACGCGGCTAAATATATCACGCCCCAGATGGTCTGTGCCGAATAAATACGAAAGCGAAGGTGCCGTCAGCCGGTTTGCGGCGTTAATGGCCGTAGGGACATGAGGTGTCCAAAACTGCCCAACCAATATAACCAGTAAGATAAAGCCGCTAAGACCAACGCCAAAAATAAGTGTCCAATTCTTCATACATTTACCTCGTAATTCTTGGGTCAGCCAAACGGCAAAGGACATCTGTGAGGAAGTTAAGCCCCACAACAAATCCCGCAATAATCACCACAAGAGACTGTACAACGGGGTAATCCCGTGTTTCAATTGCGCGTATAAGAAGCCGCCCGGCACCGGGGATAGAAAAAACCCGTTCTACAACAATAGTGTCCGTAACCATCATCGTAAAAGTAAGCAGCAAGAAAGTAATAACCGGCACGGCAATGTTAGGCAGAATATGGTGAAAAAGAACTTCACCCGGCCCGCGCCCACGGCTGTATGCCGTACGCACATAGTCTTTCCCCATTTCATCAAATACAGACGCGCGAATCACCCGCACTGCCATCGCGCTTTTGGGCAAAGCTATAGCCAGTGCCGGCAAAACAAGATAACCGATTAGCATGCCTTCTCTATTAAGCGGAAAGGTTGGCGAAAAAATATTAAGCATCATACCAAACACAAAAGTCAAAATAATCCCCATAAACAGCGGCGGAATTGCCATGCCAAACTGGCTTATGCCGGTTATGGCAACATTTACGGCCCCTGTTTTTTTTCGTGCGGAAATGATACCAACAGGTAACGCAATAGCAGCCGTAAACACGAAGCTTAGGCTAAGCAGCGCCCCGGTTATAGTAAGCCTATCCCCGATAACTTCGCGCACCGTCATGCCCGAAAGATAGGAATCACCCATATCCCCAAACAAAAACCGCCTAAGCCATTCAAGAAACCGTACCGTCGCGGGGCGGTCAAGCCCCATGTCGGCCCTTAATGCCGCGACATTCTCAGGTGTGGCCTCAAGCCCCAGCAAAAATACCGCAGGGTCCCCCGGTATAACCTGAAAGGCCACAAAGGCAAGCACAGACACGGTTAGCAGTGTTATAGCCAGTGTCGCAATTTTTCGTAAAAAATATCTCATACAAATTGCCGTGCCTAATACGAAACATCATGTCCAAATACATAGGCATTTGGCTCCACAAAGTGAATAGACGCAAGGTCAATCACATACAAAGAGTAAAATTGAAACCCCGCAAGCCGCCTGTTGATAGCAACCAAGTTAGCTAAGTCTTGTAAAAATACGCTTGCGGCCTCTCTTGCCAAGATTTCTTGTAATTCCTTATAAAGCCGGATTTGTTCCGCTTCATCTGTAGCGGTGCGGGCTTGTTGGAATGTTGCGTCAAAGTCTGCGGAAGAAAAATTCATGAAGTTGCGCCTGTTGCTGGTTACGTACCGTTCAAGCATGGTATGGGCTGTCAGGTTGGAAGCAGCCAGGCCGATAATCGTAGCCTCGAAGTTGCGCCCACTGTTAACTTCAGATAACCAGTAAGTCCACTCTACCTGGTTAATTGTTGCGCGTACGCCCACTGCCCGCAGTTGCTCTACAATAACCTCCGCTGTTATCACATGCGGGGTGTAGACAGCAGGCACGGTAATGTTTAAATCGAAACCACCTGCGTGCCCGGCTTCGGCCAGCAACTCCATTGCCCTTTCGGTGTTATGTGGGTAAAAATCAACTACGTCTGCGTTAAAAAATCGCGTCAAGCCGGGATGCAGGCCGCTTCCTATTGGTGTGCCTCTGCCATCGGCCAAAATAGCCATTATTTGTTGTACGTCTATGGCGTAGTTAAGCGCTTGCCTGACCCGTATATCGTCCAACGGTGCTACTGCGTTATTTAAGAATAGGCCTTGCACCAAATTCATGCTGCCTTCCACGTAATAAAAATCATCCGAAAGCTGGCGGATTTGGTCCACGGTAAAATGCGACGCAATGTCGATAGAGCCGGCGTTCATGGCCATTATCGCCGTTTCTACGGAGCCGTATACATGAAAAGTAACCCGGTCTAAATAAGCCGGAGTACCCCAATAATCTTCGAATCGCTCCAACGTTAAATATTCCTGATTTGAGAATGATACAAAGCGAAATGGCCCGGTTCCGATGGGGTGACGCGCTTGGTTGTCATACCCCATTGGTATAATAGCAACCGTAAGATGCGCCAGAAATTCGTTGTCAGGTGCTTCTATTTCAATAATGACCGTGCGCTCGTCAATTGCTTCCACGTTGGTTATAACAGAAAGTGCTGTCACAAAAGTGGATGGGCTAGATGGGTTGGCTGCACGTTGTATGGAATATACCACGTCTTCTGCCGTCACAAGGCCGCCGTTGTGAAACCGCACACCTGTACGCAAACGGAAAGTGTACTGTGTGTCATCGACTGTAAATGACTCGGCTACGGCCGGAATCAGTTCGCCGCCGGGGGTGGGGCGTACAAGTCCTTCGAATACATTAAACAGCACCTGTCTGGTGCCCGCGGTTCCTCCTGCCGTCAGCATCTGGTGAGGGTCTAGACTTGCGTCAAGATTTTGGGCTATGCCAACGACTATTTCACCGCCATGTACAGGTGTGCCGGCGGGTGGCCTTACATCGCCAGCTATCTCTGATGAAGGCGCCGCACAGCCGCTCAGTGCCATTATAAATGCCGATAGTAAAAGTGCTAGGATATATTTTCTCATTTTAAACACCTCTGTTGGTATTAAATTTTTAGACTTGGGCTTGTATAATTCTGATGTGGTCTACCATTTCGCTAAGGACAGCGAACTGTTCGTCTATAATTTCTTCCGTCAGCGCTTCGCCAAGCGACAATATGCTAAGGCCGTCAATAACTACAATTATGTGGTTTACCAGCCGTGGGATATTTTCGTCTCGTATAACGCCTTGGCTGACACCCAGCATCAAAATCGAACGGACAGACCTTCGTAAATGGCTTAATTGCGCATCCCTAAAGGACTGCATCGCGCTTTGGGGCTTAGAAAATACATACTCGCAGTACGCTCTAAAAAGGCTGTTTCCTATATGCAAAAGCCGTTTCTTTTGAAGTGATACATAGTCAGACAAAACCGAATCGAAGGACATATTCTCTTGCACGGCATTGCTGATGATGGAAAACCTCTCCTTATTGCGTTGCGTGACAACTTCTTGGAAGATTTCGTCTACAGAAGAAAAGTATAGGTAGATGCCGCCACGGCTAATATCGCAGGCATCTATAATGTCTTGCATTGTCACGTCCAAGAAGCCTTTTTGGCAAAATACCTGATGGGCGTGTTCCAGTATCTTTTTTATCTTGTTGATGCGGTGCTTTTCGTTGGGTGCGCGTGGCATCGCTCTCATCCTTCCAAATGACACTCGTGTCATTTAATGATATGCAAATTATATGACATGTGTGTCATTTTGTCAAATTATTCTGAATATGGTCTCGCTCTCATGCTGTACATGTTAATGGTAGTTTTCTGACATTTGATTTTTACGCAATAAAAAACGACGATTTTTGTCATCGTCGTTTCATTGTTTCCTTTTTCAGTCGCACTGATTACGTTAGTGATAATGTTAGTTGCGCATCTTAAAAGCAAATACACGTTACTTATGCGTAGCTGTAAATATCTCTGTACTTATTTTAAGTATTACCCAAAATCAAGGCTGCCAACTCCATAGGCAAGACGGGCTTACCGTCCTTGTACACGCGCATTGTGCCTGCGGAAAATTCATCTATCAGCATGACTTTGCCTTCATTTCTGCCAAACTCGTACTTAATATCATATAAGTCAAGGCCTTTGGCGGCCAAGTCTGCGGCTATCAGCTTTGTTATTTCCTGAGTCAAATGTTTGCAAATGGCATACTCTTCGTGGGGGATTATGTCTAATGCTGCCAATGTGTCTTCGGTTATAGGCGGGTCTTGGCGCTGGTCGTCTTTTAGGGTTGCCTCTACCAGATAGCCCAGTTCATCGCCTTTGTTGGCAAAGGCACCGTATCTTCTTAAGAAGCTGCCATCGGCTTTGCGGCGGCATATAAACTCCACCACGCATTTTTCTGCTGGGAGAACCGTCATTGTAGCCGCAGCGATATCGCTTTCTATATAGTGGTTGGGGATGCCCTTGGCTGTAAGCATCTCGAAGAAATACTTCGTTAGCCGTAGCGACTCGCGGCCCAAACCGTCTATGCTAAGCCCTACAGCGTTTTCTCCCGGGTCGAAGACACCGTCTTTTCCTGTGGCGGTGTCTTTTAGTTTTAGGGTGTAGGTGCCGTTAGCATTTTCATATACATCTTTGGTTTTACCTTGGTATATTAGTTTCATTGTGGGGACACCTTTTTCTATACCTCTGTGGCCAATATCGGTGCGGTGGAAGAAATTGTCGCACTTTATGTGCTGTATTTCTTTGTACAGTGCGTCCCGTGCGGCAGCTAGGGTTTCGGCCTTCCTTACTACGAACAGCACCCGCCCGCCATTGGTTACGTAACCACTACCGCTTTCGTCGCGGGCGGTGGCGAAGTGGAAGATTTGCGTATCGTGGCTTACGTTTTCGATGCCGTGTATTGGATAACCTTTATCATAGTGTTCTGGGTAGCCTTTGGATGCCAGTACCACGCCCATTATATGGCTTTTACTCCATTTCAAAGCAGGGTCTTTGCCGGCCAGTATGTCCATGATTACTGCATATAAGTCGTTTTCAAGAAGCGGCAGAACCACTTCCGTTTCAGGGTCACCGAAGCGGGCGTTAAACTCTATTACTTTAGGGCCGGTTGGTGTGGAAATTAGCCCCGCATATAGTATGCCGGTAAACGGACGGCCTTCTTTTACCATGGCTTCGGCAGCTTTTTGCAGGATTTCATTTTTAGCGGTTTCGATAACCGCATCGCTTATTTGCGGAACGGGAGAATACGCGCCCATTCCGCCGGTATTTGGGCCTTCGTCATTGTCAAACGCACGCTTATGGTCTTGGGCTATTACCATGGGGTATACCTTATCACCCTTTACAAACGCCATATATGAGAATTCCTCGCCGTCTATAAACTCCTCTATTACAACTGTTTTACCTGATTCGCCAAAGCGGGCGTTTAGTATCATATCCTTTAGCGCCGCGTCGGCTTCTTCAATAGAACTGGTTATGATCACGCCCTTGCCCTCGGCCAAGCCGTCGGCTTTTAGTACGTATGGTGGGGGCTGGGTTTTTATATAGGCTATGGCACCGGGGTAATCTGTGAAGGTCTTGTGTGCCGCCGTGGGGATATTGTACTTTTGCATCAGCTCTTTTGCGAAGGACTTGCTGCCTTCTATAATTGCGGCGCTTTGGGTTGGGCCAAAGACAGTCAGCCCTTCGGCGGCAAAGCAATCGGCTATTCCTGCATTCAAAAGCGCGTCCGGGCCAGGAATTGTCAGGGTTATATTTTCGCTTTTGGCGAAGGCTATAAGCCCTTCAAAGTCCATAGGGTCTATGGCTACGCGTGTTGCTATGGATTCCATACCAGCGTTGCCGGGGGCTACGTATACCTTGCTTACATTGGGCGATTGGGCAAGCTTCCATGCTATAGCATGTTCGCGGCCGCCGCCGCCTACTACCAGTACCTTGTTCATAAATTAAGTTATGCCTCCTTATCGCTCATACCTGCTTATCATGGAAATTGTGTTACGCCTTTAGGTTTGGACATTAGTATCAAAACCAATTAGTGTTTGAAATGCCTTACGCCCGTGAAAATCATAGCAATTCCATGCTTATCACAAGCATCAATGGAATCTTGGTCGCGGAGGCTGCCGCCGGTTTGGATTATACAAGATATCCCGGCTTTGGCGGCTTCTTCTACTGTGTCTGCCATGGGGAACATCGCGTCGGAGGCTAGTATTGCCCCTTTTGCCCGTTCTCCCGCGCCTGCGATGGCTATTTTTGCAGCGCCTACGCGGTTGGTTTGGCCGGGACCTATGCCTATGGTCATGTTGTCTTTTGCTATTAGTATGCCGTTGGATTTTACATATTTTATTACTGTCCATGCGAATTTTGCTACGTTTAATTCATCTTCGGTGGGTTTTTTCATGGTCGGGAAGGTTAAGTTTGCATCGGCGAAGCCGTAGCGGTCTTTTTCTTGGGCAAGTAAGCCGCCATTTATTGTTACTAGATGCTGGCCATTGTTGTTAGCGCCTGCTGCTTGCACATCCAGTTGCAGTAGACGGAGGTTTTTCTTTTTCATTAGGATTTTAAGCGCGGCTTCGCTGTAGCTTGGCGCTATTATAATTTCTAGGAAGATTTCGTTCATTTTTGCGGCACAGTATTCGTCAACTTCGCGGTTAAATGCTACTATACCGCCAAAAATTGATACAGGGTCGGCTTCGTATGCGCGGTCGTATGCTTGGGCGATTGTATCGCCTATGCCCACGCCACATGGGCAGTAGTGTTTTACTACCACTACCGCTGGGATGTCAAACTCACGCACCAGTGCCAGCGCTGCATCCGCGTCTGCTATGTTTATATAAGAAAGCTCTTTGCCGTGGAGTTGCTTTGCAGTAACTATAGAACTTACTGGCAACGGGTCGCTGTATAGGGCGGCTTGCTGGTGAGGGTTTTCACCATAGCGTAGGGTTTGATTTTTCTCATAGGTCATGGTTAATTTTTCGGGGTATATCTCTTTGGTGAAATAGTTGGCTATAAGCGCGTCGTATGCGGCGGTGTGGCGGAAGGCTTTTGCCATTAGGGTCTGTTTTGTGGTAATGCTAATTTCACCTGTTGCAAGCTCTTCCAAGATTGTGCCGTAGTCTTCCGGGTCTACCACCACGGCTACATGGGCGTGATTTTTCGCGGCTGAGCGTATCATGGCCGGGCCGCCGATATCTATATTTTCAACGGCTTCTTCATAAGTAACGCCGGGCTTTTGGATTGTGGCCTTAAATGGGTAGAGGTTAACCACCACAATGTCGATAGTGCCAATAGAATGTGCCGCCAAAGTCTCCATATGTGAAGGATTATCACGCATGGCGAGTATCCCCCCGTGTATGGCTGGGTGCAAAGTTTTTACGCGTCCATCCAACATTTCCGGGAAGTTGGTGACATCGGAAATGTTTATGGCCCCATGCTTCTTCAAAAGGTCATATGTGCCACCGGTCGAGATTACCTCGTAACCTTGGCGGATTAGCCCTATAGCGAAGTCTTCTACGCCACGCTTGTCTGATACGCTGATTAATGCTTGTTTTTTCATTGGTTCCTCCTAATATGCCTTAGGCAAAAAGATTTCATATTTTATTTATTTCTGAAATGTAACCATTATAATCGCCTTTCACCAAAGTATCAAAACCACCCGCGCCTGAAATAAGGCTTATCAAATGTAAACGGGTTATCCTCTAAAAACGCTGCAACATACCGCATGTTTATCCTTTTGAGAATACTACGGTTTTGCCAAGGTTCGCTTGAATAAGTATCGTAATAGACCTGAATCCTACGATGGATTTCCCACCGCAGGTTGGCATTATCGGTCATGCGGTAGACCTCAATAAGATTACGGGCATTATCCGCGTTATAAAAATGGTCTCGCATAGTAAAATGAAACCCGCCGTTGGCCCTGTATAAGCTAACATTAAGTCTCCCCGAAACAAACCCGGAAGCCGACACATTAGCCACCACCAAAAACACCATCCCAATTATAAGGTAAACCCGCATAACATCAAATTTATCTCTAAAAAGCGCCACCAGAGTAACCACACACAGCAGCACTTCCATAATCAAAAACGTGATAACCGCCATCCTAAGCGGCGTAAACCCAAAAACCTGCATATACATATTCATACGATAAAAAGACGATGCAATAAGCACGCCAGTAAAAAGGGTAAGCATAGTAAGCATAAGCCTGATAACACCGCTGCGCACATGGTCGCGATAAACCTGCAAGAAGAAAATGATAACAGAAAAATTTATGATTGTTATAAATAGTAGCTGAAAGAACCCCTGCCGGGCATAATCCGCAAACACGATATCTCCTGGCAAAGTATTAAACCCGCCCATAAAGAGATAGGCCAGCTGCACATAGCAAAAGGCCAAAAACACAAGATTAAGTACCAAAAGAAACGCCAATGCCACAATTTTATCCAAGTTAAAAGGCTTGAACCGCGCCTCGCTATGCTTCATATAGCGTGCGTTGTATACATATCCGGCAAAGAATATGCCACCCAAAAACACCACAACAATATGCCCGAAAAACCGCGCGATATTGGGTTCTTCGTAACCGGCGAAAAAGTCTGCAATAAGCGCGGCAAATACTTGGTCAGCACTTACCATCAGCAGGATTATAATAAAAGCCAAGGGAATAGCTATCCCTACACCAATTAAGAAGCGGATAGCTGGGTGATTCTTGGTAATCTTGGTTGCCTTGCTTGTAGCCACCCAAATATGCGTACCTGCCCGCACATTGCCCGGCAGCACTTTAAAGGCATTTCCCCAAAAAAATAACGCCCCAAAAGGATACTTAGCGCCATGTATTGCCCCAAAGATAATAAATGCAAACAACATCCAAGCCGCCGCCACATTGATATAAGTAAAAACCGACCGCCCAAAGACCATATTAAACCCAGCCAAAACCATAAGCGGTACAGCCCATAAAAATGCCCGTGGGTGGTTGAGCCAGCCCAAACGCTTTAGTAATACATATAGCAAAATAACAGTTGCACTGCAAAAAACAAAGAACGATAACTGTGGGTACACTCGAATGCCTGTAAAGCTGACGGTATACAAAAACGCCGTGATTATAGCAAATACGGCTAGAGTAGGGATGCGAGAGTTATCAACCTCCAGCAGGTCAAGCGGGTTGGTTTTAGGGGGGCGCCAGTTGCCATGGGATTCCGGGGTGGGGTGGGTGGCGTCCGCCGGTGGGGTGTTTGGAATGGGTGGGGCTGATATTTCCATGTTCGCGGGCGATGATTCGTCACGCGGAGCCGCGGGTGTATCTACACTTTTGGCAGTTTCGATAGGCAGTTCCTCTAAACGTGGTGCTTCAAGGTTGATATGCTTGTCTTTTTGACTATGAGTACTCATTACTAATACCCTCCTTATGCTTTTGCATAAGTGTAGAAGCGAAATTTAAAATCACAGCTGATAAATGTTTAAGATTTGTCAATAAATTTTTACACTTGCAAATTTTCAAGAATTTCGCTAAAACGCCTTGTCACAACTTCGCTGGGCTGTCCCTTTTTACAAAACTCCAATAGTGATAACTTAGGCGAAACCCGTTCAATAGTAAGCTGATTGTCCACAAGCTTGTCCTGCAAAGCTTTAAGCGCTTCCAAAAACCGTTTATCTTTCTTGGCCTTGTCGTAAAAAGAAAGCGTGTGTACGTAGTGAATCAGGTTATACCCCTCCACCGGATACTCAACCTGCATAAATCTCGAGCCAATCCCATATTGGCACGGGCCTATCGGCCTTTTTATTACCCAATGCTGCAATAAAAACTCTACGGCTTTATCAAGGGCTGGTTCATAATTTAAGTATTTACTGTGCCGGAATGCATCCAGTACGTTTAGTGTTGGCAATGGGTTAGAGTATTCTGTCTCTGGCCCGCGTCCGTAGGAGAATTTATTACAGCGCCAGCCACCGTCTGTATATGGCGTGCTTAGGAAGTGTTGGAATGTTGTTTGTATTCGTTCGTCTGCCTGATACCCCATACGGCATAGCAAGCTTACTACATAGGCCGTGTGACATGGAAGTATGCCACCGGTGGGGTAAACTTTGAACCTGCCATCTTGCCGCCACTGGCTAAAAAACATCTCAGATATGGTTTTTAGTAATGGGTTACATGAGGACATTCCCAAGTCCATTAGCATGAATGCGCAGGCATACGCCGAAAATGGGCTGCCTTTAAGGAGGCGATTGTCTGGTGTTGTCCAGTAATCTGCGCCTTGGTCATGCCTGTGGGAGAGTATTTCTTCAATGTCAGATTGATATGTGCTATTGATGGGCATTATTTCACCTCATTTAAACAAAATCGTTACACAAGTCTTCTTACCAATTCTTCCTTGCTGCCGGCCAGCATATCAATTACTGGGATTTCTATCATCGTATATGCCCCAGCTATCTGCTTCATACTAGCCCTTGCGCACGCTACCATTACTTGCGCCGTCATCGCTGGATTATTTATCCTCATGCTAAACTCGAAAAGCTGGTTATGAGTCTTGCCGGACACACCTTTCCTGACAATGTTAACCCCATGGCCAACGTCTATAAGCGAATCGATATCGTTTTCGAGAAACACGTGGGTTTCGTCATCACGGAAATATGGGTCAGCCTTGATTTTAGCGGCAATGTCTGTAAATTCGTGGCCATCTTGCGGCGTAACATATACCATGCGCCTATGCACACCCGTCCCTAACGGTATGGTGATAGAGAGGGCGTTCTTTACCCCTTCTATGGCTTTAACGGCTACCGTATGCCCAAGGCTCATCCCCGGGCCGAAGTTTGTAAAAGTCTTGCCTTGCGGGGCGAAAACTTCCATTAACGCCCGCATTACAGAGTCACCCCCGGGGTCAAACCCAACTGAAACAATTGCTGTGCTACCGCCTTTTTTAGCGGCAGTGTCTAGTTTGGTGCGTAATTCCCATATATCCGTGTGGATATCATAGCTGTCTATTGTGTTGATGCCTTGGGCTAGATACTCTCCGGCAATATCCGGGATTGTACGTGATGGCGTGCATAGGATGGCCACATCCGGTTTTTGCGTTAGTTTGCTAACGTCATCCACTACCGGGACTGATACCTGCGGTTTGTTTAGAGATTGAGTGCGCATAACTACGCCGCAAAATTCCATATCTTTTGCTGCATCTATGGCTTCTACTACGGCTTTTCCTATGTTTCCGAATCCTACGATAGCTATTTTTAGCATGATTTTCCCTCACATTCTATTTTATAACTCTAACATATCCCACTTATTGTGCTCATATTGGTACCTTACTACCTCGCAATTATTATAAGAACGTCGTGCCTTGCCTAAAGCCTCTAATGTTTTGCCCGTCGTGCAAGCATGGAAAACGCGCAGAGCATAACCATGTGTTAGCACAAAGACTTTCTTGTAGCCGGTTTTAGCGACATCGTCCAAAAACGCGCTTATCCTGCCTATCATCTCGTATAGGGGTTCCCCATTTGGCGGTGGGATATAATTTGGCGGGTCGGTGAAAAGCTTTGACGCCTCCGGATAGATTTCCATGGCATCGTCCCACAACATTCCTTCAATTTTTCCCAAGCCGATTTCTACAAGACGCGGGTCTAAAATAGGTTTGTGTTTGCCATCAAAAGCAATTTCTACCGTATCTGATGCACGCTTTAGTGGGCTTGAGTACACAGCATCGAAGGTTATGCCCGTAAGTGATTTGCCCAAAGCTTTGGCTTGTTCAATTCCATTAGGGGTTAGTGGCGAATCTTTGCCGCTGCCTTGAGATCGGCGTTCTACGTTAAACTCTGTTTCGCCATGCCTCGCAATATATAATTCCATGTTATCAGCACCTCTTTTGTGCATTATAGGCTGCATTAGTTGTTATAAACGTGAAAAGTGTTATGTTTTTATGTTTGGACCCAAGTATCAAAACCTGATTCGCGCATTATTTACTTAATTATGCGGATTAATTCGCTATATCATCGATAAGAACAGCCCGCACCGGACTGCCCTCTCCTCCGGAGATCTTAAGCGGAAGGGCAGACAGCGTATATATACCTTCCGGTACATCCGCAAGCACCAGTCCCTCCAAAATAGCGATACCATTGCCCAGCAAAGCCTTGTGTGCGGGGAAACCCTCGGCACCATACGGGTCTATAGACAAATAATCTATGCCCACGGTCTTGATTTTCTTCTCAGCCAGATATTCAGCGGCTTCCGGGGTTAGTGCAATAAAATCCTCTTTGAACGTACCCTGCCTCATATAGCCGGATTGCCCTGTGTCCAGCAAAACAATGTCCCCTGCTTGGATATCCAATGGCATCAGGTCAACTCTGCGTACGTGGCTGCTTACAGCTATTCGGAAAACCTTGGCCGGGCCGTAGAAATGATCCAGTGCAATATCGCAGCAAGTGGCACCGCCAAGAATAAAATGAAGCGGCATATCCGCGTGGGTGCCGGTGTGTGCTGACATGGATATCTTAGAGAAATTGTATGGGTCGCCGTTAGCTAATTGAGATACAATGTTAATGACGTGCTTTTCGTTGCCGCCGCCGAAAACCGGTAGGTCGTCAGAAATTGCAGCGGTTATGTCATAGATTTTCATTTGTTGTCCTCCTAAAAACGCTTTCGTCATAAGTATCAAAACTCAATTAAATTAACTCAATTATTCGGGCTTGTTGCATATGTTTTCTAAAACTTTTACATATAACTCATGTTCAACACGATGCACTCGCTCTTCAAGTGTCTCAATATTATCTTCTGGTAGGATATCAACCCGCTGTTGAGCGATAATCGGCCCGGTGTCCACACCTTCGTCTATATAATGTACCGTGACACCTGTGTGACCGGCACCACTTTCAAACGCATTAGCAATTGCATCTATACCAGGGAAATCCGGCAGCATGGATGGGTGGATATTAATAATCTGCCCGCTGTATGCGCTAAGGAGTGTATCGCCGATAATGCGCATGTACCCAGCTAATACAACAAACTCCACATCATTTTCCCTTAGTGCAGCCAAAATCCGCCCTTCGTGCGCTGTACGATTGGGGTAATCTTTCGGGCTGCAGATGAACACGGGTACGCCTAGCCGCTTAGCCCGCGCAATTACCTTGGCCTTAGGCTTGTCACACACCAGTAATGAAATATTCGCGTTTATCTTTCCACTTATGACCGCAGCAGTTATTGCTTCAAAATTTGAGCCGTTTCCTGACGCGAAAATTGCTATATTTTTCACTTTGCGCACACTTCCGTTTCTACAGTCTTTTTTTAATTACCATTCACTCATACAATATTTTATTTCCGCTATAAAGGATCGTTTTGCGGTTTAGTTTCATAATTTCGTGTGTAATAAATTGCCGGTATTCCTCGGGTCTGTAACATATCTCTGATACATGCTCTAAAATTTGCTCTTTTGAGACGAACTTTGCCCCTATAACCTTTCCGCGTTCAAGAGTAAGCTCGTCTACGTTAAAATCCGCTTTGACAAAATACACATCCATAATGTGGTTACACTCTTCCCATATCATCCTGCCTGTAAAAAGCACATCGCTTTCGTGTATACACAGGCCAACTTCTTCCTTAATGCCTCTAACCGCACACTCTTTTGATGTTTCGCCTGCAATGGCGTGTTCTAATACAACTTCCCACCCACCGGGTAAAAAAGCTTTGTCATATGAGCGTTGCTGCAATAAAAATTCCATAGAAGAATTGTAAATATAAACATGTATACCCAAATAAAAATGGCCACCTTGTAGCTGTGTACCCTTAGCAGCTGTCAAGCCCGTTGGCTTTCCGTCTTTATCTAGGATATCAAATAGCTCCATGATGGCCTCCGTTTGAAGTTGTTATATGTTTTTAAGCGCATACAAGATTGTATCAGTATAATAAAACTCACACAAGTCTTCTATTTGCACAGGGTGAACTTAAAAATCAAACCCATATGCAGAAAAAACCTCCTTCGTAAAGCAAAATACATTAATGTATTAAATAGTAATATCCCCATATACATGCCCACAATACGGCTAAAGTACCACCACATCTCATATGCTGGCATCCGTTGAAACATATCAATTTGTGAAACCAAAAACAGCGCTGGTATCCCACCCAGCAACAAAGGCAAGAAAAAAACAATCCCAAGATGCGCCTCAATATAATGGCGGCATTCTTTATCGGTCAGCCCAATTTTCTTAAACAAACCAATATTCACCGCTTCTTCATCCATATCGGCCACAAATTTATGGTACAGCACCATTACAGATGACGCCAGAAACACCACTCCCAGCATAGACACAATAAAAAGCACCAGCCCATATGCCCTAAAAACAAGATCTGAACGCTCTGCGCGGGAAAGAGGCCGCAATCGCGAAAAATTAGCAGGATTGTGTGAGTCCCATACACCATATGGCAGACCATTTAATTCAGAAAGGGTTGAAATCAGCGCGTGCATGACTTGCACGTGATTGCCATAGGCAAGTTCGAAAGCAACGATGCTGTATACCTCTGCTTGTGACACAATGCTGTAAAACAATTCGTCACATATAATATAAGCCTGTGAAGGCCAAAATGTCATCACCCCCGGGGTATTTACGAAAGGCATATGCACTTTTTGAGTATTCTCATGGCTAAACCTAAGAATCGGCGGCATTTCTTCCTCATATTCGAAAGCTTGATATACATTTCTCCAGCTCATCATCCCTATTGTGTTAAACCACTCTGTTGCCCCGTCATGAGTCCAGCGACTGGGTGTTGTCACCGCGATTGTTGTATTTGCCATGCGTTCCGGCAAATGACCATTGGTTATCACAATCAGTTCGCCCGGTGCGACATAAATCTCTTGCCCAACAAACCGGCCAAAGCCAGACGCACTCGCCAAGAATGATGTACGAAAAATCTCCCAATACCACCCGATAAAATGCTCAGCTCCGTCTATATACTCATGAAAAGCCCTAGCATCCACATATGTTAGTACCCTCATATCCTCAATTTCACCGCCCGCATTACTTACAATACTGCGTATTTCATCCTCGCTGACATGGTTAAACCCTGCCCGCCGCTCTATTGTGAAATCGAAGGGTTGAAATGTATCCACATCGCTTGCAATACCTAAGTACATAGCCATAAACGCACCCAAGAAAAATACTGCAAAAGCCACCAACAGCGTAATGCTGAACAAGGATGTGCGATAAGTCCTAAGCTTATGCTCAAGCCCGGAAAACAGAAGAATATACCGGTTATAAAGCCGTGGAAACAGCTTGCATGCAGCCGCTGCCCCCGCTATCCATGAGCCAATCAGAAAAAAGCCAGATACAAGAAATGTCGCAAATGTAATAAAAAATGACTCAGTCCGAAATCTGTCAAAAAAATCAAACAGCCAAGGAACCCGCTGCGGCCATGATGCGGTACCAATTACCATTCCATGGAGAAGAACACTTGAAAGGATAAACAGCAAAGTGCTTAAAATCCCCACAATAGGCCGCTGCCGTGCCCGGTCTTTTGTTGTATTGGCTGTTAGGACTTTTATCACAGTCAACCGCTTTATAAACACAAAAGTCATAGCCCTTTGAACCACAAAAATCCCGGCCAAAGCCCCCAAGCTAAAAAGAAAAGCTTGGTAGCCGATATGCAAGATACTAATATGCATATCAAGTAGCCTAGCCAAAGCCATATAAAACAAATTTATAAGCAAAAGCCCAGCCCCAATTCCAAGTACCGCCGCTCCGGCAAAAATCACACCTATTTCAACTGCTGCCATATGAGATAAATCTTCATGGGTCATGCCCAAGGTAAGATAAATCCCAAACTCCCGCCCCCGCGACCGTATAAAATACATACCTGTATAAACAAGAAAAACAGCAGAAAAAACAGTCATACCGGCCGTTGCTGCCCGCAAAATATTGCGAATCTCCTGCACAGATGGGTCTGCCATTAAAATTTCGTTAAACAGCAAGCTTCCAAATAGGAATAGAACACACACCACAAAGATATTAACCAAAAAATACGACGCAAACTTACGAATGTTAAACCGTAAGTTTTTACGGGCAATTTCGCGGAAAGTCATTACATCCCCCCCTTTGATAAATGTTCGTGACTGGCTTCTATATAACTTAGATTCTCAAGGATTTTGTCAAAAAATTCATGCCGTTCACCCGCACGGTTTAGTTGCAGGGTGATTTTGCCGTCGTTTATAAAGATTATGCGTTTGCAGTAAGAAGCGGCAAACGCGTCGTGTGTCACCATTAATATTGTCGCGCCACGGTCTTCGTTCATGGCGGTAAGCATTTCCATTATGCTTGCAGAGGATTTGGAATCCAGATTGCCGGTAGGCTCGTCGGCATAGCACACGGCGGGGTTTATAACCAAAGCGCGGGCCGCGGCTACTCGTTGCTTTTGCCCGCCAGAAATATTGAATGGAGCCTTATTGGCAAGGTCTGCTATGCCAAAGAAGTCCATGATTTTTTTTGTGGCTTCCTCGATTGCTTTTGGCTCGTGCCTGTCTAAGATTAGCGGCAGGGCTATGTTTTCCTTTACTGTAAGGCTGTCTAGCAAGTTAAAATCTTGGAAGATATAGCCTATTTTCTGCCTGCGAAACAGCGCAAGTTCGTCTCTTTTTATTTTTGATATGTCTTTGCCGTCGATATAGGTCTCACCGCCGGATGCGCTGTCAATCCCAGACAATATGTTGAGCAATGTGGTTTTGCCGCTGCCGGACGGTCCCATTATGCCTATAAACTCGCCGCTTGATACGGTTAGGTTTATATTGTCCAATGCTCGTACTTCTCCCGCGTCTACATAGGAATGGTAGATTTTTGTTAACGCCTTTGTGGTAATCATGTTTTGCATGAAGTCCAGCTCCTTTACGGTGTAAACCGTCTTAAGATTATGCCGAAAGTGTAAAAAAATAAACCAATCCGAACAATCGAATTGGCTTACGCTAAACTTACATTTTTGTAAGGTTAAATAAATGTAAGCATCACAGTTGTACCACATCCTGCTTCTGATTCGATATTAATCTCAATGCCCAATTTGTTAGCGATTTGCCTAGCCATAAACAAGCCAATCCCTGTAGACTCTTTACGTTTACGCCCATTTACTCCTGTAAAGAATATATCGTAAACCCTAGGTAAATCTTCGGCCGGTATGCCAATACCGGTATCTTGCACTATTAATTGCACATTATTAGCTAACTGCTTAATCTCAAATACGACACTATCACCAGACATGCTGTATTTCACAGCATTAGAAATAATTTGCCCAAGCAAAAACCCAAACCACTTAGGGTCTGTATAGGCTTTACCTTGGCCGCTTAGCTTAGGATATACATCGGCATAGATAAAGTCCCGCTTATGTTCGTTTATCGTATGCTGTACAAGTTCTGCCAGCACTACTTTTTCGGGAACATAGTCATTAACAAAAGCGTCCAGCCTAAGAAGATTAAGGACTTGTTCAAGGCTGTTTTTCAGTTTAGTGTTTTCATTTTTGATGTCGGTCAATGCTTCATTGGTTGCATCGTATAGCTTCCCTCCGGCCAACTCTATCACCGCAACAGAAGATTTCATCCCATGTATAAACTGGGAAAACAGCGCGTTGCGCGTTTCGATTTGAGCGCGCAAGCGGTATATTTCCGAAAGATGCCTGCTATGGATATTTCCTATTACTTCAATCACTTTCGCCTGAGTCCTGCCTTCGACAGCGTCATCCGATACAGAAATTTCTGACTCATCTAACCGCTTAAAAAAACGCGCAGTTTTAAGCATCTTTATAAAGATGTAAACCGCTATAACGGCTATTGTAAGTGCGGCGGGGTAAAGCACCACAACCGCCTCCGGCCGCAAATTGTAAACAAGGATAAGCAGGGCTGCGTTTATAATTATGGCTGCTATTTCGGCAAAAGAGTCCTGTATCACAAGCCTAAATAACCGCGTTAAATGCATACCCTACACCCCGCTTTGTTAGTAATATATCCATTAGCCCCAGTTCATTCAGTTTCTTTTTTACTCTTGAAATATTTACGGTGAGGGTATTGTCATCCACGAAGTTAGCATCATCCCATAGGGCCTCCAATATTTCTTCGCGGGGCACGATTTCGCCTGTGCGGGTTAGCAGAAGGGCGAGTATCTTATACTCGTTTTTGCTTAAATCCACTGTCTTATCACTATGTGAAAGAGTCATCGCGTTTTTTGACAAGCGGAGATTCCCCATATGCAAATCCCCGTCTATTGTACGCCCCCTTGCTAGAAGGGCGTTTATTTTCGCGATTAACACACCAATCGAGAAGGGCTTTGTTATATAATCATATGCTCCGCCTTCAATTCCGCGGATTTGCTCAGCCTCATCACTTCGTGCGGATAGGATTATTATTGGGGCTTGAGTGTGTTTGCGAATTAATTTTAAGAAGTAGAACCCATCGAAGACCGGTAAGTTGATATCCAGTAGTATCAGTTCTGGGGCTATCTTTTCTAGTTCGGCAGGTAAATTATTGTAATCACCTAGAATATGCGACGTGTACCCGTATGCTTGCATATACTCACTTAAATATTTTTGAAGTTGCTCGTTATCCTCTATTATCAGAATGTTGGTCATGTTACCACCTTTTGATAGTGTTGTTTTTCCGGTTTTGTCATAATTATGGTTGCGATAATCCTTGGTGCGTCACCGGTTATGATATATCATCTCATACTGCTCTACCAATGATTTAGCATTTTTGCGGTAATCCCCAGCATTTGGCGCCACCACCACCGGGCAAGCCAGAGTTTCCGCCCAAGCCATTTGCGATGCAAGCGAGCGTGTCCCCATGCCGCCGTTATCATATGTGGCTACATACTCAATAAACTTCTGATGACGTTCATTCAAATCCCCACCGGGCTTTATACGCTTACCGTAACGGCCAAACTCTCGCTCTTCCAAGCGCTCTAACCGTAAAGCCGTAGGAGTGTTTACAAAAACAGCCATATCCAACAATTTATCAAAAGCACCGCCCCATTCCCGCAAGCAGCCGGAGAGCACAAATCTTCCTTTAATAGACGACCGCAACAACCGGACTCGCTCACCAAGCGGGCGTTCACGTATAAATGGCGGATTAGTCGGCTCCCATACATAGTCATCAATATCATGGTGTTCAAAACCCAGCAGGCGCGCAAGTTCACAGCCTAAAGTCGTTGTTCCGGCCCCGGAAGCTCCAAAAACAAGTAATCCTCGGATGTTATCCATTATGCCACCTCGCAGTTTATTAGCAATAATAACACATGCAACACAGTGGGCCATGCTTCATATCATAAAGTACAACTTTATATCATTTCTTAGGAGGCAAATCATGTTTAGAAGCAGATTTAATCATCGCCATCCGCATCACAGGCCGCGCCCACATCCTCACCCGCAGCCGCGTCCACCTCATCCACCACACCCGCCGGTTCCGCCGGCGCCCCCTCCTCCACACCCGCCACGTCCACCAAGGCCACGCGACCATGGCCCGCGGCCTCACGTAATCGACATTAACAAAGCCACACTAGAAAACAACACCTACCGTACAGCACTTTGGACTGGCCCGCACCTTCAACTAACCGTGATGTGCATCCGGCCTGGTGAAGATATCGGCTTGGAAGTACACCACGATACCGACCAATTCATACGTATAGAAGAAGGCCAAGGCATGGTACAAATGGGGCCGTCAAGAAGAAATTTGAACTTCCGCCAACCTGTATTTAAAGATTTTGCCGTATTTGTACCCGCAGGCACATGGCATAACATCACCAATATTGGGCATACACCCATGAGGGTGTACACCATCTACGCCCCGCCTCATCACCCCCACGGGACGGTACACGCTACAAAGGCTATAGCGGAGCAAATGGGGGATTAGTAGGAAAGCCCTTCCCATATGTATATAACCTCGTCATCCCGGCAAGAATCCCAATAAATATATGGATTCGCAACAGGAGGGAAGTGTGAAACATCCGTGTAGTGGATTTTCACACCAACCTATTTGTTCCGCCGACGAGGGAGGCATAAATTAAATTATGCAAAAACTACGTATCATAAGGGAAGCAAAAATCCTTCTCATCAGCTTGACCATTGGCTTAACACTGGCAATAAGCGCCGCGGCCTACACATATGTGTACTCCGCTACTACCCAGCGCGACATAGCCGAAAACGTAATCCGTTTCCACGTACTTGCCCACAGCGACGAGTGTACAGATCAATTGATAAAAGACATAGTGCGCATTGGGGTACTGGCAGAGTTCGAACATCTGCTTAACTCAACCGAAAATTTAGAGGAATCGCGTCAACTGTTAAAGGCAGAGCTGCCAAACATCCAAGCCTATGCGGAAGCAGTAGTTCGCAAGCTAGGCTTTGACCATCCGGTAGGCGTTCGTATGTACAAAACATTCTTCCCAACTCAAAAATACGGCAGTTTATCCTTCCCGCCGGGTATGTATGAAGCTTTGCAAATAACAATAGGCGACGGTGTAGGCCAAAACTGGTGGTGCTTAATGTTCCCGCCGCTATGCTTTGTAGACATGACAGGTACAGACGCAGGCCGCAGGCAATTGGCTGACACTGTAAGCGAAGAATCCTTCCGCCTGATAACCCACCAAGACCAAGACGCGAACCCAACCATGGAAGTGCGCTTTAGAGTAGTTGAATGGTGGCAAAACCGCAGAAATCCAAACCCAGCCCGCAATGCCCAACCTGGCCAAATGGTTAATAGGTAAATTAACTCCTATGCAAAGGGGCTGTCTTGCGAAGGAAAAAGCAAGTCGGCCCCATTGTATGTAAAAGTCTGGAAGCAGTCCGCGAATCAGCACATAAAAGCGAAACTCGGCGCAAATTAAATCAAGCCATAACAGA